>Ga0187893_10006803_pt1 | contig 19239 bp, 23 predicted proteins | sample MA1701074metaG_FD_139574 | JGI IMG/M metagenome (GOLD analysis project Ga0187893, IMG submission 139574) | White microbial mat communities from a basaltic lava cave in the Kipuka Kanohina Cave System on the Island of Hawaii, USA - MA170107-4 metaG ... | reverse complement strand
GCGCGGATGCGCTCGGTGGGTGATACTCGTGTGGTCACGGGTGTAGGTCCTCCTTCGTGAGTTGGTAGCTCTTCGAAGGAACCTACGCCCGTCGACATTTACACCAGCGGATGGACGCCACCATGGTCCGTCAGCCGCTGGCCCGTCGAATCACGACTGACGACTCACTCAACTCGGTGTGGTGCTATCTCCCGAAGTTCAAGCTGAGCGCGCTGACAGCGATCGTGACCGAGCTGAACGCTCCTGGCGAGGTCGGCTCGGCTGCTGAGATCGTCATCCACGCCGGATTGTTCGAGCGCAACAGCGAACTCGATGTCGCGGTGTTCGAGGCGATCGAGTCAGTGCCATGCCTACCCGCGCCTGACCCCCTAGCGAACCCGATCCGTCGAGCCAAGACACTCGCCAAGCTCCTTACCGACGACTCCCGCGGCCCGGCCCTCCTACCAAGCGCTGGGGCCGAGCTAACGACGAAGCTGAACAACCGCTTCGCCGGCCTGATGGTCGAACTCGCTGCAGCGGTGGCCAAGAACGTCGAGGACATCGAGACGATGCAAGGCCGGCACACCGTGTACGGCTTCGAGGAAGCCGCCACCAAGGCAATCCCGCGCAGCATCGCCACGGCAGCTCGGGATATCGATCGCGACACCGGCCGTGTCGTCGCCAGTGTCAAGGAGGGCGTCGCCAAGGACTACCTCAAGCACGTTGTCGGGATCGCCGGGCCAGGCGTGGATATTCTCAGGGAGCGGACCAAGCTGGCCGCACTCATCCGCGTGCCGGGCGTGATCGACTCGATCCAGGCTGCTGCCAACGAGTGGGTGTTGGCGCAGCTCAACAGGTTCCGTGTGCAGATCAAGCACACCACGGGAGCGACCAAGGAAGCCTTTCTGCGGGTGCAGGGGCAGACGATCACGCCGGAGCCGGTCACGATCGAGTTGCCGACCACGTTGCGGTCGCCCACCCGTGAGTCCAACGCCGAGGGCGCACCAGCGCTGCCGACCTTTGCCCGCCACCTCTTCGCCGACAGGGACGGAAGGTTCCCGGCGAAGCTGAACGCTTGGGAGACGTCGGTGCTCAAGGCCGAGCTCGGCCGGCCGGAGTTCGCCGCGTGGTACCGCAATCCGTCGCGAGCAACCGTCTCCGCTCACCGGATCGGCTACGAGACGAGTGACGGCGACTGGGCTTCGCTGCAGGCGGACTTCCTTGTGATCTCGAACCTTCCAAACAACACGCTGGGCGTGTCTCTGATCGACCCGCATGGGGATCACCTCGCCGATGCCCTCCCGAAGCTGAAAGGGCTGGCCGCCTTCACTCGGGCACACGGCGATCACTTCGTCCGAATCGAGTCCATTGCTGAGGTCAACGGGGAGCTGCGGGTGCTCGACCTGCAGCGCGACGACGTACGCGCGGCGATCGAGTCATTCGCCGGCGCCCAGGCAACGCCCCTCTACGAGAGCTCGGTGGCAGCGAACTACGCGTGATCTGGGCGCCGGCGCGGTAGCAGGAACACGGGTGTGTCAGAGATCGATGGTCAAGCGTTGCCGAAGAGGCCTTGACATCCATGTCGGAATATCCGACACTAGATGTCGTGAAGAGTGACATCCCTACCAAGGGTGCGATCGCCCCGCCGAAGCGGAAGGCGCCGGCATCGAGCGGTCCGGCGACACCGCTGGCAGATGTCCGCACCCATTCAGCCGCCGAGCTCGAACGGGACCTGACCGAGTTGCTGCGCGCAGCGCGCCCGACCTGCGTGACCACCGAGGTCGCAGCGGACGGCAGTCCAAAGGTGGCGAGTCTCGTGTCGGTGTGGTTGCTCAGCCAGGTCGGCAACGCGGTGGGTAGACCCAAGCTGGTGAACCTGTCGAAGGTGCGCCGCGAGGAGCTGCGCAGCATCGGCGGCGTAGCTCGTCTTGTCCATCGGACGCTCCATCCGGTACCGGCGGTGAAGGCGTCGTGATCGCGATGCCGACGGTCGCTTCGGTGAGCGAAGCGTGGGTTCTCGGGTTGGAGCGGGTCGTGGCCGAGCCCGACGGCCGCCTCGTCCATCTCGTGTCCACGGTGACCGATCCGGGCGCGGAAGTCGCACCGGTACGCCGCGTGCTGGACACACTGCTCGAGGTGGCGGACAAGCAGTCGGTCGACACTGTGGCGGAGACGATCTTCCCGTCTTCGCTCTACCCAGATCCAGGCTTCGACTGGATGCCGGGCATCGCGCCGGAGAAGCAGGCCGAACTCGACACCGCGGCCGACGCGCTGTACTCGAGCTACTGCGACATGTTGCCGTTGCTGTTGACCGCCGCCGGCAACAACCGCGGCACCTACTTCGGGAGGATGGTGAGCTGGCCGGGCAAGGTGGCTGGCGGACCGAATCAACTGGGGGATCGCATCAGTGCGCTGCGCGGCGAGCACCGTGCCGGCCGCCAGCGAAACAACACACTCGACATAGACGTCGCGGCCGATTCGCAGGAACCATTGCGTGGGGTGCAGATCTATGCCGCGACCGATCGGCGTCGACGCGGGTTTCCATGCCTGACGCACGTGGACCTCACTCTGCACGACGGTCGCCTGCATTGCCTCGCGGTGTACCGACACCAGTTCTTCATCGAGAAGGCGTACGGGAACATGCTCGGCCTCTCGGCGATGCTGCAGTTCCTCTGCCAACAGAGTGGATACGCACCGGGTGAACTCGTCGTCCACGCAACGATGGCTGACGCGCAACGGCGCGAGTTCCCCGGCGTTGCGCGCCTCGCAGCAGACGCGCGAGCCGCGCTCGATGCAACGCGGCAGGCCGGAGCAAAGCGATGACGCCCGTCGCGGTGGTCGCCTCGGTGTGGAACGCATCCCTGCCCTCACTGGCCTTGGGGGCAGCGACCGCCGGTGCGGGGATCGATCTGGTCGACCTGGCGTCGTTCGCCAGCCTGCACGAGGCGGGCGGGCAGGCGTTCTTGGCGAACGGGTGGACGAGCGCTGAGCAGCACGACGCGCAGGGATCGATGGAGCGGCTCGCCGCGCGATGGGCTGCAAAGGAAGCAGTGATGAAGGCGCTGCGATGCGGTCTCGGCGACCTGGACCCGCTTGACATCGAGATCCTCACCGAGCCGGACGGGGCACCACGTGTCGTACTGCACCGCAACGCGCTCGCCGCGGAGACAGCTCTCGGTGTGACCCGGTGGCACATCTCGCTGTGCCACGAAGACGGATGGGCCGCCGCTCTCGCGATCGCGGAGCGATCGCTTGCGAACAGCGACGCAACGACACGACACGAAGGGAACCACGATGCCTGAACCGAAGGGAGCGCGACGTGACGAGCCGGATGCACGCGCAGTCAACGGGGAGCTGCCCTCAGACGAGAACGAACAGGTCGCACTGGGCGCGCGTCTGAAGGAATCTCGCGAGTACATCGGCCTTCTCCAGGAGGATGTCGCCACAGCGCTGGGTATCCCACGGACCAGCGTCCACGCCCTTGAGGCGGGCAAGCGCAAGGTGACCGGCTTGGAGCTCCGCCGGTTGGCTCGCCTGTACCGGCGACCCGTCGGTTGGTTGCTCGGCGAGGAAGATGTCGATCTCAACGATGCCGAGCCGTTGTTCCGCGCCGCGGCTGCACTGTCGGAGACCGACCGGGAACAGGTGCTCCGGTTCGCCGAGTTCCTCGCCGCGGCCGGCAAGCCGGGCGCCGCTGGCCGCCGTCCTGGTCGGGCGAGCTCCACCAGCGGGGATCAGTAGACCCCGATGGCGCCGCAAGGAGGACGCTGGCAGCGGCGGATCCAGGCCGCTGAGTCCGCCGGCCGCCTACTCGACGAACTCTCGGTCGACCAGACCGAGCAGATCGACGTGTTCGGCATGTGCGAGGACCTCGGCCTGTGGCTCGCGTTCTTGCCAATGGACAACCTCCTTGGAGCCTTCGTCCCCGAAGGCGTCGGCGGCGTCCTTGTCACGACGCAACGCCCGATCCCGCTCCAGCGGTACACGGCCGCGCACGAGATCGGGCACTGGCGTCTCGACCATGGACACGGCCTCGCGCTCGACGGTGAGGAGCACGTCCTCGGTGATACGCCAGTCGAGCGTGAGCAGCTGGCCCAAGTGTTCGCGGGCAACCTGCTCATGCCACCGCCGCTCGTGTTCGGCGTGCTCGAACGCCTGGGCCTCGACGGCGAACCGGTCGAAGCGGAGCATGCCTATGCTCTCGCACGCGAAGCGGGTGTCAGCTACGAGGCTGCAGTGCGGCAGCTGTCGCACCTGGAAGTGATCACCCCTGACCGCATTGCGGTGCTGCGCCAGCGGCGCCCGCTGCAGGTGAAGGCCGGACTCGCGCTAGGCCGACGCCCCGTGAACGGCTACGCCGACGTGTGGCCTGTCAACGAGGATTGGGACGATCAGCTGCTCGGGCTTCGTGTCGAAGACGAGGTGGTCATCTCGCTCCCCGAGAACCGCAGCACTGGCTACCGCTGGATGTTTCCCGGCGATCACCGCTCGGCGGGAGCAACCTCGCCGCCACCACTGTTTGGCGGCCAGCACGGCGGCGCGCCCGGTCAGCGCGCCGTCGCCGAGCTCCGCTCCCGCTTCAGCGCGGCGAGCGCCAGGACCGCTCGGGCCCCAGGCGTGGTGCTCGAACGTCTCCGACAAGCAACGGGCGCACCAGTGCGAGAGCTCCCGTCGGTCGGCGGCGCAGATGTCGTTGGCGACGAGTACGTCCCAGCCCGGACCGCCTGGCTACCCGCCCGACAAGCACGTCGGCAACGCATCGCGCGTCACGGGTCCGCTCCTGGCTCGTCTGTGGAGCCGCCGAGTGCTGGCGACGATCCGATCGTCGCTGGAACTGGCCGGCGCGTGCTCAGCGTTCGGTTTCCCCGACCTGGCCCGGTCACGATTCGCCTGCAATACCAAAGCCTCTACAACGACGACGATCCGAGCGAGCAGTACGTGTTGCACGCGCTCGTCGAACCGCGCCGAGCCGGCTTCTCCGTCGACCAGCTCGCGACCGACGTGGACGAGCCGTGGACCGCCCAGGTACGGCAACGCAGCCTCGAACGACCGCTTGACCCGCTCGAGGATGACGACGAGCTCGACGCTGACACTGCCGCGGACGAGACAACCTGAGCACGGTCCGCCAGCATGCCGATGCCCAGCAACGCCCAACGTCGCGCCGCGAGCTTGCTGCTCGCGCCGATCGATCTGCGTCACCTCCTCACCCCCACCGTCCGGGCTCAGGGTCCGCGGCCGTTGTGCCTGCCGTTCTCCACGTCCTTCGCTCACGAGGCGGCGCGGGCGACCGCGGTAGCGAGCGCCGCCGAGGCCCTATCAGTGGAGCCGCTTTGGCAGCACTGCGTTCACGCCGGAACCGCCGGTCACGACGGCACCACCCTGCGAGCGATCCGCGACGCCATCGAACACACCGGCCAACCCCTGGAGACCATCTGGCCGTACAACGACACGCTCGGTCCTGGCACCGAACCGGCCCCCGCAACTGCCACCGCTGCAGCGTTCAACACGGCCGACCTCTTCGATGTGCCGCTGGCCCACGACGGGATCGACGACGACTTGGAAGCGACGCTCACCGCCGGCCTTGCGGTCATCGTCGTGCTCGAGATCACCAACGAGTTCGAGAACCCGAGCGTCGACGGCGAGATTGACCTCCCAGCGCTCAGCGCGCCGGTGAACGACTACCACGCCGTCACCGCCGTCGGCGCGGCGACCAACGCGGCCGGAGACAGTCGACGACTGCTGATCCGCAACTCGTGGGGACCGGGTTGAGGAGCCGGCGGCTACGGGTGGCTCCCGTATGACTACCTCGTCGCCTTCGCCGTGCAGGCCGCCGCGATCGATCCGCAGACGTTGGCGACCCGATGACCGCCGACGTGCACTCCACCCACATCGAACGTTCGACGGGTCCCGTCGGTGAAAGGCAGCCGTGGAACTGAGCCAATATCAACGCAAAGCACAAGGCACCGACCGTGTGCCGCTTACCGGCGACGAGACCAGGGACCGCGAAGCCCGACTCGTTCCGCTGCTCGGCCTCGCCGGCGAAGTCGGCACCTTGCTGGCCGGCTACAAGAAGTTCCTGCGCGACGGCGAGGCCTACGAGCTGTTCACCGACAACGTCGGCGAAGAAGTCGGCGACCTGCTCTGGTACCTCGCCAATGTCGCCGAGAAATGGAACCTGTCGCTCGATCAGCTCGCCGCCGCCAACCTCAACAAGACGACCGACCGCTGGCCGAAGCCCGGAGCGCGGGTGCCCAGGCGCAAGCCCGCCGACCTCTTCGACCACCAGGCGGATCGAGCCGAACGGCTGCCGCGAACCTTCACGGTCGACATCATCCCCGTCGGTCGCGACCGAGGCTCCGAGGAGCGAATCGAGGTGCGCTACCACGGAAAGCCGGTCGGCAGCCGACTCGGCGACAACACCTACGACGCCAGCGGTTACCGGTTCCACGACATCTTCCATCTCGCCAACGCCGCCATCCTCGGATGGTCGCCGGTCGCGCGTGCCCAGCTGTTCGGTTGTAAGCGCCGCGACAGAGGGATCGTCAGCGAGGTCGAAGACGGCGGACGAGCGATCGTGATCGAGGAGGGAATGGCAGCGTTCTTGTTCGAGAACGCCCGGAACCACCGCTGGTTCGAGGACGTGACCTCTCTCGACTACGACATCCTCAAGACGATTCGCGTCATGACCGCCGGCCTCGAGATCAGGCACCGCCCCCTATGGGAGGTCGAACAGGCGGTGCTGCGAGGATTCGCGGTGTGGCGCCAGGTCCGCGACGCCAACGGCGGCCGAGTTGTGGGTGACCTGTACCGCCGAAGCATCACGTTCCAGCCGCTCGCGTGACGGCGACGGACGGCAGGGCAGGCCCCAACTCGGCGGATAGCCCACACGGAGCGGAACGCCGGTCGGGGTGTAGCGCTGTTTGATTTGCGTGCGACCGCTGGGACCGGTGAGCTCGGGATGAGCGACCCGCGCGTACTTGCTGACCTCGCAGAACAGGTTCTGGCAGTCGATCAGCTGCAGCGGCCGCCCCCACAACGACTCGAACTCGATGCCGGCATGGGCGAAGTGCCCATCCGCGTTCTCCGTGACCGCGCGGATCACTTGCTCGGCCGGCAGGTCGTCGGCGTTCGAGAAGCATTTGGCGATCCCGTCGTGCGCGCCGGGCCCCGCCACCACGAAGTCCATCTCGGAAAACCCGAACAGCTCGCTGTAGTTGAGATCGATGGCGAACTGGAATGCCAGGAACGGCCCGAACGAGTGAACGTCGACCAGAATCGAGTACAGGTCGCACAGGCTCGTCGCTTCCACGATCCGGTCGACCGTCCCGTCGACGAGAAGCTCTTCCAGTAACCGCAGGTGGTTCGCATGCTTGCGGACCTCGCCGAGCTTGGGGCTCGGCATGATGTACGCCGCCGAGTAGAGGCGCTGGCCGGTGGCCATGCGAGCATCGAGCAGCGACGAGATCGAGCCAGCATCGAAGCTGTCCGCCGTGATCGTCCCAACGGTCGACTCCACGTGCTGCCAGGTGTCGATCCGGTTGAAGATCTTGAACATCAGCACCCGCAGGACCGTCGAGCGCTCGTCTGCGACGGCGCCGTAGATCACCTCGTTGATGAGGTACTGGCTGACCCGGTCCGAGGCACGGTAGGCGTTGGTGAATCGGTTGGCGGCCAGCACCGGATCGTCAGTCCACGGCGGCGGCTCACCGCGGAGGCGCCGGAAGAAGATCTGCTGGCGCTCCGCGGCCAGCGCCCAGTACGAGCCGAACGCTGGTGTCGGATGGAGCGTCCGACCAGCGACGGTCACCTCTCGTCGCCGCTCGGTGTCCAAGAGAGTCACCATAGGTACCTCGAGCGACGGCGGTTCATCGGCACGTTGCGACCTTATACACAGAAGCACAGAAGCACGGGGATACGGGAACACAGAACACTGCGCTACCGTCGCGCTGTGGCATCGACGACCACTCCCGCGAGTCCGCGCGTGAAGCGACTCACGCTCGACCTGCCCAGCGATGTCCATCGCGCCCTGAAGGTCCGCTCGGTCGAACTCGAGGTGCCGATGGCTGAACTACTCCGGGAGTTCATCGCCGGGGCACTGGCCGAACCGTCGGTGCTGGCCGAACTCGCTGACCGTTGTCGCGACAACCCCGGCTAGCAGCTGCGCTCCATCGCATCGCCCCCACGTCGCGCTCTTCGGGCTCCCGGCCGCCGCGCATCGGTCATGTCGGGACGGGCTGCGAGTCGTCGCCATCGGAGTCGTCGCCGCCGTCCTCGGTGTCGCCGGCACCGAACATGAGGTCGGCGATCTGGTCGGCGGCGTCGTCTTCGATGGCCGGGATGGCGTGCATGTAGATGTCCATCGTGAACGACGTGGTGGCGTGCCCAAGACGGTCGGACATGACCTTGATCGGCACTCCGGCGCTGAGGCCGAGGGTGGCGTGCGTGTGGCGGAGGTCGTGCAGCCGGATCTTGGGGAGCTTGAGCCGCTTCACGGCACGGTCGAAGGTCTGGGAGAAGTAGTCGGGGTGGACGGGGCTGCCGTCCTCGCGAGCGAACACGAGATCCTGGTCGCGGTAACCGGCGCCGAGCAGGTGGCGCTCCCGGCGTTGGCCGGCGTGGTGGGCTTCGAGCACTCGGATGGTCTCGGCGTCGAGCGCGATCTTGCGTTCGCCTCGCAGGGTCTTGGGTTGGCCGAGGGTGAGCTGGTAGTTGACCGAGAGGATGGTCTGGCGGACGTGCAGTCGCCGGGCCTTGAAGTCGATGTCGCGCCAGCGAACGCCGAGGACCTCACCCCGGCGCATCCCGGTCGTCGCGGCGAGCAGGTAGGCCGGCGCGAGGCGATGGTCGGCGATGCCGTCGAAGAACGCACGCAGCTGCGCCGGCGTCCAGGTCCTCATCTCGTCCCGGCTCGCGCGGTGGAGCTTGGGTGGGTCGGCGGCGTCGGCCACGTTGCGGGGTACGAGGTTCTTGCGGACGGCGTCGCGCAGCGCCTTGTGCAGCAGGACGTGGATGTTGCGCACGGTCTTGGGTGCGAGACCGCGGGCGACGAGCTCGGCGTAGAAGCGGTCGAGTCGGTCGGGTGAGAGCTGCTGGATCTGGACGTGTCCGAGTTCGGGGATCACGTGCTTGTTGATGGCGGTCTGGTAGCTGGCGTAGGTGCTGGGCCGCAGCGACAGCTTCCTTGCTGGCAGCCAGCGCTCGATGAGGAAGTCGCCGATGGTGACCTTCGTCGGTTCGGCAAACACGCCGCCGCGGATCGCGGCCATGACGTCGGTGAGGAAGTCCTGGGCGTCCTTCTTGGTGCGGAACCCGCCTTTGGAGTGGTGCTTGCGGCCGTCGGCGGTGTCGGTGCGCCAGCGGACGGTCCAGCTGTCGCCTCGTCGGTGGATGGATCCTCGTTGACTCATGGGCCCCCGTTGCGTGCCGGCCGCGTGGCGGCCTGGTTGCGTTGGTGGGCCAGCTCGGGCCGAGGCACCAGCATCAGCGGCGGGCTCTGGCCTGCCGGGTCAGGGGTGGGGTCGTCAGGATAGGTGTCGTCGGTTCTCGAATCGTCCGCGGTGGGATCGAGCAGCTGGCGCAACGCGGCGGTGGGGATGCGAATGAGTCGTCCGACGCGGATGACCGGCACTGGGAAGGTGCCTTCCTTGATCGAGCGGTAGCCGGTGGTGCGGTCGATGCCGAGTTCGGCGAACGCCTCGTCGGCGGTGAGGCACGCCCGGATCGTCGGGTCGGGGATCACGGTCTCCACCTCCCGTCGCGCCGGGTGGCCGGCGGATCGTTTGTTGTCGCGGTCACGCCGCTGAACTCACCCTCCAAAGGGTGGTGGCGCCACAGGCCTGTCCTCGGTGCCGTCGGGGCTGTGCTGCGCCCGTTCGCGCAAGTCGACAGGGCGCGCGTGGGTCGAGTGCCGTGGCCGCCCTGCGGGCGGGTGCCGTGGCCCACCCGACGGTGGAGGTCCCGTATGGGCCGCCGCCGTCGCCGTGTCAAGCCCTCGTTCCTCGGGCCCCTGGCGGGCCCTGCGGGTTGACACGGCGCCGCTCGGCGGCCCTCGACCGCCCGTAGGGCGGAGTCCCGGCCAACCGGGACTCCGGTCAGCAATCCGAAGGAGCCGTCGATGAATCGTCCAGAACTGGTGGCGTCGTGTGTCGCACCGGGCGGCCAGCCCGTCCTGTTCCGCCTCCCGACCGGTCAGGTCCCCACCTACGTGGTGATCGACCGGCACGGACGCGAGCACCTGCACACGTCGTCGCTGGGCGTGGCGGTGAGCGCGGCCCGCCAGGTGCTGACCGAGCAGGGCGAGGTGTGGGTCCGCGCGTCGGATGACACCTGCGCCCACATCGACCCGCACCGGGTCGCCACCGATACACCCGAGCGGCCGTGGATTCAGACCATCGCCGCAACCCTTGAAGGAGCAACACCATGACCATCACCGAACCCACCACCGATGCCGAGGGCGTGTCGGTCGAGCCGGAGTTGTGCTGGCTCAACCTGGCCGACCTCGCCGCCCACCCGGACAACCCACGCAGCAGCCTGGGTGACCTGACGGAGTTGGTCCGCTCGATCCGCTCGCACGGCATCTTGGAACCCCTCGTCGTGCTCCCCGCCGACGCCGACGGCGTGTACCGGATCGTCGCCGGTCACCGCCGCCACGCCGCGGGCATCAAGGCCGGGGTGACCGACGTGCCCGCCGTGGTCCGTCACATGACCCCGGTCGAAGTGATCGAAGCGATGCTGTCGGAGAACGTCAACCGCTCCGACCTCACCGTCGCGGAAGAGGTGCGGGCGATCGAGCGGCTCATGTCGCTCGACGGTGGGCTGACCCCAGCCAAGCTGTGCAAGCGGATCGGCCGCTCCCAAGCCTGGGTGCGTTCCCGCATGGCCGTCACGATCCTCCCGTCTCGCTGGCGCACCGCGCTCGACACCGGCGACCTGTCCCTCGCCGCGGGCGAAGCCGCGGCGAGCGTGGCCGACCTGGGACCGGAGCACCTCGACGCGGTGTGCGAACGCCTCGCCGGACGCGGCTGGCACGACCCGGCTCGCACCGTCGCCGCGTACCGCGACGACCTGCGCCGCGCCGACGCCTACAACCAGGCCGTGGACAAGGCCCGCAGCAAGCACCCGGTGGTGTTCACCAACGACGAACCTGCCCCGGACAAGGCCAAGCGGCTGGGCGAACTGTTCGACCCGGACGGCTGCAAGGCGCATGGCGGCGAGCCATGCCACGCCATCGTGGTCCGCTCCAAGACGTGGGGTGAGGGCGTGGACCGCTACGAGGTGTGCACCGACCCGCGTCGCCATGCGCCGAGCCGAGTCGGGACGGCCAACGGCAGCGACATCGCCACTGATCGCACCCCCACCCGCAACACCGGGGGTGGGGACGACTCGCACGCCAAGCGCAAGGCCCGCCTCGCTCGCCTCGCCCATGCCACCGAGACGTTCGCCCGCCCGCGCGGCGGGTTCAGCCAGACCGACTTGACCCGCCTCGCCCTGCACGGCCTGATCCATGAGGCCGGACGCGACGCCCTGGCGTTCGCGGCGACCATGCTCTGCCACGACCAGCCCCGCGAGATCACCATCGAACGGCTGCTCGACGGCGTGGACACCCACGCCGGGCTGGTCCGAGTCGCCGGGGCGGTCGCGTTCGGGTTGGCCGAGAACCACATGTACTGGTCGGCTGGCAGCCCGCAGTGCCGCGACTACCTCGCACAACTGACCGGCAGCGGCTGGACGCCCGACGACTGGACCGCGGCGGTCCTCGACCGCAACGCCGCCCGCGACACCTTCGCCGCCGAGCTCACCGCCGCCGACGAACCCGACGACGACAGCGACGAAGCCGACGACGACACCGACGACGAGGACAGCGGCGACCTCGACGGCTGACCATCCCGGACGCCCACGGCCACGGCCCGGCCACCCCAGCCGAGGGGAGGCCGGGCCGTGCCGCGTCCCACCGCAAGAAACCGCCGGTCGGGAGTGATCTCGGGAGCAACTCCGGGACGTCGATCTGCTACCAGCCGCCGCCCGACCCTCCGGCCCGGCGTTGCCGTGGCCGCCCTGCGGGCGGTGCCGTGGCCCACCTGACGGTGGGCGTGCCGTGTGGGCCGCCGCCGTCGCCGTGTCAAGCCCTCGTTCCTCGGGCCCCTGGCGCGCCCTGCGGGTTGACACGGCGCCGCTCGGCGGCCCGACGCCCCGTAGGGCGAAGCCCGGCCACCCGGTCGGGCACGACTCCGGTCCTCGGGTCGGGACGGTCGGGGAAGCCGACCAGCCCGGGGTCCGGGGTCACTCGACCCCACGGAGGCCCACCATGACCACGACCACCCAGCCCACCACCCCCACGACCGGCCCGGCCCAGCGCTCATCCGACCCGATCCTCAGCGCCAGCGACACCCTCACCGTGATCGCCTGGCACGACCCGACCATCGAGCAGGCATCGGGCGCGATGCCCACCGACAGCGACGACGCGCTCGTCTGGTACACGCCGTCAGTCGGCACGATCGGCATGGCGATGGCGCACCGCTTCGCCCGCCACGCCACCACCGGCCCCAGCTGCTGGACGGTCGAGGACATCGCCCGCACCTTCGGCATCGGCCCGTCCCCGGCGCGGGTGGCGCGCAGCCTCGACCGCCTGGAGCGGTTCGGCATCGTGCGCCGCACCGGCCCCACGGTCGCGGTGCGCCTGTGGCTGGCCCCGCTCACCTACCGGCAGCGGTGTGGGCTGCCCGGCTACCTCGCCGCCGCCTACGACGCCCGGTGACCGGCGATGGGATACGCCCACTACTGGTCGCGGGTCGAGAAACCTGACGGGCCACTCCCCTCCGAACCCCGCGACGCCTACGGCCGCCTCGCGTTCGACACCCTCACGATCATCGAAGCGGCAGAGAAGCGCGGGATAGCGCTGGCCGACGGCGGCGGAACGTCGGGGAGTCGGCCCGTGGTGGACGAGGGTGGGATCTGGTTCAACGGCACCCGACCGGACCACGCCGAGACGTTCGCCTGGCCCGCCGATCCCGGTGAGCCGTGGTGGACCGACACGCCCGGTCACCGCTGGTGGGACGCCTGCAAGACGAATCGCCAGCCGTACGACGTCGTCGTCTGCTCGGTTCTGATCCGCGCCGGCACCCACTACGGGCCGTCCGTCCGGATCACGTCGGACGGTGGGTGGGACGGGACCGTGATCGGCGGTCGCTGGTGGCCCGAATGGGTCCCCGCCCGCCAGCTCGTCACTCGGTTGTTCGGCCCCGACGCCGACCGATCCCCGTTCCCGCCATGAGCGGCGATCCAGTGTGGCGGGACCGGGCCGCGTGCCGGGGCACGAACCCGGCGCTGTTCTTCGACCCGCACCCCGCCGCCGTCGACGCCGCCAAGACGGTGTGCGTCGGCTGCCCGGTCCGCCACCCGTGCGCCGCTCACGCTCTCGCGGTGGGTGAGGAGTTCGGCGTGTGGGGCGGCCTCGCCGCCGCCGAACGCCCCGCACCGCCCCCGTCCACTGTGTCGACGCCGGGACCGGCGCCGCGGATCAGCGACGACGAGCTCTACGACCTGCTTGTCGACGCCGATCCGGACCGGCCTGCCCTCGACCAGCTCCTCGAGTCCGTCTGGCTGTCCACGCCGGCCGTGTACAAGACCCTCGACCGTGCGGTGCGCCTCGGCGTCGTGGAGCGTCGCGGCCGAGGGTTGTATCCGTTGCGCCGCTGACCGCTGGGGCAACCTCTGGCTGTTGCCGCTCGCGGTCGTGACGCCCGGGTGCCGGGTTGCCGTGGCCCGCCTGCGGCGGGGGTGCCGTGTGGACGCCGCCCGTTCGGCGGTCAAGCCCCTCCGCAGGCTCCGGGGCCGAGCCCTGCGGGTTGACCGCCGCCCGGCCCGGCGTCCGAGAACGCCCCGTAGGGGCGAGGCCGCCATCGGGGCGGGCCGCACACCATGAGGACCACACCCATGTCATCAGAGATCATTCCCGGCGTCGACACGATGGCGCTGGCCGAGCGAGCCTGGCACGGCTACGGCACCGTCGTCGGCCACGCCATGACCTACGCCGACGCGTTGCACACCGCCGGGCTGGACTGGACCGCCCGCCTGGCCCCCGTCACCGCCCTCACCAGCAACGGTGTCAGCGAGGTCGACACCCACCGCGCCACCTACCGCAGTGACACCGGCGACGTGCTCGGCGTCGTCGGCGCCGACTACAGCCCGCACCAGCCGGCGGAACTGCTGGAGCTCGCCCGGCTCACCGTCGACGCCGCACCATCGGACGCGCAGGTCGAGGTGCTCGGGTCGCTGCGCGGCGGCCGGGTCGTGTTCATCACCATCGCCCTGCCCGACGAGGTGAACATCGCCGGAGACGTCCACGTCCCCCGCCTGGTGTGGGCCACGTCGATGGACGGCACGCTCGCCACCCGCGCCGTGGCGACGTTCGTGCGGGCCGTGTGCATGAACACGATCCGGGCCAGCTTCCGCAACGCCCGCACCAGCTGGGCCGCCCGCCACACGTCCAGCCTGACCGGCCGCACCGCCGACGCCCGCGCCGCGCTGCAACTCGTGTGGAAGGTGTCCGACAGCTTCCGCGCCGAGGTCGAAGCCCTCACCGCCCAGACCGTCACCGACCACCAGGTCGGCCAGGTCCTCACCGGCCTGTGGCCCGACGACCCCACCGCCACCACCCGCGCCCGCGACAGCGCCAGCCGCCGCCGCAGCCAGATCCGCCGCATCTACGAGACCGACCCGCGAGTCGCCGGCTGGCACGGCACCGCCTACGGCATCGTGCAAGCCGTATCCACGTGGGAACTGTGGGAGGCCCCCCGCCGCGGCGACCGCGGCGAGCAGATCCTGACCGGACTGTTCGCCGGGACCCGCACCCGCGCCGTAGACGCCGCCGAACGCGTCTCCACGCTCGCCTGACCAGCACCGCGCCCGCGGTGGACGGCCCGCCACACCCGCGGCCGTCCACCGCACGCCACCGCGTGACCGATCCGGCCCGGCCTGACGGCCGGGGTGCCGTGGCCGACCTGGCGGGCGGGTGCCGTGTGCAGCGCCGGTCGGGTCCGGTCAAGCCCCTCCGCAAGCTCCGGGGCCGAGCCCTGCGAGTTGACCGGACCCTCCTCGCCGCTGCTGGAAGCCCGTAGGGCGAAGCCCGGCCACCGGGAGCAACGAGCAAGGAGCACACCACTATGACCGCCACCAACCCGCCCGCCATCCGCGTCGACACCGACGGCACCGTCACCGTCCTCGCCGACGCCACTTACGAGTCCATCCGCGACGGGGTCGGCGGGCTGATCGAAGCAGCCCCGACCGACGAGTCCCTGACGTTGTGGGTCAACGAGGAAGGAAAGATCGACGGCCTCCCGCTCAACCCGCTCGGCCACGCCCTGTGGAACGAGGTCGACATCTACGGCTGCATCGCGGCGGGCGACTGGCTGGCCGGGCCGTGCGTCGTCACCGGCCCACCCGACGACGACGGCAACCCCACACCGGTGCCCGACTGGCTGCTCCCGCGGCTGGCCTGCCTGGCCGCCACCGTCGTGGTGATCGAGCTCCGGGCAGGCCGGGATGGGTGAGTGGATGTCCGCCGAGGCTCACGTCCGCGTCCCCGACGACGCCGACATCGGCAACTGGCTGCACCCGTCGACGATGGACCGCTACGGCCACCAGCGCACGATCCTGGCCATGCCCGACACCGCCCCCCACCGGCCGGCGCTGTCACCTCTCGACCTGCTCCTCAGCACCGCCGAGCTCGCCCTCTGGCCGGGCTGGGAGCGCCCACCCGAACCGGGCTGACATCCACGCGCGACCAGCCATGCCCGCCGCCTTCCGGGGCGGCAGGCACGCTGGGGCGGGTGGTGCCGTGACCGCCCTACGGGCGGGTGCCGTGACCGCCCTACGGGCGGGTGCCGTGACCCCGGGGACTCAGCGCAGCGCGGCGTCGATGTCGCTGGCGGACACGTCGAGCGTTCGCAGCACGCGGGGGACGACACCAGCCTCGGCGTGGCTGAGCGCCAGCAGGAGGTGGCGGGTGTCGATGCGCTTGTGGCCACGATCGACCGTGACCTGCAGGGTGCGTTCCAGGGCGAGCTTGGCGGACTGTCCCCACTTCGGTCTCGAGCGGCCCCGCCGTGACGGTGATCGGGTGGCGGTCACACCGACCGCCTGGAGGGCGTCGGCGAACTCGCTGTCGAGCGCTGCTCGCACCGCTGTCTCGGTGATCCCGAGCGTGTTCAACGCCCGAGTGGTGGCGTCCTCGGTCTCCAGGGTCAACCCGTGTGTGGTGGGGTCCTCGGCTTGGCGGGTCAATGCCAGCAGGAGATGCTCGGCTTCCACGGTGGCGGCACCGTCGGCGGCGGCGATGTCGATGGCACAGACGGCCAGGATGCGGGCGGCGGGGCTGAACCTCTCAAACATTGCGGCTCCTTCCGGTGTCGATCCCCGCGGCGCGCAGCCGCGGGCCGTGCTTCTTGTGGACCGCCTGGCGGGTCACGTTGAGCGCCTCGGCGATGCGCGCCCACGACCAGCCCTGGCGGATCGCCCGCTCGACGTGCTCGTCCTCGAGCCGGTCGGCGTACTCCCGCAGCGCGACCACGGCCCGCAACCCGTCGTCGGGATCGACGCCACCGGTCAACGCCGTGCTCGCAGGGCCAGCCATGTCAGCAACTCTAGTTGACAAACCGGCGATGTCAACCCAGGTTGCTGACCGAGGGGAAGTCGATCCTGACGGCCGGTTGCCGGGCCGCGCCGTTGCCCTGCGCTGGGACACGTCGCATCACGGCTCCCGGTGGTCGCCGGCTCAGGCGAGGTGAGAATCGGCGGTTCGTATCGTCGCGGGCACGATCCTGAGAAGGGAGCCCTGCGATGAAGCGTCGTCCCGAACCGACCGGCCAAGCCCCACCGCCGCACTACGACTTCGGTCGATTCGGCCGCCACCGGCTGCGCGCCCCAAACCGGGCGATCATCGACCTGCCCGTCCCGATCCTGCCCACCGCCCGGGTGTGGGTCGCGACGATCTGGCCCGACCCCAGGACAGCCGGCGGGTGGGGACGCCAGGTGTGGGAGATCGACCCGATGACCGGGCGCGGCTGGCAGCTCCCGGCCCAGCTCGCCGCCGGTGACGTCCTCGAGTTCGGCGGCGACACCCCCAACCAGCCGGTGCGGTGGTACGGGATCATGGACAGCTACATCGTCAACGAGTGGGCCACCGTCCAAGGCCCCTACCAACACCCCGCCGCCGCGTACGAGGAAGCGCAACGCCTCCTCGCGATCGAACGGTTCGTCGAACCGCTCTCCGCCGACCCACCCCAGCCCGTAGAGGCAAGCGATCCGGTGCGTCGGCCTCGACGCGAGCACCGGCACCGACCCGGCCGCCACCAGCACCGAGGTGGGAGTAGCCCGATCTGACTTCACAGAATATCTCCGGGCGGAGATGCACGGGGTTTTCGGGCGTTCGGGAGTGATCTCGGGAGCAACTCCGGGAGTCAGGTTTCGGACCCTGGCTGGGTGCTCAGCATCGCCAAGCTCCGGGTCGGGCAGGAGGCGTACCAGCTGTCGGGGGTCGCCCAGTCGTTGGACGATTACTACACCGGTGCCGGCGAGGCGGCGGGCCGCTGGCTGGGAGCGGGTGCGGAACGGCTCGGGCTGTTGGGCGACGTGGCGCCGGATGATCTGCGGGTGGTGCTGGCCGGTCTGGCGCCGGGCTCGGGCGGCCTGACCCCGGACGGCGCAACGGTGCGGACGCACGCGAGGCGGGTGCCGGGGTTCGACGTGACGTTGAAGGCCCCGAAGTCGGTGTCGGTGCTGTACGCCGTGTCGGATGACCCGCGGGTGCAGGGAGCGATCATCGAAGCCGGCGAGGCCGCGGTGCGCGAGACGCTGTCCTGGTTGGAACGTGAGGCGGTCCAGGTCCGGCGCGGCTCGGGCGACGTCGCCTACCTGAACGACCTGGCAGCCCGCGACCCGGAAGCGGCCGACGCGGCCCGCCAGCGGATGCTGCCCGGCCGCGGGGTGGTGGCGGCGTCGTTCCGGCACCGAACGTCGCGCTCGGGCGATCCGCTGCTGCACTGGCACACGCTGGTCGCGAACATGGTCGAAGGCCCCGACGGACGCTGGGGGGCGTTCGTGCACCCCGAGCTGTACCGGGCGGCGCGCGCCGCGGGCGAGGTGTTCCAGACGGTGCTGCGGGGCGAGCTGACGGAGCGGTTGGGGTTGGAGTGGCGGCCAGGCCGTCATGTGCTCGAGGTCGCCGGGGTGCCCCAGGCGTTGTGTGACCAGTTCTCGAAGCGGTCGGTCGAGATCGACGCCTGGTTGGCGGCGACCGGCACGCCTGATGACGCGGCGGGCCGTCAGCAAGCGGTGTTGGCGACACGGCGGGGCAAGCCGGAGGTGGAGGGCGAACGGTTCGACGCCGATTGGAAGGCCGAAGCCACCGCCGCAGGGTGGGGACCCAACGCCGCCGAAGCCCTGATCGCCTCGACGGTCGAGCGACGCCTCCCCGGTATCGCGGAGGTGTGGCGGCTCCCGGTCCACGACGACCGCACCGGTGTCGTCACCGACCGCACGGTGGACCCCGAGGAGTGGATCGCCGAGCTCGGTCGGGCCGTGACCGAGCACGACTCGACGTTCACCCGCCCGGAGTTGGTGCAGGCGGTCGCCGTCCGGATCGGGGAGGGCGCCACCGCGGCGACGGTGGACCGGATGGTGGCCCGCGTCCTGGCCTCCGAGCAGGTGGTCCCGATCAGCGACGGCCCGACCGGGCGGTGGACCACGGTCGAGCTGATGGGCGTGGAGCGCCGGTTCCTCCACACCGCCGAGACCACCCGTGGCACACGACGCCCGGTCGCCGCTGCCGACGTGGATCGGGCGCTCGCCGCGTTCGTCTCGCTCGGCGCCGACCAGGAGCAGGCGGTGTGGACGTTGACCTCGACCTCCGACGCGGTGAGCGTGATGGTCGGCCCAGCTGGAACCGGCAAGACGTACACCCTCGACGCCGTCCGCCACGTGTTCCAGACGGCTGGCTACGACGTGGTCGGCGTCGCTCCGTCGGCGCGAGCGGCTCACGAGCTCCACGCGGATGCCCACATCGAGTCGTCGACGATCCATCGGATGCTCGGCTCGTGGTCTCGCGGCTACGACCTTCCGCACGCCCGCACCGTGTTGGTGGTGGACTTATGCAGACACGGGGATTATGCGGACTGGGGTCGGCGCGGGTCGCGACGGAGCCGGCGTTGGCGGGCTTCGCGACGAGATCGCTGTCGATCGGGTCCGCATAATCACAGGGCTTCG
>Ga0187893_10006802_pt1 | contig 19245 bp, 10 predicted proteins | sample MA1701074metaG_FD_139574 | JGI IMG/M metagenome (GOLD analysis project Ga0187893, IMG submission 139574) | White microbial mat communities from a basaltic lava cave in the Kipuka Kanohina Cave System on the Island of Hawaii, USA - MA170107-4 metaG ... | reverse complement strand
TAATGGCTTACTGACTTGTTCCTTAAAATTCCGAACGTTGAAGGGAGTGACACAACCCGCGATGCCACCCGGTATACAGCCGGAAAAAAAATATTTCAAAAAAATAATAAATGTAAGTATAACACTTATCTTTAAACCCGCTAATAATTCACAGGCTTAAATCTTGTTATATGAAACATTTGCGCTTGCCGCTATTGTCAGTGTCCCTTTTTTTGTCAGTTAGTGTATTCAGTCAGGCTGCTATTTATGTAAATACTGCTGCTGCAAACACAACCATCAGTAAACATATTTATGGGCATTTTGCCGAGCATCTTGGCCATTGTATTTATGGCGGCTTTTATGTGGGCGATACCAGCAAAGTGCCTAATACCAGTGGTGTGCGCAATGATGTTGTTGATGCGCTGAAGAAATTAAAGATACCTAACCTGCGCTGGCCCGGTGGCTGTTTTGCAGATACGTATCACTGGAAAGATGGTGTGGGCCCAAAAGATAAAAGGCCAACCATTGTAAACAAATGGTGGGGCGGCGTTACAGAAGACAATAGTTTTGGTACGCATGATTTCTTAAATATGTGCGAACTGCTGAACACAGATCCTTATATATCCGGTAATGTGGGCAGTGGTACCGTACAGGAACTTGCAGACTGGGTGCAGTATGTAAACTTCGATGGTAAAAGTCCCATGAGTGACTGGCGCAAACAGAATGGAAGACAAAAACCCTGGCAGGTAAAACTCTGGGGCGTAGGTAATGAAGCATGGGGCTGCGGCGGCAATATGCGCCCGGAATATTATGCAGATGAATACCGCAAATATGCAACCTTTATGACTGATTGGGGAAATACCGGCGGCATTATGCGTATTGCATCAGGCGCCAGCGATGCCGATTACAACTGGACGGAAACATTGATGAAAAATATTCCCGGTGGTATGCTGGGTGGTGTGGCCATGCATCACTATGCTGTAATTGAATGGAACCACAAAGGTCCTGCAACAGATTTTACCGAAGAGCAATACTTTGCAACAATGAAAAGCGCTTTGCTGATGGAAGAGCTTGTTACAAAACATGCCGCCATCATGGATAAATACGATCCGCAAAAGAAAATAGCATTGGTAGTAGATGAATGGGGCGGCTGGTACGATGTGGAACCTGGTACAAATCCCGGATTTTTATACCAGCAGAATACCATACGCGATGCAATGATAGCAGGCGTTACGCTCAATATCTTTAATAACCATGCAGACCGTGTACGCGTAGCCAACCTTGCACAAACCATCAATGTATTGCAGGCTGTGATACTTACCGACAAGGAAAAGATGATCCTTACACCAACTTATCATGTAATGGAAATGTACAATGTGCACCAGGATGCCAGGATGCTGCCCATAAAAATTGTTACAGGCGATTATATAGCCGGTAATGAAAAATTGCCCGCTGTTTCTGCATCTGCATCAAAAGATACACTGGGCAAAACACATATTTCTTTGGTAAACATTGATACAAAGAATGCACAAACCATTACGGTTAATCTCGAAGGCAGCCAGTACGCATCTGTTACAGGTAGAATACTCACGTCAGCAAAATTGCAGAACTATAATTCATTTGAAGAGCCTGATAAAATTAAACCTGCAGCATTTAGCGGGGCCGGTTTAAAGGCAAATGTGTTAAGTGTAAAGCTGCCTCCGTTTTCTGTAGTAGTGCTGGAGTTAAAGTAGCATGGTAATATTTTTTGGGCCAGGCTGAAGTGCTGCTATGATGCTTCTCTTGCGTCGCACTCTTGTACGTTTATAACTTTGTTCGTCAATGGTGAATAGTAAATGGTCAGCAGATCTGGCAATATTTTTTATTCACAATTCAATGTCGGTTAGTTAAAAGTTTTTTGAATGGTTTCACGCTGAGGCGCAGTGTGCGCAGAGAATGAAATGAATAAAGTATTCTCTCTGCGGGCTCCTTAGCTCTGCGTGGTAATGCCTTAACTATTTCAATATTGATTGCCGGTTAAATGTTTACCAGTACACGAGTGCGACGCAAGAGTTGATGCCCGCCCGTACCGAACGCTGGGTTCATAAAATTTAAATCGGAATCTGTACGTTCGGGCGGGCCATGAAAAAGCGATGCCGGGCACCAAAAAAATATTTTAAAAATTATCCTGCTTTTTCTCAGCCTGTTTTAAAGCAAGATAAGCGGTGGGTGTCATGCCAAACTGTTTCAAAAAATTTCTGCCAAAATTTGTTTGTGAAGTATAACCCACAATAGTGGCTACTTCATATATCTTATACTTTTCTTCTGAAAGCAACTCTGCAGCTTTTTTGAGCCTCGTTAAATTGATCAATTCATTGGCGGTAAGATCGGAAATGGATTTTATTTTACGGTATAAAGTGGGCTTGCTCATGTTCATGAGATTGGCCAGTTTATCTACATCAAGATTTTCATCTTCGAGGTTATTATAAATTACTTCATTCAGTTTTTCAAGAAAAAGTTCATCTGGTTTAGAGTGCGCAATACTTTTTATATGCACCAATGGAGATTTTGCATAGTAGCCTTTTATTTTATTACGGTTAGCAAGCAGGTTGGCAATCTGCACATGCAGGTATTCCGGTGAAAAAGGTTTTTCTATATAAGCATCTGCACCTAGTTCGAGCCCTTGTATTTTTGATTGCAATGTATTTTTTGCAGTAAGCAGAATAACGGGGATATGACTGTAGTCAAAACTTGCCTTTATGTTTTTGCATAGTTCAAAACCATCCATTACTTCCATCATCACATCTGAGATAACAAGCTGTATGGCTTCTTCCTGCAGGCGTTCCAGTGCTTCACGGCCATTACCGGCTTTTATTACATGATATGTTTCGCTTAGATCATCAGCAATGAATTCAATCATCTCCTCATTGTCTTCTACTAATAGTATGGCTGGTTTCATAACATCTTATTTAGCGCCATCGTTTGAATTTGCTAAGGTAAATTCATTTTGCTGCTGTATGGGTAGCGTGAGGGAAAAAACATTCAGGTTTTTTTCCGGTTCTTTTAATTGTATGGCGCCTTTATGCAGCAATACCAGTGAATGGCAAAGTGCAAGTCCTATTCCTGTACCTTTTTGTTTTGCTGTTTCCTTAAGCCGGAAAAATGGTTCAAAGATCTTATCCCTCATGTCAACGGGTATAAGATGCCCGTCATTTTTAAAATGTATGGTGAAAGAATTATCTGTTTCATTAAACGGCAGCAAACATACATCCGCTTCCGTCTCTGCATATTTAACTGCATTGCTAAAAAGATTATTCAAAATTTTATTAAAGGCATCAAGATCTATATATGCATACAATGATGCAGGTGGTGTTGTAAGATTGAACATTAAATTTTTTTGTTCGGCTAAAGATTTAAAACCTGTATAAGTATCTTCTAATAATTCGGAAATATTTGCTTTTACAAAATTGAGGCTAAAACCATGCATTTCCGTTTCCCTGAAATCGAGCAACTGGCTGGTAAGATCTATAAGCCGGTTGGTATTGCGTTCCATTATTTTAAGATTGTTCCGGATATCAGGCGTATCATCTGCTTTTTTTATAACCTTTTCTAACGGGCCTTTTATTAAGGTAAGCGGCGTTTTTATTTCATGTGCCACATTTGTAAAGAATTCGAGCTTTGCTTTAAAGATTTCTTTTTCTTTTGCAATAGCAAGTAACTCGAATTTACGTTTGTTCTTTGCTTCGTTTGTTTTATGATAATACCATATCACGAACCACAAAATAAGTATACCTGCTAAAATATAAGCGCCATAGGCCAGCCTGCCGGCCCACCATGGAGGAAGTATTTCAATCGTAAGTATTGTTTCCTGCTCATTCCATATTCCGCTGCTGTTGGCTGCTTTTACTTTAAACACATAAGTACCCGGCGAGAGATGCGTAAAGTATGCGGTGCGGTTGCGCTTAAGATAGGTCCAGTTTTTATCAAGGCCTTCCATTTTGTAAGCATATTCACTCATTTCAGGAGCAGTATAACTAAGCGCTGCAAATCCAATACTTACTGTTGACTGGTCGTAAGCCAGTGTAATTTTATCAGTATAGAGTATTGATTTTTTTAAAACGGAGCCCTTTGCTGCAATGGAAAGTTCCTGGTTGAAAACCTGGAAGCCGGTAATATAAACAGGAGGGATAAATGTATTTTTTTTGATGTCGCCCGGGTTAAAACTTATAAGGCCTTTTACACTTCCAAAATACATTCTGCCATTCTTGTCTTTATACGCGGCATTAAAATTGAACTGGTCATTTAAGGTTCCGTTTATTGTGGTATAAGTAATCAGTTTTTCTGTTGCAGGATCAAAGCACACCAGACCTTTGGAAGTAGAGATCCATAAATTTTTTTTTCCGTCTTCCAGTATGCTCAAAATGAAATTACTGGGGAAGCCGTTTTTAATATCAAATGTTTTAAAATTATTTTTTACCCTGTTGTATTTACATAAACCACCTTCTGTTGCAAACCATAAATCTTTATTACTGTCTTCAAATATGCTGTTCACCCTGTTGCTGCTTATACTGTTTATGTTAGCAGGATCGTAAATAAAATTGCCCGTCTTGTTTGTTTTGGTATTATAAAAGTGTAAGCCATTTCCATAAGTGCCTGCCCATATTGTACCGTTCTCGTCTTCCAGTAAAGATGTGTACCAGTTGTGCAATGGCAGTTGTGGTAAAGGGTTGAAGTTATTGTTTTTTGGGTCGTATGTATAAGCGCCTATAGTAGTGCCCAGCATTATTGCACCATCTTTTTTTTTGGTGATGCAATAGATGAAATTGCTTTTAAGTTCGTTAGCACCGGGGTCGGCTGCATAATGCTGAACAACTTTCCCGGTTTTAATATTCATAATATCCAGGCCATGTTCAAATGTGCCGATCCACAATTCATTGTCATTAATTAATAAGCCGTGAATGTTTGTGTAGGTTATACTGTTCCTGGTTCCTGTTGGCAGAAAATGAGTAAAGATGCCCGTAGCAGTATCAAATTTATTGAGCCCTGCATCTTCTGTTCCGATCCATAGATTGCCATTGTTGTCTTCATGTATTTCACGCACCACATTACCGCTTAAAGAATTCTCACCGGTTACAGGAAAGAATTTTTTAAATGCGATGTACTGTTTTGGGTAATAATTTATGCCACCAAAATAAGTGCCTGCCCAAATACCTCCTTCCTTGTCTTTGCAAAATGAGTAAACGGCATTATCTGAAATAGAATATGGGTCATCGTATTTTTTTTGAAGATTTATAATTTGCTTTGTTGCCAGGTTGTAAATAAATATGCCCGACTCTGTGGCTATCCAGAATTCATTATAAGAGGTCTGCAAAAAATTTCTTACAAATATTCCAGTCTTGTCGGGGTTATAGGTAATGATGTCTTTAAAAGTTGAAGACTTAATATCAAAAATCTTTGCACCATGTGTACCCGTACCAATTAAAATAGCCCCATTTGTAGAGGCATAAATTTTCTCTATCCATTTTGAATTTTCGCTGCCAGAATGTTCAAACACATCATAAGCAGTAAAGGAATCGCTGGAAGCATTATATTTTCTTATCTGCCCGTCAGACGCAGACACCCAAAGTATTCCACCTGGTGAAGTGCAAACAGAAGTGGCTTCAAAATAATTTTCAACAGGGTAATACTGCAGTTTTTTATCGGCTGAATATTTAATAAGTGTGAACCCTGAAATAAACCACATGTTTCCGCTGCCATCCATTGTTATGTCTCTTACAGGGCCACTTTCTGTTTCTTTCAGTAAACTGAAATTCTCTGTGCCTGCATTGTATTGATATACCCCGTTTTCCGTTCCCACCCACAATATGCCATTGCGGTCTTCATAAAGGCCATGAATAAAATTATTACCAATACTTCCTGAATCACCACGGGTATTCCTAAAGATTTTAAATGTATAGCCGTCAAATCTGTTAAGCCCATCCTTTGTTCCAAACCACAAGAATCCTTTCTTATCCTGCAGGCAGCAAATCGTAGCATTATTGGAAAGACCGTTTTCCACCTGGTAATACCTGAAATCATAAGACTGGCCACAAACTGTGTCCGCAATAAAAAACAGCAATGCAATTATTAATGCTTTGTAGTTCACAAGAATGAATGTTTCAGCTTACACACAAATATAACAGAACACTTACTAATAATAATTGAACACCTGGCCGGTCATGAGTTGTAAACCGGTGTTTATTTTTTTGAGCCAGGCTGCGGTATTTCAATTAAGCATCGTTGCGTCGCACACTTGTGCTCTGCATCTTTACTCAACAAAAGATACAGCAACCCGCTGCGCAGCAATGCGGGATGCTGCAATCCTTTATGCAGCAGCGTTTTGCAGCATTTGCAATTTTATGATTAAGCATTCTGCATAAAAACATTTGCACAATTATGGGTACGGCTTAAACCGTAGGCTGAAGCTGCCCAAGACTATGAAGATAAAGTGCTTGCGACGCAACCGGGATGCTATGAAATGCCGTAGCTGGAAAAATAAAAGATACAACATTTACTGAACCAAAATTAAATAGCAGAAACTGAAGCAAGACCAAATGCAGGTATCTTTCAAATCTTCTGTAAAGCGCCCTTTTAATGAAGAATGAGACTTTTTGATGAAACTCTGATAAGATATGGATACCTGTCAAAAAAAATAAGTGTCATTTTTACACTCATAACAATTGTTGCCGGTGTTGCCTGTATTTCTCCGTAACAATAATTTCGATAGCGGCCATTAAAATAACGATTTTAAATAACATAGTTTTTTAGTAAGTCCTTATATACAAACCATAAATCTAACAGTATGAGATTGCTTTGCTCAAAGCCCTTCATAAGGGGTTTCATTGCTATGCTTGCGTGCATAATGCTACAGTCATTGAATAATACAATGGCACAATCAGCTCAGACAAAAATTATTAAAGGTGTAATTACTGACAGTAAAGGAAGCCCTGTTGCCGGGGTAACAGTGCAAGTTAAGAATACCACTACTATCACTGTTTCAGCAGCAGATGGTTCTTTTACAATAAAAGCAAACCAAGGCCAGGCATTGCTTGTAAGCGCAGTCAATTACCAGGATATGGATGTAATGATAGGCAATGAAGAAAACATTTCCATATCATTAAAAGACAAGGTGAATGACCTGAATGATGTGGTTGTCGTGGCTTATGGTACTGTAAAAAAGAAAGACCTTACCGGTGCCGTTGGTGTTGTAAATGTAAGCGATGCCAAAAAAACAGCAACCTATGATGTTGCAAAAATGCTGCAGGGCCAGGTAGCCGGTGTTACTGTACAAGGTTCAGGAGAACCCGGTGGCTATGTATCTATTAAAATAAGAGGTATCAGCTCTTTAAATTTAACAAATGATCCTCTTTTTGTAATAGATGGCGTTCCTGTGAGTGCACCTTTCGATTTCTCACCAAATGATATAGAAAGTATCCAGGTATTGAAAGATGCATCTTCTGCCGCGCTGTATGGCTCAAGGGCAAACGGAGGGGTGGTGATCATCACAACAAAGAAGGGAAAGAACGGGCCCATTAAAGTAAACTACAATGGATACATTGGTATGCAGAAAGTACCTAAAACGATTCCTGTTACAGACAGGATCGGTTACCAAACCATCACCAATGAAGCGGAAAAAAATGCAGGCTTATCGCTGGCGCCGGGCAATGACCCTTCAAGTCCACAGTATATTGACAATGTAAATACTGACTGGCAGAAGGAGGCATTCAAAACCGGCATTATGCAGGATCATAACCTGGGCGTATCAGGTGGTAATGAAAATATTTCCTATAGTGCTTCGCTGGGGTATTTTGATCAGTCAAGTACTTATAATGGCCCCCAGAATTATAACCGTTACACCTTCAACTCGAATCTGCAGGGCAAAAAAGGCAAATTAACTTATGGTGCAAAACTGGCTTATACCCAGTCACACAAAGTAAATCCCTACAATTCCATGCAGTACCATGCTGTATTTGGCGGTGCGGTTACCAGTGTGCTGACTGCTATTCCAACTATGCCTGTTTATGATCCAAACCGTTTACGTGGTTATGGAGGAAGTGATAACGCTACACAACGTGCCATTACACTGAATGTAATTGGTATGAACAATGTATTGAAAGATTACAGCGACCGCAATCGTTTTCTTGGAAATGTATGGGCAGAATTAGAGATCATCAAAAACCTGAAATACAGGGTAAACCTGAGCTACGACCGTGCTGACTGGAATAATTTTCATTTTGAGCCCACATTCGATCTTGGCTGGTATTATTTGAATACCAAAGCTTATATGGCGCAGGGAACAGGAAGGGATTCCAGGTCGCTTGTTGAAAATACATTGAATTATCATTATGAAACAGGTAAGCATAAAATAGATGCATTGGTGGGAACCACTTACCAGGCAGATAAAGGCGCTAATATGACTGCTACAGGTTCTGGTTTTTCCGAGCCATATTTTTACAGCTTTAGCCTGTTATCACCTGCGGATAAGAATGTAGATAACTTGAATTATGACCACAATATCCTTTCATACTTAGGCAGGATCAACTACAATTATAACGACCGGTACCTGCTTACATTGAATGCCCGCAGGGATGGCAGCTCTAATTTCAGCCCTGCTTACCGCTATGGTGATTTTGGATCTGTAGCTGCAGCATGGAATATTCATAATGAAAAATTTATTACGCTTCCTAAAATGGTAAGTTCTTTAAAGCTAAGGGGCGGTTATGGCTCACTTGGAAATGAGTCTATAAGATCTTACTCATACGCATCTTATGTAAATGCACAGGCAAGCTATGTTTTTGGCAATACATTAGCTCCGGGAACAACCACTGTTTCCAAAGTTGATCCAAACATTAAATGGGAAACAACAACTTCTACCAATGTGGGTTTTGAAGTGGGCTTGTTAAATGAAACTATTCGTTTTACAGCAGAGTACTATCAAAGAAAGAGTACCGACATGTTGTATGATGCTACTATACCCTTGTCTGCAGGTTCTGTACCTTCCAGCATTATTACCAATATAGCTTCTCTTAAAAACACCGGCCTGGAATTCACAGCCTCTTACCATGGCGGCAAAAACAAATTCAGATATGATATCAGTGCCAACTTGCACACACTGAAAAATACATTGCTAAAGATAACAGGTGTCGAAGGACAATATATAGACGGTATAGGTTCCCGCTCAGAAATTGGCCGTTCTGTAGGAGATATTTTTGTATACGAAACAGAAGGCATTTTCCAGAGTACAGAAGAAATATCAAAACATGCAACCCAACCAGGAGCGGGTGTAGGTGATCTTAAATTTGTTGATCACGATGGCAATGGCATTATCAACGGTGATGACCGTGTATACATGGGCGCTGCTATACCTAAAGTTTATTATGGTTTAAATATCACACTTGGTTATGCAAACTGGGATTTCTCTTTGTTTGCCCAGGGTAATGCAGGCAATAAAGTACTCAATGGTGTTTATCATGATCTCATGGGTGGTCAGTATAGTAATCACCATACAGATGAATTGAATTTCTGGACACCAGCCAATACCAATACAGATGTGCCACGCCCGATTATTGGTGATCCTAACAGCAATGGCAGGTTTAGCAACAGGTTTATAGAAGATGGCTCTTATATCAAACTGCAGAACTTTCAATTAGGTTATACAGTTGCGGCAAACACACTGGGTGTTTTGAAAATAGTAAAAAGCCTTCGTGCATATATATCTGGTCAGAATGTACTTACTATCTCCGGTTACAAAGGCTATGACCCCGATTTTCTTAACGGCGGTCTGCTCAGCCGTGGGTTTGACATTGGTTCATTCCCTAACCCACGCACATTCCTTGTGGGCTTCCAGGTAGGCTTCTAAACAAATTAATTTTTGTAACACAAAGTTTTAAGTATCGCTTATTGAATCACTTGCTAAAAATTACTGATATGAATTTTTATAAAACAACAAGGCTCGCAGTGTTCTCAGTGTCAGCATCTGTAGCTGTAATGCTTGGCAGTTGTACAAAAAACCTGGAACTTGTTAACCCCAACCAGCAAACATCTGCTTCTTTCTGGCAAACATCTGATGATGCTATAAAAGGTATCAATGCAGCCTACAGCAGCTTACTCATTGATGGCAGCTATATGCGTTGCACACCTTTAATGTTAGACCTGCGTGGCGATGATACAAAAAGCAACAGCCCCTTGGGATCAAATGTATAACTCAGGAAAATTTGCATTGAATACAGATAATACCGCAATCTATGGCTGGTGCTTCGGTGCTTATTATGAAGGGGTTTTGCGTGTAAATCAGGTGCTGGAGAATGTACCAAACATTGATATGGATGCCAATGTTAAGAATCGTGTAATTGGCCAGGCATATTTTTTAAGTGGCCTGTATTTCTATCACCTGGTAAATATGTTTGGAAATGTAGCACTACCAACCAACACAATTGAAAACTATAACCCGCAAATGACGCAGGCACAGGGTTGGGAACAGGTGAAGAGCGATTTCAGGCAGGCTTCCGAATTACTTCCTGTAAGTTATAATGGAGTAGAAGGCCCCGATGCGGCAGAGCCCGGCCGTGCTACAAAAGGAGCGGCATTGTCTTTCCTTGGTAAAGTATATCTCTTTAATCATGACTATGATTCAGCTTCTGTACTTTTCAAGCAGGTGATAGACCTTGGTGTCTATAATCTTATGCCCAATTACAGCGACAACTTCACCGTTACAAATGAGAACAATGCAGAATCAATTTTTGAAGTACAGTTCTCAAGGGGAGCCGGTGGCGTAGAATTAGGCTGGGGCGGCATACCGCTTTCAGGCTGGGGTAAAACTTCTGCAAGGGCTATTACTTTTGCACCACGCGGTTTTGGCTGGACAGATGTGCAGCCAACACGAACATTGTACAATGAGTTCCTCGAAGAAAAAACAACCGGTGGCGAAGATGATCCCCGCATGACGGCAACTATGTTTTTCAACAAACCAGGTCTTAAATTATATGGCCAGTTATTCAGTGAGTTTTATGCCAGTAACCCTGCTGATCTTAACGACCTGTTCTGTGCAAAATATCAGAATGCAGGCGGGGATTTTCCCAATGAATTTGACTGGCGTTCGGGCATTAATGAGCGATTGATGCGCTATGCAGATGTATTAATGATGTATGCAGAATGCCTGAACGAAAAGGGCAATACATCAGAAGCATATAGTTATATACAGCAGGTTAGAAACAGGGTTGGGTTGCCAGACTTAGCCGGTACAAAACCCTCTATGACACAGCAGCAGATGCGTGACCAGATAGCACATGAAAGGTTCCTGGAGTTTGCATTGGAAGGCCACAGGTTTGATGATATTGTTCGCTGGGGCTGGTTGAAAGATCCGGCTAAACTTGCATGGCTTAAATCAAGGGATGCCGAGTTTGAAACTTATAAGACGGGCAGGGAATTATACCCTATTCCACAGGCCGGGGAAATAGATGTAAACCCTGGCTATAAACAGAATGAAGGATATTAAAGATAGTTTTAGTTCTGATAGCAGGCAGTTTGGCAAAGGGGGTTGGCTTTTGTCAATTCCCTTTGTTTTTTTAAATTATGTATGATTTTTTTTGAACCCGGCTGTATTACAGCTATGAAGCTTTGCTTGCGTCGCACTCTTGTACTGTTTGTACTTCTGTCAACTGTCAACGGCTTTTCCGAACGCACAAGAATCCGGCAACTTGCGAAAAGTTTGATTTATATTCTTAGAGGCTGCCTGAATTTTACTGCGCAGGTTGCTGTGTAAGCTGAATATCCACATTGATATGCAGATAAAGTGCTTGCGACGCAATCCCGCCATAGGGCGGGACCATAAAAACCTGCTGCTGGTATCTAAATAAATCGTTTTTTAGACAGCTTCTTAGCATGCTGAAAAAAAAATAATTATTATAATTGTATAAATAACACTTATTTTTAAACCCTCAGTTTTGCCGGCAAATTTCCATAGTAAACGATTGAAGCATTTTATATGAAAAGTAACCTTCATAAAGTAATAAAGCATAAAAAAATAAGACGCTCATGCAGGATTATTTCTTTGCTGCTAACACTTTTCATATTTTCTTATAATGTTTTTGCAAAAGCTGATGGAGACACAACCTTCACTTCAAAAGCCAATCCCATCATTACACATAAATACACTGCAGATCCATCTGCACTTGTGTATAAAGATAAAGTGTACCTCTTTACAGGCCACGATGAGGCAGTACCACCCAAAGAAGGGTATGTGATGAATGAATGGCTTTGTTTTTCATCCCCGGATTTGATCCATTGGACAGAACATCCATCTCCATTAAATGTGAAGGCTTTTACATGGGCAAAAGCAGATGCCTGGGCTTCGCAGGTAATAGAGCGCAAAGGAAAATTTTACTGGTATGCCCCGGTAGAGCATGGAAGCATTCCCGGTAAATCAATAGCAGTAGCCGTTGCAGATAAACCCGAGGGCCCGTACAAAGATGCGCTGGGCAAAGCGCTCATTACTAACAACATGACCACGGCCACCAACATTTCGTGGGATGATCTTGATCCATCGGTGATCATTGATAACGGGCAGGCATACTTGTTTTGGGGCAATACAAAATGTTATTATGCCAAACTCAAAGAAAACATGATTGAATTAGATGGCCCGGTACAAACAATCGAGCTGCCCAATTTTACAGAGGCTCCATGGATTCACAGGCGTGGAGATTGGTATTATCTCTCTTATGCATACCAGTTTCCTGAAAAGATAGCTTATGCCATGAGTAAAAGCATCAATGGTCCCTGGGAATTTAAAGGAATACTTAATGAAGTAGCAGGCAATAGCAATACCAATCACCAGGCAATCATAGATTTCAAAGGCAAATCATATTTCATTTATCATAACGGGAGCATACCAACACAGGGTGGTAGTTTTCGCCGGTCTGTTTGTATTGATGAGTTGTATTATAATAAAGACGGTACTATTAAACGCATTATTATGACATCAGAAGGAATTGCCGGTCAATCAAAATAAGCAACATGAATTTTCCATCCATATCGTTTTATCTATTGTTGTTTGCAATAGTAACATCCTGTTCCAAATCCGGTACTGCACCCGGCGGCAATACAGGCGGAACAGACACCACACCACCTCCGCCGGCAAGCACAGGTTTCGATATAAATTCCATCATGGATACTTATGATGCTGTTGCAGCATTTACATATTATCCCAAATGGGGTTCTTACAATGTGCATGATCCTTCCATCAAAAAATTTGGCGACTATTATTATTGTTACAGTACCGATGTTGGCTATGGTACAACGGTTCCTGCAGGGATACAAATAAGAAAATCCAAAGACCTTGTAGAATGGACATTTGTTGGCTGGGTTTTTAATGGCTTACCTGCAAAAGGAAAACAATTTATTGCATCTCATGGATCAACTGCTTTTGAAGCATTATGGGTGCCTTATGTAATGAAAGTGAGTAATGAATATCGTTTGTATTATTCACTGTCTTCTCCTGCTCCCAGGTTAAGTGTTATTGGTTTGGCAACAGCTGCAAACCCCGAAGGTCTATGGACAGAAAAAGACCTTGTTGTTACATCGCTTGATAACAGTGATATACAAACAAATGCAATAAACCCAACAGTTATAACAACAGCAGGTGGTGATCAATTCATGTATTATGGTTCCGCATGGGATGGCATCTGTACATTAAAGTTAGATGCAGCAACGGGCCTCGCTGCAAACAGCAATGATAAAGGCAAACGCATTGCCAATAGCGGCTTTACAAACGGTGCGTACAACGGTAATATAGAAGGCGCTGAAATAATTTATAACAACACACTCAATAAATATTTCCTCTTTATTGCTTATGACTGGTTGCAAACAAAATACAATGTACGTGTTTGCAAAGCTGATAATCCTGAAGGTCCTTTTTATGATTACAATAATGTGGATGCAAATACAAACACAGATCATGGCCCCATGATTCTTGCGCCCTGCAAATTTGAAAATCATGACGGATGGCAGGGAACTGTACATTGCGCTGTATTTGATGATGGCAATGGTCAGTATTATATGGCGCACCAGGGAAGACCTGCAGTAAACAGTTATTTTATGGACCTTCATGTGCGTAAAATGTTCTGGACTGCAGATGGCTGGCCCATTGTATCTCCGGAACGTTATGCATGGGATAACAACAATGATGTTCCAAAAGATTCTGTTACCGGCACATGGGAACAAATTATTCCTGGGTATCATGTGGTGCCGGGTTATGATAAAGAACAGGTGTCTCCTGATATGCAAACATCCATCGCATTAACCATTAATGCTGATGGAACATTGAACAGTGATGCAGCAAGCACCTGGACCTACAATGCACCCTGGCTTGAAATGAAATGGAGCAATGGTTATACAGATAAAATAATTATACAGCGTGGAAGAGACTGGGAGAATAAAAAAAGTTCATACATATTCACAGGGTTGAACAATGAAGGCACAGCAGTTTGGGGAAAGAAGAAATGAATGTCTGAACCATGATTTTAAACTGATTAACCTTATTTTTTTGATTGTTGTTTGTAATCAGCTTAATCAGAACAATAAGGTTAAAATCCTGGTTCAGACAATGATGCAAAATGTTCTGAACGATGAACGGATTGCGACGCAACAGCCGATGCCATGAAATTCAAAAGCTGGTATCACCAAAAGAGAAAAATTATAACAATTGCACGATATGAAAAAAATAAAGTGGGTAAATTGTTTGGCTGCAGCATCATTATACATGTCTGCAGCAAATGCGCAACATACGCTTGTTGTAAAAGTAAATGAACCAAAGGCGGATATACAACCTGCTATGTGGGGCGTATTCTTTGAAGACATCAATCTTGGTGCAGATGGCGGCATTTATGCAGAGCTTGTAAAGAACCGTTCATTTGAATTTACCAAACCTGTGATGGGATGGACAATTCAACAATCAAAAAAGACAGACGCGCAGCTTGCAGCAATGAACCCTCCTGTACTTGTAATTAACAGGAAAGAAGATAACACCGCTAACCCGCGCTACATACAGGTTACAGTAAACAATGCTGCAAAAGGTGATCTTGGTTTAACAAATGAAGGTTTCCGTGGTATGGGTATAAAAAAAGATCTGCGTTATGATTTTTCTGTAATGTATCATCAATCAGAAGTTGGTATAAAAATGCATGTTGAACTCGTTGACAGCAGTGGTAAATTTTTAGGTGGCACAACTGTTACCCCAAATGAAACGGGAATTGGCTGGCACAAGATCGCCGCAGGTTTCAACGCGAATGAAACAGTGTTGAAAGCAAAAATGAATATTTGGTTCGAAGGCAATGGCGTAGTTGATTTGGATATGATCTCTTTGTTTCCGTCAGATACGTGGAAGAACAGACCAGGTGGTATGCGTGCAGATATGATTCAAAAACTCGCAGATTTAAAACCCGGCTTTATTCGTTTTCCCGGAGGTTGTATTGTAGAAGGGTACGATCTTGAACATCGCTACCAGTGGAAAAAAACGATTGGACCAATTGAAGAAAGACAGCTTGTTATCAATCGCTGGAATACAGAATTTGCACACAGACCTGCGCCTGATTATTTTCAAACATTTGGTCTTGGATTCTTTGAGTATTTTCAGCTTGCGGAAGACATCGGCGCAGAACCATTGCCCATATTGAATTGCGGCATGGCTTGCCAGTTTAATTCAGCAGAAGTTGTTCCGTTGAGTGAACTTGACCCTTATGTGCAGGATGCATTGGATCTTATAGAATTTGCAAACGGAGATATAACCACAAAATGGGGAAAGATTCGTGCAGACATAGGCCACCCTGCACCGTTTAATTTAAAGATGATGGGCGTTGGAAATGAGAACTGGGGTCCGCAATATGTAGAACGCCTGAAGATTTTTGCCAAAGCTATTAAAGTAAAATACCCCGATTTTAAATTAGTAAACAGTTCAGGCTTTGCACCAGATGGAGCGCTTTTTAATTATCTCAACAAGGAATTGCGTACTATGGATGCAGACTTTATAGACGAACATTATTACCGTTCTCCTGATTGGTTTTTTTCCAACGTAAGGCGCTATGATACATTTCCGAGAAACACTACAAAAATTTTCGCCGGTGAATATGCTTCTCATGTAAATGGAACAAACGCTGAGAAAAAAAATTGCTGGCTCTCTGCTTTATCAGAAGCTGCATTTATGACAGGTCTTGAACGCAACGCAGATGTAGTTAATATGGCTTCCTATGCGCCGCTCTTCGCACATGTTGACGGCTGGCAGTGGACACCCGATCTTATCTGGGTAAACAACCTGCAGTCTTACGGTACACCTGATTATTATGTGCAGCAAATGTATTCAGTGAACAAAGGCACAAAAGTCATTCCTGTTACATTGAACAATGAGGTTATTGCTGGCCAGGACAGTTTGTATGCAACTGCAGCTATAGATGCAGCAACAAATGAGCTCATCATTAAACTGGTGAATGCTTCTGACAAAGAACAGAACAATACTTTATCTCTCGAAGGCGTGAAGAAACTTGCCAAAGAGGGTAAGCTCACTGTATTGAAAAGCGATGATCTCTACAGCGTAAACTCTTTTGATAATCCAGCAAAGGTTGCGCCGCAGGAATCAACAATTGCAGTCAATGGAAAAAAGATAACATTAACAGCAGCGCCTTACTCATTCAGTGTATTAAGGATAAAAATGATGTAGCTGCTTTAAACCGGCAGGTTTTAAAATAAAACAATCAATCATTATGAGAATCATTCATGTAATAGCATTATTGTTTTTCTCAACTATTGTATTTGGACAAATAGCACAAACACCTCCTATGGGGTGGAACAGCTACAACTGTTTTGGCTCTGCAGTGCATGAAGATGAGGTAAAAGCCAATGCTGATTATATGGCAGCGCGTTTAAAACAATATGGCTGGCAGTATATAGTAGTAGATTTTTTATGGTCTTTTGATAATCCTCCCCGAAGCACTATTGGTAATCCTTTTCAGAAACAACTGGATGATGGTTCTTATGTTCCCTGGCTTACGATGGATGAATATGGCAGGTTATTGCCGCATGCAAATAAGTTTCCTTCTGCATTTACCGGTAAAGGATTTAAACCGCTAAGTGATTATGTGCATGCACTTGGGTTAAAGTTTGGCATTCATGTTATGCGTGGCATACCAAGACAGGCGGTATGGGCTAAATCAAAAGTGATGGGCACGCAGGGTATTACTGCAGACATGATTGCAGATACATCTTCCACATGCCCCTGGATGAACCACATGTATGGCCTGAACATGAACAAGCCCGGCGCACAGGAATATCTTAATTCTATCCTGAAACTCTATGCCTCATGGGACGTTGATTTCATTAAGGTGGATGATATTGCACGTCCTTACAGCGCTGCCGAAATTGAAGGATATAAAAAAGCAATAGATAATTCAGGAAGGCCAATGGTACTAAGTATTTCTCCCGGCGAAACCCCTGTTAAACAGGCAGCACATGTGCAGCAATTTGCAAACATGTGGCGCATGGCAGATGATTTTTGGGATAACTGGGATCAAACATTAAAGATGTTTGATTATGCAAAAAGCTGGGAAGGAACCGGTGGCCCCGGCCACTGGCCCGATTGCGATATGATACAGATAGGCAAGCTTTCCAAACGCGGCCCTGTTGGCCCTGAGCGGTACAGCAGGTTTACTGAAGATGAATTGTACACGCACATGAACTTTTGGTGCATCTATCGCTCCCCGCTCATGCTTGGCGGTAATCTTCCTGAGAACAGGGAGATTGAAACAAAACTTTTTACAAATGATGAAGTACTTGCCGTGAACCAGCAGGGAGAAAATCCACGGCAGTTATACAAGAAAGATGGCAGCATGGTATGGGTATCAAATATACAGGGCAGTAAAGATGTCTATGCAGCATTGTTCAATATAAGCGATACCGCGCATAATGTTGCTGTTGATTTTGCATCGCTTGGGTATAAAGGAAAGATTAGTGTAAGAGACCTTTGGAATAAGAAAGATATCGGTTCGTTTAAGAAAACTTATTCGCAAAAACTCAATGCACACGGTTCAGCATTGTTAAGACTTCGTTCAGAATGAGATTGAATTTTATGAACCCGGCTGCAGAACATGCATGTAGCATTCGTTGCGTCGCACTCTTCAACTGCCATAGCTATATGGAGCAATGCGAAATATGGCGACGGCATGTCTTGTTCTGCTGAATATAATTTGAGCAAAGAAAATTACATACGCCGCGTGTTGCAACAGGCGCCACTTTTAATGAAACAGATTATTTAATATTCCACAGGAATAATGCCGGAGATGATGGTAAATCAAAATTCAGAATAGAAAAATTGAATTGGATAAATGGATGGCCTTTATACAAATACAGCCCGGATAAATGTATTACTTTTAAAAATTAAAAAAGCCAATATGAAATTAGCAGGAATCATGTTAACCTCTGTATTAATAACCTCAGCAGTTGCATGTAATAATGCAGCACAAAAAGAAGAAACAACTATGGCAAAAGCAGGAATCACCAAAGCAGATTGGGGGGAACTCGACAGCAGTAAAGTTTATCTGTACACACTTACGAATGCAAAAGGTACAGCAGTAAAGATCTCCAACTACGGCGGTATTGTTACTTCTTTTGTTACCGCAGATAAAGCCGGTAATAAATCAAATATTGTTATTGGCTTCGACAGTTTAAGCGGGTACTTACGAAAGCCTCCTTATTTCGGCGCACTCATTGGCCGTTATGGCAACCGTATTGGCAATGCAAAGTTTACTGTAGATGGCAAAGAATATAAACTCGCAGCCAATAATGGAAAGAATGCCTTGCATGGCGGACTAAAAGGTTTTGATAAAGTGGTTTGGACTTCAACAGTAGCCAACGATACCATTCCATCACTTACCCTTACTTATTTAAGCACGGATGGTGAAGAGGGTTATCCTGGTAACCTGAAAGTAATTGTGCAATACACATTGACAGAAGACAATGAGCTGAAGATCGAATACAATGCAACAACAGACAAGGCAACACCTGTAAACCTAACCAATCACAGCTATTTCAATTTAACGGGTGATGCAAGCAACACTATACTTAATCATTCATTAATGATCACTGCAGATAATTACACACCGGTTGATACCTCGCTTATACCAACAGGCGAAATAAAATCAGTAAAAGGAACACCGTTTGATTTTACAGCAGCAAAACCTGTTGGCCGTGAGATTGATTCCGTTCCCG
>Ga0187893_10006801_pt1 | contig 19245 bp, 8 predicted proteins | sample MA1701074metaG_FD_139574 | JGI IMG/M metagenome (GOLD analysis project Ga0187893, IMG submission 139574) | White microbial mat communities from a basaltic lava cave in the Kipuka Kanohina Cave System on the Island of Hawaii, USA - MA170107-4 metaG ... | reverse complement strand
GCGCAGTAGAGTGATTGGGAATAAGACTACGATTAAGATTACGAGGGAAATCGGGGAACGTCTTGTTCTTAATCTTAATCTTTTTCTTAATCTCGATCGTGCCCGGTTACTCAGCGGGCAGCCGCGCCACCGTCAGCCAAAACTCGTTCAAACAACGAACCACTCTCGTGAACTCATCGAAGTCAGCTGGCTTCGCCACGTAACAATTCGCGTTCAGATCGTAGGCGCGATGGATGTCACCGTCCGCCTGCGAGGTTGTCAGAACAATCACCGGGATGCGGCGCAGTGTAGCGTCGGATTTGATTTCGGCCAGTACTTCCCGCCCGTCCTTCCGGGGAAGGTTCAGGTCGAGCAGGATGAGATCGGGGCGTTTGGCCTGGGCGTAGGCGCCGCTGCGGCGCAGGCACTCCAGCGCCTCTACGCCGTTGACGACGTGAGAAAACTGACAGCGCGCGCTGGCCTGCCGGAACGCTTCCACCACCAGTCGCGCGTCTCCAAGGTTGTCTTCCACCAGCAGAATGTGGATGGCGCGTTCGTTCATGAGACGGGGCCGTGCCTGAAAGCCCGTTATGAGAAGGTGCGAATTCCGCCCGCGGGATTCAACCCGAAAGTGCCCGGAGCCAACGAGCGCCTTTCTCCGCTTGCAGCCGTCTCGGGCCGTTCTTATGTTCGCGGCATGAAACGGAATTATCTTCTGGCTGGATTGCTCGCCAACATTCTTTGCCTGCCACTCTCGTCGCCCGCTCAGGATGCCCAGGAATCGCCCGCCGCCGCGGCCGCCGAACGCGAGAACATTGAGGCGAATTTCAAGCAGGTGAACGTGAAAATGGAATTGCTGGAGGAGGCGCTTCGAACCCAGCAAAAACGAACCAGCACGCTGGTCGAGGAAATTCACACGCTGCGGCAGGAAGTGGACCGGCTGAAGTCGCGCAATGAATCCGCCGCAACTCAGGAAAGCATCAAGCGACTGGCGGATAAAATCGAAGAGGTAGACAAGAAGCGCCAGGATGACAATGAACTGGTGCTCTCCAAGTTGAAGGAGATCATGAAAGGCCTTAGTAAACCAACCCCGGTAAAGGAACCTTCCGCTTCGCCATCAAATCCCAAACGGGAGAATCCCGCGCCCCCACCCGCCGATAAGCGGCAGGAGAACGTCTACGAATACAAGATCAAAGATGGCGATTACCTTGTGCGCATCGTCAAAGACCTCAACGCTCAAGGGTTCAAAGTCACCCAAAAGCAGATCATGGACGCGAATCCCAAGGTGAACTGGAAGAACCTTGCGATTGGCAGTTCCATCTTCATCCCCCAGCCCGCACCGTAATTCCCCCCTGGCCAGGCAGCCGCATATTTTCCCGTATTGCTCCTTTTCGTCCGGCTTAACCGGTGTTACTGTCAGCGCGTTCCGGGCGATAAGCGAGTGCGGCGCATTGACAAATGCCGCCTGTTTTGGTTTACGCTATCACCGGCGGTGTGCGATTGAGGCGCGGCGCAAGGATTGATGTTTCGGTGTCCCCATCTAACGGAGTAGGAGTTTGGATGCACCACTGGTCTTTTGTCCAGAGGAGGCGTTCACGCGCGCTGTTTGACTCGGCTTTGGGCGCTCAGATGACTACGCGATGAAATCCATTGGTTCTAAAACTTGCGACGAACACTCCATCGTTCCCACCTCGGGCGCGAGCATCGTCCGGCGGCGCCCGCCCTTGACCAGCCATTTTTTTCGGCTCTGCCTGGCCCTTTGGCTGGGGGCGCTCGCGCTCTACCCTGCCCTCCTTCGAGGCGCCACCCTGCCCGCAGGTTTCATCGAGACCGACATTTTTGGTTACTGGCCGGAAGTCGCCGGCGGCACGTTCGACCCGACGGGTGTGATGTACGTGTGGGAACGCTCCGGCAAGGTGTGGATCGTGGAGAACGACGTCAAGCTTTCCACCCCGCTCCTCGACATCAGCGACGAAGTTGGCGCTTACGATGACTACGGCCTGCTGGGCTTCGCACTGCACCCGGACTTTCGTCAGAATGGGTACGTGTATTTGCTCTATGTGGTGGACCATCACCATCTGGCCCACTTCGGCACGGGGAATTACAACTCCATTTCCAATGAATACAACCGCGCCACGATTGGCCGGCTCACCCGCTACACAGCCAGAGCTTCGGACAATTTCCGCAGCGTGGATCCGGCCAGCCGGACGATCCTCATCGGCGACACCGCCAGCACCGGATTTCCCATCCTTTCCTTCACGCACGGCATCGGCAGCCTCGTCTTCGGCACCGACGGCACACTGTTGGTTTCGTGCGGCGACGCGGCCGGCTTGTCCGACTGGGGCAACGACCCGAATTCCCACTACGCGCAGGGTTTGAGCGAAGGCATCATCCGGCCAAAGGAAAACATCGGCGCGTTCCGATCTCAGTTGGTCGATTGCTTGAACGGCAAAGTGCTCCGGCTCGACCCGCTCACTGGCAACGGGCTGGCAAGCAATCCGTTTTACGACGCGACAAATCCGCGCTCGGCCCGTTCGCGGGTGTGGGCACTCGGCTTGCGCAATCCTTTTCGCATGACCTTGCAGCCGGGCACGGGCAGTCATTTTCCGACCGACGCCAATCCCGGCGTGCTGGTGCTCGGTGATGTCGGCTATGACACCTGGGAGGAAGTAAGCGTCGTCCCCGGCCCAGGCATGAACTTCGGCTGGCCAATCTTCGAGGGCTTTTCCCCACCGGACGCTTACGTGGATGAAGATCCCGCTAACCTGGACGCCCCGAACCCTCTGTACGGAATCGGCGGATGCACCAAACAGTATTTCACGTTCCGCGACCTGCTCAAGGAAGCCAGCCCGTTCGCGCCTTCCTGGCCGAATCCTTGCAACGCCGCGCAACAAATCCCCGCCTCAATTCCCCGGTTCGCTCACACCCGCCCCGTGATTGACTGGAAACACAACAGCGCTACCGGCCCCTCTCGCGCCGGCATCTTCAGCAACAACATTGCGGCGGTCGTGAACATCGGCGCGCCAGGCTCCCCCATTACCGGCCCGCAGTTCGGCGGCAATTGCGCGATTGGCGGCGTCTTCTACCAGGGCACCAATTTCCCGGCGCAGTATCAGAACAAGTATTTCTTCTCCGATCTGGACCGGGAATGGGTGAAGACCATGACGTTCAACGGCAGCACCGCTACCAGCGTCAGCAACTTCGCCTCAAGTGTCAGCGCGGCCGTCACCTTCGCTGTCCATCCCCTCAACGGGAAAATGTACTACGTCCTCTTCTACGATGGTGTGCGCAAGATCACTTACGTCGGCAGCGGCAACCAGCCACCCACTGCCGTGGCCTCCGCGAATAATTACTACGGGCCGGGACCATTCACCGCGCAATTCACCGGCAGCGGCTCCAGCGATCCGGAAGGCCAGCCATTGAGCTACTCGTGGAACTTCGGCGACGGCACGCCTCTAAGCTTCGCCGCCAATCCGTCGCACACGTTCAACGCTCCGGCAGGCGTGCCGACCAAGTACACCGTCACGCTGACGGTCACCGACAGCGCCCTCCAGACTTCCACGACGAATCTGACCATCTCCGTCAACAACACGCCGCCATCGGTGGCCATCACAAGTCCTGCGCCCGGGACGCTCTATTCGATGGCCAGCGACACCATTTACAACCTTACGGCCACCGTCTCGGACACCGAACACGCTGACAGCCAACTTCTCTACCAGTGGCAGACGATCCTGCACCATAACAACCACAGTCATCCCGATCCCAGCGACACCAATCACGTCACCACCACGCTGGTTTCACCCATCGGTTGTGACGGCAACGTGTATTTTTACCGGATTCGTCTGACCGTCAGCGATCCAGCCGGCTTGTCCACGGTGGCCGAAGTCGATCTCTACCCGGATTGCTCCACCAACACGCCGCCAACGATCTCGAACATCGCCGATCAGGTAATCGAACAAAATGCCTCCACCGGGCCAATCGGCTTCATCATTGGCGATGCGCAAACGGCGGCAGCGAGCCTGGCTGTCAGCGGCGCTTCGTCCAATCCGGTTCTGGTCCCCAGCGGCAACATTGTTTTCGGCGGCAGCGGCGCGAACCGCACCGTTACTGTCACTCCTGTCGCTGGCCAGTCTGGCTCCACGATCATCACCGTCACGGTCAGCGACGGCACACTTACCGGCAGCGAAACGTTTCTGCTCACGGTCATCAACCCGGCCAACACTCCGCCGTCGATCTCCAACATCGCCGATCAGAACGTCGCCGAAGACGTTGCCGCCGGCCCAACCAGTTTCTCCGTGGGAGATGCCGAAACCGCGGCCACCAGCCTGGCCGTCAGCGGCTCTTCCTCCAATCCTGCGCTCGTCCCGAATGCGAACATCGCCTTCAGCGGCAGCGGCGTCATTCGCACCGTAACCGTCACGCCCGCCGCAAACCAGTTCGGCTCGGCAACCATCACCGTCACCGTCAGCGACGGCTCGCTGACAGCCACCGATACCTTCCTGCTCACCGTCACCGCGGTCAACGACACGCCCACCATTTCCAACATCGCCGACCAAACCATCAATCAGGACACGTCCACCGGCCCGCTGAGTTTCACGATTGGCGACGTTGAAACCGCCGCGGGAAGTTTGACCGTCACTGGCTCGTCCTCCAATCCAGCGCTCGTCCCGAATGCGAACATCGTCTTCGGCGGCAGCGGCGCGAATCGCACCGTCACGGTCGCGCCCGTCGCCGGTCAATCGGGCTCATCGACTATTACCATCACCGTCAACGATAGTGCCCTCACGGCCAGCGACACATTCGTGCTGACCGTAAACCCAATCACTGCGCCGACCTATTTGCTCACGGAAGGCTTCGAGGGGAACGGCTTTGAAAACACGGGATGGAGCAAGACCGGTTCGCCCAATGAGAATTACACCAACATCGTCCTGCACGGCGCTCAATCGCTGAACTGCGTCGGCTCACAACACCTCCAGCGCGCATTCGCGTTCTCGACCAGCTTCAACCTCTACTTCCGTGTCCGCTGGAACACCTGGAGCGATTACCATGCGATTATTCATTGGGACGACGCCAACTACGGCACCGCTGCCGTGATCTATGGCGACGATAACCGCATTCAACTCGGCCACGGCTCGGTGTATGCCAACGGCACCACTGTCATTGCCGCCAACACCACTTATCATGTCTGGGTGGAATGGACCAAGGGCGCCGGCGCCAACGGCACGATGAAGCTCTTCGTCTCTCCCACGGGTACTAAGCCCGTCTCGCCCGAAGCCAGCATCACCACTGGCAACGGCGGCGCGACGCAACGAATCTACGTCGGCCCGACCGGCTCCGGTCCGAACGTCATCTTCGACCGGCTCCTGGTGGACGACGTGCCCATCGGCAACGTCCTCGACGGAAATCAGCCACCCACGATTTCCGACATCGCCAATCAAATCATCAACGAAGATGGCTCAACTGGCTCCGTCGGGTTCACGATCGGCGACGGTGAAACGGCCGCGGGCATCCTGACCGTCAGCGCCTCGTCCTCCAATCCCGCGCTGGTTCCGAACGCGAACATCGTACTCGGCGGAAGTGGCGCAAGCCGCACCGTCACCGCCACACCGCTTGCCAATCAATCCGGCGCGGCAACCATCACCGTCACCGTCAGTGACGGCGCGCTGACTGCCAGCGACACGTTCACGCTCACGGTCAACGCAGTGAACGACGCACCCACGATCTCGGACATCGCCAATCAGACCATCAATCAAGACACCTCCGTCGGTCCATTGAACTTTACGATTGGTGATCCGGAAACGGCAGCGGCCAGTCTCATCGTGAGCGGCTCGTCGTTGAATCCATCTCTCGTCCCGAACGCCAACCTTGTCTTCACCGGCAGCGGAGCGAACCGCGCCGTCACCGTCACACCCGGCGTCGGCCAGACTGGCGCCGCGACCATTACTGTGACCGTCAGCGACGGCGCGCTTGTCGCCACCGACACCTTCACCCTCACGGTCAATGTGGTAAATACGCCGCCAACAATCTCTGATATCGCGGACCAAACCATCAATGAGGACGCCTCGACCGGCGCGGTCGGGTTCACGGTGGGCGACTCCGCAACGGCGGCAGGCAGTTTGATTGTCAGCGGTTCTTCCTCCAACCCTTCGCTGGTTCCAAACGCCAGCATCGTCTTTGGCGGAAGCGGCGCGAACCGAACTGTCACCGCCACACCGGCCGCCAACCAGTTCGGTATCGCAACCATTACCGTCACCGTCAGCGACGGTTCGCTGACGGCCAGTGACACCTTCCTGCTCACCGTCAATGCCGTGAACGATACGCCCACGATTTCAGACATCGCCAACCAGACCATCAATCAGAACACTTCGACCAGCCCGCTCGCCTTCACGGTTGGCGATCCTGAAACGGGAGCCGCCAGTCTCGTTGTCACCGGCTCATCCTCCGATCCGGCTCTGGTTCCGAATGCCAATCTTGTTTTTGGCGGAAGCGGGGCCAACCGGACGGTCACCGTCACGCCGGCCACTGGCCAAACCGGCGCCGCGATTATCACTGTCACCGTGAGCGACGGCACACTGACCGCCAGCGACACGTTCACGCTCACGGTCAACACTGTGAACAACCCGCCGACCATTTCCGACATCGCCAGTCAGTCCATTGCCGAAGACGGTTCCACCGGACCCATCGGCTTCACGGTGGGCGACGCCGAGACAGCGGCGGGCAGCCTGCTGGTCAGCCCGTCGTCCTCCAACCCGGCTTTGGTCCCGAACGCAAACCTCATCCTCGGTGGCAGCGGCGCCAATCGCAGCATCACAGTCACTCCGCTGATCAACCAGTCCGGTTCAGCCACCATCACCGTTATTGTCAGCGATGGCGCTCTCACGGCCAGCGATACGTTCACCCTGACAGTGAACGCCGTGAACGATGCCCCGACGATCTCCGACATCGGTGACCAGTTTATCAACGAAGACACCGCCGCTGCCGCTCTTGGCCTCACCGTGGGCGACCTCGAAACCGCCGCCGCCAGCCTGACCGTTGGTGGCATATCATCCAACCCGCTGCTTGTGCCGAATGCCAACATCGTCTTCGGCGGCAGCGGCGCAAACCGGACCGTCACCGCCACCCCGCTCGCCAACCAGTTCGGCACTGCGACGATCACCGTCACCGTCAGCGATGGTTCGCTCACAGCCAGCGACACCTTCCTGTTGACTGTGAACCCTGTGAACGACGCTCCCACGATCTCCAACATCACGGATCAAACCATCAATCAGGACACTTCCACCAGTCCGCTCGCCTTTACGATAAGCGACGCGGAGACCGCCGCGGCGGGCCTCGTCATTACCGGCTCATCCTCCAACCCAGCGCTCGTTCCGAACGCGAACATTGTCTTCGGCGGAAGCGGCGCCAATCGCACCGTCACCGTCACTCCAGTCACCAATCAATCCGGCACAGCGACGATCACCGTCACAGTGAGCGACGGCTCGCTGACAGCCACCGACACGTTCCTGCTGACCGTCAACCCGGCGAGCGGCAGCCCCACTTACCTGCTCACCGAGGGCTTCGAAGGCGCCGGCTTTGAAAATACCGGCTGGACCAAAAGCGGCACGCCCAACGAGAACTACACCACCACCATTCTTCACGGCGCCCAGTCGCTGAACTGTTCCGGCGCGCAACATATCTGGCGGACCTTCCAGTACTCGACCAATTTCAACCTCTACTTCCAGGTCCGGTGGAACGCCTGGAGCGACTACGTGAACGTCGTTTACTGGGACAACAGCAATTGGGGCACGACCGCCGCACTCTTCGCCGACAACAATCGCTTTGAGATCATTCACGGCGGCGCGTCCGCCCTGGGCAGCACTGCTCTCAACCCCAACATCACCTATCACGTCTGGGTGGAATGGACCCGGGGGACCGGCAGCAACGGCACCATGAAGCTCTTTGTCTCCACCAGCGGCACAAAGCCGGCCACGCCCGAAGCCAGCATCACCGGCGGCACCGGTCTGGCCACTCAGCGCATGTACCTCGGCCCGACCAGCAGCGGCCCCAACGTCATCTTCGACCGCATCCTCGTTGATGACGTGCCCATCGGCAGCAATCCGTAGGCAGCGTGCTGCCGGCATCTTGCCGGCAGAGAAACTTCCGGATCTTGCGTGCCGCTCTGCACGGGGTGCGTTTCATCTGTCGGCAAGACGCCGACAGCACGTTCCAGCCAACCGCGCCCCGCGAACCTCCTAAATTTTTGTTTCCTCGGAGCCGGCTCCCGATATACTCGCCCGACCCACTCCCGCAGCCCGGGCCAACGCAAGGCTGCGCTGCCGGGAATGAACGATTCAATTGATGAACAACGGAACCATGAGGGCCGTCGGCGTCATTCCCTCGAAGCGGGAAGTCGCCCTGTTCCCACACGCCATGCCGCGTGTCACGGCGCCCACGGAACTTAAGATAAGGACCATCGAGGTTGGCATCTGCGGCACCGACCGTGAAATTTGTTCCTTTGCCTACGGCACACCGCCGCACGGCTCCGATTACCTGGTGCTCGGGCACGAGGCGCTCGGCGAAGTCGTGGAAACCGGCCCTGCTGTCCAGCACCTCAAACCCGGTGACCTCGTCGTGCCCACCGTCCGGCGGCCCTGCCCGCACGACCATTGTCCCTCCTGCCGCGACGCCCGCCAGGATTTCTGCTTCACCGGCGACTTCACCGAGCGGGGCATCAAGATGACGCACGGTTTCATGACGGAGTATTTCGTCGAACACGAGGCGCATTTGAACATCGTCCCTCCCGACCTGCGCGACGTGGCGGTGCTCGTCGAACCTCTCACCGTTGCGGAAAAAGCGCTCGCCCAGGTCTGGCAAGTGCAACAGCGCCTGCCCTGGCACAACAGCGCCATCCCCGAATCCCAACAAGGCGCGGGCAAGACCGCCGTGGTCCTGGGCGCCGGCCCCGTCGGCATCCTTGGCGCGATGGCCCTGATCGCGAGCGGATTCAAGACCTTCGTCTATTCGCGCTCGGCGGAGCCAAACCCCAAGGCCGCGCTCGTGAATTCCATCGGCGCGAAATACATCTCCTCCGAAACCACTTCGCTCGCCGAGTTCGTGAAGCAGGTCGGCAACATCGACCTCGTCTATGAAGCTGTCGGCGTGGCCAAAATCACCTTCGATGTCCTGAGGGTCCTTGGCCTGAACGGCGTGTTCATCTTCACTGGCATCCCGCCGCACAAGCCGGCCATCCCCATCGAGGCCGATTCGCTCATGCGCCAGGTCGTGCTCATGAACCAGGCGATCATCGGTACCGTCAACGCCGATCGGCCCGCCTTCGAGAATGCCATCCGGCACCTCGGCATCTTCAAACAACGCTGGCCGGATGCTCTCCGCAAAGTCATCACCGGGCGTCACCCGCTGGAAAACTATCGCGAACTGCTCCTCGGCAAAGCGACCGGCATCAAGAACGTGATCACGCTTGCACGTCACTGAGGACCTTCCCGGACGAGATCTGTAACCCGCGGCAAACCTCACTTCTCACTTCAAGTTTCGCCATTGAGAATCAGCCCGAACACTTCGAACTGATTCACCGTCCTTCCTTTCAATTTGGTTATGACCCGGCGGCGTGAACCCGCATTCGGTCGAAGCTTACCTTCTCTTCACCCGATACGGCACACCGTCTTCCTTGATGTGAAAGCTCATTTCGCGGCGCGGCTTTTCCGGCGGCGACATCAGTTCACGGATGGCGTCGAACAGAGACTTGATGCCTTGGTCGTGGTCTTCCAACCGGCGTTCGAGTTCGGTCAGCTTGCGACTGAGAGCCTCGTTGCCCGCCAGCATCCGGCGCAGACTGGCGAAGGCGCGCATAATGGCGACGTTGACCTGCACGGCGCGTTCACTCCGCAGGACGCTGGAGAGCATCGCCACCCCTTGCTCGGTGAAGGCGTAAGGGAGATACCTACGGCCACCGCGGCCAGCTTTTGAGGTACCAATTTGGCACCTCAAAGTTTCGGCCTCCTCGACGGTCAGTTGAAACATGAAATCTGGAGGGAACCGGCTTCGATTACGCCCCACCGCACGGTTCAACGCCTTGGTTTCAACGCCGTAAAGCTTTGCCAGATCGGCATCCAGGAGCACTTTCTCACCTCGCGCGAGATGGATGAGACGCTCGACCCGTTCCAAGGGGACCAGTTGAGTGATTCGTGGGCTGTTCATGAAGTGGCTTCGTTTGAAATGCCAGATTGGAATATCAAATACCAGAACTTCACGCCCGGGATCGTTGGGTATAAGTGCATCCGGCGGCGGCCAGTGTCTTCGCCGAACGACCGAAATCAGCAACACGGTTTTCATTTTCTCAGGGAGCGCCACTGGACCGCGGCTCTGGCAGCCGCAGCAAGTACGGTCAAGGCGCACCCCCCGATAGCATTTTGCAAAACTCACGAATGACTTAATGCAAATTGCATCAATGGCTCTTCCGCAGACGATATGCGGAATGTTGCGCAATGACTTGAACGGTATCCGTTTCCTTATTCCTCAACCGGATGGAATTTCACGGGGCAGACCGGCTGCTGGATCCGCCGGCAACTGATATGAAGAAATCACTGATCACACTGGGTCTGGCGACGGCCATGGCATTTGTTGCGCAAGGTCAGACTTTGCAAACCACCACCGACCGGTCGGCCTCCGACTATCTCGACAACCGTTTCGGCGCTGGTTTGATCCTCGGGGAACCGACGGGTTTGTCCCTGAAGTATTGGTTGAACGAATCGTTCGCGGTGGATGGCGGCCTTGGCGGATCGTTTCATCGGGATAACGGCGTGCAACTGCACAGCGACGTTCTGTGGCACAAGTTTGATCTGTTTGATGTTTCCACCGGCCGGTTGCCGCTCTACTTCGGTGTAGGCGGACGGCTGAAATTTGAGGACGGTGACGACCGATTCGGCATCCGGTTCCCCATCGGCGTGTCGTATATGTTCGATCACCGTCCGATCGACGTCTTCTTTGAGGTCGCGCCCATCCTGGATGTGGCCCCCTCCGTGAGCGGCACGTTCAATGTCGGCGTCGGCGCTCGGTTCTGGTTCTGACGAGCCTCCGGATTAAGGTTGTTTCATCCTTACACCTGCGGGCAATAACCGCACGGTAAGTGACGAGGCGGCATTGCGGTCGCGATAGACGCGGTGGGTAGCCTTCTTGAAATCCTCCGGTCTGGCGGTGGGGATATCGACGAACGTTTGCGGATTGCGGTCCACCAGCGGGAACCACGTGCTTTGGACATGGACCATCACGCGGTGGCCGCGGCGGAAGGTGTGGAAGACGTCGGGGATTTCAAATTCGATCTTTGTCGCCTCACCGGGCTTGAACGGCTCGGGCTTCTCGAAGCTGTTGCGGAACTTGCCGCGAAACACATCGCCGCGCACGAGTTGCTGGTAGCCGCCCATCGCGACGTAAGCGGGATTCGGCTTGGGATCCGGGAAGTCGCCAGCGTACACGTCGATCAACTTGATCACCCAATCGGCGTCCGTCCCGGTGGTCGAGACGTGGAACGTGGCTTTGAGCGGGCCAGCGAAGGTGAGGTCTTCATCCAGTGGTTCCGTTTCGTACACCAGCACGTCGGGGCGGGAGGTTGCGAATCGTTGGTCATGCACGGGGTAGCCGCGCGGATATCCAGTAGTGTGTTCCAGCGTGTAGGGCACGGGCTTGGCCGGATCGCTCACGAATTCGTCGAATGGGTCCGGTCCCTCGTTGGGCGGCTGGGTGTCGAGCCGTCCGCCGATTCGGAAGTAGAGCGTGCGCGCTTCGGATTGCTTGGGTGGCCACGCGTCGAAGCGACGCCATTGATGCGTGCCGGTCTCAAAGACGTGCGCTTCGGTCGGCGTGTAGTTGGTGTCGCCCTTGAGGAAGTGGCGGAAGAACGGCAGCTCGATTTTCTGACGATAGAACTCCGCGGTCTTCGCGCGAAAATTGATGTCGCCGAGCTTGTCGCCATCGCCACGACCCCAGCCGCCGTGCGCCCAAGGTCCCATCACGAGCATGTTGGTGATTCCGGGATTGTGGCGTTCGGTCCAGCGATACGTCTCCAGCGGGCCGAACAAGTCCTCCGCGTCATACCAGCCGCCGACGGTCATCACGGCGCAGCGGACGTTCTTAAGATGCGGACGGATGTTGCGGGCCTTCCAATAATCATCGTAGGTCGGGTGCGCGAGGAATTCGCTCCAGTCCTTGCCGAGGTCCTTCATCAGCTTCACCGAGTTCGCCAGCGGCCCCATGCGCAGGAAGAAATCGTAACCGTCGGGCGTTTTGAAGTTGAAGGGCTTCAAATCCTCGTGGAGCGGGTCTTCAGCACGCTGCGCGAAGAAATGGAAGAACCCAAAGTTCTGCGCCAGGAAGAAAGCGCCGTTGTGATGCAGGTCGTCGCCCATGAACCAGTCCGCGATGGGCGCCTGCGGCGACGCAGCCTTGAGCGCAGGATGCGAATCGATCATGCCCATCGAAGTGTAGAAGCCGGGATACGAAATGCCGAACATGCCCACCTTGCCGTTGTTGTTCGGGACGTTCTTCACCAGCCAGTCGATGGAGTCATACGTGTCCGAGTTTTCGTCGATGTCCTTCGACCCCTTATTCGGATTGAAGGGGCGGACGTGCATGTAAACACCCTCGGAGCCGTAGCGCCCGCGTACGTCCTGAGTGACGAGGATGTTCTTGTCCTTGGCCAGTTCGCGGATGGTGCCAACGGGGTCGTTGTAATTCGCCGCGCCGTACGGCTTGAGCGCATACGGAGTGCGCGTGAGGATGATGGGCCACGCCTGCGAATCGTCCTTGGGCACATACACACGCGTGAACAGCCGCACGCCATCGCGCATTGGGATGCGATGCTCGTACTTCGTGTAATGCTCGGCCAGCCAGGCGGCATTGGTGTCGCCGGACGGCTCGGCGGCGTATGCTGGTGTTACCAGCGCGGCCAGTGAAACCAAGGAAAGCAGAGCAGACAGGGTGAGTCGCATCATGGCCGCATTGTCAGCAAGCGAACCCAACCGGCAAGCGAGAACAATGATCGTTTCGGGACGATTCGGCAGCGCGGGCCTGGAGGAAACCGCTTGCATACGGGCTCGCTACCGGTCTATTCAAAGAGAAACCCAAGAGATTGGTTTAGTGTCATCAACATCATGAGATCCACGGGAATTGTATTGAGTGGGTTGCTGTTCGCGGCGCTGCTGTTCAGTCAGACCAAGAGCGCGGGACAGACGGCCCACGCAGCGGCTGAGGACGTCCTCCTCAAGGTGATGGCCGGGGAACTGAAGCACTCGATGGAACACCTCGCCACCGAGGACGGCACCAAGCCCTACTTTCTGGCTTACACGATTACCCGCACCGACACGGCCGCCGTGGTGGGAAGCCTGGGCGCAGTGGAGCAAAACGATCTGCGCAGTCGGCGGGTCCTGGACGTGGACGTGCGGGTTGGCGATTACGCGCTGGACAGCACCCGTCAGATCCGCGGCGGGGCAGGCGACTCGCGGTTTGGCCGGCGGTTCGATGGCAGCGCACAAGCGCCCCTCGAGGACAACCCGTTGGCGGTCAAGCACGCGCTGTGGCAGGCTACCGACGGCGCCTTCAAATCGGCGGTCGAGCGCTTTCAACGCGTGCGAACGGATCTCAAGACCACCGTGGAGGAAGAGCACAAGGCGGATGATTTCTCGCGCGAGAAGCCCAGCGTCCACCTGGAACCGGGTGCGACAATGACTTTGGATCGCGAGGAATGGGCGCGGCGCATCCGCAACGTTTCACGGCTGGCCTTGAAGTATCCTCAGATTCACGAATCGAGCGTCGCCCTCGTTGGCGTCGCCAACAATCGCTCGATGGTAACGAGCGAAGGCAGCCGGGTGAAAACCGCCCAGAAGCTTCTGCGGGTCGCGGTTTCGGCCAGCACCAAGGCGGACGATGGGATGGATTTGAGCCAGAGTTTCATCTTCAACGCTTCCACTGAAGCGGGACTTCCGGGCGAGAAACAGGTCCGCGAGGAATTTCAGAAAGTGCTCGACGGCGTGATGGCGTTGCGCGCCGCACCGCTGGTCGAGCCGTACACCGGTCCGGCCATTTTGCTGAATCGCGCCAGCGGTGTATTCTTCCACGAGATCTTCGGACACCGCATCGAAGGACACCGGCAGAAGGATGTCGAGGAGGGGCAGACGTTCACCAAGATGGTCGGCAAGCCCATCCTGCCGGACTTCCTGAGTGTCACCGATGACCCCACTCAGGCGCGCTTTGCCAACGAAGACTTGCGCGGGTTCTATCGGTTCGATGATGAAGGCGTGCCTGCGTCGAAAGTGAACCTGGTGGAGAACGGCGTGCTGAAGACGTTCCTGCTCTCGCGCTCGCCGGTACCAGGCTTCACCAAATCGAACGGCCACGGGCGCCGCGAACCGGGACGCCAGGTGGTTTCGCGGCAGGGGAATCTGATGGTGCATTCCACCAAGGCCGTGCCCATTGCGAAGCTGCGCGAGATGCTCGTGGCGGAGTGCAAAAAGAAGGACAAGCCTTACGGCTATTGGTTCGAGGACATTACCGGAGGTTTCACGACCACGGCGCGTGGCGGGCCGCAGGCGTTCAAGGTTCTGCCGGTTGTCGTTCGGCGCATCTATGCGGATGGCCGCAAGGACGAACTGGTCCGTGGCGTCGATATCGTCGGCACGCCGCTCTCCTGCTTCTCCAAGATCATCGCGACGGGCGATGACGCGGCTGTTTTCAACGGAAGCTGCGGAGCGGAATCAGGCTGGGTTCCAGTTTCCGCTGTGTCCCCGAGCATCCTCGTCGAGGAAATCGAAATCGAAAAACGCGAGCGTTCGCAGGAACGGCTCCCCATCCTTCCCCCGCCCATCGCGGCGAAGAATTGAAGATGATTGAGCGTAAGATGAAGAGCAGGATTACGATTAAGACTTCGCTTGGACCATGCGGTGTTCCATCTCTTGCTCCTAATCTTTTTCTTAATCTTAATCTTATTCTCCACTGACCATGCGCCTCCTGGCCAAACCATTCCTGCTCGCCGCCTTTTGCGCGAGCAGCCTCTGCGCCGCCTCGTCCCCCGCACCCGACTCCGACACGTTGTTCAAAGCCCTCTCCGATGAGTTGAAGCGCTCCATGACGCTGCGCCTGGAAGACCTTGACTCACCTTACTTCATCCAATACGCGGTGGACGACACCGTAATCGAGCGCGTCGCGGCGTCCTACGGCGCGCTGGTTCGCACAGAGCCATCCCGTGCGCGCGCGTTGCAGACGCTGGTGCGGATCGGTTCCTACGATCTCGACAATTCAAACTTCACCGGCGGACGCGGCTTCGGACGGCGTGGCGCCAGTGAGATTCCGCTGGACGACGATTACCTCGCGTTGCGCCAGGCCATCTGGCGTTCAACGGATGTCCATTACAAGAGCGGGGTGGAAACGCTCACGCAAAAGCGCGCCTACCTCAAGGACCGCACCATCGAGGATCGCCCGGTTGACTTCACGAAAGCCGTCGCCGTCACCTCCATCAACGAGCACGTCAGTCTCTCCTTCGACCGCAAAGCGTGGGAGGACTATGTGCGTCGCGTCTCAGCGAAGTTTGCAGAGCACCGGCATATTCAAAGCTCCGAAGCCCGATTGACCGCCGGCGTGGAAAATCGGTACCTCTTGAATTCCGAAGGCTCCCGTCTGCGCTACGGCTATTCCGAAGTGTTGTTGCGGATCACTGCCGAGACTCAGGCCGCCGATGGCGAACGCCTGTCCGATCAACTCGTCTATTTCGCGCCGACGCCGGCGCAACTCCCGTCCATCGAGATGGTCCTGGCCGACGTGCAGATGCTTGCGGATCGACTGGCCAGGTTGCTCCGCGCACCTGTTCTCAAGGACTACACCGGGCCTGTGCTCATCGATGGAGCGGCTGCTCCGCAACTTTTCAGGCAGCTTCTCGCGCGCGGTGTTGCCGGACAGGTCGAGCCGGTCGGATCGCAGCGGCGCAACATTCCCGGCACCGAAGATCTCGAAAAGCGGCTGGGCAAACGCGTTCTTCCCACGTCTTTCCACGTCTATGACGATCCGCGCAACGTGGCGTTTCAGGGAACGCCGCTGGCCGGGCACTACCTTCTGGACGACGAAGGCGTTCGCGCCCAGCGCGTGGAAGTTGTGACCAACGGCAAGCTTCAAGGGATGGTCATGTCGCGCACCCCCACGAAACGCTTCACGCAATCCACCGGGCACGGCCGCCGGAGCAGCAGCGAACCGCCGCGCTCGCTGATAGGCTGCCTCTACATCGAATCCAGCGACACAAAAACTCCGGACGAACTTAAGAAGGCCCTGCTCAAGGCAGCCGATGACGAAGGACTGGAATACGGCCTGCGCATCGCCGGCCTTCGCAGCCGCGACTCCGGCGACGCCGCCATGTTCCGCTTCGGCCGGGGTGCTCCCAGCCGTGGCGTCGGCGATCCGATCGCGGTTTACAAGGTGTATGTCGCGGATGGACGGGAGGAATTGGTTCGGGGCTGTGAATTCCGCTCGGTTGACGAACGGAACCTGCGCCGGATCCTTGCCGCCGGAAGTGTTCTTTTCGTGGACAACAACGCCGTAAGTTCGACGCCTTCGTCCTCGGTGATCGCTCCGGCGGTTCTCTTCGAGGAAATGGAATTGACGCGGATCGATCGGGAATCGGAAAAGAAACCCATCATCGAAGCCCCGCAGGCGCGCGCAGCCAGTCGCGAGTGACGTTACCGCGTCGGCCAACAGTTTCCCCCTAATACCTTCGGTGTCGAGTTCCGTCAGGCAGGATCGCCTCCCGGCGACTGAAGACCCAAACACCTTCCGGGAACCGGAGCGCCAAGCTCCCCCGACCCTTTGAAACATAGCGGATTCCCCACTCGTTCCTCATGGGGGCGTACCAAACTTTGTCGCGTACGCGACAAAGTTTGGTATTCAGTCCGTCGGAGGTCCATGGAAAGCGAGTGAATCCTGCAATCCATGACCGCCATAATCAATCACACGCATGAAACGCCGCTCGCTGGACGCAGGTGTCGGGCTGAGCTATAAGATGAGGCATGTTCTCCCGCATGATTGTCTGCGCTTCGCTGGTCATCGCGCCCATCGCCGCGGATGCAGGAGGCGTCTACTGGACGGATCGCGGAGCAAGCCAATTGAAGCGGATGGGCTTCGACGGAGCGAACCTGCAAACCATCAGCTTGAGCGGGACAGTGAGTTCACCGGGCAGCAACATTCGCGGCATTGCGGTGGACAGCGTTAGCAACCGCCTCTTCTGGGCGGACAATGGCGCTGATCGCCTGCTGCGGGCCAACCTCAACGGCTCGGGCAGCGTGACACTCCACACCATCACCGGTGGCAATTCGTTCCCGGCGGACGTTCGCCTGGATCTTGGGAACCAGTTATTTTATTGGTGCGATCAGACGCGCAACCGCATTCAGCGCTCGACCCTCGACGGCGCCGCGGCCACCGACATCATCACGAACGCCGCTCCCACCGGGCCTTACTTCATGGACCTGGATGTGCCGGCAGGAAAGATTTATTGGGGCGACTTCGGCGGCGGCTCCATCTTCCGGGCAAACCTCGACGGCTCCGCGCGAGAAACGCTGCTCACCGGCAACAACATGACGCGCGGCGTTCGCCTCGACCCCCGTGAACGGATGCTCTATTGGGTCAACCGCGACGACAAGAAAGTGCATCGATGCCCGCTCACGGCGTTCGACAGTGGAACCATTCCGCTCACACATCCCGCCGTGCAGACGCTCTACACAAACCTCGACACTCCGCATGGTCTGGCGCTGGACATTCCCGCGCGCAAACTTTACTGGGCGGACACCGGCACGAATCCTGGAGAGGGCACGGGGGGCCAGGCGGTCTGCCGGGGCGACTTCGATGGAAGCACGCCGCTGGAGGTGCTGGCCACGGGCAGCGAGCCTTGGGACGTGGACTTGGATCTGCGCTGCTCCACCTACGCGGAGTGGACACAGCGCTGTTTCCGGCGAGACGCCACGCCGGTCCAAACGGATCCGAATGGCGATCCGGACAGCGATGGTATCCCCAATGCCGTGGAGTACGCGTTTGATCTGTCACCCATGCATCCGAACCGTTCCGATCTCCCGGGCTTTGTGCTCGTTGAGTCGGCCAATCAGGGCGACTATCACGCCATAAACCACCGCCGCCGCATCGGGAGCAGCGACCTCCAGTACAACGTGCAGGTATCGACCAACCTCGTTCAATGGGCGGGTGGCGCAACGGTGGACATCGAAGTTACGTCGCTCGGTGATGGGATGGAGGCCGCGACGGCGCGCACTCTCTACACCGTGTCGGGGCTCACCAACCATTTCATGCGCGTTCGCGTGACCCTCGGCCCGTAGCGGGCCATTCAATAACCTGGTCTCGTAGCATCCGGCGTAAGCCGGATCGCTTTTCCTTGCAGAATTCGCATTGAGATCAGATCCGGCTCACGCCAGATGCTACGTTCCGGAATTACGAGAGTGCTCTGTCAGCGCTGGTCCTTGTCCGCGAGCGAAACACAGACGATTTCCCGGTCGTTGCGCGCATAGATGCACTGGTTGGCAAAGGCAGGATGCGACCAGACCACGGAGCGGCCAGGATCGCGATTGTCCGGGTCGATGAGAGGCGCGCGGCTGATCTCCTCGTACTTCTCCGGGCTGAGTTTGGCGATGATGAGGTCGCCTTTCTCGCTGAAGATAAAACTGCGTTCGCCTTGCTTCACTACGAATGCGTGCCCCCACCGTTCGGACTTGCCACTGGTTGGGGCGAAAGTTTCCCAGAGGCGCTCGCCCGTTTCCAGTTTGAGGCAGCGGAACTGGCCGTAGCTGCATGGACTGTAGATGTAGCCGTTTTCGATCAGCGGTGTGGCCATCACGCTATGCAGCCCGTCAGTGTCCTTCTCGCTGACCTTCTGGCTCTGCCAGACGACGGTTGGTTTGTCAGAATCGATGCGCAGCAGCAACGAGCCGTTGTAGAATGAAGTGAAAAAAAGCAGATCACCAACTTTGCGCGGACTGGGAATCGTCATGCCGGACCGAATGGCCGGCGTGGTCGCGTGCGTCCATAGGACTTTGCCGGTGTCCGGGTCGAGCGCGTTGACCGCCTCCGGATGCCAGAGGATGAGCTGCCGTTTGCCCGCGAACTCATAAATCATCGGCGGCGCGTAGCCCGGTTCCTTCGCACTCAACGCCCGCCACACCTCCTTGCCCGTGTCCTTGTCAAAGGCCACCGCCACGCTGCCTTCCCCGCCCGCGAGGCAAATCAGTTTCTTCCCGT
>Ga0187893_10006800_pt1 | contig 19246 bp, 17 predicted proteins | sample MA1701074metaG_FD_139574 | JGI IMG/M metagenome (GOLD analysis project Ga0187893, IMG submission 139574) | White microbial mat communities from a basaltic lava cave in the Kipuka Kanohina Cave System on the Island of Hawaii, USA - MA170107-4 metaG ... | reverse complement strand
TCGCTACCCGCGCTTATCTGCACGAATTCCAACGTATTCGGCGGTGGACATTCCACCGGGTCGCCGGTGCTGCTGCTCGATTCGGCATCCGAGGTGGTGGTTTCGGTGCCACTCGTCTCCAGCGCCATCTGTTTCTGGCCGCCGCAAGCGAGATTCGAGTGCAGCAGCGCCGCTGCTACGTTGGAAAGCATATGACAGGCACGAGCCATCCCTTCGAACACGCTCAGGGAACGATCGTACACCAATGAGGCTCGGCGTCCAACCCATCTGCCGCGAGCCGAACCAAGTTCGAGCCATCCGCGTCGACGATGTAGATGTCGGTCAGCGGATCGTCGCGTTCGCTGGCGAACACGATCCGCTGCCCATCAGGCGACCATACGGGCGTTCGGTCGGTCTCCGCGTGGATCGCCACGGCCGAGAGGTTTTCGCCATTGGCATCGACGACGTAGATGTCGCTTCGTGTGTCACCGCGCGCGCTGACGAAGACGATGCGGTCGCCGGTAGGATCCCAATCTGGGGAGCCGGCGGACACTGGATCGTTCGAGACGTTGATGATGGTACCGTCCCGTAGATCCGCCACGTAGATCTGCGAGCCTTCCCTCATTATCGCGCTGTCGAACGCAATGCGTGTACCATCCGACGACCATGCCTGTCGGCTTTCGATACGTTCGGGGGCGTTGCTGACGTTGGTCACGTTGCCGCCGTCGGCATCCATGACGTAAAGCTCGCGATGTCCATCACGGCCCGAGAGAAAAGCGATCTTTTTGCCGTCGGGGGACCAAACGGGATAGCTGTCGCCGCCGTCGGTCAATTGGATGGGTTCGCCACCGTCGAGATGTGCAATGTAGATTCCCGGCGTTCCGGATCGCGTGGAAGTAAACACCACCGACTCCCCTGACGGAGACCACGATGGATGAAGGTCGTCCCCCGAGCTGGGTGCGAGCTCGGTTTCTACATTCGAAGCGATGTCGTAGACGAAAACATCCTCATCTTGACCTTGAATCAATCCAGAATAGACAATGAAACGTCCGTCGGACGAGCACGTCACGAACCAGTCCCGGCGGTCGGGCGTGTTCGTGATACGTCGCCGCGGCTCGCCGTTGTCTGGCGACAGGTAAATCTCGGAGTTGCCATCTCGACGGGAGCTGAGCACCAGCAGGTATTCTTGGCTTTCCGACGAGCTTTCTTCCCCGGAGGTCGTGGAAGACGCCGATGTGCTCGCGGTGTCGGATTGCGATGCAGCCTCCTCATCGATCGGACAGCCCAGCAACGCTGCTGCCGTTGCCACGGAGACTGCACGCGCAGCCTTGTTCAAGACCTTGGCCAACATAGGCCTCCGGACACCGGGAAATCGCATTCGAACTGGTTCGGTGGATAGCCAAGTGCATCGCAATCTGTGTCTGTCACGCATTCGGTCGTGCATCCGTCCTCCTCTGGGCTGAAGTCACGGCACAACTGGCCCTCCGACGCACAGACCCCAATGTCACCTTCTGCACAGAAAGCCACGTCTTCGCACCGTGCCCGGTTCAGAAAGTGGTTGTTGAAACAATATCCACCCGTGCCCAGCAGAGCATGGCAATCCTCGTAACACGCCCAGGTGGGCGGTCCATCGTCGATGTCGTAGCAATGGCCGGTGCCTCCCCCCGAGGTGTCCTCTCCCGCGCAGAAAAGCCCTGCTTTACACTGCTCGTCGGATTCGCACGTACAACCCTCGTCGTTGTCCTGGCCTGTGCATTCTACGCACACCCCTTCGACGAGGCCCGAGAAGGTCTTGGCAACGCAGACCGCTTCGACGCCGATGACATCGTCTCGGCAGTTTCTCTCGTGAGAGAAATTTCCGTCGGGATGGCTATTCGGGTCGAGAGGATCGACAACCGGATCGAGTGGGCCACAAACACATCCGAGCTCCCGACCGGCCTCGCAATTGGTGGGAGGCTCCGTGGGCGGGTCGTCGGTCGTGCAGCCGCTATCGCTGATCACACATTCGTCGGTACATTCCAAGAACCCTGCGGGAAAGCCGAAATCGGCACAGGTTTTTCCGAGGAAATTCGCCCCATCGCACGCCTCCCCGGGATCGATGGCATCGTTGCCGCATAGCTCGCAAGCGTTCGTGTCGAACGCGGTGCAGTCGGCTGCACACTGAAGTTGATCGCCCGGCGCGAAGCCGAAGGATTCACAGGTTTTCCCGACGAGGTCCGTTCCGTCGCACACCTCACCGAATTCGGGATCGATGACATCGTTGCCACACAGGTCACAGTCGGCTGTTCGCTCTGCCGTGCTCAACGGGTGGCTGGGCCACCCGGACGATGCCTCCACCTCCGCAGCGGCTTCCGACATGCGACGGATCCACCACGCGGACTCCCATTCGTCGAGTAATTGTCCTTCGGCGCCACATGTTCCATCGCTGGCGTCGTAGCCTTCGGGTCGTTGTGCAACGATCAACGCCACGGCCACACCCGAAGGCACCGTCACCAAATTGATACCATCGTTTTCGCACGGGCCCACGAAAGCCCGTTTCGCAAGCTGCGGGTCCACCACGCAAATGCTGTTGTTGGCGGTCTGGCAACGGTAAACCTGGGGCTCCGTGACGTTGCAGTCCGCGTCGTTCGAGCAGGTAATCGGGAAGCCCATTGCGTCTGTTTTGAAGAGCGGGTACTCGGAATGGGGGAGCTGGGTGACGAATGCTCTGGTTCCGGGAAGTGATCCGATCTGAGTTCCACCCCCGCGATACGATAGGGTCCCCATGTATTTACGCCCGGATCCAACGATGTGTCGCTTGATGAGCTCGCCCAATACCTGAACGTTTGCGACCAGGTCGCCTTCTCCAGTTTTCACGGAGAAATCGAGGGCGTACGGAGGTAATGCCACGCCACTGGTTTTCCACTGGCCACCATCGCGAACCAAGGTGTTCTCGTCGGGACCGACGTCGAAAATCGAAAAATAAATAGGCTCGTGGAGATTCACGTCGTCCATGGACCCTTTCCCGGGATACAGCATGAAATCTCCCACTTCCGAATTCGTCCCGAGCGTCAGTCGCAAGCTCCCCGCGGCGAGATCGCTCGCCACCACGTCGAAGAACGACCTGCCGGTCGCCCACTCCACGATCGCGGCAAGGAGCGAATAACCAGCGTTGCTGTATCCCGAGATGGGTACGTCGTTGTCGTCCGTCAGGACGCCAAAAGGATAGCCAGGTGCGAATTGCAACGAAGCGCCGACTGCATACCTGATCGCGTCTTTGAAACCGGGTCGCGAGCTGAGGTTCAAGCTGTTGGCCAGCCGAACGGAGCCGTTGGCTGGGTCGATCAGGTTCGGGTGGTCGGTGGGAACATTGGTGAGCAGACCCGACTCGTGCCGGAGGAGGTGCTGGATGGTAATCGAGGCGAGGCCGGGATCCGCGAACCCCAACAGCGACATCGTGGCGACGCCCCCCTGGATGCCCGTGGCCCAGCCATCGACGTCGTAGTCGCTCTCGGGCACGATGTAGTCGAGCGCGTAGCATGTGGGAGGAGGGTAGCCGCCGCTCCCGGGAGCGGGAGTGAGATCAGGACAGGTTCCTACGTCGCGCCAACCGAACGTGTTCACGAAATCGTCCAGTTGTACGATGTCGCGGCGGTCTGTCAATAGTGCCAAGGTTCCAGCGAAAGGGATGTCCTCCACATTTTCGAGCAGCCGGAACGCTGTGCGGGTGAACACCTTCGACACGCTCGCGATGCGCATGGGGAGGCACGGGGTCATGGGCTTGGATTCATCGTCGTGAGCTCGATAGCGGTAGCCACGCAAGTACACGAGCTCGTTGTCTTTCACGACTGCCAGCGTGGCGCCAGTCCGAATCCCGAACAAATCGAGGTAGTCGAGCACGGCCTCGTCGAACGGTTCCATGCCTGCGATGTCGGTGCCCGTCACCGGGACTCCGGAAGCCGTCGCGCTCACGACTGCCGTCAACGAGACGGCTTGGCTGGTCGAGCAGGTTGTCTCGACGTCGATCAGGTCGATCTGCTGGCCGGGAGGAAGGTCCGGCGTGCTCAGTGTTGCGCTGCGCGAATCGGACGAAACCTCCAAAGTCCCCGCAGAGCTTTGCCACTCGAACTGTCCGCCCGCACAGGCGCTGCCCTCGGGCACGGAAAGCGTCAGCGACGAGCCCGCGGTGATGTATTGCGCCGAGGCGTGGAGGGCGGACGAGCTGTCCGGGGGTATCGCGACACAATCCCCGGACGGGCTGGCTCGGAAACCGATGCCGCATCGGTCACATTCTACACCGGCGTGCCCGGGCTGGCAGACACAGACCGCCCCATCCTCCGCGGTCGTACACGTCCCGAATGGCCCGCAATCGAACGTCGCACACGTCGGTACGGGAACGCAGCTGACGTCTCGGGGGATCAAAGGAAAGCCATCACCTTCGACGTAGGGGTCCGCCGACACGAATCCCGGCCCACAATCCGAGCAGCCCGACGCGGGGTCGAGCCTGTTATCGTCGCAGCATTCGCACTCGATGAGCAGGGAACCCACGCCGTGGCATCCCCCCACCGCGCCGTCATCTGGAGGTGTGACGTGCTCGATGCTCGTCAGCAAAACGCCGAGCTGCTGCAGCTCTTGGGCGGTGAGCGGGCTGATCAGGGTATCGGTTCCCGGGCCTCCGTTGATCGTGTCGTGATCGAGGGTGCAGAGGCCGCTGATGACGATCGTGTCATTCCCGGGTCCCGCGTCGACGAGATCCCTTCCAGGCCCTGGATAGATCACGTCGTTGCCGCTGCCGCCACTCAAGGTGTCGTCGCCCACATTGCCCAAGATGCCGTCGTTGCCATCTCCGCCATTGACGTTGTCGTTTCCTGCACCTGCTTGCAGGATATCGTCGCCCGATCCTCCCTGGATGTTGTCCACGCCGTCACCCGCGTCGACGAAATCGGCGCCCCCGCTGCCGTTGATGTTGTCGTTCCCTCCCCTGCCATAGATCTCATCTGCAGCCCCTCGACCATTCACGACGTCACCTCCGTCACCGCCGTCCAACAGCCCCGGTCCGAAACCACCCTGGAGACTGTCGGCACCTGGGCCTCCCAAGATTGCGTGCGCGCCGGACGGAGAGTTGTTTTGGACGGCGTCGTTGCCAGCCAACCCGAGATAACAGATGCCCGGAGTGCTCGTGAAGAAGATGTTGTTGCCGGCGCTTCCCAACACGGCTGTGAGACCCTGCGGGCAGCACGTGGCTTGGTTGTCGCAAGATGGCCCGGCTTTCTGGGCGGGTGCATGTGCCGTGATGTCGCTCTCTTCGGCTGGAAGGCCACGAGGCGAGCCATCGACCTCGAGTATCTCCCCACGGGGACCTTCCTCGGACGTCCCAGAGTTTGGCGACGGGTCGTGGTCGGCCGCGTCTTTACGAGTTACTGGTTTGAGTATTTCCGGCGAGAGTAGTCGCACGAATCGCAAGCGCGCAAACGCGCATAGTCTTGCCGGTGCCGAGCCGAACCGCGAGCTCACGGGTTCACGATACAGCCAGATAGGGCGTCACAGCTCGACTCACAGGTCGCCGCCCCACCACAGTTGACGGTGCACCCATACGTGCACCCCGTGAGCACACAACTCGGGGAATCCATGCAGGTGAGCGTGCAGCCGGACCCCGGGCAATTCATTGCGCACGTTTCGGAGCCGATGCATTCGAGCCTACAGTTGCCGTTCTCGCAGCCCACGTCGCACTGGCCAGTGTTGGTGCACCTGGACAGACACGTTCCTCCCGAACAATCCAATTGGCAGCTCGAACCCGAGCTGCATTGACTCGAGCACAAGCCACCCGGACAGCCGAACGAGCACGCAGCGGCTTGCATGCATTCGAAATGACAAAAACCGAGACCAAACTCGGCGCACGTTTTCGAGCAACCGGGTGGCACACAGCTACATGCGTCGCCAGCACATGGCGTGGCTTCGCCGGGTGCGATCTCTCCCACACGATCTTCAGTGAGGACGCACGCGAACAAAGCAATCGCTACACAACCACGGATATCGAGCATGCGTTCGCACGGCCGAATGGGTTTCACTTGTCAGGGTGATCCCCACGTGACAAGTACGGGCTCCCAGGATGATGTTGTGCGAGCTCGCGCAACGCCGCCTGCTCGTCGTGCTCGCGGGCCAGTTTGCGAAACGCCAGCACACGTCCATAGCGGGCCTCCTCGGCCAACGCGCTCGCACCTGTCTCGAGATAGCGCTCGAACCACCGCAACGCGCGAGCGGGTGCACGATCGGCAAGCGCCAAACGACCGAGGGAGATCATGGCGATGTTCGCTTGCGGGCTGTTCGGATGGTTATCGATGAGTTGCTGATACGCGCGAACAGCGTTGTCTCGATCCTCGTCGGCGAGGTATTCTTGCGCAGATCGCAACAGCTCGTCCGGAGCGAGACGAAGCGGCGCAACGCGGGATACCGCAGCTACGCGCTGGGGCTTGGCGGACAGCGTTTTGTGATCGCCGGCCGCGATGGTCTCGATGTCTCCGCCTTGATGCTCCACGAACGCAACACCGTCGAGCACGAGCACCACGACTCGAATTGGCGTCGTTTCGCTGCGGGTGGCAACAAGGCTTCCGCGACTGCGAACGGTGCCCAAGGGTGTGACGAGCTCGAAGCCACTCACGTTTTCGCGCTGGTGTCGCGAGATGCGAACAGATCCGCGCTCGAGCGCGGCAGTGGGCCCAAAGGCCGACGGGTCGCCTACGCGCAGCGTGCCTCCCGATCCTTCGCCGCATGCCGTGATACCGGGTCCGAACGAGATGCATTCGTTGGGCAAGAGTGTCAGCTGCGACGGTGCGGTCGCGAGCGGCACGGGCATTTCCACGGGATCGGGCGTAAGCACCTCGACGTTTTCGGGGGTGCTCGGGCTCGCTTGTGCAGGTTGTGCAACGGGACGGCTCACGACCTCCAGCATCACGGCCATCGCCAGACAGGCACCGATGCCGATCGCTGCGTTGCGCAGCCATGGCGACCGCGATGGCGTCACGGATTCGGCCGGCTGGCCGCGACGGTGGCGATCCACGACTTGCTCGATGATCCGAGCGTCATGGTCATCAGAGATCGGTGCGCCCATCGATCCAAGCGCCCACCAAAGTGCCGATTCGTCCGAAGCAAGCGGCTCCCGTGCTTCGAAGCGTTCTCGAAACGCCTCATCCACGCGCGAAATAGGCTCACCACGTCCCCCTGCCGTCATGATGGCCTGCCAACGGGCCACGTCACGGTCCAAGGTGCCGGTCATGCCGTGGTCCTCTTGCGCGCCCCTATCAACAAATCACGTCGGACCCGCTTGCGTAGGGCGTCGGTTCCGAGTCGGAGCCGCCCCTTTACGGTGCTGCTGCTGACTTCGGTGAGCTCGGCGATCTCTTCGGCCGAAAAACCGAGAGCGTGATGCAGCACGACTGCGACACGCTGAGCCTCCGAGAGGTCGCCGAGGTACTCCGAGACATGCTTGGGTAGTGTTTCCCACGCCCACTCGGGCATGTCCGACACGAGCACGAGCTCCGGATCGGCCTCCTCGGCAACCCGATTGCGAACCTTTCGCTCACGTGCCATGTGGCGAAGCGTCGTACGTATTGCGATTCGCTTGGCCCACGATTCGAGCCCGGCTTCTCCGCGAAATCCTGGAGCACTTCGCAAGACCGCGAGCAACGAGAGCTGCAACGCATCCTCGGCATCCGCGTTGTCGAGCAACAACGCGCGAGTGATGGCTCGAAAGCGAGGAAGCAACCGTTTTAGCAGCGACGTCTGCGCCCGGGGGTCACCCGCTCCCGCACGCCGAACCAGCTCGCGTTCCAACGACAGCGGTTCCTCGCGATCGAGCGCAGGTGCTTCTGGACGCTGGTGCGAAGAGGGTGCCTTCATCGACAGACATGTTGTGCCGCATGCAAGCCCAATCGGGTAAGTCGATCATTTTTTGGCGCGAATATTTGCGATTTATATTACGTTTTCGGCAGCGTTGAAGCGTTGGACACCTGCGAAATCACCGCAACACCGTACCGAGCTCGAGCCCGATCGCGATCATGAATCTCGCGGGATCTGGATCGACGAGGACGACGCGTTCGGGGACATACGCAACATACGGGGCCCGGGTCACGAGGACCTCAGCTCCGAGATCGACGAACAGATGGACACGTGTGGTCAGCTCCACGACCGTACCCACGCGGGGTCCGACACCTACGAACACGCGAACGGAACGGTCATTCACGGGTACGAGCGAATCGTTGGGATCCGAAACGCGCGTGATGGGATCGACCGAAAATCTCACCCCGACCAGCAATCGCCACCTGGGTGCAATGACAAACGCGTAACCTCCGAGCAACACAATCGGATGCCTCCGCAGCTCGAACGAGACCAGTGGAGCATCGCTTCGGCTGGGCCACACGAGCTCGTATGAGACAGCAACGTGCGTACGTGGACGCGGTGCCCAGCCAACGGCGAGGCCCACGGCATGTTGCCAGGGAACGTTGCGAGCGAACGTATTGCCGCGATATGCGACGGACCAGAGCAATCGCGGCCAACGTTCGATGGGGGCTTCGTGACGGATTGTCTTGTGCTCCAAAATCACGGGCGGCGACCGAACAGGCGGCGTCGTAGCTGGTGTTGGCTTGCGAGAATTCACATGATGCTCGATGAGCAACGATGATAGCGACCCGGCCACATTCGCCAGCGCCTCGAGACCAGCGGCATCGTCCCCGACGTTCATTTCGCGGCTCGCCAACGGCGACCCGTCTCGCGCGACTGCGTGAACTTGCACGTTGGGAAGCTCATGAGCATCGATCCACAACACGCCCACGGCCGACGAGCGCTCCGGTGTGTCATCGATGAAACTGGGGCGATCTCGCGGCACGAATGGCCCTGGCGCCCGGACGAGCACCGGCTCGACTTTGGCTGCGCGAAGATGCGCGCTCACCGTTGCGATCATCCGCTCGTCGAGATCCGAATTCTCGAGATCGTCGATCACGAGCACGATCGAGCGTCGGTCCGTATCCGGAGTTGACGGATCGTGCGTAGGCGCGAGCTCGTGTGCCCTGTTCGCGGACGGATCGCCCGGGGGCACAGGCTCGTGTGCCCCGTTCGCGGACACATGGGCCGACAGGATCGCCAAAAACAGTACGGACGCTTGCAGTGGGGCGGAATATCCTCTCTCGGAAAAGATTGAACTGTCCGGGGGGTCGACAGCCACTATGACGGCAAAACACTCCGGTGGTTCGCGTCCGAGCTGGCCCCAGAATGGAAGCACCCCCCCCCATGAGCAAGCAATCGATCATCCTCATCGCTTTGGCAGGAGCTTTTGTTGGCGCCTGCAAAGAGCCGCCCAGCCTCGTCGATCGAGCCGCCGAACGCGTAGAAAGCGCGGTTGGTAGCGCTGGACCCATCGCTATGGCGATCTCGGCCGCGATGACAGCCGTGAACGCCGTACCCGACAGTGCGGGCAGCTGTGCCACCGCGGACGTGCGATGCGAAACCTTCCCGTGTGACGCCACCATCGACGTGCAGGTCGGTAGCGCATGCCCGTTGCCCCTCGGAGAGGCTGCCAGCGGCAACATTCAAGTGAGCGGAAGCTGGAGCGCCGCCGGACAAGCAACGTTCTCGAGCAGTTTCGGTGACGTGCGCATCGACGAAGACGGACACCTCCTCGTGATCGAGGCCAGTGCAGTCACCGCCGAGGACCTCGGAGACGTGATGAAGGTCGCGTATGCCGGCGCAACGGTACGCCTCGCGCACGGCAGGCACGGTCTTGCCGAGGGCTCGAGCTGGTACATCACCGTGGCGCAAAATGGCACGGAAGACGTGACTTCCGACGACCGCTACACCATCGATGGTGGCAGCTCGAGCTCGGGGATCTCGGGCACCGAGAGCATCCAGCTCCAGGGCGTCATCGTCGATTCGACCTGTCGCAAAAATCCCATCGGGGGCACTGCCGAGGTGACGATTGTGGTCAATGAGCGTCGGTTCGGATGGCGTGTCGGCGTAATCGAGATTGCGTTTCATGACGCCTGTGACGGCAAAGCCGATGTGATCTCGAGCGTGTTCGCGGAAGACGCTGATTCCATCGATCTCGACTTCACCGAATGACGTAACCAATTCGGGCCGCGGCACATATCAACCTGCATGCGACCTCTCGCAATTCCCTCCGCGTTGTTCACTTTGCTCACGCTCGGCTGCGCTCGTCGCGACGCGCGAGAGCTCCTCGACCAAATTCGGGAAGACGACTACCGAGGCTGGACTCGCGCACCGGGGTGGGAGGCTCCCCGTTCACCGGCTCGCGGCGGTCCGCATGGCAAATTCATCGACATCTACGTCAACGACGTATTGGCCGATGCGACCGAGGAATCACAGCTCGCGGCCTGGCCGGATGGCGCGCTGATCGTCAAAGACGGTTGGAACGACGATGCGGGTAACGATCTCCAATACATCGTCGTGATGGAAAAGCGTGGTGATGATTGGTTTTGGGCCGAATACGACGATGACGACAAAGTCAAGTATGCCGGCACGGCCATTCGAACGTGCACGAGCTGCCACGAACGTGGCGATGACTATGTGCTCGCGTTCAAACTCCCAAGGTAGCGCGCACGTTGACGGGCCAACGCTCCGCAACGAGTCCGTGTCGTTTCAGCACGGCCAAAGCAATACGCTCGAGGCCGAAACCAACACATGCAGTATGTGCAGTCGTTCCTGCGGCGGTATGGATGTCGAACACGTTGCCGAAGTGCTCGCCGTGATAGTTGAACGAGGCAACGGCTGTCGGCGCATCTTCGCACCAGATCGGCACCAGCAATTCGAACTTGAGCGCCTGCGTTGCTTGGCTGGATTTCATCATGCGTCCGCCACGACCGAAAAACGGATCGGTCGCCGTGTCGAGAATCGCTTCGAGGTCCAGCGATTCGAGCAGTTCAGGACAGCGCTCCATCCACATGGCACGCCACTCTTTGACGCGTTCGACTTCACCAATACGTACGTTCTCGCGCATGCGAAACGCCTGCAAACGCGCGGGGTCGTCCGACGGCTCATGGCGAAAACAGAATGACGCCAGGTCGAACAGTCGTCCACCAGGCGGCAGCCCACCCGTGAGAGTAGGATAGAGCGGATAACACGTTGCGGGTGCAAGTACGAGATCCGTCTGGCGCAAGCAGTCCGTCCAGTCGTGTCCGTTTACCACACGTTGCAGCAGCGCGGCGTGACCAGCATCGTCCCCCACGAACGCATGCACGGATCCGCAAAGCTGGGGAAAATTGTCCATGTAGCCGGTTTTGCGCAGCACCTCGCGTGGAATGACCGGAGGAAATGCGACCCGCTCCGCGCCATCGTGACGTGCCCAAGCGTCGATACGCGCGCCGAGTTTTGTCAACATGTCCTCGAACAGTGCACTGCGTCCGAATACGCCCGGAACGCCCATCGGGATCAAGATATGCCCCTCGACTAGCTGACGCATGAAATTCGCTCGAGATCCCTCGTCCATGGTTTTGCTCACTTGGCTCAGTCGTCCTTGTGCACGAGCAGTAGCGAAGCGTTGGTCTCTTGGATACGCTCGTTGTTGATCATGAGCGCAGCCGAGTGTGCGTCCCGTAGGTGGCGTCCGAGACTCACGGGTGAGTCGTTTTTGTAGGCCGCGATTCCACAGATACTCAGCGCTTCGCTTGCGATTTCGACGACCAGTCGGGATGCATCGAGCTTGAGGTTGTTGATGCGTAACGCGAACGATAGGCTGTCGAGGTGGCGGTCTGCTCCGTTGGTGACCAAATATTCGTACTCGCGGGCAACTGACATGATGTCATTTCGCATGAGCTGGAGCTTGGCCACGAGCTCGACGGTCCGTAGGGCCGCACGCGGAATGGCTCCAGGCTCGGCACGAGCTTTTGCCCGGACCACTTTGCGAGCCTTGGCGACCGCGTCTGTAGCAATACCCAGCCAGCATGCGGACCACAACAAGTGAGACGTCGGCACCATGGTTCGCGCCGCGATCTCGCCAAACGGTTCCGGAAGGATGTACCAGGGTTCCACGCGAACCGAAACGGTACCTCCCGGACTGCACGTACCACGCATCCCGAGTGTGTCCCATTCGGACACGATGGCGAGCTCATACGAACCCTTGGGTACAACCACCAGCACCTGATCGCTTGGCGCCGACTCGGGGCTACGTCGTGCGGTGATCAAAAGATCATCTGCATATTTGCCATAGGAAATCGTTGTCGCCTGTTTGGTCAACCTGAACTTGCCGTCAGCACCCTCCACTGCAGCCACGCTACGGCGCATATCACCACTTGGACCTAGCTCGGACGTAACCGACGCGATCAAGGGTTGCTCGTCCACCACCCGTCGCAAATACTCACGCAGTTTTGGTACGTTTTTGCAGTGTCCGGCGATGCTCGACACCTGGATGTGATGCATAGCAAGCACCATCGCACTCGATGCACAATGACGCGCGAGACTCGTACACATCTGCACGAGCGACACCACACCCAACCCCGGGCCACCGAACGCGTGCGGTACTGCAGCCGCCAGCGCCCCTACTTGCCGGAGTGCCGAGATGGTTTCGTCGGGAAAGCGCGCGCATCGATCGACGTCGGCCGCGGCTTTGCCTGCCACGTCCAAGGCGATCCTCTCCACATTCATGAGGAGATCAGCGTCACTGCCGGTCATGCGCTACTCTCCGACCGCTCGCTTTCGCTCAGCGATGAGCTCGCCATGGAGCAGCCGGTCGACGGCTTGGGTGATTGCGGCAATGCTTTCGAATACGTTTCGATTGAGCATGCTGTCGGGGAACTCGATGTCGAATTCGCTTTCGAGCGCCAGCATCACGCTGACACTCGCACGCGAGTTCATGCCCGCGTCATAGAGCACGGCATTGGGATCGAGCGTGAAAGCATCGGCATCCAATAAACCATGCTGCGCAAGCACCGTTCGCACCCTCTGTATGATGTCGTCGTTCATGGTGGTCGACCTCCAGCAATCTGACCTTGGAGTCGGCACAATGAACATGCAATGGATTGGCCAACTCGGCGGTCACCAGACCGCCTCGTTTTGTTCCATCGACTCCATGACATCGTCGCTCGACCGAGCGGCCAAAGGCGACGGCGACGGGTCCGCTAACGCGTCCTGGATATCACGATCACTCCGGACTGGCGAACACTTGCGTCCACAGGTGATCGTACTGGCCACCGGGATAGTACCCGACGCCGATTTCCGAATAGTCTGAACTCATGATGTTGGAGCAGTGTCCGTCGCTCTCCATCCACTGCTCCATGGTTCCCTCGGCGGTCGAGCTCCCGCCGGCAATATTTTCACCACCTGTCATAGGGTCATATTCGGCCTGTAGCATGCGAGATCCGGGACCTTGGCCGCTCGGATTGGTATGGTCGAAAAAATTTCGATCGCTCATGTCCTTCGAATGCTTCCGCGCCGCACAACGAAGATTCGGTTGCATCGTGAGCGGCCCAGTCGGACCAAATGAACCCTCCGCGCCGCAGCTCGCACCCGCGGCGCGATGCTGATTTACGATTGCGAGGATCTCGTCCTCCTTCGCAGCCCAGTCGGGATCCCAGTCCACCACGTCTTGGCAATATGGAACGTCCACGGGCACATCAGACTCGCTACCGGAATCCCCCGTGGACGGATCGCCCGTGGTTGGATCGTTTGTCGTCGAGTCGCCGGTCACCATCGAGTCGCCGGTCACCATCGAATCGCCGGTCGCCATCGAATCGCCGGTCGCCATCGAGTCACCGGTCGCCATCGAATCACCAGTCGCCATCGAATCACCGGTCGTGGAATTGTCGCCGCTGTCCGAGCTGCCTTCGATGGCATCCTCCGCACCCTCCGCGCTCATTTCTCCGCTGGCATCCGTAGTGTTCTCGGACGAGGTATCACCAGCGCTTCCGTGGTCCTCGTTTCCATCCGAGCCTTCGGCGTCGGTGTCCGATGCCTGCGAGCCGTAACTGTCATTGGAATCGGAGCTCGTGCTGGAGGCGAGCATCGAGTCGAATGCATCGTCGGCGCGACCGGTATAACAATCCACATTCGAAAGCAGGAGCGCAGCCCAGGCGACTCGGGCCGCGAAACTTGGTGGTGGTCGCACCATCGTCGCAGGATATACGAAAATGTGGGCGCTGGCCACGGCTCAGCTACACATCATCTTCTCTTCCGCACAGTTCGTGTTCATGCATGCGGTGAGTCGCAGCAGGCATTCTTCGCACACATCGGTGATCACGCAACCCATCGCACAGGTCGAGTCGCAGCCGCAATCGATCATGCATGTCACCCACGTTCCACACATGCCGCCTACCACACCCGAAGTATAGTGTTCTCCATAAGTCCGCTTGTAGTCGTACTCGCACGCCGTTTGTGCACACTGGATCTGCGGCTCGCATCGCGTGCCAGCTCCTTCACCGTTGCAACTCGGCTCCCCACCGGTTTCGTCCACTTCACCGACATCCGTCGTCGTGCCAGCGGCAGTACCATCTGCGGCACTGCCAGCATCACCAGATTCATCAGCCGCCGTACCGCCGTCTTCGCCAGTTTCACTGGTACCTGTGGCCGGGCTACCCGAATGATCGTCCCCCACGTTGACCTCGTCGCAAGCTAGCCCGAGCACGACGAGCGCGGCAACGGTGAACGCGAGCGAACAAGGTGACGTGGGAGTCATGGCCGAATGCTTGTCAGCATAGCCTTTTAGCGCGATTTTTTTCGATCGTCCAGGCGCCGCCACCGTGGCGGCCAGCCTCGCGTTATTTCAGACGTTTTCGCGTGGACCGTTTTCGCCTGGATGGGGGGAAACGTCGAGTACTTCGCGGACTTTTCTCAGGAGCGCGTCCGGGGTGATCGGCTTCTGGAGATAGAAGACCCCAGTGTCGAGGACACCATGATGAAAGATCGCGTTGTCCGTGTATCCCGACATGAAGATCACCTTCATATCGGGACGCAGTCGCACGAGACGCTCGACGAGCTGCCGGCCGCTCATGTGCGGCATCACGACATCGGTCAATAGCAGGTGGATCTTGGCCGAATATTGTTCGCAAATCAGCAACGCTTCCCCACCATTTCGCGCCTCCAGAACGTTGTAGCCATTCCGACCCAAAATAGTTCGTGCCAATATGCGTACCTGCTCTTCGTCCTCGGCGATCAACACCGTTTCACGACCGAGCAGCGAGCCAACAAAGGGCGTCGTCGAAGCTTCCTCCGCGGTATCGTCGCGCCGGGGGAAATATACCTTGAGCGTCGTACCTTTGCCTGGCTCGCTATACACCCAAATATGTCCACCGCTTTGCTTCACGATACCAAAAACCATGGCAAGCCCGAGACCGGTACCCTTTCCTGTCTCCTTGGTGGTGAAGAACGGATCGAAAATCCGCTCTCGCGTTGCGGCGTCCATACCGATTCCGGTATCGGTCACCGCCAGCATGACATGCATCCCAGGCGTGACTTCGTGGTGTCGAGCAGCGTACGCCGCGTCAAGCTCGACGGTGCTCGTTTCGATGGAGAGCTTGCCACCATCGGGCATCGCGTCACGAGCATTCACGACCAGGTTCATGATGACTTGTTCGATCTGGCCTGAATCAGCGTAGACCTTGCCAACCTTGTTGAACGTCAGCAACGACAGCACCACGTCTTCGCCGAGCATCCGACGGAGCATTTTTTCCATTCCAGCAACGATTTGGTTGAGGTCGACGATCTTGGGCCGAAGCACCTGTTGCCGGCTGAACGCGAGCAGCTGCCGGGTCAGGTCACTGGCACGTTCGCCGGCGACCTTGATTTGTTCGATATCGGAATGCATCGGATCACTTGGATTCAAGTCCTGTAGAAGCAGGGAACTGTAGCTGAGGATTACTGACAGTAGGTTGTTGAAGTCGTGAGCAATTCCTCCGGCAAGATTTCCGATGGCCTCCATTCTTTGCGCCTGACGAAGCTGTTCTTCGAGGCGTTGGCGCTCGGCGACGCGCTGTGCGAGATGGTCGAGCAACAGGTTGAGCGCAGTTGCAAACTTCGTGGCCTGATCGTCGAGTTTCGGCTCATTGGGTAGCCGTACCCGTGCACTATTGTCACCGACAGAAGCCGCTGACATGACCGCATAAATCTCTTCGAATGTCGGGACGGACGTCACATTCGCCGCCTATACCGCGTACTACGCGGTCCATACAACTGCGCGATTCCCTCCCATTTTGACATTGAGGATCGCGATCCGAAATTCCCACCCTTGTTTGGCGTGTCGACCGGCGATAGATAGCATCCTCGAATGCGGCTCATGCTCGCTCATCACCCATGTGGCCAGCTTTGGACCGTCGAACGCAGTCGGTCCGGCCCATGATCCGTTCTGTGCCAACGTTTGCTTTTACGGCTCGTGGGCCCTACCACGCGATTGGGCTGCTCGAAGGCTTGGTCGTGGGCCAATGGCGTGCGGGGGTCGATCCCGTCGTTGCATTCGACGCCTATGTGTCCTCCCTTCGCGAGGCCAGCCAACGTAGCCCCAAGGGCGTGGGCTCGCTGGCAATTATCGACGCGGCCAACCCTCCCTCGGGCTTGCAGGAGGCGGCTCACAGGATCTACACCGAGTTCGGCCCCAAGCTCGTCTGTCTTGCGCGGGTGATCGAAACGCACGGCTTTCGAGCGGCCGCGTTTCATTCTGCGCTCTCGGCTCTGAATGCAAAGGCTCCCTGTAAGACGGCTAACTTTGATTGTGTGAACGCGGCCGCATCTTGGGCCGCAGCAACCATGCGGGCGTCCGTAGCGTCGACATTCACCACCGAACAGGTCGTCGAAGCCGTCGAAGAAATCAAAGCATCGCTTGGCTCGAGATCCGACCGCGCCTAATGGCGTTCGTCGTGCGTTTCAAATTGGTACTCCGCTGGCCGACCTCCGCATGAGACCGTAACCAGTCCAGGAGGAGAGGGTCATGTCCAACCCAGTTTCCGCATTGCAGTCGGAGCGGCCAGCTTGCGCGACCACCGGAACTATTCTCGTGGTCGACGACGACGACATGGTGCGCACCGCCGTGATGCGAATCCTGCGGTATGCGGGGTTCTCAGCCGAGGGCTGTTCGAGTGGCAACGATGCCTTGAGAAAGGTCGCAGCCGGTGATGTCGATGCCATCATCAGTGACATTGCCATGCCGAACATGGATGGCATTGAGTTTCTGCGCCGCGTACGACAGATCGATCTCGACTTGCCCGTGGTGCTCATGACGGGTGGGCCAAGCATTGAAAGTGCGATCCGAGCGGTGGAATACGGTGCACTGAAATACCTGGTCAAACCATTCGACTCGGACGAGCTGATCGGGACAGCCACGCGTGCAGTACAGCTGTCTGCGCTCGCGCAGACCAAGCGTGAAGCACTTTCAATGCTTGGTGCGGTCACCGGAGAGGCTTCAGGACGGGCTGGACTCGAAGCAAGCTTCGAACACGCTCTGAGCTCGCTATGGATCGCATTTCAACCAGTCGTTCGTGCTTCCGATTATTCCGTGTTCGGTCACGAGGCTTTGCTTCGCACACGAGAACCAACGCTTCCGCATCCCGGCGCCGTGATCGACGCAGCCGAGCGTCTCAGTCTCGTTCATCGGCTCGGCCGAACGGTGCGAGCTCGGGCATTGGCTCAAGTGGCGACGCGAGCAGCAGAGACACACAGTTGTGTGTTTCTCAACCTCCATCCTCAGGATCTCTTGGACCGTCAACTGTTGGAATGGTCATCCCCTGTGGACCATCGCCGCATCGTGCTGGAAGTGACCGAACGAGCGTCTCTAGACAGTGTTCCGAATGTTCGGGATTCCATTCGTGCCCTTCGCAGCGCCGGATTTCGTATCGCCATCGACGATCTTGGCGCTGGCTATGCAGGCCTCGCCAGCTTCGTCGACCTCGAGCCGGATTTCGTGAAGCTCGACATGTCACTCATCCGTGGTGTCGATCGCAATACCATCAAGCAGCGGCTGATTCGCTCGATGACATCTGTGTGCAAGGACATGGGTCTTTTGGTCGTTGCCGAGGGCATCGAGACTCGGGAAGAACACGAGACCATCGTCGAGCTCGGCTGTGACCTCTTGCAGGGCTATCGCTTCGGTCGTCCGATGGCCGAGCTTGTCTGAGGTCGAAAGTCCAACGCCGCACCCCGTGAGAACGGGAGCGCGGCGTCGGAGCTCATGCTGGACGATTACTCGCCCAGTCGTTTTCATTCGGTTCGGTGGGGCTCAGCCAGCCGCTCCCGTTCCCGTGGGGCCACCGCTCTGGGCAACCGAGTCGATGCTGCAGTCGTTGCTTGGGGCGACGCAGGTACCTACGCCACAGCAAGTCTCGACCAGGCACACCTGACCCGAGGAGCAGTCGCTCGACAGGGTGCACGGCGGTTTGCCGGAACAGAAGTAGTCGTCGCGGCACAACGATCCGCCTTCGGCGGTCTTGAAGCAAAACCCACCGTTGCCGCCACTGCAGTCCTGGCATTCGTTCGCAATGAAGTTTCCACACGTACGAGGACCCTGTTCACAACCGAGAGGACAAACGTCGTCCACGCCGTCGCAGTTTTCATCGACGCCATTGCCGCAGACTTCTGGGGCGCCTGGGTTCACACCCGGGTTGCTGTCGTCGCAGTCGTCATTGTTCGGAACGTATCCCGTCGTGTCGTCGTCCTTGCAGAACAGCTTCGGTTCGGCGTTCGCGTCCCCGTAGCTGTCACCGTCCCGGTCTGGCCACAACTGAATACCATCGAAGTAGGCCCAGAAGTCGAACTCGGCGTGCGACTCGTTGGGGTAGCCTTCGAGGGCCAGCCAATCTTCGATGCGAATCAAGGCATTGTTGCTCCACACGAGATCGTAAATGAGTGCGGTCAAGTCGAACTTGCCGGGCTCACTGCACGACATCTCGTAGCACTGGGTCATGCCGGTGAACGGATCGCCCACGAGGCTGAGTGGCACGATTTCACATGGCGCGCCTGGAGGCGTCTGAAGCACGAACTCGAGCGGATCGCCGTCCTCGTCGTGACCGGTGACGCAGATCTCCTCTGGGGAGCCACATACGAACTTCGAGTCGCCGAACTGAACGTCGTCGATCACGGGCTCGTGGTTGAACGCTGCGATGACATCGATGCCGCCTGGATCGGTTCCCTTGCACTGGTTGATCAGGAACACCTCGGTGGTCTCACCTTCGCTCACCACCACGCCCTGCTTCCACGCGCGGGCACATTCGTCCGAGGGTTGGCCACCTTCGGTCGGTGTGGCGACGACGTCGTAGCAACCCGGCTCGACTACCTTGAACATGTCGGAGAACACGTGCTCGGAATT
>Ga0187893_10006799_pt1 | contig 19250 bp, 31 predicted proteins | sample MA1701074metaG_FD_139574 | JGI IMG/M metagenome (GOLD analysis project Ga0187893, IMG submission 139574) | White microbial mat communities from a basaltic lava cave in the Kipuka Kanohina Cave System on the Island of Hawaii, USA - MA170107-4 metaG ... | reverse complement strand
TCTACGATCGACTTCAACGTGGTTGGCCTGTCAAGAAGGCGCTCAACGCGCCGGTTCGGAGCTACTGATGATTCGTCTTGGGATAGGACTGCCATGTTACGGTAGCAAGCTCGACGTCGGCCACGCTGCGATGTGGCTCGGTCTCGGCGCTGCGCTTTGGCAGGCGAACGACAAGGTCACGTTGCACTCGTTCATCGAGTACGACATCAACGGCATCGACCTATGCCGCAACACGATCGTCCACGACGCGATGACCGTCGGCTGCGACTGGGTGTTCATGATCGACGCGGACACGTTCCATCGTACGACCGATAGCACCGGACTCGCGGACGCGATCGGCGATGCCGGTGTCGACATCATGCAGATGATCCGCGACGCAGATCGTGGGCAGTACCCGCACTGGACCGGCGACAAGCACGAGCTGCGCCCGATCCCGCTCCCGCCGGGCACGCACTCGGGCATCGCGCTCATCGGTGCGCCAGTGCGTGGGCGCGGAGGCGCCCAAGGCGTCTGCGTCCGGCGTCTGAAGAGCGCGCCGAGCCCGGATGAACCTGGCTATGACCACTGGGAGGACGGTCCGATGCCGCTCGACGAGCTGGTCGGAAAGGTGCAGCCTGTCGCACGCATCGGCGGGGCCTGCATCGCGGTCAACGTCGGCTGGCTGCGCCGATTCTGGCCGAAGGGACCGTGGTTCGAGATGGTGCACGACTACACCGAGCGCCCGAAGAACGCGCGCGGTGAGGACTACTCGATCTGCGACGGAATCTGGAAGCGAGGCGGCGTCGTGATTTGCGATGGCCGGTTCGTGCCGTCTCACGTCGACAAGCGTCGTTTGGTGGGGGAGTAGGTCCCGATCGCTGCTGCGATCCAACTTGACAACAAGCTCTTGACTTGTCGGAAAGCAAGGGCCATGCTTAGCGGGAGCAGAGGTCCCTATGATTCCCACGACCACCGGAAACGGCTGACGTATGCCGCCTTCCACCCGAATCCAAAGCATCATCCAGAAGCACGTCGAGTCACTCGCCCGCGAGTTGGCTCAAGAGCTGACGCAGCCGCTGGTCGAGCGCTTTGGGATCTCCTTCACAGAGGCTGTCGAGGAGCACGCTGACGCCGCTCCGACAGAACCGCACGGACCGCTGGTCTACGACCCGCGGACCCGGAAGTGGATCTGCGCGAAGTGCCGCACGTTCTCGGACGTACGGCGCCGCGCGGTGACCGTTCACATGCGGTTTTGCCCCGGAGCGCCGAAGCTCGCACCAAAGTCAGCCGCACGGCGCAAGCCAAAGAAGCCCAAGAAGTCATGACGTCTCTCGAAACTGCGGTATCGAAAAGCTCCGATCTCCGTCCCCGCACCAAAGAACTGTACCTGCAGCACGTACGTGCGTTCCTCGCATTCTGCGGCGACCGCACGACGTTCTCCGACGAGGATGTTCTCGCGTGGCGCAATGACATGCGTCGTCGAAAGAACAGTCCCCAGAGCGTGAACGTCGCGCTCAACGCGCTTCGCTACGCGGCCGAGAACGCGAAGCTCGCGAAGCTCGCCGAGCACGCGCGCAAGCGCCGACTACGTATTCCCGAAGCGCCGACGAAGAGCGGCGCCGCGAAGAAAGCTGACCGCGCGCTCGACTGGAACGAGGGCCGCAAGCTCGTCGAAGCGTGCAGCGGTTCACGTGGACGCGACCTACGTGACAATGCACTGATCACGCTTGGCCTGCGTACCGGCATGCTGCGCTTCAGCATGTGTCAGCTCAAATTCGACGACGTCAGCTTGCTGCAGCTCACGTTCATCAAGAAAGGCGGCGAGAAGCACGTCATCCAACTCGATGACGTTACCCGCGACGCGCTGGTAGCGTGGATGGACTGGCTCCGTCGTCGTGACATCGACACGGGTCGCGTGTTCCGTTCGCTCGGACGGCAGCGTGTCAGTGTCGACAACGATGCAAGCATCGGCGATCAGCTCACGCCCGATGGGCTCTACCGCGCGCTGCGCGAGCGTGCCCGTCAGGCGGGTCTGAAAGATCTTCACCCGCACGTGTTCCGCAAGACGTTCCTGGCGTGGGCCAAGGAGATCGGTGCGCACCCGGGCCAGGTGGCGGCCGTCACCGGCCACAAGTCGGACGCGGCCGGCGACGACGGTGTGACGACGCCACCGGCCAACATGCTGCTGCCGACGTGGACGGCGAAGAAACTCGGATGACGACAGAGGGCTGCCCTGCGTGCGAGTACCGTACGTCTGAACGCTTCGACTACGCAGCGTGGTTGCAGGCAGCCGATCGCGCTATCGAACGTGGACTCAACGTGAACGCAATCTGGCGGCTGCACGAGAAGCTCGCACGTCGGGAAGACTGCGAGCTTGGAGGTGAAGGATGACGATGACTGCAGCGTGGATCGACAAGTACTACGACGCGATCTTCGTGTGCGTCGCGCGATACCGCGAGATGGCCGAGGGCATGCCCGAGCTGCTCGCGTTCCTCGACGAGTTCACACATGAAGTCCCGATCGTGAAGCTCTCGAGCTGGCTTGGCTACGTGCAGGGTGTGCTCATCACGCGCGGCGTGACGACCGTGACGATCGAACGCGACGCGACGCGGTCGCTGTTCCGTCCGCTCGACTTCGCGAAGGACAACTAATGCTCCACATCGAACACGACGACGACGGCGGCTGCTTCCGACTGATCGACGACGGCATCGGACTATGCACGAGCAAGTCGCGCAACGTGCTCGTGCGCATCCGCGACGCGCTCAACGCTGTACGTGAAACCGGACTCGTGGGGCTGACCGTCGAGTATCGCGTCGACACGATCCCGCATCGCATCGACGGTTTCCCGCGTGGTGTCGTACTCGCGCTGGTCAGTAGTCCGGCGCAGCTTGTCGTACGGCTGCCCGACGACAAGCTCGACATCTGGCTCGTGAACAACTGCAAAGTCATCGAGCCCGAACGTCCCAAGCGCGACACGCCGAGCAACGAACCGCCGATCGGTGTGTATGCAGCCATCGAGTTGCTGACGCGCATCCTGAAGCTGACTGACATGACCGACAACGCGAGCGACTTCTTGACGGGCATTGCTGCCGTCGTCACAGACATCGAGAAGTTTCTCGCGGACCGCAAAGCCGCCCAACCCGTTCCGTAGGAAAATGCCGTCGGCTGCTCAAATAGCGTGGGCTGCCGGCCTCTTCGAGGGTGAAGGCTGCGTTCGCCTTCATCGACGAATGAACACAGGCAAATACACCAGGAGACCGCAACCGCTTCTGTGTATGAGTCTGACCGATCACGACGTCCTCAAACGATTCGTACGAATCGTCGGTGGGGGACGAATCAATAGCCCCTACCAAGACAAGCGTTCCGCGCGGAAGCCAATTTGGCACTGGACGTGGTGTGGTCGTTCGGCACTGGTTTGGGCCCGTCGGCATTTCACAACTTGGTTGGGTAGCCGCCGTCGCGCTCAACTCGTTGCTGTGATCCGAGAGGACAGCGTCAGCCCGTACACATCCGTGGAGCGGCGTCGGCGTGCACATGGAACAACACGACTGACGATGCGATTTTGCAACGGCTGTACGCGCGACAAACCGCGCAAGCATTTCTCGCCTGGCGCTTCAAAGTGCAAGCGGTGCGTCGCACAAATCAAACAGAGGAAAGAAAAACATGCCTAGCGTTTTGCAACCGTGGGTTCAGGAACTGCCGCTCCGGGCACAGAGCACGCTGCTCACTGGCTATCGAGGCTGTGACCTCGCGCCGAAGAACCCCGCCGCGATCGACGAGCGCTACGGCTGCTCAACCGGCGAGAACACCGTCGAGCGTCAGCTCGTCGCGTACCTGCGTTTCCTGACGCTCGTCGCAGCCGGCAAGCGCGAAGTCGACGTGCCCGGCGCGTGGTTTCAGAGCAAGCCACCGGAGAAGTGGAAGCCGTCGCAGCTCGGGCACTACCCGCTGCACTGGTACAGCCACCTCATGCACTGCTTCGAGGTCGTGGCGTACCTGCGTCCGATCCAGGACGAGCACACCGATCGCGTGCTCGGCATCTACGTGCGTCTCGCGCGGGCGCTGCACCTCAACCCCGAAACGAAGGAGCAGTTGATCGCACGACTGACGGAAGATCGCATCGCCAAGGGCGAGGTCGTGTCATGAACTTCACCGATTTCCTGACGCGCATCATCGATGATGGCATCAAGGCCTGCAGCGAGTCGTACAAGAACGACACACAGAAGCGCGAAGGTGCTGTCGCCAGCTTCAACGCGTGTCGTGGTCGGACCGTGTTCGAGCTTCGTCAGCAGCTCGACCTCGCACGCAAAGCGGCTGACGCAGCGCGTGCAGTCGACAAGAAGAACTACCGGTACCTGCGGTGCTTCGAGGCCGAGGTCGAATGGGTCTGCAACGTCGTGTCGTGCGCGCTGCAGAACCAAGGCCAGGAACCGATCGTCGTGCCTACCGCACGGGGCTACATGAAAGCTGCCGAGATCCTCGGCGTCAGCGCTAACATGCAGCCCAAACCGTTCCAGGAGAACTAGCGTGGAAGTCTTGCTCGCTGCGTTCGGAGCTGCACTGGTCACTGGCCTCGTAATGCGCGCGAACTATCGCGGACACATCCGCGATCTGCGCGATGCGGTCGCGTACGAGCGCAAGCGTCGGCTACAGGAAGAAGATCGCGCCGAGACGCTCAGCGACGCGTTGTTCGGCCGCACACGAATGAAGCGCCCGAGCGCGCCCGAAATACCGAACTGACGGTCAACACATGAGCGAAGAGTTCCACATCCTCGACGAGATCGAGCCGCCCGAGCCCCAAGGTCGCTGCGAACGCTGCAAGCTGCAGTACGGCAAGCCCAAGGTCGAGAACGTCTCGCTGCTACACTGCCCCGACTGCGATTTTCCGTTCGGCGAAACCGTCGAGGGCATGCGTACGATCGCGCTGACACTGCAGGATCCGAAGCACCACGTGCGCGTGAACGTCTACTCGCAGGTCGTCTGCTACATCTGGCTGCAGGTTGTTCGCGACGGCATCGACCTTCGCGTCGAGGCCGACCTCGGAGCTGATGTGTTCGGCACCGTCCCCGAGTGGTACGCGTTCGAGATGGACAACACCGACTGGACCTCGGTGATCTCGCCCGAGTGGAAGTCGTGCAGCGACGCATCGAACTTCACCGGTACGTGGAACGACTGGGCGCTGCAGGAAGGGCTCGCGCCCGGTCAACGTTTCCTCGTCGAGTTCAAGCATCCACGCTGGTACCGCTGCTCATGGGAGTACGAGGAGTACGACGTCGAGTACTACTGGGACATCGTGATGCGCGAGGCGCGCTCGCCGAAGCAAGCGATCCGTGCCTGGGAGCAGTGGCGCAAGGTCTGCGAAGAAGATCGCATTGCGCTCCGCAAGCAGCGGGCTGATCACCAGCACAAGCGTACGCACGACGTCGAGGCGATGTTCATCTCGTATGACGTGTTCTAGTCGAGCAGCTACGGTGACGGCTACCCGCCCGATGGCTACATCGTGCGGCTATCGACCAAGGTGGCAGCATCGTCGAGGGCCGGAGCCCGAACTACGACGAGCGCTACAAGCGCGACGACGAACGCATCGAGCCTTCACAAGCACGTGCCTGGGAAGACCTGATCGTGAACGTCCGGAAGCAGCTCCCGCACCTTGACGTCAAAGTGATCCGAAAACTCTCGACACGCTGGTGAATAAAGCGAGAGTGACGTTCGTCTAAAGAGCCTGAAGCCCGGTTCTAGGGGTAGTTACCGGGAAGATCTCCAACAGAAAGTAGAGAGCAAATGAGCAATGACATGCATCGCAACTTGAGCAATGGCAACGGCACACCTGGGCTGCTCGACACCGCACCCGCCTCGAAACGGGGACGTGCCACACGCGGCGCGCCCAAACCGAACGGCAAAAACGGCAAGAAGGTAGAGGTCGCGGAGCTGTCGATCCCGGATCTCGAAACGTCGAAGATCACATTGACGGTCAAGGGCATGACGCCGCTGATCGTCCATAAGTTCGGCGACAAGTCGCGCAAACAGATGGAAGACAAACAGCAGGGCAAGGCGCAGCACAAGAAGGAAGCCAAGGATCCGCAGGCCGAGTTCCGCAGCTCGCTCTACGTCATCAACGAAAAGAAGGGCATCTACGGCTTCCCTGCCAGCGGCTTCAAGAAGGCGATGGTCTCAGCTTGTCGCTACGCCGAGGGCGTCACGATGACGAAGGCGCTCGGCGCGTTTCACGTCCTCGGGGATCTCCTGCCGATCAAGGGTGCAAAGCCGGAGATGCGCACCGACGTCGTGCGCGTCGGCAAGTTCGGCGCGAAGACCTCGGACATCCGCTATCGTGGCGAGTTCAAGAACTGGTCGATCGACGTCGAAATCCTCTACAACGCGCGCGTTGTCAACAAGCAGACGCTCGCGCACCTGCTGCATCTCGCGGGTTTCTCCGTCGGCATCGGCGAGTGGCGTCCCGAGAAGGGTGGCCAGTTCGGAATGTTCGAGCTGAAGTAGATCCCGATCCCGATCGAAACGGGGCAGTTGAGGCACGGCGCGGTGAGGTGAGATCTGGCGAGGCCGGGCGTGATCGCAGCGCGGCGCGGCAGTCAAGGCGAGGTATTGCCAGGTCGGGTAGACCGTGGCGGGCCTTGGCGGGGCACGGCAGTCACGGCACGGCATGGTTCGGCTCGGCAAGGCTCAGGCTCGGTTCGGCAAGGCAGGCATGAAAGATCACCTCTACGCAATCGCAAGCACGACACGAAAGGTCAAGTTCGGCCGTTCGCGTGACGTTCGCGCGCGACTCGGCGAGCTTCAAGTTGGTTCGCCGGAACCGTTGCGTGTCGTCGCCGTCGCGGCCGGTGACGGTGCACTCGAAAGCGAGCTGAAGTGGCAACTGCGACTGCATCAGTTGCACGGTGAGTGGTTCAGCGTAGAGATTCTGACCACGATCGAACGCGCGATCGCGCGCAACACCTTCGGTGACGTCGCACGACGTCTGATTGCGCAGCCGCCGGTTGTTCGTGATCGTGCGGCGTTGCGGCGCCATCGAACGCGGTTGCGTGAAGCGCGCGTAGCAACGTGGAAAGTTCAACGAGGCGGTCGCGGCGCAGTTAGGCTGGGTCCGGCGGGGCGCAGCATGGCGCCGCGTGGCGGGGATCGGCAAGGCAGACACGGCAAGACAAGGCGTGGCTAGGCATGGTTCGGTGGGATCTGGTCGGGTTAAGTGCGGCAGGGCAGTCAAGGCACGGCTAGGTCTGGTGCGGTGCGGTGTGGAAAGGCCGGGTGCGGCTCGAACACGGCAGTCTAGGCGTGGTCAGTTGTGGCGCGGTCAAGCGGGGCGTGGACTGGCAAGGCAGTCAAGGCAAGGCCCGGTTCGATCGGGCGACATGCGACATGGTGTGGTTGGGCACGGCAGTCATGGAATCGTGTCGCAGGGTAAGGCAACGCTCGTCGAGGCGAGGCAGGCATGGCAATACACTCTCGACTTGAAGTAGGATAAACAACGATGGCGAAGTCCCGGAAGCGTTCGCGATGGACATACGAATTCACGGCGGTCAAAGGCAGTCGCATTAATGATCGCGATGCACAGTGTATCGGTCCTGTGCTGGCGCGACTCAGCGAACGCGACGGCGAAATTCGCGCCGATGCCGTCGTAGAGGCCGCACGATCACCGCGATCCAAGCTACACGCGTACTTTCAATGGGACGAACGACGAGCAGCCGAAGAACACTGGCGCAGCACCGCACGCCGATTGATCCGGGCCGTACAGATCCAAGTCCGCGTAGCACGACACGCACCGCCCAAGACAGTCCGCGCGTTCGTAAAGCTCGATCGGAACGTTGGGTACAAGCCGATGACCGAAGTGCTGCGCCGTGACGACTACCGCGAGATGTTCCTCGCGCGAGCCCTCGAAGAATTCGAGAGCTGGGTCAGACGCCACGAGAACACGATCGACTTCGCAAAGACATTCCCACGCGTGAAAGCGATGCTCGTGCACGCACGACAACAATTGCGCGCGTAGCTGCGCAGCGATAAGCTGCACGACCCATGCGTGCACCTTCTACATGTCGATCGCAGCAGCGATCGGATGCTGAAGTGCTGGAACTGCTCGCCGTCGAGTTGCAGCTCAACCAATCGGTGTCCTTGCTAAGTCACGAACGATTTGCGATGCTCAATTCCGACGCGGCAAGTGCATGGTGTGGCTCGGCACGGCATGGCCAGGTGAGGCAGGCAAGGAGCATCGAAGATGTTGGCAGCGGTCGAACGATCAGCAGACAAGAACAAGCCCGAGCGGTTGTGTGTAGTGCGCTGGACCGGCCGCGTGCGCTTGCACGTGGAAGTGCTCACGCTCTGCGGTGACAGTATCGACGCTGCCGACGGCGTCGTGCAGGTCCCCGATCAAGTGCTCGTCGGACTCGCGATCCCGAGCATCATGGAATTCGATGGCAAGAAGAAGGCGCTCAAGATCTGCGAAGACTGCAAGCGCGCGTTCGGCTAACGACGCTTGAGCGCGTAGCGGAGCGCGTGTTTGCCGATCGAGAATCCGAAGGCGCGCGGGTCTTGTGCCGCGCGCTTCGCGACGTAGAGCGCCAGACCTGTCACGGCAGCGAAGCCGACGACGCTCGCGACGCCCCACGCGATCTTTGTCCCGGTCGACGTCGGTGTTGCGAGGGGCGTTCCGAGTGCAGTGATTCTTGCTGCGATCACGGGCGCGATTGCTTGTGCACCGGCTGCCGTGAAGTGGATCCCATCGGTCGTGCGCTGCGCATCAGGCACGAGCGGCTGCAGGTCGAGCACGCGATCGGGACCGAACACGTTCTGCAGCGTCGCGAGTACAGCGGGCGCGCCGTCCGTGTACCGCGCTTGCTTGTACGACGGCGGCCCGAGCGCGACGACTTCGGCACGTGCGAGATGGAACGCATCGCGGATACCGCGCAGAGCGGTCGTGGTGCGCGCAAGCGCATCGGGCGTGACACCGCGATCGATGTCGTTCGTACCGAGGAAGACGATGACTTTCGTTGGGCGGAACGCCGAGATGTCGCTGGCGATCTGGGAGAGGCCCTTCTCCAAGTTCATGAAGCTGATCGCCGAACGACCGACGCGCGCGTTGACGCGTACAGCCTGTGCGCCCTGCGCGAGCAGATGCTTCGCGAGAACACCACCCGGCGAGCTAGCTGACGTACCGGGAAGCACGTCGACGATCGTCGACTGCTGTGTCGTGTACGGTGGCAGCGCCGAGAGGCTGTCGCCGAGAATCAGGATGCGTTCGCCGCGGATGTTCATCGTCGCCGCCGTCGAGTGAAACGGTAAAGCAACCAACCGTCTACCGCGACCGTCCCGATCACCACCGTGCCGAGCAACACCTTCTCGGTCCGTGTAAGCGGTCGATCCCGCGTCGCGACCCAGAGCAGAAACGGCGTCACCGCGACCAGTGCGACGGTCTCAGCGCCTACATGGACGCGTCGCTGCGTCTCGGTGATGGACGTACTCATCGCCGGCTCCGACGACCGAGCATCGTAGGCGTCGCGAGGTGCTTGGCAGCGACGAGCGCCAGCCAGCTCGCGCCGGCAACGCCGGCCACGCCAGCGACGATCTTGAGGCCGCGGTAATTGGTGCCGCCGGGGCCCTTCGGACCTTCCGTGGAGCACACTGGCATCGTCGCGGGCCACGACGGCGGTGTCGGATTCGACACGGCAGCGATGCCGCGCGCGAGGAGCGCTGCGCCCTGGGGCGTCGTCGGTGCGACGCCGTACTTGCGGAACAGGAACGTGTGCTGGTGGTTGACACCGGGCAACGGACCGACCCAGTAGCTGCCGCGTTTCGCGAACGTCTGTAGCGTGCCGACGGGATTCGGGTACGCCGTGCGGTTGAACATGTCCGACTGGTCGTCGGCACCGTTGGCGAAGTTGCGACTCTGTCCCGACGTGATGAGCTGCGCGAGCAGGAGCGTCAGCACCGTCGGATCGAGCCGCGTCGAGGCCCAGCGCCGGTACGGTGCCGTCGTCACGCCTTCGGGTCCGTGGATCGGACCGTAGAAGCCGTAGTTCGGATGGCCGGCGCCCTGGTTGTAGAGCAGGACGTGGAGGATCGACTTGCCGCGCAGCTTGGCTTGATTGACCGCCGCCTCGCCGACGGCGACGCGCGTCTCGACGGTTCCGCTACCGACCTCGGACTGCATGTAGCGTGCGAGCGTGTACGTTTCGAGCGAGAGCTTGCCGCTGAACAGGCCCGGTGCGAGACGCTTGAGCTGCTGCGCGGCGTTCGCGCGCATCGACTCGGGCGAGCACCCGATGTTGCCTTCGGCGTTGAGCTTACAGCCCGAGAACACGATGACCTGTGTACCCTGCGCGAGCGGCGCGTACGTCTTGTGCCACGACGGGTAACACGTCGTCGGCGTCGGCGGCGTGTCCTGCGTCGGCACGGTCAGCTCCGCTTGCGACGGCGATAGGTACGACCGAGACCGCTGCGCTTGGGCTTACCGAAGCCCTGCGCGACGGCGATCGTTGGCGTAATCACGGGGAAGATCGCGCCCATGAACCCCCACCAGATCGCCCATCCGACGCTGTCATTGCGCTTGTAGCCGTGGTAGACGCTCGCCGCGAACGAAGCCGTCGAGAGCACGCCCCAGATGATTCGGACGGGCATCGAGGGCGGCTTGAACAAGGCCCTGAGGCCCGCGCCACGTTCGAGCGCGGCCAGTGCTTGCTGGATGTTCGTTGCGTCGGCGCCGATGGCGACCGCGCGTGAAGCGACTGTCTGACGCTCGGCGGTCGTCGGGACGATCTCCAGAATGGCTTGGATGTCCAGGACCATCGTCGCGTCACGGATCCGTTCGGCGAGCTGCTGGATCTCGGCCTCGGTCAGTGCACCGAGGCCGCCGAACACGGCACCGTCACCGAGCCCATCGCTGAAACGTACATTGCTGTCGGCTGGCAGGTTCCAGGGTACGGTTTGAACCATCCCACCGCCCCCGCGAACGTCAAAGGTCTCGTGACGGTGAACGGTCGCAACCGTATGTTCGGCGAGGACAGGCATCCGTCGAGTCTACACCCAAACGATGCCTTGATCGCTCGCGCGATCGCGTTGTAGCGTCCGCAGCGATGCCACGAGGGAAGGCGATCGATTACGTTCAACCGCTAACGCCGTACGAACGCTCCGACGAGGAGTTCCGACAGTTGGCGGCGAGCACGAAGCTCCGCACGCTGCACGACATGACGGAACCCGAGATCCAGGCGATCGAACGGCACTACGGCTGCCGGGTCATCAGACCCAAGGGTCCGCGGCGCTGGGGCAAACCGGCCGTGCGGCCCCCACGGGGCGCTGAAATCCCCGCGATCTGACATGGATCGGCCCAGATCGGGCGGTTTTGGGGCCTAAAATCGCCTACTTAGCCGGGGGTAGAATTACTCTCGCTTTGTTTGAATAGCTTGCGGGCGGGGGCGTCTCTAGCGCAGACTGGTTGTTGCCAAGTCGCTCTCGACAAGCGGAGACATCCCATGCAGCTCACCTCTGGCCCCCAAGCGCTCAAGTTCATGCTCGCAGGCAACGCGCGGCTCACGCTGCGCTCGGTGAAGACCGGCACGCGGTTCACGTTCCGCATCCGTGCGAAGGACGTCCGCAAGGACGAGGCGGCGTCGCCGCCCTGGTTCGTGTCGCTGCTGAACGGCCGCGAGAATGAGAGCGACTATACGTTCCTCGGCACGATCTTCGAGGACCGCACGTACCGCCACAGCCGCAAGTCGACCGTGACGCCGGACGCGCCGAGCGCGAAGGGTTTCGCCTGGGCCTGGTCGTTCCTCGTCAAGAGCGAGCTGCCGCCGGGCTGCGAGGTCTGGCACGAGGGTCGCTGCGGTCGCTGCGGTCGCGCGCTGACCGTCCCCGAGTCGATCGAGTTGGGCCTCGGCCCCGAGTGCGCGGACGGAGGGTTCTAGTCATGACGATGATCACCCTACCGGCGTTCGAGCTGCTCGCGAAGCAACCGAAGATCCCGCACGTCGCGCGCACCGTCGCGCAGAACGACGTCAAGAACGAGTACGGCGCCGAGATCACATTCACCGTTCGGCAGAGCCGCAACGGGCGGGACTGGTGGATCAGCGCCTCGCGCGAGGGCTTTTGCATGAGCAACACGCTCCACACGAGCGTGGCGTCGAAGGCTCAGGCGTGGATCGCGGCGGTGCAGGCCGGCAAGGTCGCTGTCGTCGAGGCGCGCACGCTCAAGTGCGACATGACGCGCGAATGCAAGGCCGAGGTCACGCACATCGACAACAAGGGTTTCGTGTACTGCACAGGCCACGGCGAGGACCGCAGGGATCGCATCCCGTGCCGCAAGCTGCGCCCGCATGAGATCAAGCAGCTCACCTACGGTCAACCGCTCAGCAAGTAGGAGCCGCCATGTTCTACGTCGAGAAGCCAGACTCCCAGCCGCGCGAGTACATCCTGACGGACAAGGCACCCGAACCGACGGGGCCGTTCCGTCGCTACATCACGAAGTTCGAGCAGGCGCCTGCGTTCATCGTGCACAGCAAGATGCACGGCACGCACGAGAAGCCGACGCCGTACGTCGTGCGTGGCGTGTCCAAGCGCGGCACGTTGCTCGTTCAGGCGACGATCGAGACCAAGTACGAGCCGATCGGCCGCTGGCTCGAAGTCGAGTGCGGTGATACGCAGGAGGGCTACCGCTTCAAGCGCTACCTACTCAAGCCGATCGCGACGCTGATCAAGCTCGCGAGCAACGTCGCGAAGGCGAATGCGCGTACGGCGAAGCAGCAGGCGCACCAGGCCGACCGCGACGAGAAGTGCGGGACGTGCCCGTGCTGCTTCGGCGACTACGTAGTCACGTCGCATCACGACGCGCGCAACAAGCGCGTGACGACGAAGATGGTCCACCACGGCTACGAGCGGCCGGGCGTCGGTTACATCGTCGGCGACTGTCACGGCGTCGGCTTCGAGCCGTTCGAGGTCTCGTGCGAGGGTACGAAGTCCTGGCTCGGCGTGCTTCAGTCGACCCTCGCGCGCACCAAGGACGCCCTCAACGGCGTCGACAAGCTCGAATCGGTCTCGGTCGTCACCGGCACCAAGTACACCGGCTACGGCCGGCGCCGTGTGGCACTGCCCGAGTGCAAGACGATCAAGCGCGGCGAGCCCGGCTTCGATCGCGAGATCGAGAACCTGCGCGGCAAGTACGAGCGCCAGATCGAATCGCTGAAGCGCGACATCGCGACGTACACCAAGCACATCGCCGACTGGAAGGCGCAGCCGTTCCCGCGCGTCATCAAGAGGAGCAAGGCGTCGTGAGCAGGAGCAGGCAACAAGCGAAGGCCTTCGCGAAGCAAGGAGCTGTCCGCGCGGCACCACATGCCCGTCGAGAGACCGTCATGAAGTGGACCGACGACGACGTACAGCAGGAAGCACTCTCGATCGCGTGTCCGATCTGCGGTGTGAAAGCGTATCGGCGCTGCACTACTACAGGACGTTTCAAGAACGCGCCAACCACAAACGGCGTCCACAAAACACGACTGAGCTGTGGACGCAAACAGTTGCACAAGACAGCGCGTGAAGCGGCGAAGGAGACCGAGGCGAAGATCATCAAGGTCGATCTCTTGAACGGCTCGCCGCACCAGTTCTGCGAGACGCTGCGCCTCGCGGCGTCGATCGGCGTCACGGACGCGATGATGGGCACCGAGACGCGAAGCGATCACGACCTCGCGGCGCTACTCTGCGAGCACGGAAAGTACCGCTACGAGCACGTGCGTATGCTCCACGAGGCGTATGAGTCAGGGCAGATGTTCATGGCGCTGCGCGGGCAGCCGACGGACATGACGTGGGGTACGACGACGGACACGGGCTGGCAAGAGACCGAGCACGGACGCGTGCGCGTACGGCTCACGAAGGGAGCACGGCCATGAACAAGCGCGTCGACATCAAGAAGATCCTGCGCGATCCGTACAAGCGTCGCGAGTTGATGGTCGAAACGATCATCGCGACGCAGGCACGTGAGGGCATCACGACCACACGAGGAGCAAGCCGAAGCGGCCTACGACAAGGTCGAACGCGAGAAGGCTCACTACACGCGCAAGCAGCGTTCGGAAGTCTCGCCGCAGAAACCGTTGCGGGCGCCGAAGGGCTATCGCGAGTTCGCGGCCGTGTTCGCGACGGACACGCTGCTCGATCGACCGGGGGTGCGGAAGATCTTGAAGCGGCTCGGCGCCACACGCAGCGACAAGCAGGCAATCGTCAAGATCCTCGTCGAGGCGTGGATCAACGGTTGGATCCACGCCAACGTCGAGCGTGACGACCTCGCGACGGACTATCTGGAGTATCTGACGCCATGACCGACAACAAGGTTCCGTTCCTGATCCTCGCGACGCGTCAAGGCGGCGCACCGTTCACGGCACAGTTCTACGTGCGTGCGACGTCACTCGCAGACGCGTACGCGCGCGTGCTCAAGGAGCAGGCCGAGCTGTGCCAGCACCCGGACATTCGCCTGCAGGGCTTCGTCGCGAGCGCGGGCATGATGGCGCAAGCGCTCAACCTCCAGGCACTGGCGCGGTTCTATTGGAACCTTGCACGCAGTTCCGACGAGATTGGGTTCGACGACGCGTGGGACGAGCACGGAGCCGAGCCCGATGTCGAGTGAACCCGACAAGATCCACCAGTGCAAGTCGTGTCCGTGGCGCGTCGACTGCGTACCCGACGAGGACATCCCCGGCGGCTACTGTGTGACGAAGCACGAGAACCTGAAGAACACGATCAAGAGCGGCATGGAGTCGCTGCCGATGCCAGGCGGCGTGATTCGCGCGATGGCGTGTCACCACAGCAAGCCGGGCGCGGAGTTCCTCTGCGCAGGCTGGCTAGAGAACCAGCTCGGACCTGGGAACAACATCGCGGCGCGCCTCGCGGTCATGACCGGGAAGTGGCCGATGCCGGTGACCGAAGGCGAACAGCACGAACGGTTCGAGGACACGCTGCCTAAGCCAAAGCGTCGGCGCGCGAAGCGCGCGGTCGCGAAGAAGCCGAAGCGTAAGCGCTAGGTGACGTCGGTGATCGTCGCGCCGCGTGACAGGCGCGCTTCGAGCGTGCCGATCAACGGCGTTGCTTCGACGTCGCTCAGGATCATTAGCTGGATCGGGTCCGATCCTGTGAAACTGAACGAAGCAGGCGGTGACGGCACGTTCGTCTCGATGTTCAATCCGCCGTCGTCGGTCGACATCGCACCCCACGTGCGACCTTCGGCAGGCGCGACGACTGCGAATGTCATACGACCGGTCCATGGATTCGCTGATGTGCCGTTGGTAACCGGCGATGTTGGGATGAGCGTTCCGCCTTGTGCAAGGAACAGCGACATCGATGCGCCTGCGACGTGGATCTGGAAATCGATCGTGATGACATCACCCGGTTGCCAGTTGCCACCGTCCGGTGTTGTGAACTGCACCCACTGGGTCGGTGTGGAAGGGTCGATACTGACCGCGTCGATCGTCGCGATCCAACTAGGCTGTGAGATCGTCGCGCTGCCGGCCGACCACAGAATCCACCCCGTGGTGTCGTCGATGTTCTTCCAGATGTCTCCCGTGAGATTGTCGACGTAGAGGTTGCCGAGACGCGACCCAACGAGGCCATTCGGATCGCCACCGTTCTCGCGCCACCAGCACGAGACGTTCTGGTTGATGCCCATCGCGCCTGCGAACGTCGTCAACGAGTAGCGTGCTGACGCCGCGTTGATGTTGACGTTCATCGTCCCGCCGCCGCCCTCGGATTCGATCGAGGTGTCGAACACGAACGTGTTCGCGCCGTCCATGTTCAAGATCAGGCCGGTGCCGTTGCTGACGAGGACCGCAGCACCGTTCGAGAGCAGTGCAGACTCATCCGCCATGCGGATGGTGCCTTCGCTTCCGATGACAGTGACTGCGGGTCCTGATGCGATCACGGGCCGTGAGAGCGTCGCACCGTACAGGCTCAACGTCTGACTACCGACGATGATGCCGTCACCGGGCGTCGTGCTGAAGTTCTCGATACGCAGACCCGTGATCGACGTCAGGTTGGTGATGATCGTACCGTCGGTGAACGACACGACAATCGGTGAACCGGGAAGTTGTGGGTCCGTGAAGAAGTTGCGGCTGATCCACTCCGTGCGATCCATGTCCCAGGTACCTGCTGGGATCTCTGTGGGACCCTCGGTGCCGTAGAAGACGATCGTGTAGATGCCGGTGCCGTTGTTCTGTGCGCGTAGCAGCACGAGCTGCGCGTAGAGCGCGGTCCAGTCATTGAACTGGACAGGTCCGACACCGGCAGAGTCGATGTCGTACGACAGCACGTTGTGCGCGCTGATGTCACCACCGCCACCGCCACCGCCTGCGCCAGGCTGTTGCACCCACGGCACGAGCCCCGCGAGCTGGCCCGGTGGCGGAACCAGCGGCACGACCGCTTCGATCGAGTGCCAGAACTCGACGAGGACGTCGACGTTGCCGCTCGCGGCGTCTGCCGTTCGCGTGACCGTGACGTTCGTTGTGGTGGCGGTGATCGTGAAGCCACCGATGTTGGGCTCGACCGTCTTGGGCGCGACGGCGATCCCGTTGACGTTCAGACGATGCGGTAGCGCCACAGGGACGCCAATCGCCAGGCCTGTGAAGCGCACGATGTTCTTGAGGATGGTCGCCATACAGCTCCAGTCTGTGATAGGTCAGCACTCGGGTGGGACGGCAGCGGTGATCGAGCCGGCGACGATACCGAGCGCGGTCACGCCGATCGCAGTCATGAAGCCGTGCGAGACCGGATCCCAGGCGTTGCCTTCGGCGCTCTGCAGCTTGCGCGCGCCGACGGCTGCGCCGATCAGGACGCCGAGCACGCCGCCTGCGAGGCCGCCCATGACCGCCCCGCCGATGCCGCGGGCCCAGCGCGGGCTCCGACTGCACGGCATGCCGAGCTGCCGGCGGGACCGGCGCACGCTCAGCACTCGGGCTTCGCTGCGCCGATGGCGAGACCACCGATCGCGCCTGCGACGGTGATCCCGGTGCCGACGAGCGCCCAGTGCTTGAAGCGCTGCACGGACTCGATCGGGGCGGTGATGTCGGCGTTGAAGGTCGAGACGGCGACGGCGAGACCGCCACCGATCATGCCACCGAGCACGCCGCCGATCAGGGCGCCGAGGCCGCCACGGACCACGCGGGGTGTGTTCGAGCACGAGGCGCCGCCCAGGCCGCGACGGCGGAAGCGGCTGTTGTGACGGCGCGCGATCGCGCGGGCCGAAGAACGTCGAGCGAGTGCCATGGGCTCGACGATACCACAGAGGGCCGATCGCGTGAGCGATCAGCCGACAGAGGCAGTCGGCAGCCCGAGGCCCCGGCGCATGGCGTCGCGTGCGGCGGCCGACAGGTTGGGCTGGCGATCGTCGTTCTTCGGGATCTCTTCGAGCTTGCGGCCGTGCGCTTCGAGCGCGGTGTGCAGCGTGTCGTCGACGACGACGTGCATGTGACGGACACGATCGCTGCCGCGACTGGCAGGGCGCGGACGGGACTTGGTGGGGCGCTTGGACTTGCTCACACGTGACATCATACTCGCGCTTTGCGCGTGATGCTAGCGTGCGAGTAGGACCGCACCAACCGCGAAGACGGCCGCGATGCCGACAGTCGCTCCAGCGATCGCGAACTGCTTCGGGGTCGCGAGCTTCGGTGCGGCGGCGGTGGCGACGACCGACGTGACCGCAACTGGCCTGGCCTCGCCGGACTGCAGCAGCTCGATCATGTACTCGATGGTCTCGCGCACCTTGGCCGCCTTGCCGAGCGTACCGTCGACGATCTGTGGGTCACCGCCTGCACGAGCCGCTGCGATGCGCTTCTTGAGGTCGGCGCTCGGTGTCTGCAGCACCGTGTTACCACCGGCTGCAGCGACCGCGTGGCGCAGCGCCTCGAACGTCTTGCCCTGGATGATCCAGAGCTGGTTCGCGACGTCCATCCCCGAGCCCGTCGCGCTGTTGGTCGCGTACGTGACGTCGAAGTCGCCGTAGTACCCGGCCGGCGCTGACGCGAGCAGGCCTTGCATGACCGCGATCGCCTGCTGCGCGGTCATGGGGCTGCCCGCGTCACCGAATCCTGCTGGCACACCCGGCTGCATGTACATGTTCGGGTCGTACAGCGAGTGGTAGCGGGCGGTCAGTGCGTCGGGGTAGTGGCGTCCGATCACGCCCTGGTAGATGCGGCTCGCGTCCCAGTGCATCGGTCGCACGGGCGGGCCGTAGGCGTACTGATCGGGGAAGCCGTAGCGGTAACCACTCCGACCGAACTTCGCGACCAGTTCGTTCGCGCTCTCGCCGAGCTGTGCGACGAGCATCGGATTACCAGCCCCGCGGGCGGCGACGGCTGCGCCCGAACGCGGGCGACGGCTCGTACATGAAACCGGGCTTCTTCTTGCTGGCGGCGAGCGCGCCGATCGTCGTCGCACCGAGCATCGCAGCAGCACCGATCACGATCGGGGCGATCTTCGTCTTCTGGACGACGAGCGGCACCACGAACGGGATCGTTGCGACGTCGAGGTGCGTCTGCACGGGCGTGTTGCCGCGCTCCTGGAACGCCGTGAGCAGGCTCTGGAAGTTGTCGGCGACGTCGTTGAGGTAGTCGGCGATCTCCGTCGAGTACTCGGCGTAGATGTCGTTGCGCGTCGGCGAGACGAACGCGAGCGAGATACCTGGGTTCGGGAACTTCTTGAGCATGCCTGCGAGGGTCATCGCCATCACGCCGTACTTGGTCGTGGTGTCACCGACGATGCCGTCGTAGCCGCCGCCGCCGCCGCTCGCGATCGGCGAACGGAGGTTGCTCGGCACCGTGAACGGCTGCTCGCTGGTCGTGCCGTCGCCGGTCGGCATCTGACCCTGCATCTGCCGACCCGCGAGGTTGTTCGTCGGGATCTGGTCGATGATGCGGTCGATCGCCCGCTGCATGTTGCGGATGGGCGCCTTGGCCGCTTCACCTGCGCGGTTCAACGTGCACTGCGGACGGAACGCGCGGTCCTTGTTGCAGTACACGATGTTCGAGGCGCCGACGCCGCCGACGAAGCTGGTCGGCGATGCGGATCCGTTGGCGAACGCGGTGAAGTCGCTGACGGGGCCAGCGAGCCCGTAGCCGCGACCGAGCCCGCGCGACGCCGCGCGACTCTGGGCCACCTGGACAAGCGCGAGCAGGGACGGCGCCTGCGACTGCCCGAATCCGTTGAAGTAGGAGCTGACGAGCATGGTTGGTTGGCCTCTCGCCAGAGCCTACCACAACCCCGATCGCGCGCGGGATCGCCCTTTCTAGCTT
>Ga0187893_10006798_pt1 | contig 19251 bp, 15 predicted proteins | sample MA1701074metaG_FD_139574 | JGI IMG/M metagenome (GOLD analysis project Ga0187893, IMG submission 139574) | White microbial mat communities from a basaltic lava cave in the Kipuka Kanohina Cave System on the Island of Hawaii, USA - MA170107-4 metaG ... | reverse complement strand
TCGCGGACGTTCACGATCGGATCATGGCTCGACGGTCGGCGCTGGGCGCGCTGGTATCGAGCGCGGTGATCATGTTTCGACGTCCCCCAGCGGCTCGCGGATGAACCGATCCGCGTCCACCGTGCCCTGGAGGCAGCCGAACACAGCGGCGACGGGATCGGTTTCGGGCGCGCCGACGATCGCTTTCATGGTTGGAATCCTTCGTTGGTACGAGGGACTCTAGACGATTCATGCGATGAAGACTGAGGCGGCGAGCTGAAGATCGTCGCCGCGATCCTGCAGGCCCCGGTGATCGAGCGGATCCTCACTCACCTGGGCCTGCAGCCCGGAACGCCGCCGCGCGCACCGGCGTACGCGCACTTCCGGCAGGCAGCCTGATTGCGGCCGGCGCCTAGTTGACCGTCACGCTGAGCGGAGCCGTACGGGACGCACCGCCGGAATTGGCCGTGACCGTGACTTGGTAAGTCCCGGCCGGAGTTCCGGGGGTCGATGAACCTCCTCCGCTACCGCCGCCGCACGAGGCGAGATACGCGGCCGAGAAAAGCAGCGCCATGCGGTAGCGCGCCGTCCGAATCGTCCTGTGCGCCATTCGTGCAGTCGCGAGCAAAGCCAATGCAAGCAAGACCCAGCCCGCCAGAGCAAGCCATTCCTGCCGAGGCGGCTCGAGCGGCAACAACGCGATGCCGGCGTTTGCCTGCGTCGAGATCGTCAACGTCGTGGTCGCGGCCTGCGTGCCCGCGGCGAGGGTTGCCGGGCTGAACGAGCACGCGGCAGATTGGGGCAGCCCGGAACACGCGAAGCTGACCGCATCGCCCAACGGGCCGCCCTGCGTGCTGACGTTGATCGTGAACGTGGCCGACTGGCCCGCGCGGACCGTCGCCGAGCTCGCCGCCGGAGCCACCGCGAAGTCCGTTCCCGTGGCGCTGAGGACGATCAATCGAGGGCTCGCCGCCGAGTCGTCGAGCACCGTGATGGTTCCCTTTCGCTCGCCCGGCGCCGCCGGGTTGGCGCTCACGTTGATCGTGCAGCTCGCGCCGACGGCAAGGCTCGCACCGCAGTCGTTCGTCTGCGCGAACTCCTCGGTCGCTGCGATCTGGCCGATCGCCAATGGAGCAGCCCCGCTGTTGCGCAGCGTCACCGACTGCGCGGGACTCGTCGAACCGACGATCCGATTCGCGAAGCCGAGACTGGTCTTCGAGAGAGCCGCATCGACGACGAAGGACGCGGTCGCGCCGTTCGTCACGGCCGGATCCGCGGCACTCGTCGCGGTCACGCTGACGGCATCGCTCAAGTCCTGTGCCGCGTTCGCTGGAACGACGACGCTGACTTGTACGGTGCCGGAAGCGTTGGCCGCGAGCGCGAGCGTCGAGGGACTCACGGCGCTGACGAACCCCCGACTGTCCGCCGCAGCGATCCGATACGTGGCGGCGCTCCCTGCGTTGCGCACGCTGAACGGAAGCATGACCGTCGTTCCGGCGGCGAGCGTGCTCGTCGTGGCAGCGGAGCTGACGCTGACGGCCTGTCCTTGGAACAACTGGGAGAACACTCTCTGATAGGACGCTCCCGCTGCGTCGGCTCCCGTTACGACGACGCGAAAGGGGCCGGCCGGCGTCGTGATGGGGCCGGTGTAGGCATCAGCGGCAGCGTCGCTGCTGCCACGGCCGAGACTCAGCGTTTGAAGCAGAGCGCCGAGTGGCGAGACCAAGTCAAACGTGGCCGTGTTGAACGGCCCCGACAGCAGGGCCATGGCCGTCTGCGCCGTTCCCGCAAGCGGCTGCCCGTAGATCGGGAAGAGACCGCCGTGCCCGGGTCGTCCAGCCAACGTGACGAACTGGAAATCCTCGAACTTGAGTAGGCTGTCTCCGACGACGTTGAGCGAGAAGTCGCCCGTTCCGGCGATCTGCACTCTCCAGGCACCCGGCTGCGGGGACGTGATCGTGATGATCCTTCCGGTGCTCAAGTCGGTGACCGTCGCCCCGGCATCACCGGCCAGGACCTCGGCGCCCGAAGGCCGAAAGATGCGGGTCGAGGTGTGCGACTCGAGGACGGAAGTCGAAAAGGTGACCGCAAGCAAGGTCGAATCCAGCGGCACGATGTGTTCGCGCGGGGCGGTCAAGGTGCCGGTGGATAAGGCGATCGTCACCGGATTGCTGCGCACTTCCGCCTTCACCAGATCGAAAGTCTTCGACGTCTCGCTCGGGCTCAGGAAGAAGACCTGCCCGCCGGTGCCGTCCGCGACTTTCTGATAGGCCGGGTCGATCGGCGAGCACGATCCGAACAGCAGCGGCTTGATGACGATGCCCTTCTGCTTTGCGGCCAGGATCACGTCGTCGGCCAGGTAGTCGTCCTTGGCGCTCGCGTCGGTAAAGAGAAAGAACGCCGCCTGCGGATCGCTCTCGCTGATCGCTCGCAGCAAGCCCGAGAACGCGAGTTCGGGACAGTCGTCGCCACCGCTTGCCGACAGCGCGTTGACTTCGCGCAGGAAGACGTCCTTGTCCGAAGTCTTCGTCACGGGTCCGACACCGGGATCGTTGAAAGGCATCAACAGGTATGCGCCCGGTTCATCCTCGGTGCCGACCAGGCCGTTGACGATTTGATCGACCGCCGATTTCACCTGGGCTTGGATCGGCCCCATGCTTCCCGAGGTGTCCATCACGATCCCGAGCGTCGTGATCCGGATCCCCAGCAGCGTCTTGATCGCCCGCGCGTTGTCCACCACCGGCGGGTAGGTCGCTCCCGAGTGCAGCCGCTCGCCGTTGTAGTTCAGGATCTGATTGACGAAATCGATGTTCGCCGCACCGGCCGCGCTGGTCGCCTGCGCGTAGAACGGCCGGCCCGGCCGGTCCTGACTGATCCCGTCCGGGCAAACGCCGAACACGTTCGTCGGATCGGTCGGGCCGAAATCACCGTGCCGGCACTTTCCCTCGGTCGGGCCGAGCTCCGGGCCGATGAAGCAAATGCCTTTCGTTCCGGTTCCGTCGTCGAAGGCGGCCGAGAAAAATCCGGTCGTGACCTCGTCGCGACCGACCGGGGACGTCAAGGTGGCATGGTTGGCGTTGCTGCAAACCTGCGCCGACGCGCTGGCGAGGTCGCTGTCGTCCGAGCTCAGCTCTTCGCGCCCGAGCTTGGGATTGATCACGGCTCCCTTGATCTGTACCCAGGTGCTGTGAGCGTAGAAGTCCTCGAGCGTGTGCAGCGCTTGCCCAAGGTCGCGCCGCGCCGCGAAGCCGGCAGGGGATGCCGACGTGATGTTCGCGATGATCGCTTCCTTGAGCCTGCGAATGCGAAAGCTGGAGAGCGTGAAACTTTCGTTGTCGAAGTGCCGCCCAGGGTCGGCTTGACATTGGACGCAAAGGCAATTCGCGGTGCCGCCGCAATCGACATCGACGTTGGCCTGAGCCACCTCGTTGATGGCCTTCGGCGTGAACTTCAACGTCTTGCCCTCGACGGTCCTCGAGATCGTCGCGAGCGACGCCTTGTTGATGTCGGCGTGGAAGGGCGCCTTGAACGCCCAGGCGCTCCCCGCGCTCAGCAGGGCTGCGCACAACCCGAACCACACGGAATGCCGAGTCTTCATTCGGTCCCTCCTCTTTCTTGTGTGCATACGGGCGTCTGCACCGGCGGCCAGTGTCGAACCGGGTGACGCGCGTGTAACTAGGTGTACGAACGGATGGGAGATTCCCTAGGCCGTTCTCGCTTCAGTCAGCGCGCCGTCAAAACGAGTGGGCGCCGAAGCCGTGCGCTTGCGCTTCGCCGAGATGCTCGACCGCCGGGCGCGTGCATAGGAAGTTTGAACGCCACCTGCGTCCCGAGCTTGCCCTGCGAAGTCGTCAAGGGCGACGCAACGGCCACCGCCTTCTTCGTTCTGCAGACACGCCAGCAAGGAACGCGTTTCCTGCTACGAGAAGTAGAGGCCGCCCGAGGCGAGCAGCGCGATCGCGCATGAACCGATCCGCGTCCACCTTGCCCTGGAGGCAGCCGACCACAGCGGCGACGGGATCGGTTTCAGTCGGCCAGCCTCACGCGCCACGGACTCGAGGCCCAGCGGCAGCTTAGAGGGAATGCCGCATGTCTACCGTCGAGCGAGCGCCTCCTCGCCCACCGCGCCGGCGCCTTCGAATTCCTGTCCTCGAAGTTGATGACGGGCTGCTGTCTCTCTACTGGATCACTTCATCCGCCCGCAGCAGGATCTCCTTCGGCACCGCCAGGCCGATCGCCTTGGCCGTCTTCAGGTTGACGACGAGGCGGAACTCGCGCGGCTGCTCGACGGCCATCTCGGCCGGCTTGCCGCCTTTCAGGATGCGGCCGGTGTAGTTGCCCGCGCGGCGGAAGATGTCCGTGAAGTCGGGCCCGTAGCTCATCAGCCCGCCCTCGTGTGCCGCAACCTCCAGCTCGAACATCGACGGCAGCTTGTACTTCAGCGCCGCGGCGGCGTACTCCTTCTCGAGGTTGTTGCGCGTCGAAAGCAGCGTGCTGACCACGGCCTGCGCGCCGGCATCGACCAGCTTCTTGAACCCGGCTTCCAGCATCTCGGGCCGGTCGATGTGGACCAGCACCGGCGTGATGCCGAGCTTGGCGGCGGCCTTTTCCGAGATGTGGATCTCCTGCTCGCACGCCTGGCGCATCGCCTCGTCGATGACGACGCCGACGCGCGTGAGGCCGGGCACCATGTCCTTCAGCAGCTGGAAGCGCTTGGCGTAGAGCTCGTCGTTCAAGGTCGTGACCCCGGTGACGCGCGTGCCGGGTCGCGCCAGCGACTTGATGAACTTCAACTCGACCGGGTTGGCGATCGTCGCGATGACGATCGGCGTTTCCTTGGCCGCGTACCACGCCGCCGCCGCCATCGGCGTCGCGGGGGCGAAGTACACGTCGACCTTGGCTGCCGCCAGTTCGCGCGCGATCGGCTTGAATTTCTCGGCATCATTCGACGCCGAGCGCCGCAGCAGCTCGAGGTTCTTGCCCTCGACGAAGCCCTCGCTGCGCAGGCCCTCGACGAAGCCCTTCAAGGTCGACTCGTAGTAGGCGCCGCTGTCCTGCCAGCTCAGGTAGCCGACGCGAGCGACGCGGTCCTGCGCGAACGCTCCCTGCATGAAGGACATCGCCAGGGCAAAGGTCAGCAGCAGTTTCATGACCACCTCCGTTCGCGGAGCCGCAAGTCTAGTCCCGCAATCGCGGTGCGGGCGGCCGCGCGCCCGGCAGCCTTGCGTAGTATCGTCAGCGCCCATCGCGCGCCGCAAGGACCCTCGTGACTGTCGTGGAGATGTTCAACCATGCCCTGGCGGGGCTGACCGCGGCGCTCACGACGCCGATCGGGCTGCTCGCCGTCGCGTCGGCGATCGCCGCCTCGGCACTGGTCGTCTCGAGCCACTTCGTCAAGACGATGATCCCGCTGCGCTGGCTCGGGGTCGGCGGCAACATCGGGTTCTTCATCTACGGCGCACTCTACCCGTCGTACGTGATGATGATGCTGCACGCGGTGCTGCTGCCGATCAACATCTATCGCGCCTCGGAGATGGTGCGCCTGGCGCGCCGCGCGCGCGCCGCGTCGGCGGCCGGCGACGTGACCGGCGTCTGGCTCCAGCCGTACATGAAGAAGAATCGCATGAAGGCGGGGGAGGTGCTGTTCAGGAAGGGCGATCCCGCGTCGCACATGTACTTTCTGGCCGAGGGACGCATCGAGTTCGTCGAGATCCAGACCACGATGGAGCCGGGGCGCATCTTCGGCGAGATCGCGTTCTTTGCCCCCGACAACCGCCGCACGTTGACCGCGCGCTGCATCGACGATTGCCTCGTGCTGGCGATCAACGGCAGCACCGTGAAGCAGCTCTACTTCCAGAACCCGGCGTTCGGCTTCGAGGTCGTCAGCCTGATCGCGAGACGCCTCTCGACCGACGTGCAGCGCCTGGAGAAGCGGCTCGCCGAAGTCGCCGCGGCGACGCGTGCGCCGGAAGCCGAGCGCGCACCGACACAGCCGCTGCCCGACTCGACCGATCGAACGCCGGCGTGAGCCGCGATGCGTAGTTCCGAAAGGCGCGCTGGTCGGGGTGGCGGGATTCGAACTCGCGACCTACTGCTCCCAAAGCAGTTGCGCTACCAGGCTGCGCTACACCCCGAGGCGCGGCATTGTAGGGCGCGCTGTCCTCAGGTCTTCGGCGCGTTGTCCTTGCTGCCCTGGAACTTGGTCCAGACGTAGAGCAGCACGATCGCGCCGACCACCGAGCCGATGAAGCCCGCTCCTTCGCCCGCCTGGTACCAGCCGATCGCCTGCCCGATGAAGCCGAACAGGAACGAGCCGGCGATGCCGAGCAGCGCGGTGAGAATGATCCCCAGGCTCTGCGTTCCGGGCAGGATCGCGCGCGCGACCAGCCCCACGACGAAACCGACGATCGCCATCCACACGTAGCTCATGGCCGCTCCTGCTTGGTCCGAAACGCCGCGACTCTAGCGCATGCACAATGCCCCGATGAGCGCACGTTCTCCGGTAGCCGCGCGCGCGATCGCGGCAACGCTGCTCGTGCTCGCGGCGATCTCCGCCGGCGCTGCGCCGGTCGACGTCGACCTGCCGCGCCAGCCGCTCGCCGACAGCATCAAGACGCTCGCCCGCAAGGCCAACGTGACGATCGCGTTCGAACGCTCGATGCTCGCCGGGCGCATCTCGCCGCCCGTGAAAGGCAGGCTCGAGGCGCGCATCGCGCTCGAGAAGCTGCTCGTCGGCAGCGGCCTCACGATCGTCTCGGAGCCCGACAGCTGGATGCTGGTGCGCGAGGCGCCGCCCGTCTCGCCCGAAGCGCCGGTCGCGCCGCGCAACTACTGGCAAGACGAGAAGCCGCGGCCCGGCAATTGAACCAATTGCTGAGCTGACTCCAGGCCTTGTGGCTACGGCGTGACATGCCTTCGCCAGATGTCAGCCTTCGCCGCAAGGCGTTGCGTCAGCTCGTCAGCTGACTCCAGGCCTTGTGGCTACGGCGTGACATGCCTTCGCCAGATGTCATATCAGCCTTCGCCGCAAGGCGTTGCATCAGCTCGTCAGCTGACTCCAGGCCTTGTCCAGGCGCTTCACCGAGACCGGCTGCGGCGTGCGCAGCTCCTGAGCGAACAGGCTGACGCGCAGCTCCTCGAGCAGCCAGCGGAACTCGTCGAGCCGCGCGTCGGCAACGCCCTTGCGTTCGGCGAGCGCGCGCAGGTAGCGCACTTCGAGCGGGCGCAGTTCGGCCATGCGGGCCGCGTCGCGCGCCGGGTCGGCACGCAGCTTCGACAGCCGCGCAGCGATACCTTGCAGGTAGCGCGCCAGGTGCGGCAGACGCGCCTCGGGCGTCTCCTGCACGAAGCGCTTCGGCACGAGCCGCTTCAGCTGCGCCTCGACATCGGCGGCCACGTCCCGGCCCGGCTTCGCGTCGCGCAGCTTGCGCAGCACGGTCTGGTATTCGCCGAGCACGAGCGCGGCCTGGCGCGCCATCTCCTGCGCGACGAGGCCGAAGCGGCTGCGGCCCTCGGCGACGCGCGTTTCGAAACTCGCGCGGTCGCTCGGCAGCGGAGCGGCAAGGAACACGCGATCGAGCGCGGCTTCGACGATCTGCTCGGACAGCTCGTCGCCCGTTCCGAGCGGCAGGTACGCGATCGCCATCTGCTGCAGCCCGAACAGACTCTTGCGCAGGGCTCGGATCGACTCCTTGAGCTGCAACGCGACCAGGCGGCGCAGCCCGGCACGGTGCGCGGCCTCTGCCGCTGCGGGCTCGTCGAAGACTTCGATCTCGACGGCCGTACCCTTGTCGATCAGTGCCGGAAAACCGGCCAATGTCTGCGCGCCGCGGCGCACTTCCATCAGCTCGGGGAGGTCGCCGAAGGTCCAGTCGGTGTAGCGCGGGGCGAGGCCCCCACTCGCCCCCAGCGGGGGAGAAGGTCGGCTCTCTCTTTCTTGGCGTGTGGGTTGGGGTGAGGGCGCGGTCTCTGCGACGACATCCACCCCCGCCAGTGCAGCGAACGCCGAACGCGCGTGCCCGCCCCACTCGGCCTTCAGAGCAGCGACGTTGCGGCCGGTCGCGAGCTGGCGCCCGTGCTCGTCGACGAGGCGCAGGTTCATCAGCAGGTGGCGCGGCAGCTGGTCCGGCTTGAAGTCGGCGCGGGCGAGGTCGTGCTGCGTGCGCTCGCGCACCGCCTTGCGCAGTGCGTCGAGCAGGCTGCCGTCGCCGAACGCCGCCGTGTCGACGAACGCCTGCGCGCTCTCGGGCAGCGGCACGAGCCGCGAACGCGTCCGCTGGTTCAAGCCCTTCAGCAGCACGACCACCTTCTCCCTCAGCATCCCGGGCACGAGCCATTCGCAGCGCTCCTCGCTGACCTGGTTCAACGCGTAGATCGGGACCGTGACCGTGATCCCGTCGCGCGAGTCGCCCGGCTCGTGCAGGTAGGTTGCCGCGCAGTCGATGCCGCCGAGCCGGACGATCCTCGGGAACGCGTTGGTCGTGATGCCGGCTGCCTCGTGCCGCATCAGCTCGTCGCGCGAGAGCATCAGCAGCCCGGGCCGGCGTGAGGCTTCGGCGCGGTACCAGCGCTCGCAGCTCGCGCCACCGGTCACCTCCGCCGGCAACTGCCGGTCGTAGAACGCGACGATCAATTCGTCGTCGACCAGCACGTCCTGGCGGCGCGCCTTGTGCTCGAGTTCGCGCACCTCGCGCACCAGCTTGCGGTTGTGCGCGAGGAACGGCAAGCGCGTGTCCCAGTCGCCTTCGACCAGCGCGGCGCGGATGAAGATCTCGCGTGCGGCCGCCGGGTCGAGGCTCGCGTAGTTGACGCGCTTGTTGGCGTAGATCACGATGCCGTACAAGGTCGCGCGCTCGAGCGCGATCACCTCGGCCGCCTTCTTCTCCCAGTGCGGCTCGAGCAGCTGCTTCTTCAGCAGGTGCCCGGCGATGCCGGGCAGCCAGCGCGGCTCGATCGCCGCGATGCCGCGCGCGTAGAGCCGCGTCGTCTCGACCAGCTCGGCGGCGACGATCCAGCGCGCCGGCTTCTTCGCCAGGTGCGCGCCCGGATGGCGCCAGAACCTGATGCCGCGCGCGCCGAGGTACCAGTCGTCGTCGTCGCTCTTGACGCCGATGTTGCCGAGCAGCCCGGCGAGCAGCGAAAGGTGGAGCTGCTCGTACGTCGCCGGCGCGGGGTTGAGGCGCCAGCCGTGTTCGGCGACCACGGTGTGCAGCTGCGAATGGATGTCGCGCCATTCGCGCACCCGCCGCGGGCTGATGAAGTGGTCGCGCAGGCGCTCGTCCTGCTGGCGGTTGCTGAGCCGGTGCGTGTCGGTTGCCGTTCCCCTGTGGCCGTGCGAGCCGCGCGCTTCCTCGATCCACTTCCACAGCTTCAACGTGCCGGCGAATTCCGACTTCTCGTCGTCGAACTGCTTGTGCTTCTGGTCGGCCGCCGGCTGCTGATCGAGCGGCCGATCGCGCACGTCCTGCCCGGAAAGCGCCGCGGCGATGATCAGCACTTCGGCCAGCGCTTCGCGTCCCCGCGCCTCGAGGATCATGCGGCCGATGCGCGGGTCGAGCGGAAGGCGGGCGAGTTCGGCGCCGATCGGCGTCAGCGCGTTGTCGTCGTCGACGGCGTTCAGTTCGCCGAGCAGCGCGTAGCCGTCGGCGATCGCGCGGCGCGGCGGCGGTTCGACGAAAGGGAATTCCTCCACCGCGCCGAGCCCGAGCGCCTTCATGCGCAGGATCACGCCGGCGAGCGACGAGCGCAGGATCTCGGGGTCGGTGTAGCGCGGCCGGCTCGCGTAGTCGTCCTCGGCGTAGAGGCGGATGCAGACGCCGTTGGCGACGCGCCCGCAGCGGCCTGCACGTTGTGCCGCCGAAGCCTGGCTGATCGGCTCGACCTGCAGCTGCTCGACCTTGTTGCGATAGCTGTAGCGCTTGACGCGCGCCTGGCCGCTGTCGATCACGTAGCGCACGCCGGGCACGGTGAGCGAAGTCTCGGCGACGTTGGTCGCGAGCACGATGCGCCGCCCGCCGCCGCTTTCGAACACGCGCTCCTGCTCGGCCTGCGACAGGCGCGCGTAGAGCGGCAGGACATCGACTCCGGCGGCGCGCTTCTGCGCCAGATGCCTGTGCAGGTGCTCGGCGGCGTCCCTGATCTCGCGCTCGCCGGGCAGGAAGACGAGGATGTCTCCGCTGCCCTCGCGCCACAGCTCGTCGACCGCGTCGGCGATCGCCTGATCGAGGCGATAGTCCTTCGCCTGGTCGAACGGGCGCCAGCGTTGCTCGACCGGATACATGCGGCCGGACACGTGGATCACCGGAGCAGGACCCTGTGCAGCGGCGAAATGCGCCGCGAAGCGCTCGGCGTCGATCGTCGCCGAGGTGACGATCAGCTTCAGGTCGGGCCGGCGCGGCAGCAGCTGCTTCAGGTAGCCGAGAAGGAAGTCGATGTTGAGGCTGCGCTCGTGCGCCTCGTCGACGATCAGCGTGTCGTACCCACAGAGGAGCGGGTCGCCCTGCGTCTCGGCGAGCAGGATGCCGTCGGTCATCAGCTTGATCGACGCGCCGGGCTGCAGGCGGTCGCTGAAGCGCACCTTGTAGCCGACCACGTCGCCGAGCGGCGACTCGAGTTCGTGCGCGATGCGCTTGGCGACGCTCGAAGCAGCGATGCGCCGCGGCTGCGTGTGGCCGATGCGTTTGCCGGCGCCGCCGCGGCCGAGCGCAAGCGCGATCTTCGGAAGCTGCGTGGTCTTCCCCGAGCCGGTCTCGCCGCTGACGACGACGACGGGGTGTGTCTGGATCGCGCGCGCGATCTCGTCGCGCCGCGCTGAGACCGGCAGCGACTCGGGGAAACGGATCGCGGGCACGGGGCGCGGATTATCCGCGCCCCGTCACTTCGGGTTCGGCACGTAGGTGATCGCGCTGATGATCGCGCCTTGCGGGTCCTGCAGCACCGCCATGCGGCCGACGCCCGGAATGTCGAACGGGCCGTTGCACACCGTGCCGCCGAGCTGCGCCGCCTTCTTTGCCGTCGCGTCGACGTCGTCGACCGTCACGTAGCACCCCCAGGCGGGCGGCATCGCAGGCGCGCCGGGCGGAGGGCCCATCACGCCGCCGATCGAAACGTCGCCCACCTTGACGACGTGGTAAGGGCCCTGCCCCATGTCCATCGTGTCGAAGCGCCAGCCGAACAGGCCGGCGTAGAACTCGGTCGCGGCCTTCGGGTTGCTCGTCGTCAGTTCCGACCAGCTGAACGCGCCGTGCGTCTTGAATGCATCCATTGCCGTGGCTCCTTCGAAAGAAGCGGCATCGTCGCGCCGCTCGCTGCACGAGTCAAACACAAGCCCTGCGGCACAATCGTCCGCGGCATGGACCTCGTCTTTCCGCACACCTTCGTCCCCTGGTTCCGCTCGGTCGCGCCGTACATCCACGCCTATCGCGGCAAGACCTTCGTGGTCGCGATGGCGGGCGAGATGATCGCAGCCGGCAAGCTCGCGCAATTCGCGCAGGACCTCGCGCTGCTGCACGCGATGGGCATCAAGCTCGTGCTCGTGCACGGCTTTCGCCCGCAGGTCAACGAGCAGTTGCGCGCGAAGGGCCACACCTCGCGCTTCAGCCACGGCCTGCGCATCACCGACGCGATCGCGCTCGACGCTGCGCAGGAGGCGGCGGGACAGCTCCGCTTCGAGATCGAGGCCGCGTTCTCGCAGGGGCTGCCGAACACGCCGATGGCCAACGCGACGGTGCGCGTCGTGTCGGGCAACTTCCTCACCGCGCGCCCGGTCGGCATCGTCGACGGTATCGACTTCCAGCAGAGCGGGCTCGTGCGCAAGGTCGACGGCGCGGCGATCCGCCGCGCGATCGACATCGGCGCGGTCGTGCTGCTGTCGCCGTTCGGCTTTTCTCCGACCGGCGAGGCGTTCAACCTGACGATGGAGGACGTCGCGACCAGCACTGCGATCGCGCTCAAGGCCGACAAGCTGCTGTTCCTGACCGAGATGCCCGGCATCCGCGAGGATCTCTCCGATCCGCAGAGCGCGATCGACACCGAGCTGGCGCTTGCCGACGCCGAACGGCTGCTCGCCGCGCTGCCCGCTCCCGAGCACCCGAGCGACACCGCGTTCTACCTGCAGCACTGCGTCAAGGCGTGCCGCAGCGGCGTCGAGCGCTCGCACATCCTGCCGTTCGCCCACGACGGCGCGCTGCTGTTGGAGATCTACACGCACGACGGCATCGGCACGATGGTCGTCGACGAGAAGCTCGAGAGCCTGCGCGAAGCGACCGCCGACGACATCGGCGGCATCCTGCAGCTGATCGAGCCGTTCGAGCGCGACGGCACGCTCGTCAAGCGCGACCGCACCGAGATCGAACGCGACATCGGCCACTACATGGTGATCGAGCACGACGGCGTCATCTTCGGCTGCGCTGCGCTCTACCCGTACTTGGACGCGCGCAGCGGCGAACTCGCCGCGCTCACCGTCTCGCCCGGCGTGCAGAATCAGGGCGACGGCGAGCGGCTGCTGAAGCGCGTCGAACAGCGCGCGCGCGCGCTGGGCCTCGCGAGCATCTTCGTGCTGACCACGCGCACGATGCACTGGTTCATCAAGCGCGGCTTCGAGCAGCTCGACGCGGAGTGGCTGCCCGAGAGCCGCAAGCGCAACTACAACTGGGACCGGCGCTCCGCGGTGTTGGTCAAGAAACTCGTTTGAAGGAGCAGCGACGATGGCACGCACCGTGCACTGCCAATACCTGAAGAAGGACGCGCCGGGCCTCGACTTCCCGACCTACCCCGGCGAGCTCGGCAAGCGCATCTACGACCACATCAGCAAGGAAGGCTGGCAGGCCTGGCTCAAGCACCAGACGATGCTCGTCAACGAGAACCGGCTGAACCTCGCGGACCAGCGCTCGAGGCAGTACCTGGCGCGCCAGATGGAGCGGTTCCTGTTCGGCGAAGGGGCCGACAAGCCGGCGGGCTACGTGCCTCCGGCGAGCTGAGACCATGGCCGGCGCCCCGGGGCCGGTCGGCCTCGCCGAGAACGGACCAGCGATCGACGGCGGCACCAACGCGCGTGCCGCATCGCCGGTACCCGCACCTGCCGGCGCGACCGCAACTGCCGCCGACGCGGCGCCGAAGACCGAGAACGACCCCGCCATCGAGGCGCTCGACCTGACCGAGACGGCGCGCAAGGCGGCGTACGCGCTGAAGAAGGCGCACGCCTCGGTGGTGTTCACGAGCGGCCGGCGCGACAAGGCCGACCAGGCGCGCGCGATGGCCGGCAACGTGGTCGAGAACCGCGACTGGATCGAGGAGACGTACGCGAAGACCGACCTGCGCGACAAGTGCCAGAAATGGGTCGACGACAACCCGGAAAAGAAGACCAAGGACGAGATCGCGGCGGGGCTCGAATCGGTGCTGGACGCAGCGACCGACGCGCAACTCGGCACCTTGAGCAAGCACCTGTCGGGCGAGGCCTTCGACGTGCAGCCAGTCGAGAACGACGCCGACGCGATCAAGAAGGCGATGCGCGCGCTCGAGGGGCTCGGCAAATTCCTCGAGAGCGAAGGCGGCTTGGTGCGTTGGCATGCGCAGTTCTGAGCTGCGCGCACGGCACGCGCTGCCGCTTGCCGCGAGCGTGTTGTCGTTCGCGTGCTCGACTCAGCCGACCGCAACCGATGCTGGCCTCGACTGCCGCGGGCCGGGCACGCCGGCCGCGGCCGAATGGCGGCACAGCGTCGAGCGCGGCCCGCTGTTCGCGATCGCGGCCGGCGCGGGAATCGAAGACTGCTCGATCGAAGAAAAGACGGGAGTGATCGACCTGCGCTACGCGTTTCGCGACGGCGGCTGGCTGCACGCGAAGCGCGACCCGCGCATCGAGTACACCGAGCGCGAGGTGCGCTTTGCATCGCCGCTGGCCGAGGATCCGCTCGCGGTGCTGCGGCGCGCCGAGCAAGCCGCGTTCGGCGCCGCGGGCTGCGGCATCGACTGGCGCCTCTCCGAGACCGAAGCGCAAGGCGCCGCGAGCGAAGCGGTGTTCCGCGGCGACGTCTGCAACTGCCAGGCGCGGGTGCGCCGCGAAGACGGGCGCGTCGTCGGACTCACGCTGCGCAGTGCCTGCTGACCGAGCGCGCGGGCGGCGGCTCGCATGACGATTGCGAATCGTTCGCGTTAGCAAGTACACTGCGACTCCATCCCAAGGAGCCCGCCATGCGTCCCACCTCGCGCCCCTGCCTGCTCGCAGGCGCCCTCGCCTTCGCGGCGCTCGCCGCGCACGCCGACGACAAGGTGCTCAACCTGTACAGCGCCCGCCACTACCAGACCGACGAGGCGCTCTACACCAACTTCACCAAGGCGACCGGCATCCGCATCAATCGGGTCGATGCCGACGACGCCGGCATCCTGGCCCGCCTGCAGAGCGAGGGCGCGGCGAGCCCGGCCGACGTCGTCCTGCTCGTCGACGCCGCCCGGCTCTGGCGCGCCGAGGTCAACGGCCTGTTCCAGCCGGTGCGGTCGCAGGCGCTCGCGTCGCACATCCCGGTCACCCTGCGCGGCAAGGACACTGGCGAGGGGTCGTCGTGGTTCGGCTTCTCGACGCGCGCGCGGGTCGTCGTTTACAACAAGGCGAACGTGAAAGCCGAGGCCGTCGATACCTACGAGGAACTCGCCGACCCGAAGAACAAGGGCAAGCTGTGCACGCGCAGCGGCTCGCACCCGTACAACCTGTCGCTGTTCGGCGCGATGGTCGAGCACCTCGGCCCCGAAAAGGCGGAGCAGTGGCTCGCAGGGCTGGTTTCGAACATGGCGCGCGCGCCGAAGGGCGGCGATACCGACCAGATCAAGGCGGTGGCGAGCGGCGAATGCCAGGTCGCGCTCACCAACAGCTACTACCTCGCGCGCCTGATGCGCAGCGACAAACCCGACGACCAAGCCGTCGTCGATAAGGTCGGCGTGGTGTTTCCGAATCAGAAAAGCCATGGCACGCACGTCAATATCGCGGGCGGCGCGGTGGCGCGCCACGCGAAGAATCGCGAGGCGGCGGTGCGCTTCCTCGAGTACTTGGCGAGCGATGCCGCGCAGGCGTATTTTGCGAACGGCAACAACGAATGGCCCGCGGTGCCGACGGCAAAGGTCGCCAATCCCGCGCTCGAAACCCTCGGCACGTTCAAGGTCGAGTCGGTACCCGTGTCGGTGATCGGGATGAACCAGGTGAAGGTGCAGCAGATGCTCGACCGCGTCGGCTACAAGTAGTCCAGGCTGCTTGTCATGGCCCAGAGAATCTATAGAATCGGCGCGGCCGATTTGCAGGGGATTCCGATGGCCAATATCGAGCATCTGCTCGCGCAGCGCGCTGCGCTCGAAAAGCAGATCGACGCAGCGCAGAAAGAGCAGCGTAGCGAGGCGATTGCCAAGGTGCGCGCGCTGATGGAGCAATATGGACTGAGCGCATCCGATATCAGTCCGCGCAAGGCCGCCGCGCGCAGGGGCACGAAGAGCGGCAAGGTTCCAGCCAAGTATCGCAACGCCGCAACGGGCGAATCGTGGAGCGGCCGCGGCCTGCAGCCGAAGTGGCTGAAAGCCCAGCTCGCCGCGGGCCGCAAGCTGGGCGACTTCGCGCTCTGAACGCACCGCGGCCGACGGTAGACTCGCGCCGGTGATCGCTCCGGCCTTCATCCAGGACCTGCTGTCGCGGGTCGATATCGTCGAGGTCGTCGGCCGGCACGTCAGCCTGAAGAAGGCGGGCATCAACCACAAGGGTCTCTGCCCGTTCCACGGCGAGAAGACGCCGAGCTTCACGGTCAACGCGTCGCGACAGAGCTACCACTGCTTCGGCTGCGGCGTGCACGGCGACGCGCTGCGCTTCCTGACCGAGCACTCGGGGATCGGCTTCGTCGAAGCGGTGCACGAGCTGGCGCAGCGGGTCGGCCTGAAGGTTCCAGACGACGACTCGAGCCCCGAGCAACGCGCCGAGGCCGCGCGTTCGCGCGAGCGACAGACCAGCCTCGCCGACACGATGGTCCGCGCCGCAACCCACTATCGCGCGCAGCTGAAGGCAAGCCCGCGCGCGATCGACTACCTGAAGCGCCGCGGGCTGAGCGGAGACATCGCAGCGCGCTTCGGCCTCGGTTACGCGCCCGACGGCTGGCGCTCGCTGGCGAGCGCGTTCGCGCGCTACGACGACCCGCTGCTCGAGGAGAGCGGACTCGTCATCGCGCAGGGCGAGGGCGACGGCGAGATCAGGCGCTACGACCGTTTTCGCGACCGCATCATGTTCCCGATCCGCTCGGTGAAGGGCGAGGTGATCGGCTTCGGCGGGCGCGTCGTCGACCAGGGCGAGCCCAAGTACCTCAACTCGCCCGAGACGCCGCTGTTCAGCAAGGGCCGCGAACTGTACGGGCTGCACGAAGCGCGCACCGCGATCCGCGAGCGCGGGCACGTGCTCGTCGTCGAGGGCTACATGGACGTCGTCGCGCTCGCGCAATCGGGCTTTCCGAACGCGGTCGCGACGCTCGGTACCGCGTGCACGTCGCAGCACGTGCAGAAGCTGTTTCGCGCAACCGACCAGGTCGTGTTCAGCTTCGACGGCGACGCCGCCGGCCACCGCGCCGCCGCGCGCGCGCTCGAAGCCGCGTTGCCGCACGCGAGCGACACGCGCTCGATCCGCTTCCTGGTCCTGCCCGACGAGCACGACCCGGACTCGTACGTGCGCGACCATGGCAGCGCTGCCTTCGCACGCTGCGTCGAGCAGGCGACACCCCTTTCGCGCCAGCTCGTCGAGTGCGCGCGCGAAGGCTGCGACCTGGCGCAACCCGAGGGGCGGGCGCGGTTCCTGAGCCGCGCCAGACCGCTCTGGGCAGCGCTGCCTGCGGGTGCCCTGCGAGCGCAGCTCCTCGCTGCGCTCGCCGACCATGGCCGGCTCAGCCAAGCCGACCTGGGCAGCCTCTGGGGCGAGGCCGCGACGCGCGGTCATGCGCCGCGCTGGCGCCGCGCGCCGCTGCGCTCGGCGCCACGCAGGCCCGCCGACAACGTCGCGCGCCTCTTGCTCCTCTGCAACCATTGGTGGCACGAGCTGGGGAGCGCCGAGCAGGAGTTGCTCCACGCGGCGCCCGATTGGCAGGGCGACCTGTTCCGCTGGCTCGAGCGCCAACTCACCGAACACGGCCCGCAGCCCTGGAGCGCATTGCGCGAGGGCTTGGCGGGAGAGCCCTTTGCCGAGAAGGTCGACGCGCTGATCGAGGGCTTCGACATCGGCTGCGAGCCGCTGCGCGATGACCTGGCGAGTGCTCTTGCGCAGATGCGCGAGAGCGGCCGGCGCGAGGAGGCGATGCGGCAGCTTGGGCGATGAGTGGCGCCGGCCTCGCTGCGCAGGCCTTGCTGCGCCGGCCGCTCACCCCAACCCTCTCCCCTTGGCTGTCTTGCCTTTACCACGCTGGTGCGTTCCACGATAATCCCGGGTTCTCTACGCGCGGCAGGAGTGACTCTGCGGGAGCCTTGCATGCGGCCGGCTCGCCCCGATATCGACTCCCTGCCCGCGCCCTGCACACACGCGTGTGCATTCCGGCGCAGCGGCCGTCGATGCCGTCGCATCGCGAGCCGCACGAATCGATGAACGCCCGAGGAACCGCATGACCGCGAAGCACAACGTGAAAGCCGCCAGGACGGCCACCAGGACGTCGAAGGCCGAAAGCGACAGGAAGAAGCCCGCCACCAACGGCGTGGAGAAGACCGCGCGCGCCGGGAAGGCGCTCGTCCAGAGCGCGAGCAAGCACACGAGGTCGGCGGTCAAGCCGGCGGTCCGCCCCGAACCGAAGGCGAAGAAGCCGAACAAGCAGTCGAAGGCCAACGTCGAAGCGCTCGCCAAGCAGGCGCCCGCCGACGACGAGCCGAACGAGCTCGACACCGATTTCGACGGCAACGACGCCGACGCCGAGGCGATCGAGGAAGCCGAAGCCAAGGCCAAGGCAAAGCCGCTGCGCATGAAGGTCTCGCGCGCGAAGGAGCGCGCGCTGATGCGCGAGTTCGGGCTGGATGAGACGCAGCTCACCGAGGAGGAGGTCGCCAAGCGCCGCCTCGAGCTGAAGACGCTCATCAAGATGGGCAAGACGCGCGGTTTCCTGACGCACCAGGAGATCAACGACCATCTGCCCGAGAAGCTCGTCGACAACGAGATCCTCGAGGCGATCGTCTCGATGCTCAACGACATGGGCATCGCGGTCTACGAGCAGGCGCCGGATGCGGCGACGTTGCTGATCGCGGGCGGCGGCACGACCACCGCGACCGAGGAGGAGGCCGAGGAAGCCGCAGAAGCCGCGCTCTCGACCGTCGATTCCGAGTTCGGCCGCACGACCGACCCGGTGCGCATGTACATGCGCGAGATGGGCACGGTCGAGCTGCTGACGCGCGAGGGCGAGATCGAGATCGCCAAGCGCATCGAAGGCGGACTGCAGGCGATGATGCTCGCGATCAGCGCCTCGCCGACGACGATCGCCGAGATCCTGCTCTACGCCGACCGCATCGCGGCCTCCCAGATGACGATCTCCGAGGCGGTCGATGGCTTCGTCTCCGAGGACGAGGCCGACGACTACGTGGCCGAGGAGGACGTCGATTTCTTCGACGACGAGGACGACGACGACGGCCAGGGCGGCTCGAAGGCGCTGACCAAGAAGCTCGAGGAGCTGAAGGCCGCGGCGCTGGTCAAGTTCGACGCGCTGCGCGGCCACTTCGAGAAGATGCGCCGCGCCTTCGAGAAGGAAGGCTACAAGTCGCCGGCCTACAACCGTGCGCAGCAGGCGATCTCGAGCGAGCTGATGACGATCCGCTTCACGGTGAAGACGATCGAGAAGCTGTGCGACATCCTGCGCTCGCAGGTCGACGACGTGCGCCGCTACGAGCGCGAGATCCGCAAGATCCTGGTCGACAAGTGCGGCATGCCGCAGGAGCACTTCATCAGGAGCTTCCCGCCCAACGCGCTCAACCTGAAGTGGGCCGAGAAGGAGATCGGGGCGGGCAAGCCGTACAGCCTGGTGCTGGCGCGCAACCTGCCCGCGGTGCAGGAGCTGCAGCAGAAGCTGATCGACCAGCAGGCGCGCGCCGTGGTGCCGCTCGAGGACCTGAAGGACATCAACAAGAAGATGAACGAGGGCGAGAAGGCCTCGCGCGACGCGAAGAAGGAGATGATCGAGGCCAACCTGCGCCTCGTGATCTCGATCGCGAAGAAGTACACCAACCGCGACCTGCAGTTCCTCGACCTGATCCAGGAGGGCAACATCGGCCTGATGAAGGCGGTCGACAAGT
>Ga0187893_10006797_pt1 | contig 19252 bp, 15 predicted proteins | sample MA1701074metaG_FD_139574 | JGI IMG/M metagenome (GOLD analysis project Ga0187893, IMG submission 139574) | White microbial mat communities from a basaltic lava cave in the Kipuka Kanohina Cave System on the Island of Hawaii, USA - MA170107-4 metaG ... | reverse complement strand
CGTCATGAAGATCTCGCGGAAGTGGTCGCGCACCTTGTTGAAGGTGGTGAGGAACATCTCGCGCGCGGTGCTGTCGATCTCGCGAATGGCCTGCTGCAGCGACTGGCGCGCCTCGGCGAGGTCGGCGCGCTGGGCGGTGAGGAACTCGAGACGCTTTACGGTCTCGTCGTGCTCTTCCATGGCCAGCACGTTCACCGGACCGAGCTGGTCCACCTGAGCGCGCAGTTCCTCGGCCTCGGCGCGGAGGGTCTCGGAGTCCTCGATCGCCACCGGGGCGTTCGCCAGCAGTTCCTCGAGCGGCTTGCGCCACTCGGCCTCGAGGCGTTCACGGATGGCGGCGCGGCGGCCCGACAGCTCGGTGAACGCCACCTCCGCCTCATGGAGTTCCTGCATCAGCACGGACGACCGGCGCCTGGTTTCGTCGAGCGAGTGGTCGGCCGCGGTCAGTTGCTCGTCCGCGGTCTTCACCTCGCGCTCGGCGGCCGCCAGCTGGCCGTCGGAACCCGACAACGAGGCCTCCCGCTGGGCGAGGTCGGCGCGCCACTGCGACAGGGACGCTTCCAGCGCGACGTCGCTCAGCGCCAGCTCGGCGAGCTCCGCGCGAATCTGCTCCAGCCGGGACGAGGCGCTCTGCGATTCTTCGTTCAAGCGGCGCTCGCGCTCCGCCGCCACCTGCAGTCGCGCCTCGATTTGCGCCCGTTCGACCTGCGCTGTCGTGTGGCGGTCGCGCGCATCGTCGTGCGCCAGCTCGCAGGCGCCGAGTTTTTTGCGAGCCGCCGCGACATGCGCCTCGTGCTCCGCGGCAAGGTCGGCGACGTTGGCGTGCTCACGCGCCAGCGTCTCGAGTTGCGCCCGGAGTGCTTCGTACCGGCCGCGCAGCCGGGCGCCAAGCTCGGTAGCGTCGGCCAGCTCGCGGTCGAGCCGCTGGGAGCTGCGCTCCAGCTGCGACTGCCGCTCGAGCGCGTCGTGGGAGGCGCGTTGCGCGTGCACCACGCGCTCGTTGGACGCCGCGTGCTCCTGTTCAGCAGCCACGAGCGCGTCGCGCGCGGCGGCAGCCGCGGCGATCGCGGCGTCCTTCGCCGCCACGGATGTCGCGAGCTCGGCCCGGAGCGCGAACAGCTCGGCCCGGCGGCGCAGCGGCCCGGCGCCGGCGGTGGCGCCCGGCAGCCACACGGCGCCGCGCGCGTCGACGAAGGACTCGCCGTCGCCGGACGCCGTGACGCGCCCGAGCAGCGACTGCACCCACGCGCGCGCCGCGGGCGCCGCGTCCACGCGACCGGCGAGCGCCGCGCCCGCCTCGGATTCCCCGGCGGCGGCCGCCGCGGCATCCAGCGGCAGGAGCAGCAGGGGCCCCGGGTTAGTGCGGCGGTGCCACTCGCGCACCGCGCCGGCCGCCGCCGAGTCCTTCACGAGCACGGCGTGCAGTGACGCGCCGAGGTAACGCTCGACCAGCGCCGCGATCTCCTGGTCGGTGCTGATGTAGTCGCTCAGCGGGCCGAGGATGGCGCCGGCGCCGAAGCGCTCGCGGTCCTGGAGCAGGCGCGCGGCCGCGGGCGCCATGCCGACGCGCTCGCGTTCCAGCGTCTCGAGCCCGTTGGCCTTGCTCTCGAGCGCGGTGTGCGACTCCTCGGCGGCGAGCATGGCGGCGCGCGCGGCCGTATCGGCTTCGCGCGCGGCGCGCTCGGCGTCGCGGGCGCGCTCGGCCAGGTGCGTGCGCTGCGTCGTGTTGGTGTCCGCCCACTCGCGCGCCTTGATGGCCTCGTCGAGCTCGGCGTGCGCGCGGGCCGTGGTGTCGGCCAGCTGCGCGCGTTCGCGCTCGAGCATCGTGGAGCGCTGGTCGGTCTCGTCGAGTTCGCGTTGGGCCTTTTCGCGCGCGAGGTCGGCGTCATGGACGCGGTCCTGGAACTCACGCAGCGCCCGCTCGCTCTGCTCGAGCGCGGCGCGGGCGCTGGTGACTGCGTCACGGGCGGCGTCCTCAGCCAGGCGGCACCCGTCCATCGCGCGCTGCGCGGACGTGAGCTGCTCGGCGAAGCGGCCGCGCTCGGCCGACGCGCCGGTCACGTCCAGCGTGAGTTGCTGGCCGCGGTCCGAGCCCTCGGCCGCCTCGGCTTCCGCGCGCTGGCGACGCACCAGCGAGTTGCGCTGGCGCTCCTCAGCGACCGCGATCTCGGCGCGCAGGTGCTGCACCGATTCGCGCTGCTCGGCGGCAAGCCGGAAGAACTCGGCGCGACGGGACTCGGCCGAGGTCCGCGCTTCGTGGGCGGCGTCCCGGTCGCGCTCCTGCCTGAGCACGATCTCGTCCGTCTCGGGAACCTGCGCCTTGAGCTCTGCGACGCGCGCCTCGAGGCGCGTGAGCTCGTCGCGCCACGTGGACATCTCGCGCGAGGCGAGCGCGATTTCCACCGCGAAACGACGCGCGGTCAGTTCCGTGTATCGCTCGGCGCGCTTCCGCTGCCGTGCGAGCGATCGCACCTGCGTCTGCACTTCGGCGATCAGGTCGTCGAGGCGCTGGAGATCCGTGGTGGTCTCCTCGAGGCGCCGCTCCGTGGAGCGGCGGCGGTCGCGGTACAGGCCGATGCCGGCGGCCTCCTCGAACAGCTCGCGGCGGTCGTCCGGCCGGTCCGAGAGCAGCGCGTCGATCATCCTGGCTTCGATCACCACGCCGGTGTCGGCGCCGAGGCCGGTGCCGCGAAGCAGGTCGGAGATGTCGCGCAGGCGGCAGGGCGCGCGGTTGAGCAGGTAATCGCTGTCGCCGGAGCGCGACAGCCGCCGCGTGATGACTACTTCGCGGAACGCGACCGGCAGTTCACCGTCGTTGTTCTCGAAGTGCAGCGAGACCTCGGAGATGTTCACCGGCTTGCGCGCGGTGGATCCCTGGAAGATGACCTCCTCCATCTTGGACCCGCGGAGCAGGCGGGCGCGCTGCTCGCCCAGCACCCAGCGCACCGCGTCGGACACGTTCGACTTCCCGCACCCGTTCGGTCCAACGATCGCCGTCACGCCGTTCTCGAACGTCATGATCGTCGAGTCGGCGAACGACTTGAAACCGTTGAGCTCGAGCTTGGTCAGCCGCACTAGTAGACTCTCCCGGTCCGGAACACGACCTGCGTGGGGATGCCCGCCGCGCGCATGATTCCCGCCAGCGGCGGGGCCTCCTCTCTGGTCTTGAACGCGCCCGCGTAGAATCGGGCCGTGCCGTCCTTCTGCAACAGCGCGTACACCGGCAGGCCGCGCGACTGGTACATCGCCAGGCGCGCCGCGACCGAGGTGTCTGGTACGGAGCGCTCGACCTGCAACGCGTACGGGTAGCGCTCGATCACGACGCGACCGGCGTCGCTGAGACCCTTGGAGCGAAGACTGTCCAGCAGCGCCGCGGAGGCGGCGCTATCCGGATACGCTCCGGCAACAACACGAAACCACGGAGTTTCTCGAATGAGAACCGGTGTGAAGGTGCCGGCGCGCAAACTAGCGCCATTTCGCTGTAGCTCCAAGAGCGCGCCGGCCTGCGTGTTGAACATGATGAGCGACAGCCCGTAGGGCGCGAGCGACTGGGAATCGGCCGCCGTGAGCAGCCCCAGATGGATCTCGGTCGCCGTGGCCGAGTCGTCGGGCGTGTTCATCGGCAGCACGACGCCGTACATCGTGTCCCCGCGCAGCCAGAGCGGCGCCCACGCCGAGCGCGCGAAGGGCCGGTAGACTAACCACACGACGACCATCGCCATCAGAAAAGTGATGGTCAGCCCGATAGCCGCGCGCCGCCGCCACGGGTTCTCGCCCGTGAAGATCACGTAGCCGATGCTGGGGCGCGGCCGCGTGCGGGTTGCCCGCGGCGCCGGCAGCGGGCCCGTCACGGTTCCCAGAACGCGCGCCACCGGCAAGCGCAGCGGCGAGCGGTGGCCCACCACGATCGCGCCGTCCAGCTGCACGACCATGGCTTCGACGTCCTTCGCGTCGACGCTCGCCACGATGATCAGCAGCCCGCCCTCCTCGGCGAAACCCGCGGCCAGCTTGGACCAGCGGCGATTGGACATGATCTCGCCCTGATCCGTCACGAACGTTCCCGTGGGCAGCACGAACAGGTTCTTGATGTCCAGCGAGCGGCGCGCCACGCGCTCCATGGAAACCCCGTACTCGAACACGTCGGCCAGGCCGTGCGGGTCGCCGGTTGGCGCGAGCGCGTGGAGCGACGGCGTGTCGCCGAGCAGGTCGCCGATCGCCACCGGCCGCTTGCGGGACTGCTGGCGGGCGATGCCGATCGCCACGCGCGCGGCTTCGTCGGTGCTGCCGAGTACGACGATGGAGTTGAGTCGATCGCACGCGCCGCTCAGGTTGCGGCCCGCTGCTTCCCAGTCGAACTCCGTGGCCGCGGGCGACGCGCCGTCCGTCACGGCTCGCCCTCGAACACCCAATACGGGAGCCGCGACTCCTGCCCGGCGCGCTCGGCTTCCGCGCGGGTCAGGAAGGGGCCGAGCACGACCCGATAGATCGTGGACCCATTGCGTGACGTCGTCACGACACGGGCGGCCTCGCCGCCCACGTGGATCCGGGATGCCAAGGTTCGGGCACTCTCCTCCACCATGTACGCCGCGAAAGAAACTATAAACCCTTTCGGCGCAACGGTATCCGCGATCTGCCCGGTGGCCTGGCGCGACGAATCGGCCCGCGTCGAGTCGACCACGGTTGAGTCGAGCGCCAAGCTGTCGAACGAGACCGGCTGGTCGAGAAGGGCGGCGCGCGGTCGAAAGCCGTCCCACAGGAAGGGATACCAGAAGTCGTTTGCGCCACCGCGAAGGCGTCGCAGCGGACGCAGCGTCTCGCCGTCGATGAACTGCACGTCGTCACCGCTGGCGTTGGCGATGGCGCCGTCGTACGTCACGAACGGCAGGTCGGGCCGCCAGCCGCCGCGAAAGCCGCCAAGCACCTTGGCGGTCCCGATGGCGATGACCCAGATCGAATCACCCTGTTCGGCACGCGCCAGGAGGTAGCGCCCGAACGGATCCACCCGGAAGTCGCGCGTGCGCTGCGGCAGTTCGACGTTGTCGCTGACGACCTCGCGGAAGCGGTCGATGATCACGACCTCGCGGCGACTGTCGGTAAGCGCAAACACGCGATCGCCGCTGGGCGACGACGCCATGGTGATGATCGGCTCGCGCGTCGGGATGGTGGCGCCCCAGTCCATCGTGCGGGTCCGCAGCACGGCGAGACCGGAATCGACGGCGAGATAGAGCCGGTCGCCGAGTTCGGTGCGGATCGTCTGCGTCGCGACCGGAAACGGCATGTCCTCGAGGACCTTCTTCTCCGGCGGAAAGATCTTGATGAGCCGCGTCTTCGCGCCGGCGCCGATGTCGACCAGCAGTTCGCCGTCCGGCTCGGGGTACAGCGCCTTGGCCGGCAGCGGCGGCTTGTACGTCCAGTCGCTGCCCAGCGGCGTTATTCGCACGACGCTGCCCTGCGCGTCGACGCCGAAGATCACGTCGCCGTGTGCCGACGCGAGACCCGTAAGCTTCTGCGTCGACGCGACCGTGATGGTTCCGAGCCGCAGCTCGAGCAGCACGGCGCGCCCCTCCACGTCGCGATAGGCGAGGCTGCCGCTCTCGTCGTCGAACGAAAGCACCTCGGCGGGAGTGGGGGCCGGGTCGCCGGTCCACACGATGGAGTCCGTGCGAGGATAAGCGGACACGCGCGGCGCGCCGCCGGACTTGGGGATGCGCAGCAGGAGCGCCTGCGGCCCCCAGTAGCCCGAGGACTGGCCGGCCGCGGTGCCGGAGGCGATGGTGCGATCGCGCCCGCCACATGCAACGGCGAGCGCCGCTATCAGGACCAGCGGCGTGCGGCTCTTCAGAACGAAGGCCACAGTGACCACGTCCAGAACCCGCGCTTGCCCTCCGTCTGGTCCATGGGAACGGCGTAGTCCCAGCGCAGGATGGCGTAGTTGAAGAGGTTCATCCGGATGCCGGCGCCGTAACTCCGCAGCGGGAAGCGCTGAGTGGACGCGTCGAACCCGGTCGGCTTGACCGCATGGACCGATTGGCCGTGCGACCAAGCCAGGCCGGCGTCGAAGAACAGGAGTCCGTCGACCGGCGGCATGACGAACGGCAGCAGCCCGAGCTCGAGGCGTCGCACGAGCGGGAATCGCAGTTCGGCGTTCACCAGCGCCACGCGACTGCCGAGCATCTGGGTCGCCGAACACGTGACGGTCGAGGCGCCGAGTACGGGGCAGGTGGCGAACAGCAGGTTGTTGCGATCGTATCCGCGCACGAAATCGGGCCGCGCGATGTACTTCATGAACTGCTGTTCGTCGTTGCCGACGGAGATGCTGGCGTAGGCTCGGGTGGCGACGGTGAGGCGGTTGAAGAAGATCGGATCGTAGCGCCGATAATCGCCGAGGTACTCGACCCAGTTGAGGCCGCCCATGACGGGCGTTACCTGGAACCGGTAACGGCGACCGAGAATCGCCCCGTTGTCGCCCGACAGCGTGTTGTCGAAGACGTACGCGAGGTTCGTTTCCGTGTAGTACAGGCCCGGGTCGTCGGTGATGCTGTCGAGCCGGAACTGCGACGCCAGCGACAGGTCGATGATCGTGCGCTGGAGGAACATGCGCCGGCGCCGGATGGCGTTGTATCCACCGCCGAGCTCGAGGCGCGCGAAGCGGTTGAGCGGATACGCCATCGTCGTGAACAACTGTCGCGCGACGAACGTCGTGATCTGCTGTTTCTCGATGTCGACGCCGGGATTGCCCGTCGGCACGAGAGAATCGTTCGACAGGAAGTAGACCGGGCTCTGCGCGAAGGCCGTCACGTGCTGGAGTCGCCGCGTGAGGTTCGAGTAGCCGAAGAACATGGCCGCTTCGCTGACGCGGCCGTTGACTTCGGCGGCCATGGCCAGCCGGTGATTGCCCAGCATGTCACTCAGGATCACCGTGGTGCCGCCGAAGACGGTGCGGCCGTAGCTGTCGGGCGCGTAGGCGATGCTGGGCCGCGCGACATAGTCCGGCTGGAAGCGGACGATGTAGGGATAGTCGAGGAACTTGGTCGTGTCGGGCAGGGCGAGGTCGGCGCTGTCGAGCAGCGCCGCGATGGAGACCGGCGGCTTCACGAGCGCGGTGTCGCCGGCGTCGGCCGGACCGGCCGCGACCAGCGCATCGGCCTCGCGATACGGCGTCTTGCGGCGCGAGCGGGGGTTGCGCACCTGCCAGATCGTGTACTCGCCGTCGTCGAAGTACGTGAAGGCGAGTCGATCGGCGCCGCGTGCCCACGAAATCGACGGGCTGTACTCCGTGATCGCCGAGACCGCGCCGAGCACGTTGGTGAGGCGATAGTGCTCGCGGCTGTCGAAGTCGTAGAGGAATACGTTGGCGATGCCGGTGCGATCCGACACGTACGCGAGCGACCGGCCGTCAGGTGCCCACTGCGGGTTGGTATTGAGGCCGCGCTGGCCGGCGGGCACGTCGATGGCGCCCGTGCGCAGGTCGTACGTCGCGATGTGCCAGTGGGAGAGCCGGAGCAGCGCGAGGTCGGCGCCGGGGCCGCGGTCGCTGGCAAAGGCGATCACGTTGCCGTCCGGCGACCACTGCGGCTGGAGGTCGCCGTGGACGTCGTTGGTGAGCTGGCGCAGGCCGCCGGTGTCGGCGTGCACGAGATAGAGGTCGGTGATGCCGCCGCGGTTGCCGCTGATGACGAGCTGGCGGCCGTCGGGCGACCAGCTCGGGCCCGTCATGCCCTCGAGGCCGAGATCGAAGCGCTTCGTCGTCCGACGCGTCCGTACGTCCAGCACGTAGAGGACGTCGCGGCCCTTGTGTTGCGCCGTGAACGCAAGCAGCCGGCCGTCCGGCGAGAAGGCGCTCTGCGAATACAGGAGGCGCAACTCCTCGAATGACGGGTCGAACGTGCTCTTCACGAGCCGTTCGATGCGCTCGCCCGTTTCGGCGTCGCCGAGCCACAGGTCAATGAAGACTTCGCCGCGCGACAGGCTGCCATTCGAGAGGAAGGCAATGCGCGTGCCGTCGTGGGAGAGCGCCGGCGCGAGGAAAATCTCGCCGCCGCTGCGCCGTTTCGTGAGCAGCGGCTGGGCGAAGGTGCGCGGACGGTCGAGCGTCGCGATCGACGGGAGGTGGGTGTTCTGCATCGCCTCGCGCCACTCGTCGCCCAGGTCGTCGAGATCGACGCCAAGCTCGCGCCGGAACGCGCGCTCCACGCCGACGCTCGGCACGGCGTTCATGATCTGGCCGATGACGTCGTCGCCCCACTTCCGGCCGACCCAGGACCAGAACGCGTGCCCGAAGCGGTACGGGAAGTACCGCTCCGGGTGGTCGGTCATCTCCTCGATCGTCGGCAAGCGCCCGTTCACGGCGGCGTCCCGCATCCACGCGTTGGTGAGCGTGGACTGCGGCCCGAGCGAGAGGTACTCCGCCATTCCCTCGGCGAACCACAGTGGCGGAAGGTTCTGCGCGAGGTTCTGCAACCCGTTGCCGGCCTTGCCGCGCGCGAAGATGTCGTACTGGAACGCATGCACCATCTCGTGCGCCAGCACGTGCTCGAAGCTGCGATAGTCGCCGGTGAAGTTGAGCAGCATCCGGTGACGCATTGCCTCGGTGACGCCGCCCGTGCCCTCGCCGAGATCGCCCGTCACGTTGTTCTGACCGAAGTCCGTGCGGGACGCGAACAGCATGATCGGCTTCTTCTCGCGGAACTGGTGGTCCAGCACCCGCGACAACCGGGCGTAGGCCCGCTCCGCCATGCGCGCCGCGTCCACCGCTGCCGCCGCCTCCTCCGGGTAGTAGTAGACCAGGAAGTGATCGGTCTCGCGCACCAGCCACTTGAATCGGTCGTACTGCACCTGGTTCTGCCCGAAGTACCTCTGGGCCGGGGCGCGGTCGGTGGCGCCCGCCAACGCCGCGCAGGCGAAAAACACGGCCATCGACCAGCCGCGCGTGGCGCGTCCCGGGCGGCCGGCGCTCATCTCAGCCGCTCCGGGCGGGCGCCGAGCTCCAGACGACTTCCGCGTCGCTCCAGAGCCGCTCGAGGCGGTAGAAGTCGCGCAGCGTCGGGTGAAAGAGGTGCACCACGAAATCAACGTAATCGAGCAACACCCAGCGTCCCTGCGTCAGGCCTTCCACGTGGTAAACGCGCGCGCCGGCGGACCGCAGGTCGTCCTGCACGTGCTCGGACAGCGCGCGGACATGCGTGTCCGACGTCCCGCTGGCAATCACGAAGAAGTCGGTCATGTCGGAAACACCCTTGAGGTCCAGGACCACGACATCGTTCGCCTTGTTGTCGACGCAGACCGCGGCCGCCCGCCTCGCGAGGGCCGCGGTGTCTTCCACTGCAGTATTGGCCCGGCTTGCTGGCGACGCCACTACTGCTTGATAACCCAGATACGGATTTCGGGTTTCACGTCGGCGTGCAGACGCACGGGCACGCGGAAGACGCCGAGCGTCTTGAGCGGCTCGTGAAGGTCGATCTGTCGTTTCTCGATGGTGAAGCCCTGGGTCTCCAGCTGGTGGACAATGTCGGCCGTGGTGACGGAGCCGAACAGCTTGCCTTCCTCGCCGACGCGGGCGGAAAAGGTCAGCTGCACCTGCTCGAGCTTCGCGGCCAGCTCGGCCGCCGCGGCGCGGCGCTCGTTCTCGGCGGCCTCGAGGCGCGATTTCTCCTGCGCGATGCGCTTGAGGTTGCCGGGCGTGGCTTCGAAGGCGACGCCGCGCGGGAGCAGGAAGTTGCGCCCGAAGCCGTTGGAGACTTTCACGACGTCGCCCGGCTTGCCGAGGTTTTCGACGGCCTGTCTGAGAATGACTTCCATGGTCCGGTTTCCGAGTGAGCGGTTGCTTGAGGCAGTGACTAGTGACTAGTGACTAGTGACTAGTGACTGGTGACTAGTGAGTAGACAGTAGTCAGGATGGAGGTTCGGTTTTCGTCCTGTTGCGCCAATCCGCCCAGGTGTCGCCGAGCCCGAGCCCGAACGCGGCGACGCCGAGCAGGGAGAAGCCGAGCGCGGCGATCATGTTGAGCACCGGCCACCACAGCATCGCAAAGCCCACGGTCGCCGTGATGGCGAGCGATCCGGGAGCGAGGAAGAAGCTGAGCACGCCGAGTCCGCGAACCGCGTAGAGCGCGCTGAAGAACACCAGCAGGTTCCGGCCGATGTCTCGCATCGACGAGAGCATCGGGAGGAAAAGGATGGCCAGGCCAACGATCAGCCCCCACACCAGTTGATCGTTGAACCGGAACTCGCGCAACTGCGACAGCGGCGGCCCAAGGCGCGTCCGCGAGAACCGGTGGTACACGGACCAGGCGATCGCCAGTGCCAGCACCGACTCGAGCGCCAGCAGCGACGGAAAGATGCCCTCGCCGGTCTCGGCGATCGCCGCCAGTTGCCGCTCCGTTTCGACGGGCATCTCGGCGAGTTTCGGGACCCGCTTCACGACCTCGGTCCACTGCTTCGGATACTGGCCGATGAACGCGTTGAGCGTGCCCATCGTCTCCGAGTTTCGTCGCGCCAGTTCGTCGTGGACCGCTTTCGACACGTCCGATCCCGATACCGGGCCCAGCAGGCTCATGACGAGCGCCAGCGACAGTGACACGCCCAGGGCGATCAGCGACCGGGGGAAGAACGGCCGCCGCGACGCAAAGAGGCACACGAGTCCGAACGCTCCCGCGAGCACCAGCGTCCAGCCGCGCGCCAGGTTGTGGAACGCGTCGTTCGCCTTGGGCGCCTGAAACGCGATCACCGCTGCGATGCCCACCCACGCCGCCGCCAGGAACATGCGGCCGCCGGCCCACCAGCCCACCACCGAGCACGCCGCCAGCGCCGGAACGAAGAGCAGCATCGTTTCGTCGACCGGCAGCAACGCCCGGAACTGCGGAATCGTCGGCACGAGGAGGAACGCCGCCAGCGCGACGAGCAGCCTCAACCAGCCGCGTTCGCCCGCAGGCGCCGCGACGGGACCGATGCTTCCCGACGTGGGCTTTGCGTCGCTCACGCGCTCACCCCTGGAGGCCCCGCACGTACGGGATCAGCGCCAGGAACCGCGCCCGCTTCACCGCCGTCGCCAGCTGTCGCTGGTGCCTGGCACAGGTGCCGCTGAGCCGGCTCGGCAGGATCTTGCCGTGGTCCGTGATGAAGCGGCCCAGCGTGCGGTCGTCCTTGTAGTCGATGAAGTGCACGCGCGTCTCGCAGAACGGGCACGTCCGCTGCGGGCGCCGCATCATGGACTCAGTCCTCGTCGTCATCGTCGTCTTCCTGCCGCGCATTGGCGGCCGCGAGTTGTTCCTCGGTCATTTCTGGCGCGCCGAGCGGCCGGTCGTGCAGCGTGAGCAGGTACCGGATCAGGCCTTCCTCGAGCCGCAGCGCCCGCTCGTATTCCGGAAGCACCTTGGCGTCGGCGTTGTACCGGGCCACCACGTAGTAGCCCTGCTCCTTGCGGCCGATCGGGTAGGCGAGCTGTCGGCGGCCCCAGTGGTCGACCTTCAGGTCGGCCGGGTTGCCAAGGAGCGAATGGAAGCGGGTGAGCCGCTCATTGATGGCGGGGTCTTCGAGGCCAGCATCGAAGATGTAAACCGCCTCGTACGGACGAAGCACGGTGTGAACCTCCCTTTGGTCAGGCGTCTGCCCCCCGAGGGTTCGGTCGGGAGGAGGGTGATTGTGAAGCTGCAACTGAAACCTAATGGGTCGAAGAGGTTGGGACAGGGTGCGGGGTGGGGGGAACCGACACCCTGTTTGATAGGTTTCGCCGATGCTCAGGCTGGGAATCGTCGGGCTTCCCAACGTCGGGAAGTCCTCGCTGTTCAATGCGCTCACGGCGGCCGGCGCCGCGGCCGAGAACTACCCGTTCTGCACCGTGGAGCCGAACGTCGGCATGGTGGACGTGCCGGACCCGCGCCTCACCCGCATTGCCGAGATCGTGAAGCCGAAGAAGACCGTGGCGGCGGCGGTGCAGTTCGTCGACATCGCGGGACTCGTGAAGGGCGCGTCCGACGGCGAGGGGCTCGGCAACAAGTTCCTCGCCAACATCCGCGAGACGGACGCGATCGTGCACGTCGTGCGCTGCTTCGAGGACCCTGACGTCTCGCACGTCATGGGAACCGTCGACCCCGTCCGGGACCGCGAGGTGATCGAGTTCGAACTGGCGCTCTCGGACCTGGGCAGCGTGGAGAAGCGGCTCGAGCGGATCACGCGCGCGGCGCGCATCGGCGACAAGGAGGCGCAGGTCGAACTTCCCGCCCTGCAAAAGGCCAACGACTGCCTGAAGGAGGGCAGGGGCCTCTGGGAGGCTGGACTGTCCGCTGCGGAAACCGGGCTGCTTCAGCCGCTCACGCTGCTCACCGTGAAGCCCGTGCTCTACGCCGCCAATGTGACGGACGCGGAGTTGAGCGGCGCCGAGGGCAAGTACGTGCGGGCGCTGCGCGAGGCCGTCGCCAAAAGCCACGAAACCGCCGAGGTCGTCACGTTCTCAGCGAAGATCGAGGCTGAATTGTCCGAACTCGGTGGCGACGAGCGACGCGAGTTCCTCGACTCGCTTGGCATCGAATCCGCCGGCCTCGATCGCCTGATTCGGGCCGGGTATCACCTGCTTGGCCTCCAGACGTACTTCACGGCCGGTGAGCAGGAAGTGCGTGCGTGGACGATCCACCGCGGGGACACCGCGCCCAGGGCGGCGGGCGCGATTCACACCGACTTCGAACGCGGGTTCATCAAGGCTGAGACGACGGGCTACGACGACTTCGTGAACAACGACGGCTGGAAGGGGGTGAAGGAGAAGGGGCTGATGCGGATGGAGGGCAAGGAGTACGTGGTGCAGGACGGCGACGTGATGCTGTTCAAGTTCAACGTGTAGGCAGGCCCCTCAGGCCCTCCCCGCGCGATTGAACTTGTTTGCCGCCGACTCTGCTCCGTCGGCCAGCCAGCACTCCACCAATTCCGTGAGCGTCGGCATCAGTTCCTCAACCGCTTTCGTGTCGCGCTTTCCGAACGGCGACAGCACGTAGTCCGCCAGGTCGCCCTTCCTGCCTGACGGATCGGCCGGGCCGACGCCGATGCGCAAGCGTGCGTAGTCCGGCGACCCCACTGCGCCCTCGATGCTCTTGAGGCCGTTGTGGCCGCCCGGCGACCCGTTGGCGCGGATGCGAAAGCTTCCGGTCGGCAGCGCGACTTCGTCGACGATGATCAACAGGTCGTCAGACGTCCTGAATGTGTCGCGCCGGAGGTACGGCCTCAGCGCGCCACCGCTGAGATTCATGTAGGTCTGTGGCTTCACCAGCCGAACCCGCTTGCCGGCGACGGCTCCCGATGCGACCCGGGACTCGCCGTCCTTCTTCCAGCCATCGAAACGCCAAACGTCGGCCAGATGGTCAACCACCCACCAGCCGACGTTATGCCGGGTACGCTCGTAGTCGGGGCCGGGGTTTCCCAGCCCCATGATGACCTTCATCGGCTCCGTATGGCTGGAGTCGCTGCGTCCGAACAGTGCCGCGAGCAGGCCGCGGAGCAGGACTATTTCTCCTTGGCCTTGCCCTTGTCGCCGCCCTTGTCCGCGCCCTCGGCCGCCGCTTCCTCATCCTCCGGCTTCGGCTTGCGGATGAGTTCGGGCTCGGCCGCCGCTTCCGGCGCAACCGCCGTTCCATCCGCCGCGACCGGCGCGACGACTTCCTCTTCCTTCGGCGCGGACACGGTGCAGAGCGTCTGGCTTGGGCTGTCGAGCACCTCGACCCCGGCCGGCAGCTTGAGGTCACTGACGTGAAGTCCGTGCCCGATCGTGAGTGCGGTGACGTCCACGTCGATGTGGTCCGGGATGTCCGCCGGATCGCAGCGCACGTGCAACACGTGCATGATCTCCTCCATGATGCCGCCGCTGGTGCGCACGCCTTCAGGCGTGCCGACGAAGCGGATCGGCAGATTCACGTTGACCTTCTCGCCGGCGACCAGCTCCTGGAAGTCGACGTGAATCAGGGCGCGATCCAGCGGGTGACGCTGGACTTCGCGCACCAGCGTCTTCGTCGCCTTGCCGTCGATGGCCAGCTCGATGACGGTGCTCGTGATGCGGACCTTCTCGGCCAGTCGCTCGAACTCGCGCGCATTGATGGTGAGCGCCTGCGGCTCGCGGGTGTGCCCGTAGATGACGCCCGGAACCTTGCCGGCGGCGCGCAGTTTGCGGGCGACGCCCTTGCCGGTGTCGGCGCGCTTCTCGGCGCCGAGTGATGCAGTTGCCATTGCGTTGTGCCTGTCGATCGGTGGTTCAACTTCGCAGCGAACGCCGGGACGCGGAGTCTACTCTCAGGAGGCTGCTTCCTCCCTACCATGACCGCGAAACGGCGGGTCCTACGATCCTGCGACGCTAGTCGAAGAGCGAACTCACCGACTGCTCGGCGTGCGTGAGGCGCACCGCCTTGGCGAGAAGTTCACCGACCGACAGCACGGCCAGCTTGTCGAACTTCCGCTCGGCCGAAATATAGACGGTATCGGTGACCGCGATCTCGGTGATCGGCGCCTTGACCAACCGGTCCCGCGCCGGTCCCGACAGCAGCGCGTGCGTGGCGCAGACGTACACGTCCCGCGCCCCCATCTTCTTGAGCGCCGTGGCCGCCTCGGACACCGTGCCCGCGGTGTCGATCATGTCGTCGACGAGGATGCAATCCAGGCCGTCGACCTCACCGACGACGTTCATCACCTCGGACACGTTGTGCTGCGTGCGGCGCTTGTCGATGATGGCCAGCGACGCGTCGAGCCGCTTGGCGAACCCGCGCGCCATCTTGGCCGAGCCGACGTCCGGCGCGACGACGCACACGTTCTTGAGGTTCTTCTTCTTGTAGTGCGACGTGAACACCGGCATCGCATACAAGTGGTCCACGGGAATGTCGAAGAAGCCCTGCAGCTGGTGCTGGTGGAAATCGATGCCGAGCACACGGTGTGCGCCCGCCCCCTCGATCATGTTCGCCATGACCTTGGCGCCGATGGACACGCGCGGCTGGTCCTTGCGGTCCTGTCGCGAGTAGCCGTAGTAGGGCATTACCACCGTGATGCGCGCGGCCGAGGCCCTCTTGGCGGCGTCGACCAGCAGCAGCAGCTCGATGATGTTCTCCGCCGGCGGATTGGTCGGCTGGACGATGAAGATGTCGTTGCCGCGGATGTTCTCGTCGAGCCGGACGAAGATCTCGCCGTCGGCGAACCGCGTGACCGTGATCTTGGCCAGCTCGATGCCGATGTGGCGCGCCATTTCCTCGGCCAGCGCCCTGTTGGCGGTGCCGCTGAGGAGCTTGAAACCGTGGCTGGGTACCGAGAGGCCGTCCACTGTCCTGACGGAGAGTTGGGAAGTGGGAAACCGGGAACCGGAAGTCCCGGGTTCCGGGAACCTCCGGTTCCCAGTTCCCGATTCCCGGTTCCCTGTCAGTTCATTGCCCCCGGTGGATTCGAACCACCATTCTGCGGTCCAAAGCCGCATGTCCTGCCATTGGACGAGGGGGCAGGTCGACCGCCCGGGAAGCGCTGGGAAAGCTATTCCCGCACTTCCACCGGTACAACTCGCGTACTCGTTCGCGTGCGCATCACGAGACCGGCGACATCGACGGGAAGGCGCGGCACGTCGGCGAAGATGCCAAACACCGCGGACCCGGATCCCGACATCAGCGCCATGAAGGCGCCGAGCTCCGTGAACGTCGCGCGGATGCGTGCCAGCTGCGGGTGGCGGCGCTCAACGACGGGCCCGAAATCGTTGACCGCGGCGAGACCGGCCATCCGCCATTCGTCGTCGCCGGACGCCGACACCGGCGCCATCCAGTCGCGGCGGTTCGGGTCCGGCATCGGCAGCGGCACCCCCGGACCGCCTGCGCGGTCCTCGTCCAGCCAGCGGTAGGCGTCGACGGTGGGAACGCCGAACGCGGGCACGGCCAGCAGCACGTCGCGCGCCGGCAAGGGATCGAGGTCGCCGAGCTCGTCGCCGCGCCCGGTGGCGAGCGCGCGGCCGCTGCCGGCCGCGAAGAACGGGACGTCGGCCCCGAGGCCGCCCGCGAGCTCGAGGAGCGCGGCGCGACCCAGTGGCCGCTCGTTGAGCGCGTCGAGCGCGCGCAGCACGGCGCCGGCATCGGAACTGCCCCCGCCAAGGCCGCCACGTGCCGGGATGTGCTTGTGCAGCTCGATGGAGAACCCGTTCGGCCAGCCGGCGCGCCCGATGTACGCCATGGCCGCGCGGTAGGCCAGGTTGCTGTCGGTCGGGCCGAGGCCGTCGCTCGGCAGCTGCGGCCCGGCGACGTGCAGCGTGCGCCCGGCGCCGCCGACGCGCACGATCACCTCGTCGGCCAGGTCGATCAACTGCAGCATGGTGACGACGTCGTGGTAGCCGTCATCGCGGCGCGCGCCAACGCGGAGGAACAGGTTGATCTTGGCCTGGGCGGCGACGCGCGCGACCGGCATCAGGGCTTCAGCTTCCTCAGTTCGTCGAGCGAGATCCCGCTGCGCGCGAGGTAGTACAGCCCGATGACGCTGATCGGGATCATCGACAGGACGTGGAAGCTCAACGCCCACGCGGCTGCGGCGGTCTCGCTGATGCCGTACACCGCGAGGCCGGCACGGGCGGCCGCCTCGAATGAGCCGAAGAATCCCGGCGCCTGCGGCACGGACACCGCGAGCACGATAAGGCCCTGTACCAGGAGGGCGGCGCTGAATGGCGCGTCCATGTCCATCGCCCGGAACATGATCCAGAGCCCGACAGCCTGGACCACCCAGAGCGCCAGCGCCCAGAGCGATACGATGACGAAGCGACGGGGATCGCGCAGCACGGCGAGCCCGTCGGCGAACGCCTTCGTCATGTCATGAATACGCGCCGCAAACCGCGGTACGATGCGCCCGGCGACGGCATCGGTGACGCGAAGGAACTGCTGCGGTGCGAAGACAATGACGTACAGCGCCACAGCCAGGCCAAGGACGCCGGCCGCCGTGACCGACCCGAACGCGCGCAGGCCGACGCCGCCGGGAAACGCGGGATCGAGCAACGCCACCGCGACCAGGAGGAGCACGATGAACGCGTCGAACACGCGGTCCACCAGCTGCGACGCAAACGCGGCCGCGAACGGGACCGTGGTCTCACGTGACAGCATGTACGGGCGCAACAGCTCGCCGGCGCGGGCGGGCATGAGGTTGTTGGCCATGAAGCCAACGGCGGTCGCGCGCCAGAGCTTACCATATGGTATGTCCGGCGCGACCGGCTCGAGGATCGGTCGCCAGCGCGCGGCGCGCAGCGGGAAGATCAAGTTCGCCACGAACACCGCGAGCACCACCAGCACCGGGTCGGCGGCGCGCACGTGAAGCCAGAACTCGCTCCACGGCACACCCCGGAGCGCCCACCACAGCAGCCCGACGGTGACGGCGATGGCGATGAGCCAGCGCCAGGCTGATTTCATCGCTGGCTAGAACGCCGGCTGTTCGGCGACGCGGGCAAGGTCGAGCAGGTCGTAGATCTCCTCGAGCACTTCAGGCGCCGGCGCGCCGCCCGCCTTGCGCAGTCTGTCGCGCAGTTCGATGGCGCGGTCGAGCGCGGCGCGGCCGCGATAGAACAGCGCGTCGACCGGAATGGGATCCTCGGTAACGGCGGCGGGCTCGGCGAGGTGCTCCATCGCCAGCGAGTCGAAGGCCGCGATCGACGCGTCGAGCGACGCGGTGGCAGCGGCGCTGGACGCAGTGCCAGCCGCTGCGGCCGCCGCGATGGCGTGCATCGGCGTAGCGGTTGTCGCGCGCATGGCGGGTCGGGCCGAAAGCGACGGCGGAGCGGGGGGCGCGGGCGCCGCGGGCGCCGCGGGTGCCGCGGGTGCCGCGGGTGCCGCGGGTGCCGCGGGGGAGCCGGGTGGCGATCCGAGGGCCGCGACCGCGCCGCGCACGTGCGTCATTCGCAGGCCTACGACGCCCGAGGCGATCGGCGTCGGCGCGGTGGCCGCCGGCGAAATGGTGGCGGCAAAGCTCGAGATCGCGTCGAGGGCCGAGACACTCAGGTCGCCGGTGCGCTCGAGGTATCCCTCCACGGTCTGCGCAACGGCCATCTGGCCGAAGCTCGACGCCGTTGCGCGGATGGCGCGCAGCGCCCGGCCGAGGCCGCCACGCGCAAACTCCCGCTGGATGTCGTCCGTCGCATTGCGCGCTTCGTCGATCATCTTGTGCAGGTGCTCGCCGAGGCTGACGACCTCCATGCGGAACCGCTGCGCCGGTGTCGTCGGCGGGTTTGGCGACTGGCTGACGATGTGCGGGCCCTTGTCATCGAAGAACAACTCGGCGATCGGCGTGACGCGATCGGCGCCGGCCTCGTTGGCGAGCATCGCGTCGAGCGCCGAAAGGAACGCCCGGTACTGTGGCGTCTGCGCGTTGACCGTCTGGCCCGACGCGATGCCCGACGCGATGACGCGCAGCACCTCAGCGGCTTGGCGCAGCACCACGACGTTGTCGGCGGGCAGCGGGGCTTCGCTCAGTTCCAGCGGCCGCACGGCGGACTCGGCAGCCTCGGCCGTCTCTGAGAGGGCGGGCACCTCGCGTACCCCGGCCACGCCGCGCAGCGCGCGAACGCGGACCAGCACGCCAAGGGCCGAGTGCCGGTCCGACGGACGGGTGGCGAGCATCTCGAGTCCCGCGGCCACGTTCACGGCCTCGGTGGCGAAGTACGACGCGCTGGAGGCCGCGGAGGCTGCTGCGTACGACGGCTGCACGCCCGCAAAGGGCGACAGCTCGCCGATGCGCTTCATGGCCAGTTCGTCCTCTTTCGCGGACCAGGCGCGGGACGCGCGGACGAGGATCTTGAGGTCGTCGACGGCGCCGGTCAGCGCGCCCTTGAGCGCCGGGCTGAACTGCACCGAGCCCTGGTTCAGGCCGCGGCCAAGCGCCTCGATGCTCGACGCCAGTTCCGCGAACATGGTGATCTTCGCCATGGTCGCGCTGCCGCGCAGCGCGCGGGCCGTGCGCTGCAGGGCCTCGGCGTCGGGCGCGCCCGTGCCGGCCTTGAGGAGGAGGGCGTCGAGCTGTTCGACGTACTCTCCCGCTTCGAGGACAAAGAAGTCCAGGAACGACGGCGTTGGGCTGGTCATGGGCTGGGTCCCCGGCCGCGCTGAGTACGCATGCGCCGCGCAGCGGCGACCGAAGTACCGTAGTCTAGGACGAGCGACGAGCCTCGTCCATCACGGCGCGCAGTTCGCGCACAGCCCCGGCGATGCCGACGAAAATGGCGCGGCTCACCACCGCGTGGCCGATCTGGAGCTCCTCGATCTCCGGGATGCGCGCGACCGGG
>Ga0187893_10006796_pt1 | contig 19252 bp, 20 predicted proteins | sample MA1701074metaG_FD_139574 | JGI IMG/M metagenome (GOLD analysis project Ga0187893, IMG submission 139574) | White microbial mat communities from a basaltic lava cave in the Kipuka Kanohina Cave System on the Island of Hawaii, USA - MA170107-4 metaG ... | reverse complement strand
GGTCGAGGAGGGCCGCGTGCACGTCGGCGTGGCGCAGCAGCATCGCGGTGCCCATCTGGGGAATGCGCGCGGCGCGCGCGCCCGCGGCGACGAGCGGCGCGATCGCGGCCTGCGGCGCGCGGAAGTAGCGGTCGTCGAAGTCGAGCGCCGGCAGCTCGGCGAGCGGCGCGCTGTGGATCCGCCCGGCCTCGCCCCGCCCTGCGATCTGCGCCTGCGTCACTGGGCTTCCTCCCCGGCCTCGCTTCAGCGGGGCGCCGCGCTCTCGCGCAGCACCGGACCGGCGACCCGCATCGCCTGCACCACGCGCGGCACGCCGATGTAGGGCATCAGGTGGATGAAGAGCTCGACCAAGTCGTCCGGCGCGTGGCCGAGGTTGAGCGCGCCCTGCACGTGCAGCCTCAGCTCCTCCTGGTTGCCGAGCGTCGCGAGCACCGTGAGCGTGAGCAGGCTGCGGGTCTTCGCGTCGAGGCGGCCGCGCGCCCAGGCGTCCCCGTAGCAGTGCTCGACCGCGAGGCGCGCGAAGTCCTGACCGGCCTCGGAGGGCCAGGCGACGCCGCCTTCGTGCTCGCGCCAGGCGGGCGTGAAGATCTGGTCGAGGATCGCCTCGGCGCGGCGGGAACGGTCGCTCTCGGGGAGTCCGGGCATGCGCCCATCCTACTTCCGCGGCGGGCGCCCGGGAAGCGCGGAGATCGGGACTCGCGCGCGGGGGGCTCGCGCGCGAGATCGAGGGCGCCGGGGGGCCCGCCGCGGGGTAGACTCGGCGCGTGCTCCAGGCGGCGCAGCACAGCTACGAGTCCTTCGACGCCCTGCTCGAGAACTACTACGAGCGCGGCTGGACGGACGGGCTGCCGATCGTGCCGCCCACGCCCGACAAGGTCGAGCGCTTCCTCGCGGCGGCGGGGCTCGCGGGCGACGAGGTGCTGGGCTCGGTGCCCACGCGCGAAGTCGTCGTGACGGCCGAGCACGCCGCGATCAACGCCGTGATGGCGGGCTGCCGACCCGAGTACATGCCCGTCGTGATCGCGGCCGTGCGCGCGCACCTGCGCGAGAAGGGCAACTGCCACAGCACGACCGGCACGCTCTCGGGCGCGGCCCAGGCGGTGATCGTCAGCGGTCCGGTGCGCAGCGAGCTCGGAATCGAGTGCGGCAACGGCTGCTTCGGCCCCGGCTTCCGCGCGAACGCGACCATCGGCCGCGCGCTGCGCATGCTGATCCGCAACGTCTGCCGCGCGATCCCGGGCGTGCTCGACCGCGCGACCTTCTCGAACACGATGCGTTACTCGTTCTGCTTCGGCGAGGACGAGGAGCACAGCCACTGGACGCCGCTGCACGTCGAGCGCGGCCTCGCCGCCGCGGACAGCGCGGTCACGGTGGCCTCGGTCTTCTACCTGCTGCCCGCGGTCGACTTCACGAGCCGCACGCCCGAGGCGCTCTGCGACAGCTATCTCGCGCTGCTGCGCCGCCAGCGCGTCGCGGGCGACCGCTGGCTCGGCGACGGCAACAACGCGGTGCTCGTCGTCGGCCGCGAGCACCGCCGCTACTTCGAGCGCGCGGGCTGGTCCAAGGACGACCTCCGCAGCTATCTGTGGCCGCGCTGCTTCGAGGGCGAGCGCAACGTCGTCGGCCTCGGCAGGCGCGAGGGCCTGCTGATCGTCGCGGCCGGCGGCGACGGCATGGCCGAGAGCTGGATCCTGTTCCCGCACCTGGCCTGGGCAATCACCGAAATGGTCGTATCGGGGACCGGTTCGGGGACGGACTTCACGAGTTAGGGATTCTTTAATTCGCCCCCATGGGGCGAATTAAAGAATCCCTAACTCGTGAAGTCCGTCCCCGATCGATCCTTCCCCGATCGGGCGATGGAAGGGAGGGCGACATGGCGACGTGGATTGGACTCGACCCGACGAGCGGCCCGCTCGAGCGCCGCGACCCGCGCCAGATGCGCGCGCGACCGCGCTCGCTCGACGGCCAGGTGATCGGCCTCGTGGCCAACGGTCTCGGCCGCGGCGAGGCGCTGCTCGACGCGATCTACGCCGAGCTCGGCGCGGGCGCCTCGCTGAACGGCGCGGTGCGCGTGCTGAAGCCCAGCGTCTCGGTGCCGCCGGAGCCGGCGGACTGGGCGCGCCTGACCTCGGAGGCCACGCTCGCGATCACCGGCTTCGGGGGTTGAGGCTCCTGCAGTGCGCGCAGTTTGCGCGACGCGATCGAGCTCGAGTGGGCGGGCATTCCGAGCGTGAGCTTGATTCACGAGGCCGTGCGCGGCTCGGCGGAGGCGATGGCGAAGCTCTCGGGCGTGGCGGACTACCCCTTCGTGATCGGCGGCTATCCCTACGCGCCGACCGCCGTCTGGACGGACGCCGAGATCCAGAGCCTCGCGCGCGAGCTCACGCCCGCGGTGCGCGCGCTGCTCACGCGCGGGACCTGAGGCCGGGCTGGCGATGACTTCGGGTGCGCAGCTCGTCGTGGAGCAGTTCGCCGAGATCGTGCGCCCCGACGGCGGCTGGCTCGAGCTCGTCGCGATCGAGGGCGACCTGCTGCGCGTGGCCTATCAGCCCGGTGTGAACGAGCAGTGCGACAGCTGCGTGATGGGAGCGGAGGAGCTCGGCGAGATGCTGCGGGCCGCAGTGGCCGACCACGACCCCTCGATCACGCGCGTCCGTGTCGAAGCACCGCCCTCCCGATAGCCGCGAGCGCTGCCCCTGCGGAGATCCGCGAGTCCGACCCGGATGACGCGGCGCGAGCAGGGGATCGTCGCGGCCGCGCTCGCGGCCCAGGCAGCCGCGGTGGGCAGCACCTTCGGCAGCTTCAGCCTCTTCGTGCTGCCGGTCTCGGAGAGCCTCGGCGCTTCGCGCGGCGAGGTCGCCGCAGGCGCGGCGCTGATCAGCCTGATGCTCGGCCTCTCGGGGCTCTTCGTCGGCGCGCGCTTCGATCGCGGCAACGCGCGCCGCGTGATGCTGACGGGCGCGCTGCTGCAGCCGCTCTGCCTGCTGCTCGCCTCGCGTGCGCCGGGCCTGCCCGCGCTGGCACTCGTCTGCATGGCGATCGGCGCGCTGATGCCGACGCTCGGCCCGCTCGCGAGTGCGGCGGTCGTCGGCAAGGCCTTCCAGCAGAATCGCGGGCGCGCGCTCGGCATCGTCAACACGGGTGTCGCGCTCGGCGGCATGGCCTTCTCGCTGCTCGCGAGCCTGATCCTCGCGCGCTGGGGCTGGCGCAACACGCTCACCTGCTTCGCGATCGTCTCGGCGTCGATCCTGCTGCCGGCAGTTCTGTTAGGCATTCCGCACCCGCTCGCGCCGCCCGCGGCGGCGCCCCCGCCCGGGCCGCAGCCGCCGGCACCCGCTCCCGGAGGCGAGGCGGAAGCCGGCAGCCACTGGACCCCCGCGCAGCTCCTGCGCCTGCCCGCGTTCTACGCCTGCGCGCTCTCGCTCGGCGTCGGCGCGGGGCTCGCGAGCGGCTGGGGCGCGCACACCGCCGCGTTCTTCCAGGACCGCGGCGCCGACCTCACGACCGCCGCGCGCGTGGTGGCCCTCACCCAGGGTCTCGCGATCCCGGGCGCGCTGCTGCTCGGACAGCTCGCCGACCGCTTCGGCGCGCGCAACCTGCTCGCGGGACAGCTCCTGATCCAGGCCGCGGGCTTCGCGCTCTACCGCAGTCACCCGCCGCTGCCCGCGATCTACGCGATCGCGGCGCTGATGGGACTCAGCACGGGCGGCATGGTCCCGGTCTACGCCCAGCTCGTCGTGCAGCGCTTCGGCACGCTCTCGCTCGGGCGCGTGATGGGGCTCTCGAATCTCTTCCTGCTGCCGCTCGGCGTCGGCATGCCGCCCTTCGTGGGAGTGCTGCACGACCGCTTCGGCAGCTATGCGCCGGCCCACCTGCTCTTCATCGGGCTCCTGGCCCTGCCCGTGCTCGCGCTGCTCCTGTTCCTCGAGTCGGGAGCGGCCCCCCGACCCGCCGCGGGCAGCCGCGCCTGAGGCGCCGGCAGCCGCGCCAGGCGCTGCGGTTATACTGCGCTCCCCTTCCAGCGATGCCCCCCCGATAAGGCAGCATGGATCTCGCGCTTCTGCTCAAGGCCCTGATCCTCGGCATCGTCGAGGGTCTCACCGAATTCCTGCCGATCTCGTCCACCGGACACCTGATCCTCGCGAGCCAGCTGCTCGGGATGCACGACGAGCGCGGCAAGCTCTTCGAGATCGTGATCCAATCCGGCGCGATCCTGGCCGTGATCTGGGAATACCGCGAGCGGCTCTTCCGCGCGCTCGCCCACGCGCTCACGGACCGCAGCGCGCTGCGCTTCCTCAGCAACGTCGGAATCGCGTTCCTGCCCGCCGCGCTGCTCGGCCTGCTCCTCGCGAGCGCGATCAAGGACCACCTCTTCAACGCGCCGACGGTCGCGACGAGCTTCGTGCTGGGCGGGCTCGTCATCCTCTGGGTCGAGCGCCGCGAGCGCAGCCCGCGCATCCACTCGGTGGACGACGCGCGGGCCCTGGACGCGCTCAAGCTCGGCCTGGCCCAGTGCTTCGCGCTGATCCCGGGCACCTCGCGCTCGGGCGCGACGATCATCGGCGGCCTGCTCTTCGGGCTCTCGCGCAAGGCGGCGACCGAGTTCTCGTTCTTCCTCGCGATCCCGACGCTGCTCGGGGCCGCGGCCTACGACCTCTACAAGGGCCGCGCGCTGCTCTCGCTCGACGACCTCGGCATGTGGCTCGTGGGCCTCGTCTCCGCGTTCGCGTCGGCCTTCCTCTGCGTGCGCTGGCTGCTCCGCTACATCTCGACCCACGACTTCAAAATCTTCGCCTGGTACCGCATCGGCTTCGGCCTGCTGATCCTGCTCACCTGGCAGCTCGACGTGGTGGACTGGACCGCGAAGTGAGCTCCGCGCGGCCCGGCGACGCGCTGCTGCTCGCGGCCGCGGCGCTGCTGCTCGCGCTCTCGCTCTTCGGCCGCCTCTCCCACCCGCTGCTCTGGTCCGACGAGGCCGACACCGCCGTCTTCGCCGAGCGCGTGCTCGACTACGGCTATCCGCGGGTGCACGGCGAGAAGAACGTCAGCTACCAGTTCGGGACCGACATCGCGCACGGCGTGAAGGAGAGCCTCGACGCCTACATCGGCACCACCTGGGCGCAGTTCTACACCGCGGCGCCCGCGGCCGCCTGGGCGCGCCTGAGCGACGACCCCTACGAGCGGACCCGCCGGCTGCGGCTGCCCTTCGCGGCCGCGGGAGCCCTCGCGATCGCGGCCGCGCTCTGGGCGGTCTGGCCCGCGCTCGGCGCGCGGGGCTCGTCGCAGCTGCGCTTCGCGGCCGCCCATCTCGCGCTCGCAGCGCTCTCGGTCTCGCTCGTGCTGCACCTGCGCGAGGTCCGCTACCACGCGCTCCTCGCGCTCGAGGTCGCGCTGCTCTGCGGCCTCGCGCTGCGCCGCGAGGTTTTCGGCACGCTCTCTGCAGGCCGCTATGCCGTCGCCCAGGCACTCGTGCTCTTCGCGCTCTTCCACACCTTCTTTCCGGCGTGCTTCGCCTTCGCGGCGCTGCTCGCGGCGCGCGGGCTCTGGCAGCGCGGCGCGCGCCGCGCGGCGCCCTCCGGTCACCTCGCAGCGGCGCTGCTCGCGGCGCTGCTCGTGGCGCCCTTCGCGCTCTTCTTCGAGACCTTCTCCGTCGCCGCGCGCTCCGCGCGCGAGCTCGGGCTCACGCCCGCGCGCCATGCGTCGAACCTGCTCTGGGTGCTCGGTCACCTCGCGCGCCACGAGCTGCTGCTCCCTGCCCTCGGCGCGCGCGCCGCCGCAGCGCTCTGGGCCGAGCGCGGCGCGCGCACGCGGAGCTCCGCGCTGCTGCTCTACCTCTCCGCGGGCTACGCCGCGCTCGCCTGCGCGAACCCGCTCGTCTACGAGCGCTATTTCGTGCCGCTGGGACCGCTCCTGATCCTCTCCTTCCTGCTCGACCTCGGCGCGCTCTGGCCGCGCGCCCCGCTGCGCGCCGCGCTCGTCGCGGCCGCGATCGCCGCGCTCGCGCTGCGCGCGCCCGAGCTCGCCGGCCGCGCGCGCGAGCTGCGCGAGCCCGTGCGCGGACCGCTCGACTTCGCGGTCGCGCACCTGCGCGCGCGCCACCCCGAGCCGGCCTCCCTCGTGATCGCGACGAACTACGAAGAGCAGGTGCTGATGTACTACCTGGGGAGCCACGTGATCATCGGGCTCGCGGGCAACAACCTGCTGCGCGACCGCGCGCTCTCCCCCGACGTCGTGATCCCGCGCCGGCGCTGGTCGCGCCAGCTGCCGGAGCTCGAGCGCTTCCTGCGCGGCGGGCACTTCGCGCTCACGCGGCTGCCCGTCGAAGACACGCGCTTCAACCAGGTCCCGGCCCTCTCGCAGAGCGAGCTCCTGCCCGAGACGCACCGCTTCGCGACCGCGGCGACGGGCGACCCGGAGCTCCAGCTCGAGGTCTACGAACGCGCGCCGTGAGGCAGCCCCTCGACGCGCTCTGGCGCCTCGCGCTGATCTGCGCCTATCGCCTCGTCTGCGTCTACTGGTTCCTCCGCCGCCCGACGCTCTACGGCGTCTACGTCGCGCTCTGGCACCGCGGCCGGATCCTGTTGATCTGGAACTCCTACAAGCAGAGCGCGTCGCTCCCCGGCGGCGGCATCGGCCGCGGCGAGGGCGCGGTCGAGGCGGCCTCCCGCGAGCTACGCGAGGAGGCCGGGATCGCACTCCCGCCCGCGAGCCTGCGCGAGGTCGCCGCGTACACGGGCTTCGTCGCCTGGCACACCGAGCACGCGCGCTTCTTCGAGGCGGTACTCGAGATCGAGCCCGGCGTCGCGATCGACCGCCGCGAGGTCGTCGCCGCGCGCTTCGCGACTCCCGAGGAGGCGCTCGCGCTGCCGCTCGCGCCGCTCGTGCGGCGCTATTTGCTCGCGCGCGGAGCCGTTCCGGCTCGGAGCGACTAGCCCTCCGCCGCCGCGCAGGCCGCCTCGAAGCTCGCGCCCTCGCGGATCATCCGGCGGTAGGTCATGAGGTGGCGCGCGCGGTTCATCGCGAGCGCGGCGACGAGCCTGCCCTTGCGGCCGTAGAGCGCGACGAACTGGCGCGCCTCGAGCGAGCCGTGGAAGACGCGCAGCTCGTCGTCGGGACGCGGGCGGCCCGCGGACATGATCTTGCGGTCGTACTGGTCGGACCAGACGTAGGGGACGGTCGAGAAGGGCTTCGCCTCGCCCGTCACGAGCGCTGCGGCCGCGTGCTCGCCCTGCTCGACGGCGTTGGTCCAGTGCTCGATGCGCATCACCTCGCCGAATTGCGGGTTGGGCCAGCGCGCGACGTCGCCGGCGGCGCAGACGCCCGGCAGGCTCGTCGCGAGCGTCTCGTCGCAGACTACGCCGTTGCCGAGCGCGATCCCCGAGCCCTCGAGCCAGGCGGTCTCGGGCACGACGCCGATCCCGACCACGACGACGTCCGCCGCGACCGAGCTCCCGTCCGCGAGCTGCACGCGCTCGACGCGGCCGCCGGCGCCCGCAAAGCCCTCGACGCCGACGCCGCAGCGCAGGTCGACCCCGTGGTCGCGGTGCAGCGCGGCGAGCACGGCGCCGAGCGTCTCGCCGAGCGCGAGGGACATCGGCTGCGGCAGCGCCTCGACGATCGCGACCTCGAGCCCGCGCGCGCGGCAGGTCGCGGCGACCTCGGCGCCGATGAAGCCCCCGCCGACGACGGCGACGCGCGGGCCGCGCTCGAGCTCGGCGCGCAGCGCTGCGCAGTCGCCGAGCGTGCGGAGCACGTGGATGCCCGCGAGCGGAGGCGTGTCCGGAATCCGGCGCGGCGTCGCACCCGTCGCGATCAGGCAGCCGTCGTAGGCGATCGACTCTCCGCGGTCGGTCGCGATGCGGCGCGCGTGCGGATCGAGCGCGGTCGCGCGCGTGCCGAGGTGGAGCTCGAGGTCCAGCGCGTCGAAGGCCTCGGGCTTCGCGAGCGCGGTCGTCTCGGGCGCGCGCTCGCCGCGCAGCACCTCCTTCGAGAGCGGCGGGCGATCGTAGGGGCGCTCCGACTCGGCGCCGATCAGCGCGATGCGGCCGTCGAAGCCCTCGCGGCGCATCGCCTCGACCGCGCGCAGCCCCGCGAGCGAGGCCCCGACGACTGCGAGCGTGCGGGTGGCGGCCACGGTTCTCCTCCTGCGCGCGGCGGGCGCAACACGATACAGCGCCCGCGCGGGGCCTCGGGAGGCGGGCCCGGGTGCAGCTCGATTGCTGCAGCTGTCGCCCCGGAGCTGCACCCCCGGGCGCACGGCGAGCGCCAACCCCTTGATTTCATTGGAGCCGATCTCGGCACGCGGCTTGCTCTAGGGCCTCTGCATGCTCCGCATGGGCTTCTGGCAGCTCGCTTCCCATACTCCGAGGGCGCTCAGCGACGAGGACGCCATGCACGATCCGAGGCCTCGCTCCCGCGGCCACCTCCACTCGCGCCGCGAGCGCGGCTGGCGCGGCCGGCTGCTCGGCCAGCGCCGCGACGAGACCCCCGCCGAGCGCACGCTGCGGATCGCGCGGCGCCGCGCCGCGCGCAAGTTCGGCTTCATCGCACATCTCGTTCCCTACACGATGACGTGTCTGTTCCTGACGGTCGTCGCGGGTCCGCGCGTGGGCCTCGTCGCCGCGCTCTCGTGGGGCATCGGCGTCGCCTGCCACGGCTTCTTCGCGCTCGTCTCGCCCGAGCTGCGCCAGCGCCTGATCGACGCCGAGGTCGAGCGCGAGCTGCGCGAGCAGTCGGGCGCGCAGCGCCGCGAGATCGAGGGCCGGCACGCGCGCTCGCTCGAGGAGCTCTCCGCCTCGATCGCGCACGAGATCCGCAATCCGGTCACCGCGGCCAAGAGCCTGGTGCAGCAGATGGGCGAGGACCCGGCCTCGCGCGAGAACGTCACCTACGCGCGCGTCGCGCTCGAGGAGCTCGACCGCGTCGAGCGCTCGATCTCGCACCTGCTGCGCTTCGCGCGCGACGAGGAGCTGCGCGTCTCGGAGCTCGCGCTGCCGGAGGTCGTGCAGTCGGCGCTCGACAGCCTGCGCGAGCGGATCCAGCAGCTCGGCGTGAAGGTGCGCTTCGAGCCGGAGAGCCCGGGCGCGATGCGCGGCGACGCCGAGAAGCTGCGCCGCGTCTGGATCAACCTCCTCGGCAACGCGCTCGACGCGCTCGACGAAGCCGGCACGCGCGATCCCGAGCTGCGCATCGAGCTCGGCGAGAACCTCGCGGGCAGCGAGCTCTGGCTGCGCGTGCGCGACAACGGCCCCGGGATCCCCGCAGAGCTGCAGCGCCGCATCTGGAGCCCCTTCTACACCTCGAAGGCGAGCGGCACCGGCCTGGGCCTCGCCCTCGCGAAGAAGGTCGTCGAGGCGCACGGCGGGCGCATCGAGCTCGAGGACGCGGGCGGCCCGGCGGGCGCGCGCGGCCCCGGCGCGTGCTTCCTCGTCACGCTGCCGAAGCGCCCGCCGCCGGACTCCGAGGCCGCGAACCCGCGCGGAGCGGCGCTGTGAGCGCGCGCATCCTGCTCGTCGAGGACGAGGCCGGCATCCGGCTCGCGCTCTCGGGCCTCCTGCGCCGCGAGGGCTACGAGGTCGACGTCGCCGGCTCGGGCGACGAGGCGCTCGCGCGCCTCGGGGCGTCCGATGCCGGCTTCGACCTCGTGCTGACCGACCTGGCGCTCGGCCGCGGCGCGTCGGGCCTCGACGTGCTGCGCCGCGCGGTCGAGCTCAGGCCCGAGTGTCCGGTCGTGATGATCACCGCGCACGGCTCCGAGAAGATCGCCGTCGAGGCGATGAAGGCAGGCGCCTGCGACTACGTGCCGAAGCCCTTCGACAACGACGAGATCCGGATCATCGTCTCGCGTGCGCTCGAGCGCACGCGCCTCGCGCGCGAGCACCGCCTGCTGCTCGAGCAGATCCAGCGCGAGGTCGGCTTCGAGAATCTCGTCGGCGCGGCGCCCGCGATGCGGCGCGTCTTCGAGACGCTGCAGAAGGTCGCCGAGACCGACCTCACGGTGCTCGTGCGCGGCGAGAGCGGCACCGGCAAGGAGCTCGTCGCGCAGGCGCTCCACGCGCGGAGCCCGCGCCGCGGCCGGCCCTTCGTCGCGGTCAACTGCGCGGCGATCAGCCGCGAGCTCGTCGAGAGCGAGCTCTTCGGCCACGAGAAGGGCGCCTTCACGGGCGCCGACGCGCGCCGCATCGGGCGCTTCGAGTCCGCGAGCGGCGGTACGCTGCTGCTCGACGAGATCGGCGACATGCCTCCCGACACCCAGGCCAAGGTGCTGCGCGTGCTGCAGGAGCGCGCGCTCGAGCGCGTCGGCGGGCGCGAGACGCTCCCGGTCGACGTGCGCGTCGTCGCGGCCACGCACCGCAACCTCGAGGAGGAGGTGCGCGAGGGCCGCTTCCGCGAGGACCTCTACTACCGGCTGCGCGTCGTCGAGATCGCGCTGCCGCCGCTGCGCGAGCGGCGCGAGGACATCCCCGCGCTCGCGCTGCGCAGCCTCGAGCGGGTCACCGGGCGCCTCGGCCTCGCGAAGAAGCAGCTCTCCGAGAGCGCGCTCGCGCGCCTCGTGCGCCACGACTGGCCCGGCAACGTGCGCGAGCTCGCGAACGCGATCGAGCAGGCCGCGGTGCTCGCGAGCGGTCCCGTGATCGAGGCCGAGGACCTCGCGCTCGGCGCCGCGCCCGCGCGCGCGCCCGGAGCCGCCGGCGGTCCGGGCGACGAGGACGCCGCCGCGAGCTTTGCCGAGGCGAAGCGCGTCGCGGTCGAGCGCTTCGAGCGCGACTACCTGCTCGCGGCGCTGCGCCGCGCGGGCGGCAACGTCTCGCGCGCGGCCGAGTCGATCGGCATGGTGCGCCAGAGCCTGCAGCAGAAGATCCGCGAGCTCGGCCTGCGCTCCGAGGACTGGAGCGCGGGCGGAGCGGATTCGGACGACCGAGAACGAGGAGGAACCCGATGAGCTACGCACGACCCGGACTCTTTGCGCGCTTCCGCAACCTCGCCTCCGCCGTGTTCGGCGGCTGGATCCGCGACGGCGAGCGCAGCCGCCCCGCGCAGGTCTACCAGCAGGCGATCGACCAGCGCACGCGCCAGTACCGCGAGCTCAAGGAGGCCGTCGCGGGGATCCTCTACATGCGCAACAAGCTCGAGGCCGAGATCCGCGCGCGCAGCCAGGAGCTCGCGCGGCTCCAGAACGAGATCCGCAATGCCGTGCGCGCGGGCCGCGACGCCGACTCGCTGGCGCTGATCGCGCACAAGCAGACCCTCGCGGAGGAGCTCGAGCGCACCGAGCGCGAGCTCGAGAGCGTGAAGAGCGAGGCCGAAGATGCCAAGGCCAACCTCGTGCGCTTCCGCGATGACCTGCGCCAGCTCGCGCACGAGAAGGACCGCGCGCTCATCACCCTCGCGAACGCGACCGCGCGCCGCCGCATGAGCGAGGCGATCGAGGGCCTCTCCGTCGACGCCGAGATGAAGGCCCTCGAGGGCGTGCGCGACTACATCGCGCGCCTCTCGACCGAGGGCAGCCTCGACCGCGAGCTCGGCGACAGCGCGCTGCGCCGCCGCCTGCGCGACATCCGCAGCGACGCGCGCGACGAGGCCGCGCGCAGCGAGCTCGAGGAGATGAAGCGCGCGCTGCGGCCGGGGCTCGTCGGCGAGGGGCGCGCGCAGGGCGGCGCGGGCGAGCGCGTGAGCGAGCCGGTCGCGCCGGAGGTGTGTGTCGCGTAGCGCGGCGCGGCGCCGCGGGGCGCGCCGGAATGGCGTGCGCAGCGCGGAGCTCGACCGGATCGAGCGTGTCCACGCGATCGTCCAGATCGGCCACGTCGAGCTGCGCGATGCCGACCTTCCGATTGTCCAGGCCTACACGCTGCTCCTGGCATCGCAATTCCAGGGTTTCTGCCGCGATCTGCACTCCGAGTGCGTCCACCGCCTGCTTCGCCGCGCACGGCCGGCCAGATTCCGCCCCACGCTCCAGACCGCGCTGGTGTCAGGGCGCAAGCTGGATCGCGGAACTCCGAACCCGGCGAACATCGGATCGGACTTCAGCCGGCTCGGACTGCGCTTCTGGGGGGCGGTCGATCAGCAGGATGCGAGGAATCCCTCGAACCGGCGCCGGATCGAAGAGATGTGCGGATGGCGCAATGCGATCGCTCATCAGGACTTCGATCGGGCAGATCTGTCGCCGAGGCTGCTTGCGCTTCGAGTGGTTCAGGGCTGGAGAACCGCCTGCGAAGAGCTGGCGGACACCTTCGACGCCGTTCTGGCGCGCTACGTTGAGAGCGTCACTCGTGAAGTTCCGTGGTAGAGGGCTCTGCAGATGGCGGTGAAACGAGGCGAGCGAAAGAGGGGGAAGTGCCGCTTCAAGCTCGGGGATCGGGTCCGCTTTCAATGGGGCTTCAGCCCGCTCGTAGGCGTCATCACCGAAGAGCGAGGACGCCTCGCAGCCGGCCGGCTGCTCTTCAATGTGCGCGCAAAGTTGGAATCCGCCGACGATCTCATGCTCGAGCTCTCCGAGGACCAGATCAGCCCGGTCCGCCGGGTCGGGCTCGAAGGCGGGGAAGGCTCCGAGGAGCCCAGATCCTCTCCGCGCCGTTCGGCCTCGAGGCCGCGAGCGCGGAAGGTGCAGCGCTCGACTCGCAAGGGAGGAAATCCGGTCGGACACGGCGCGCGCGGCCGAAAGCGCCACACTGCCGGACCCCGCTGATCCCGCGCACACGCGAGCTCACTGCGCGGTTTCGATGCGGGAGTGGCTTCGGAGCAACGCTCGTTCCTGCAGGAGTCAGGGAGAGCGCGACCGGCCCTGGCCCGCATCACTACCGGCGCACTTCGACTGCACGCCGATCTCTCTGCCGAGACCCGCAACCTTCTAGCCCGCGGCGACCTTCATCTCCTGGAAGTCGCGCGCGGGCATCGGATGCGCGAGCTCCCACTCGATCTGCATCGGGCGTCCCCCGCGGTGCGTGTGGTAGCTGACGGGGCCGAGCAACAGGTAGGGAGATGTCTCCCCGCGATCGTCATGCCGCCGCTGCCGGACGAAGAGCAGCGCCTCCTGTGTGCCGCCCGCGCGGACCTCGAGGTAGCGCCGCCCGGTCGGGGTGCCCTCGTGGCAACTGCTCTGGCTCTCCCAGTGGAAGCGATGCTGCGAGAGCGGGTAGTCCTTGTAGAGCGTCGTGGGCGTGTAGTCGTGCTCGCTCTTCTCGAGGGTGACGAAGAACGAGTCGCACGCAAAGGCGTCGCTGTAGTCCACTCCTGCTTGAATCAGCATGACCCCGCCCTTTCGATCGAGCTTCCCGAAGCCGGCCATGACTTCGTCCCGTGAGTAGGTCCCGTGGATTCGAAAGGGAAGACTCGCGAGCCTGCCCGCCAGCGGAGTGGTGAGCTGCCGGCTGCGATCCTCGAGCAACGCGAGGAGCTGAAGCAATTCGCGGCGCAGACCCGGGCAGGCCCAGAGATTCTCCCACGCGTCGCTCATCTTGCTGAGGGGATCATTCTTGTAACCGAGGAGCACGAAGAGCATCCGCTCGATTGCACTTCCGGGATCCGCTACCGGCGGAGCGCTCGCGGACAGAAACGACTGGAACTCCGCGAGGCGCTTCTCGTCGTCTACGTGAAGCATGCGAGCCAACGCGCGCTCCAGACGCTGGCCGTCGCGCGGGGCCTCCTCGAGCTGGAAGCCCGCCTTCCTCCGGAGATCCGTGAAGCAGCACCCGGCACGCTCGTAGACGTCCTTGAGATCGAATCCCGTCTCAGGCCACCCTGTGACATGACTCAGTTCTTCGGACCACGCATTCTCGGGAAGTCTCTGGGCGTAAGGAGCTGCATACCTTGAGGTTCATGCGCTAGGCGACCCGTTGAGCCATCTCCCTGATCGCGTGGTCGAGGTCGAGCTCGGTGAGTCTCCGAATCCAGTACGTGGTGGGCGCCGCCTCCGACGATGGCGAGTAGATCACCGCCGCAACTCCGTTGCAGTACGACCGAAGACTCATGAGCATGCTTCGGACACGCTCGAAATCTGATTCGTCGTTCGTCCTGATCGACCAGAACGAGAAGTATCCGGGCGGAGTGGAGTCGATCCAGTTTTGGAAGCTCTGGATCGCCCGCGGTCCCGAGTAGGCGACCTTCAAGTCGATCGATGTAAGGGCGACCTCTCGCAGGCGTTTGTGCAGATCGCTCGAGCCGTTGCGCGCGCGATTCCTGTTGTTCGGGTGGGGTGGTGTACCTAGTGCCTTGACCTCGCCAGCGATCTTCGGAAGGCCTTCGGATGGGTAGCAGATGTCGACATCGAGTTTTCCGAAGAGTTGGCTGTCCTTCTTCTTGCGGACCGAGATCGGTTTATTCGAAAGGTTTCCGAGGAGCGCTACCACGATGTCGTTGAAATAACGCGCCTTCGATTGGTACCAACCCATCGTGCGGCGGCCAGTTCGATACTCCGTATCGAACTCTTCGACCGCACGGATGAAGTCGGATTGGATCTCCGCCCATTTCGACATCCTTAGGTCTCGAATTTTCCCGAGGAGCGTATCGAACGGGAGAAAATCAGCTCTCGGCACTCGCAACCCCTTCAATCACTTCTACTCTTCCAAACGATGCCAGCAATGCGCCGAGCCGCCACCCGCACATCCTCGTGCTCCCAAACCCGCACCACGCGCCAGCCGGCTCGTCTCAATCTGCGGTCGGTGTCACGATCGCGACGCTCGTTCTCGGAGAGTTTCGATCGCCAGAAGCCCGCGTTCGCCTTCGCACGGGTGGCGTGCATGGGGCAGCTGTGCCAGAAACAGCCGTCGACGAAGACAGCGACTCGAGCCGGACCGAAGACGATGTCGACCTGGCGCCTCACGCCCGGGACTACGGAACGGTGGAGCCGGAACCGCAGGCCATTGCGATGGAGCTCGGAGCGCAGGGCGCGCTCCGGCTCCGTGTCGGCCCGCCGGGTCGCAAGCATCCGGTTGAGAGCTTCTTTCGAGGAAGCAGGAGGCACGCCAATGCGCCTTCGCTTCGAGCTGCTCGGTGACTTCGGGACCACTCGGATTCTCGCCTGCTGCGAGATCCTACACCGGAGGTCAGCGCTCTCGGCTGACCATTCGAGCGAGATGATTCTCGAGCACTGGCTCGAACCATGCGGGGCGCCGGAGGGAGCTGGAACGCAGCCGGCCCAGGAAGCCCGCTGTCGCGCGGGCAGAGAGATCCCGCTTTTCGAAGCGAAGGAACTTGTCGATCGGTGGACCGGCGACCGCCATCGGGCGAGTCGAGACGTGCGCAGCGTAGCGGCGCGAACCGTCGCTCCAGGCGGCGTTGGGCCAAGGAGAGCCTTGCGACAGAGGAGCATCCCAAGAACTGTCGTATGGCGCTGGCGAGCGAAGCCTGAGCCCGATCCATTGCGCCACGTCGACCGTGACCGCGTTCCCGACCAGCTTCCAGCGATATCCCGCACGCCTACCGCCGGACTGCGCCGGAAGTGTCCAATCCGCTTCGAAGCCCTGGAGTCGCTCCGCATCGCGGATGTCCGGGGTCACTACCCGCCCGCTCGGAAGCATGATCGCTGGCGGCGATGGAATACCGACACTCGATCCGCCCTTGAGAGTCGGCACCGCGCCGACCGCAGTACCGAGGCCGCGGACACCCTCCGTCCAGTAGAAGCCGAGGGCTCGCCTGCGAGTCGGTGACCGGGAAGGCGGCTCCCCCGATTCGTCCGCAAGGAGCACGGAGCGCGGGTCACCCTCTCGAGAGGCGAGGAGGAACACTCTTTCTCGGCGCTGCGGCAACCCGAAGGCGAGCGTGTCGACGACCCGATACGCCCAGCGATAGCCCAGGCGCTCGAGCTCCCCGACGATCACCTGGAGCGCCCGCCCTCTCCCCAGTCGGAGCATGAAGGGAACATTCTCGATGAGTACCCAGGGAACTCGGCGCTTTTCCAGGAGCCGGAAGACGTGTCCGACGAGCCCCGAGCGCGCACCGCTGATGCCCGCGGTCTGGCCCGCCTGGCTCAGGTCCTGGCAGGGAAAGCCGGCTGTAACTAGATCGACCCCTCTCGGGATGGAGCGAAGCTTGCAGATGTCCTGAAAGAGCGCGGTGCCCGGGAAATGCTTCTCGAGGACCGAGATCGCGCCATCGTCGATCTCACAGAGCCCGATGGCTTCGTGGCCGGAACTCCCCAGTCCCTTCTCGATCCCGCCGATCCCCGCGAACAGACCGAAGGCTCGGAGAGGGGGAAGATCGTGGGAACTCTCTCGGCTTCGATCGATCGGGGAAGCCGCCTCCGTCGCCCGTCCCGACAGGCTGAGCTGCCGGGTATCCCTGCTCATCATCCGATCGCCCTTTCGCGGGACCGCGTGAGTACCTGTCGAACGACTTCGGAGGATGATGTCGAGGTCGGGTGTCAGATCCGGTCACGTCGGGAGGGGGAGGCGGCATCGAGTTTACTCGGAAGGGCGCAGCCGTTCAAACTGGCTCGCGGGCATCCGAATGGGCGGCACTTCTTCGGCGGGCCCTCGGGTGTCATCGCGCGCGACAGCGCGGGCGGGCGACGAAGCCCTCCTCCGGTGCGCGGGTTTGCGCCTCGATGGGAGCCGCAGACGTTCCCTTCGTGCCGCTCGGCCTCTGGTAGCCTGGTCCTCGTGTCCGGATGGTCCCGAGAAGAGGTCGAAGCGACAGTCTCCGACTATCTCGAGATGTTGCGTGCGGAGCTCGCCCGCCAGTCCTACAGCAAGGCGGAGCACAACCGCCGATTGCAGCTCCTGCTGCGCGAACGGTCGAGAGGCGCGATCGAACGCAAGCACATGAACATCACGGCCATCCTCCACGAGATCGGCTTCCCGAGCATCGATGGGTACAAGCCGCTCGGAAACTACCAGAGCCTGCTGCGCGAGGTGGTCGTCGAGCGTGTCGAGGCCAGCCCGGAACTCCTTCGACTCGTCGAGATGGACGTGGATCGCCCTGCACGTGCAACTGCTGTAACCGACCTGCTGGGAGCGCTCGTAGACCCGCCGCGGCAGAGTCGCTCGTCGAGACCACTCCCTGGACACTCTCGGTCGGGCCAGACTCGCGCGGTGGATTACCTCGAGCGAGAGGCGCGCAATCGATCCCTCGGAGAGGCGGGAGAGATGTTCGTCATCCGATTCGAAGAGGAACGGCTCGTTCGCGCGGGCCAGCGGCGGCTCGCGAGCCAGATCGAGCACGTCGCGATCACACGAGGGCCTTCCGAGGGCTATGACATCCGGTCCTTCGAGCCGAGCGGCGAGGAACGGCTCATCGAGGTCAAGACCACGCGCTACAGCGCTGAGACGCCCTTCTTCATCTCCCGCAACGAAGTCGCGGTCTCGGAGGCGCGCGCGAAGCACTACCAGCTCTACCGGGTCTTCAGATTCGAGGAGTCTCCCCGGCTCTTCCAGCTTGCGGGCTCGGTCACGGAGAGCTGTCGTCTCCTGTCCAATCAGTTCGTCGCTACGGTTGCGTAGGCGTCGCACTCGTCTCAGGAGCCCCGACTCGGAAGGTGGTCCCGACGCTCCGCGACCATCCTCCCGATCGGCCGCACCAGCAGCGCGAGCAGCAGCGCCGCCCCGAGCGCGAAGCCCGTCACCGCCGTGAAGAGGTCCGCGAGCGAGAGCGCCTCGTAGAGGCTCGCGACCTGGCCGCCGAGATAGTTGCCGACGGCCGCGGCGAGGAACCAGACGCCCATCATGAGGCCCGCGACGCGGGCCGGGGCGAGGCGGGTCATCGCGGAGAGGCCGACGGGGGAGAGGCAGAGCTCGCCGATGGTGTGGAGCAGGTAGGTAGCAGCGAGCCAGAGCGGGCTCACGGCGACGCCCGCTTCGGCGAGGCGCGCGGCCGCGATCAGGATCGCGAAGCCCGCGGCCGCGAAGAAGAGGCCCAATGTGAACTTGGCCGGGCTCGAGGGGTCGCGCGGACCGAGACGCACCCAGAGCCACGCGAAGAGCGGCGCGAGCAGCACGATGAAGACCGCGTTCAGCGACTGGAACCAGCTCGCGGGGAAGGGGATGCCGAGGAGCTCGCTGCGCGTGCTGCGCTCGGCAAACAGGTTCAGCGTCGAGCCCGCCTGCTCGAAGACCGACCAGAACACCGCCGCGGCGAGGAAGAGCACGAGGATCACGACGAGCTGCCGGCGCTCGGCCGGCGTCCAGCCGCGCGAGAGGAAGAGCCAGCCGAAGAAACCCGCGACGGTCGCGAAGAGCAGCCAGCCGAAGCCGCGCGCGACGCTCCCGGCGTCGGGCGCGATCCAGCCCGCGCGCAGCGCGGCGAGCGCGAGTGCCGCCGCGCCGCCGCAGCCGACTAGCGCGATCCGGAGCCCGCGCGCCTGGCGCGCGCGGAGCGCCGGATCCGCCGGCAGGACCGGCTCGAGGCCCGCCCGGCCCAGGTGCCGCGCGCCGCGCGTGTACTGCACGAGGCCCGCGAACATCCCGACCGCCGCGAGCCCGAAGCCGAAGTGCCACGACGCCTCGGGCGCGATGCCCGCCGCGCGCAGCCACGCGCGGAAGCCCTCGCCCTGCGCGAGCCAGCCGCAGCCGAGCGGCGCGAGGAAGGCGCCGAGGTTGATGCCCATGTAGTAGATCGAGAAGCCCGCGTCGCGGCGCGCGTCCTCGGGCGCGTAGAGCTGGCCGACCATCGCGCTGATGTTGGGCTTGAGCAGGCCCGTCCCGATCACGACGAGCGCGAGGCCCAGGTAGAAGGACTGCTGCGACGGCACTGCGAGGCTCACGTGGCCGAGGAAGATCACGACGCCGCCCCAGAGCGTCGCGCGGCGCTGGCCGAGGAAGCGGTCGGCGAGCCAGCCGCCCGGCAGCGCCAGCAGGTAGACCGCGGCGGTGTAGCTGCCGTAGATCACGCCCGCCTTCGCGGTGTCGAAGCCGAGGCCGCCCGCGGCGAGCGGCGCGGTCATGAAGAGGATCAGGAGCGCGCGCATGCCGTAGTAGCTGAAGCGCTCCCAGAGCTCGGTGAAGAAGAGCGTCGCGAGGCCGCGCGGGTGCCCGAAGAAGGCGGTGTCGGAGGCGCTCGCGGGGAGCGGCGCAGCGGCGGCGGGCGGCGGCACGTCGCCGGCTATGGGTAGCGGGATCGCGCGCGGCGCGGAAGGCCCGGCTCGGCTCTCTCAGCCGCTCCGCGCGCGCAGGCGCTCGCGCAGCAGGCGCAGCGGCTCGAGCAGACCCACCGGCCGCGGCTGGTTGCGCACGGGCCGGATCGCGGAGCGCGGCACGCCGGCGGCCCACTCGGCGCTGCGCGCGGACACGTCGATCGGCGTGCCCTCGGCGCGCAGCTGCGC
>Ga0187893_10006795_pt1 | contig 19252 bp, 19 predicted proteins | sample MA1701074metaG_FD_139574 | JGI IMG/M metagenome (GOLD analysis project Ga0187893, IMG submission 139574) | White microbial mat communities from a basaltic lava cave in the Kipuka Kanohina Cave System on the Island of Hawaii, USA - MA170107-4 metaG ... | reverse complement strand
CGTGTTTGTTTGCCGCGCCGGCTTCGCCGGCCGCGGCACGGCGGTCGCGCGGGCCACCGGGCGCTCCACGCTCGCGTCCGCGACGTCGGTCCAAGACGAAGTCTTGGACCGACCTATCGAACCAGGCTGAGCGCCAGTCGCCCGAACACCGCGCCGACGCTCACCACCGTTATCACGGCGGCCACGATCTCGTCGCGCACGCACTCGAGCACCGAGCGCGGCCGCTGCGTCTGCTCGAAGGCCGCCACCCGCGTTGCCGTCGCCGCCAGCTGTTGCCGGAGCTGCTCCATCTCGCCGTGCACCGCCGTCAGGCCTTCGAGGGCACGCGTGATCGACTGCGGCAGCCCCGCGCGCATGCTGCCGAGGGCCTGCTCCGCCTCCTGCAGGCGCTGATCGACGGTCGTCATGCGATCCCACGTCGAATCGCGCACCGAGCGCGTCTCGGCTTCCACACCCGCCACGATGGAATCGAGACGGACGCCGAAGCGCGCCTCGGTCTCCTCGATGCGCCGCACGAACTCGTCGCGCACCTGCCCCACCGCCGTGCGAACCGCGTCGAGGTCGCGGCTGCGGCGTTCCAGGTCGGCCGCCTGCGACAACGCCTGGGTGGCGCGCTCGCCGCTGCTCACCGTTGCCCGGCGGACGTCGTCGAGCGCTCGCGACAGCTGCGTCCGCGCCTCGTCGTGCGCGGCAGCCTGCCGCGCGAGCTCGGCGGCGAGGCGGTGCACCGTCGCCTGCAGATCCGCCGCCAACGGGGTCGACTCGAGCGCGTCGGTGGAGGCCGGCTCCGGCCGTCCTTGCACGTCCTGCGCGAGGCGCCGCAGCTCGTCCGTCGTCGACTCGACCAGCGATGCCAGACGGCCCAGCTCGAACCGCATCGGACCCAGCTCGTTGGCGGGCAGGGCCTCGAGCCGCGCGGCCAATTCGCGAACGCCGGCCTCGGCCCGTTGCACCGCCGCGGCGAGAACATCCCGGTCCGCCGAGAAGCGCGCCACCAGCGTCGCCAGCGCTTCGCGTTCCGCGTCCGACGGCTGCTGCGAATCGTACTGCGTCATGTTCGGGAGCTCCATCTTCTCAGCCGCTTCGGGCCGTGTCGATCAGGGTTCGCGCCAGCGTGAGCACGTCGTCGACGCTGTCGTACTCGTCGGCGACCAGCAGCGGACATGCCGCGAGGCAACCCGTCGCGAGGTCACCCGTCGTGGCCGAGTCGACGATCACGACGTCCGGATGCACCACCGTGGCCACGAGATCACCCTCACCGGCGTCCTGCGCCGTCACGACGAGCCAGGCGGGTGCCCCCTCGCGCACCGCACCACCCAGACGCTCGCGTTCGACGGCATCCCCCACCATCACCAGCACGCGCGGGGTGCGGGCGGGTTCCGGGTCCGTGGCGGCAGACGGCGTGGAATCCTCGAGCGCAGCGCCGTCGAGCGCCTCGGTGTCGGCGGAGGCCTCGGCATCGATGAGGGTCTCGGTGTCGACGAGGGCCTCGGCATCCATGAGGGCCTCGGTGAGCTCGGCGCTCGGGAGCACGTGCTCCTCGACGACGGCGGGTTCGCCATCGTCCGGCCCCGTCTCCATGGGCTCGGGGGCCGGAATCGGCGCGGCCTGTTCGGGTGCGATCTTCTCGGGCACAACCGGTTCGGGCGCGACCGGCACCGGTGCCGGCCCCGCCTCCTCGCCGTAGAGACGCCCGAGGGCTCGACGAACCGTCTCGGGTGTCGCTACCCGCACGCGCACGCGCTTGCCCGTCGCGAACTCGACCGTCTTCACGGCATCGAGGTCGAGCGGGTTCGCCGTCGCCACCTCGAGCGTCTGCCCCGTCATCGCCACGGGCACGATCCCGCAGCGGGTCGCAACGGCCGCGGCGAGCAGCTCGTTGGCCGACGCGCCGACGTCACCGTCCGATTCGAGCACCGGAAGATGCAGGCGCTCCGCGAGCAGCTCCGCGAGCACGGTGGGGGGAACCAGCGCGGCGATGGTGGCGAAGAGGCGATCGTCGTCGGCTTCCCCGGGCGGGGGCTCGGGCACTCCTTGCACGAATCCCTCGCGCTGGAGAAAGCGCAGCAGCGCGCGTTGTCCCGGTGTCCATGCGTGCGTAGTGCTCACCCGATGCCTCGGTCCCGGTTTCAGTGTCGGCATTTCGACGCCCGCGCTTGAGTCCTCGCGTCGCACGCGCCGCATGGCGTGTCAGTGCCTTGACCCTCCTTTCCGCGGCATGTTAGCTGCGGCGGTCCACCGAACGGAGATCCATGCGATTCTACGAATACGAAGCCAAGGCCTTGTTCGCCCGGCACGGAACGCCGCTCTTGAAGGGCCGGGTCGCCAAGAGTCCCGCCGAAGCCGCGGCCATCGCGAAGGAGATCGGCGGCCCCGTCGTGCTGAAGTCCCAGGTGCTCACGGGCGGCCGCATGAAGGCTGGCGGCGTCAAGTTCGCCGAGTCGCCGGCCGAGGCCGAGCAGCACGCGAAGCACATCCTCGCGCTCACCATCAACGGACACGCGGCCCGCGGCGTCCTCGTCGAGGAGCGCGCGACCATCGTCCAGGAGTACTACGCCGGCGTCACCTGGGACGGGCGCCGCAAGGCTCCGGTCGTGATCTTCTCCGACATGGGCGGCATCGACATCGAAGAGGTCGCCGAGAAGCATCCCGACCACGTCTCGCGCACGCACTTCTCCACGCTGCTCCCCCTCTCCACGTTCCGCGCCAAGGAGGCGATCGCCGCCACCGGCGTGACGGGGCAGGATCTCACCCGCCTCGTGCCGATCGTCGAGAAGCTGATGGACCTCTTCCTGCGCTACGACCTGACGCTCGCCGAGATCAACCCGCTCGGCAAGACCGCGGACGGCCGCTTTCTCGTGCTCGACGGACACGTCGACCTCGAGGCCGACGCGCGGGGGCGCCACAAGAAGGTGCTCGACGAGCTCGGCATCGGCGACGAGGAGACGCGCGAAGCGCGGCCGCCCACGCCGTTCGAGATCAAGGGCGCCGCGGTCGACGCCTCCGACCACCGCGGCGTCGCGGGCAACGTGAAGGAATTCGACGGGAATCTCGGGCTGGTCATCGGCGCGGGCGGCGGCTCGCTCACGCTGTTCGACGCCGTCCGCAAGCACGGCGGCAAGCCGGCCAACTACTGCGAGATCGGCGGGAACCCGAGCGTGAAGAAGGCCTGCGAGCTCACCAAGCTCATCCTGTCGAAGCCCGGGGTCGAGAAGATCGCCGTCATGATGAACGTGGTCTCCAACACGCGCGTCGACATCGTCGCCCGCGGCGTCATCAAGGGCTGCGTCGAGGCGGGGCGCGATCCGGCCACGACCATCGCCATCTTCCGCATTCCCGGGGCGTGGGAAGACGACGGGTTCAAGATCCTCCGCAAGTACGGCGTCGAGTTCTGCGACCGTTCGGTCTCCATGTACGAGGCCGCGGGCAGGGCCGTGGCGAAGACGAAGAGCTGAGCATGTCGATCCTCATCGACAAGGACACCACGATCATCATCCAGGGCATCACGGGCCGCGAGGCCGTGAACATGACCCGCGAGCTGCTCGACTACGGCACCAAGGTCGTGGGAGGCGTCACGCCGGGGCGCGCCGGCCGCGACGTCTACGGCGTGCCGGTCTTCGACTGCGTGCGCGACATCACCGCCACGCAGCACGTGGACGGCGCCATCGTCACCGTGCCGCCGGCGTTCACCCGCGACGCCGTGTTCGAGGCCATCGAGTGCGGCGTGAAGATCATCGTCATCGTGACCGAGCGCATCCCGCGCCGGGAGGTCGCGCAGATGGTCGAGCTGGCGGCGCTGCGCGGCGCGCGCATCATCGGCCCGAACTGCCTCGGCATCCTCTCGCCCGACGAAGCCAAGATGGGCGGTCTCGGCGGCCCGGCCGTCAACGTGCGCCGCGCCTTCAAGAAGGGACCGATCGGCGTCATGTCGCGCTCCGGCGGCATGACCACCGAGATCGCCAACACGCTCACGGCCGCCGGGCTCGGGCAATCCACGTGCGTGTCGATCGGCGGCGACGCGGTCATCGGCTCGACCTACGCCGAGCTCATGCCGCTGTTCGAGGCCGACGCCGACACCAAGGCCATCGCCATCTACTCCGAGCCTGGTGGCCGCATGGAGGCCGAGCTGGCCGACTGGGTGCGCGAGCACAAGAGCCGCCTGCCGGTCGTCGCCTTCATGGCGGGGCGTTTCATGGACGAGATGCCCGGCATGCGGTTCGGACACGCCGGCACCATCGTCGAGGGCAAGGCCGACACCACCGCGGACAAGATCGAGCGCATGCGCGCCGCCGGGATCGGCGTCGCGGAGCGCATCGAAGAGATCCCCGGGCTGCTTACGGCCGCCCTGGCGGCGAAGGGAGCCTGAGCCATGCCGGGCATGTTCATCGACGTGAAGGTCGACGCGACGGTCGCGGCCGACGCGGCCATGGCGAAGAAGCTGGTCGAGGTCTGCCCCGTCAACATCTTCAAGCAAGCGGCGGACGGCCGGTTGCAGATCGTCGACGAGAACCTCGACGAGTGCACGCTCTGCGACCTCTGCATCAAGGCCACGCCCGCCGGCACCGTCCGGGTGATCAAGCTCTACGATTCGTGAGCGCCCTGCCCCTCGTTCACGGCGGACACTCGCAGATGAACTGGATGGGGAAGTTGCACGGGGATCCGTCGCAGCAGATCGACGGAGCAAGAAGCGGAAAATGCATGGCGGCCGACGCCACGCGTTACAGTCCGTGCTTCTTCAGCTTGTACCAGAGGGTCCGTTCGCTGACGCCGAGCACGCGCGCCGCTTCCACCTTGTTGTCCCCGGCCGCGTGCAGCGCGCGCAGGATCAGCCGGCGTTCGAGCGCGTCCACGGCCGGCGCCAGCTTCGCTTCCGGGGGCAGCTCCGCGGCCCCGCCGCCATCGGTCGCCGGCCGCGGCACGATGGGTACGAGCAGACGCGCGTCGACCACGCCACGCGGACCGGCGAGGACGGCGGCACGCTCCATGACGTTCTGGAGCTCGCGCACGTTGCCCGGCCACGCGTAGCCTTCGAGCACCCCCGCCGCGTCGGGTCCCAGGTGGACGGCGGGACGCCCGAATTCCCGCGCGTACCGCGCCAGAAAGAAGGTCGCGAGCGGCAGCACGTCCTCGCGGCGCTCGCGCAGCGGCGGCACCGCGACGTGGAAGACGTTCAGGCGGTAGTACAGATCCTGGCGAAAGCGCTCGGCCGCGACGGCCGCGTCGAGATCGCGATTGGTCGACGAGATGACGCGGACGTCGACCCGCATGCGCTTGTTGCTGCCGACGCGCTCGACCACCGAATCCTGCAGGACGCGCAGCAGCTTCGCCTGCAACGGGTACGCCATGTCGCCGATCTCGTCGAGGAACAGCGTCCCGCCGTCCGCCACCTCGAACTTCCCCTCGCGCGTCGCCTGCGCGCCCGTGAACGCTCCCCGGACGTGCCCGAACAGCTCGCTCTCCAGCAGCTCCGACGGAATGGCCGCGCAGTTGACGGGCACGAAGAGCCGGGACCGCCGTGGACTCAGGCGGTGGATCATTTGCGCGACCACCTCCTTGCCCGTGCCGGTCTCTCCGGTGATGAGGACGGTCGTCGGCGTGGCCGCGAGCTGGCGCGCCAGCTCGACGACGCCGCGCATCGCGGGCGATACCGCCACCACGCTGTCGACCCCCTCGTGCTCGAGTCGCTCGCGCAGATAGCGGTGTTCGGCCTGGACCTGCTGCAGGCGCAACGCGTTCTGCACGATCTGCTCCAGCGCTTCGACGTCGAACGGCTTCACGACGTAGTCGAAGGCCCCGAGCTTCATCGCCTCGACGGCGCTCGGCACGCTGCCGTAGGCCGTGAGCACGATCACGGGCAGCGTCGCATCGGTCTCGCGCAGACCGCGCAGAAGCTCGATGCCGCTGATCCCCGGCAATCGGACGTCCGTCAGCACGAGGTCGAAGTGCTCGCGCTGCGACAGGAGCAACGCCTCCTCTCCGCTGTCGGTGGCCGCCGACTCGAGTCCGAGGCTCTCCACCATCATCTGCAGCACGCGGCGCATCTTGCGCTCGTCGTCGACGATCAGGACGCGCTTCACGACGCCCCCTCGAAGGAGGGCACCTCGACGCGGAAGACGGCACCCCGACCGACTTCGCTGGCGACGGTGATCGTCCCGCCATGGGCGAGCACGGTCCGCTGGGCCGTGGCGAGACCGAGTCCCGTGCCACCTTCGCGAAAACTCACGAACGGGGTGAAGATCTGAGCCTGGCGGTCCGGGGACAGGCCGGGACCCGTGTCCGCGACCTCGAAGCCCACGACGCCGTCGTGCTCGCGCAGCGTGCGCACCCGAACCGATCCATCGCGCGGCGTCATTTGCAGGGCGTTCACCAGCAAGTTCAGCGCCACCTGGTAGATCTCGTCCGGGTCGCAGTGGGCCACGCACGGTCCATCGCCGAAGTCCCGCTCGATGTGGACGCCCTTCTCGGCAGCGCGGCCCTCGACGAAGTCGAGGGCCCGGGCGAGGAGCCCACGCAACGGCGTCGGTTGGACCATGAGCTCGCGCGGTCGCGCCAGATCCGTGAGCCCCGTGACGACCCGGTCGAGACGATCCACCTCCCCGATGATCATGTCGACCAGCTCGCGCCGATCGATGGTGCCCGCATCCCGTCCGAGCATCTGCGCCGAGCTGCGGAGGATGCCGAGCGGCGTGCGGATCTCGTGGGCCATTCCAGCGGCGAGCTCCCCGACGAACGCGAGCTTCGACGCGCCCACGAGGTCGTCGCGTGCCCGCCGGAGATCGGCCGCGGCCGTGTTGAACGCGGCGCCGAGCTCACCGATCTCGTCACTCGACCGCACCGGGATCGGCGGCACGAGCTCGCCGGTCGCCGCGAGCCGCCGCGTGGCTTCGGTGAGCACGCGCAACGGGCGAATCACGCGGCCCGCGAGGAACGCTCCGATGGCCAAGGCCACCGCCAGGACCAGCCCGAGGAGCAGCGCCAGCCGGCGGCGCATGCGGTAGGCCGGCTCGAGCGCCTGCCCCTGCGGCTGGAGCGCCAGCATGCTCCACGCCAGATCCTCGCGTGCGGCCGGCGCATATCCCACCACCGCACTCAGTCGATCCTCGAGCACGAACCCGGGTCTTCCGCGGCCGACGAGCGCTGCCACCGCACCCCAGTGTAATTCGGAAAGCGTGGCACCGAGTGGACTCGCGATCGTCTGCCACGCCCCGCCCAGGATGCGCATCTGATCGTCGACGATCAGCAGATCGACGCTGAGCCCGGAGCCCACCAGCCCCCGGCGCACGCGAGCCGTGAGATCCGACATGCGCTGCCAGTCGTATTGCGCGACCAGCTGGCCGAGGGGCCTCGACGGATCGCCCCCGATCTCCTCCACGAGCTCGAGGACGAGGTGACCGTCGAGCGGATCGCGCACCGGGTGCATGGGCAACGAGCCCGCTGCGGTACGGCTCGTCGCTTCCGGATGGTACGTCCCGCCGACGCGCTGCGCTTTCGTGGCGGCGACCACCCGGCCCTCCGCGTTGGTCACCAGCAGATCGAGATACCCCTTGTAGGTCGCCCGAACCGAGGTGAGGTATTTCGCGATCCGCTTGTCGACGTCGCCCGTGGCGACGTCGTGCATCACCTCCTGGTGCGCCCACGCTTCGGCGTTGCTCCGTTGCTCGAGAGCCTCCGCGTTGACCTCGATCGCCACGTCCTTGGCGAGGACGGCGAGCTGCTCGCCGGCGCGATCGACGAGCGCCCGCGAAGTCATGGTGAAGGCCAGCAAGCCGACGAGCGCGCCCGGGACGGCGACCAGGGCGGCGGCGAACGCCAGGAGCTTGATTCGAATGGAGTAGGAACGCCGTCGTGTCAGTGGGAGCCCCAGCGACGCCGTACGTCGGAGCCGCGATCCGTGCAAGCGACATTCCGATCGCGCCCTGCTCGGAATTCGGCGCGCGATCTCTGGGATCGGACTGCAAGTTCCTGCACGGTTTCACCTCGACGAGAGCAGCGTTTTGCAGTATCGGACGGCGCCGAAGGCGACTGCACGCGGGGTACGGCTGGCATGCCACCTGCACTCACCGTCGCAGCAGGCATGATGGCCTACGCCCACACGGAGGTGCAACCGCAGCGGAACGAACAGGGAGCGACCCTGGCGCGCCATTCCGCGACCGAGGTAGCGGTCGTCGTTCCCGTCTACAACGAGGCCGAGAGCGTCGGACAGCTCCTCGCGGAAATCCACGCCGCCCTCGCCGGACGCGTCACCTATCAGGTGATCTACGTCGACGACGGGAGCACCGACGACACGCTCGACACGCTCACCCGCGCGCTCTGCACCGACAAGCGCCTGAGCGTCGTCCGCCACCGTCATCGGTCTGGCCAGAGCGCGGCGGTGCGTACGGGCGTGGAACGCGCCCGCGCACCGTGGATCGTCACGCTCGACGGCGACGGCCAGAACGATCCGGCCGACATCCCGCGGCTGCTCGAGCTGGCCCGCCGCTCCCCTGGCATCCCCAGCCGCCGCATGGTGGCCGGCTACCGCCGGCACCGCCACGACACGCTCACCAAGCGCATGTCGTCGCGGCTCGCCAACGTCGTCCGCCAGCTCGTGCTCGGCGACGGCACGCCCGACTCGGGCTGTGGATTGAAGGTCTTCCCGCGCGAGGCGTTCATGCGGCTTCCGCCGTTCGACCACATGCATCGCTTTCTTCCGGCGTTGTTCCTGGCCCAGGGGGGCACCGTCGAGGTCGCCGAGGTGCACCACCGCCCGCGTTTTTCAGGGCGGTCGAAGTACGGCACACTCGACCGAATGCTCGTGAGCGTGATCGACATCCTCGGCGTCGTCTGGCTTCGCCGTCGCAGTATGCGCGTCGACGCCGAGGAGCTGACGTGAGCTCCGATGCCGGATGGCTCGCCATCGGACTGCTGGGTCAGGTCTTGTTCTCCCTGCGGTTCGTGGTGCAATGGCTCTCGAGCGAGCGCGAGGGGCGCAGCGTCATTCCGGTCGCGTTCTGGTATCTCAGCATCGCCGGGAGCCTGACGCTCTTCGCCTACGCGCTCCATCGTCGCGACCTCGTCTTCACGGTCGGGCAAGCGGCCGGCGTAGCCATCTACGTTCGCAACTTGGCACTGCTACGCGCCAACCGTCCCGCGGCCGCCGAGCACACGTGACCGACCACCGAGGCGCCCTGCTCCCGGTACGGCACTGGCCACCCCTCCTCGTGGTCGTGCTGGCGCTCGTGGTCGGTGCGCGGGGTTCCACCACGCTCCCGCTCGACGAGCACGAGACCTTCGTCGTCCAGACGGCGCAAGAGATGCGCGAGCGTGGCGACTGGCTGGTCCCGCACTTCCTCGGCCGGCCACGCCTCATGAAGCCGCCGCTCAGCTACTGGATGGTCGGTGCAGTCGCCGAGGCCACCGGCAGCCCCCGGGTCGCCCCCTGGCAAGGCCGCGCGCCTTCGATCCTCGCAGGCGCCGGCATCGTGGGGCTCACGATGCTGCTAGCGAGCCGCATGCTCGACCCTCGCACGGGTCTGGTGGCGGGCCTCGTCGCCGTCTCCAGCCTCGGGTTCTTTCGCTACGCACACAGCGCGCGACCCGACATGCTCTACGCGTTCTGGTGCACGGCGGCGCTGGCGGCGTTCATCTCGGCGGCGCGCGCGGCACCGCCCGGGCCGCGTATCACGCCCTTCGTCATGTGGACCGCCCTCGCCCTCGCGACCCTCACCAAAGGGCCGCAGTTCCCGCTGCTCATGCTCGGAGCCGCGCTCGTCGTCGGGCACGCCCGCGGCTGGACCCGTCGCGACGTCTGCCGCGTGCTCCGTCCGGTCGCGGGAGCGGCGCTCTTCCTGCTGCTCACCGTCCCGTGGTGGCTGGCGGTCCACTACGCGCTCGGCGGCAACGGCATTCGCGGCACGCAGCTCGCGGGCTCTCTGATGATCCCAACCTGGCACCGCTTCTTCCATCCCTACTACTTCTACCGTCCGCTCGAGCTCGTGCTGCCGGCGGTGGTCGTGGCCGTGGCGGCGGTCCCACGCTGGTGGCCACGCGGGTCGGGCGATGCCACGCGCCTGTTCGCGACCTTCGTCGCCGTCCCGGCGATCGGCTTCAGCCTCGGCCTCCAGCAGCGTCCCCACTACATGCTGCCCGCCTTCGCCCCAATGTGCATCCTGGTGGCATTGGGCCTGCGTGGCGTCGTCACGGGACTCGCCCGCCCCAACGTCGGACGCGCACTGGTTGCCGCCTGGGGGCTCATGATGGCGCTCGAGTTCGCACTCGCCGGGAGCCCGCGCACGTGGAGCCGCGAGCGGTTCGTCGTCTCCGACCTGGGCACGCTCGCAGGGCGCAGCTTTCCTCCGGCTGTTCCGCTGTTCGCGCTCGACCAGGACGTCGGAGTACCGTCGTACTATGCGGGACGGGTGGTACGACGCGCGGGCAGCGTCCGCGCGATCGTCGACACCCTCGACGACGGTCACCCCGAAGGCATCGGCCTGCTCGCCCCGCGCTCCGCGCTCGCACGCCTTCCCGCAAGTCTCGACGTACGCGTGATCGGCGGCGGCACCCCGAAGCCCGGACGCGAGCTCGTATGGGCCCGCGTGCAACGACGCGAGACTACGACCTCGGGGCCGCTACCAGCGGACGCGGCCAGGACCGGCGGTGACCGGCCCGCGGCGCGTCTCGATCGTCACGGGCCCGCGGGCCTCCAGGCGGCCGCGCCCGCTCGAGCGTAGCTCGAAGACGGGGCTCGTGAACCGACCGCCCTTGCCCACGGCGAGTGCTCCGCTGGCCGTCGGCTCGACGCCCAGGAGCCGCAGGTACGCGAGCAGCGGCTGCGAGTGGCTGTGCGTGTTGTTCACCGGAAACGCCTGCATGGCGAAGAGCGGCAGCGCGCCCCAGGTTCGACCGGGACGGGTGGATTCCGGCGCGTTCAGCGCATCGGGTCCCGAGAGCGTTCCTTCCCAGACCTCGGGATAGGCCGCCGCGTGGCTGGACAACGTCATGCGCCGCCATTCGTCCCACGCCATGTCCGGTGCGACGCGCGCCGCGGCCCACACGAGCGTCATGTTGATCGAGTACCAGATGCCCCCGAGGGTGGCGTCGCCCCAGCGGCCCTCGGCGACGAGGTCGGGCTTGGCCGGCCAGCGCAGCCGCGCGCCGAGCGGCGAATCGGCGCGATGTCCCTGGTCGATCGTCTCGAGCAGCGAGCGCGCCTGCGCCGCGTCGGCCGCGCCGCACAAGATCGCCCACGGCTGGACCTCGAGCCAGCAATCCGCATCGCCCACCGGCGGCGCACCCGGAGCGTAGGCACGATGGAACCAGCGGCCGTTCCACGCCTGCGCGACGAGCGCGCGCAGCTCGTCGGCCTGCGCGCGTGCTTCGGCGGCGAGCGACGCATCACCCAGGCGCTCGGCGAGGCCACCGTAGACGCCGAGCACCCACGCGGCCATCGCCGAGTTCAGCACCGAGCCGCCCTGCTCGATCATGACCTCGGGGTCGACGCCGGAGTCCTGGATCGCGACGTCGTTCCAGTCGGCGTTGAGGATGCGAACGTGCCCGCGCTCGCCGCGGCCCACCTCGTCGACGAAGAAGCGGAACTGCCGGCGCAGGTGCTCGTGGAGCGGCACGGCGGGCGTTGCGCGCGACGGATGGTAGGCGAGCAGTTCGTCGAAGGCGGCGACGTCGCCCGTGGCGGCCGCGTACTCCGACGCGAGCCAGAGTGCCCAGAGGTTCTGGTCCGAGGGCCGGAAGACGAGGAAGGTCGGATTCTTCGCGGCATCCAGCGCGTACGGTAGATCGCCGTCGGGCGTCGCCCACGCGCACGTGTTGCGGAGCACCGAGAGCGCACGCGCCGGATCGATGTAGACCAGCGGCAGCGCGTGTTGCAGCGGATCGCGCGCCGCACCGTTGAAGCCCATCACGTAGGAATAGGCCGACCCCTGGTCGAGCGTGTGGCCACCGACCACGGCATCGGCCGCGAGCGCTCCCGTCAGCAGCGCACCATGCCACGGCACCTCGCGCCGCGCCTCGGGCGCGCGGCGGGCCTGTGCCCGAGGAAGGCGGGCGGCGAGCGTCCGCCGGGAGGCGTCGAGCACACCCGCCGGGTCCGCCACGTCGTCGCTGGAAGCGTGGCCGAAGCGGAACCAGAGGTCCCGATGCTCGCCTGGACGGAGCGTCGTGGTCGTTTCGATCTGCAGGGTCGGATGCGGCGAGCCGTCGAGGAAATGGCTGCCCACTCCCTCCGTGCCCCCGAGGCGCTCGAGCACCAGGGTCGCCGGTGGACCGACGAGAAACGGCGCCGCCGGGCCTGTGGTCGCGAACGCCTCGGCGGCGACGAGCCCGCTGGCCGATTCGGACACCGCGTACGACACACCGGATTCGGCGTGCCCACGCCGCTGCTCGATCGTGCCGAGGAAGTTCAGGAATCGGGGACGGAGCGCCCAACGCTCGACGTGCCGGACGCTGCGTCGGCCCGACGCCGAGCGCGCGAGCGCCAGACGTACGCGAATCAGGATCCACGGGATCTCGCCCTCGGGACAAAGCAGCGTCCGCGTGAGCGTCAACCCACCGCGGGCGTCCTGCACCTCGAACCACGTGGGGCCGAAGGTCCGCCGCGACGGCCGCTCGCCGCCGCGGACTTCGTAGTCCGTTCCCCATGGCTCGCCGCCGTCGTCGACGAGCGAAACGCCCGTGCCCGCCGGGTCGGGCGCGGTGAGCCAGCGCAGCGCGTGCCGCTCGTCGAACACGGCGACGGTCCCGTCGTTGGCCGCCTGCAGGCGGAGCGCTTCGTTGCCGACCATGAGCCAGTGCCGCCGCGTGCGTGGCAGCAGCAGCGGATCCCACTCCGCGCCCGCGAGCGACTCGTGATCCGCTTGGTAGACGAACGCCGGGGCGTCCGACCGGATCACCCAGCGGCCGTACGCCCCGGCGCGGCCGGTACGTATGGCACCGTTCGCCGCAAACGCGCCGCCGGCGGGAGCGACGGCCGCGGCCGAGCCCCCGACGACGAACAACCGGAGCACGTCACGGCGTCGCATCGGCACTCCCGTCCACCGGAGGCGTAGGTTCGAGCGTGAGCTCGACGCCCGGGTCGGGTCGGCGGATCTTGCGGGCCGCCGCCTTTTGATTCGCCAGGTAGCGCTTCATGAACGGCAGCGCGTAGCGCAGCACGAGCCGATGCGCCTCGTCCTGGCCGATGTCGTCGGGCACGCAGAGATCGATCCCGAGGTTCTGGTCGAAGCAGTCGTCGACGACGCTCAGGTGGTTGGCGGCGAGCAGCTTCACGAGAAAGCGGGGTCCAGCCAGGCGCTCGTACGCGCGCTCCGACTCGGCATAGGTCACCACCACGTCCCGCTCCGCACCGATCACCATCGTGGGGATGGTGATGTCGTCCGGCCCGAGCACGGCGGTCCCGCCCGGAACGAGCGACAAGGCGGCTCGCAGGCGGGGCTCCTGCTGGGCCGCGAGCAGCGTCGTGAAGCCGCCGAACGAGAGGCCGGCGATGGCAACGGACTCCGGCCGGAGCCGCCGAGCGAACGGACTCGACGGGTCTTCCGCCTCGGCCAGCAGCGAATCGATGATGAACCGTACGTCGGGAACGCGGTTGAACGCCGTGTCGATGGTGGTGGCGACCGAAGCGCACTCGGGGAAGTCGGCCTGCGTGTTGCCGGGGTGCGGCGGCGCGGCGACTACGAACCCGCGACGGGCCAGCTCCATGGTGAGGTACGTCGCCTCCGTGGGACGGCCGCAGGCGCCGTGCGAGAACACGACGAGCGGGCGCCGCCCGCGACGGGGGCGCGCAGCGCGCCGCCCGAGCTCGTCGGGGATGCCCGTCCCCGGTACCGCCGGATACCAGAGCACCGTCTCGAGCACCCGGGGCTCGCCGCTGGTGACCGAGTCCTTCGTGAACGTGAGCGTCGTGACGCCGACCTCGGCCGCGACGATCGGCCGCGCCAGCACCACCACGGCCAGGATGGTCAGTCGTGCGGCACGCACGGCGTTCCTCCGGCGATCACGTCGCGTGGCGTCTCGTGCAACGCCAGCAGCAGATCGCGCACGCAGGCGAGGACGGCGAGTCGAGCAGTGCCGTGCATCAGCGTCCCTCCCGGGATGCGGCGGGGCGCCGTCGCGTGCGCGCCGTGCCCTGCGCGCCGGCGGCCAGCGCGCCGACGAGCGTATCCGTGTACGTTTCGAACAGGGCGACCATGTCGACCGTGGGATCGAGCAGCACCGTGACGATCGCTCCCTCCATGAAGCTCACGACCTCGTCCGCCTTGCGCCGCGCATCGACGTCCGGCCGGATCTCGCCGCGACGTTGACCGGCCTCGATGGTGTGGCGGATGCGCCGGCGCACCCGGCGCTGGCGCGCCAGAAAATACGCGTGCGCGTCCGCGTCCTGCTCGACGTTCTCGACCACGAGCGTGAGAAACAGCTTGGTGAGACCGAGGTTCGCGGCGCTCCACTCCGCGAGCTTCGGCAAGAGCCGCAGCGCCGCGAGCCCGTCCTTGCCGGCCCACGTGTCCGCGGTCTCCCGCCAGAAGCGGCGATCGCGCTCGTCGATCACGGCCTGCAACAGCTTCTGGACGGACCCGAAGTGGTACAGCACGCCCGCGTGCGTGACCCCCGCCGCCTGCCCGATGGCCATCAACCCCGTGCCCCGGAAACCGGTGCGCGCGTACAGCGTCATGGCGGCTTCGAGAATGGCGCGCTTCGTGTCGGAACCGCGGGACGGGCGCGGCACCGGGGCCGCGGCGCGGGCGCCTCCGCGTGATCTTACAGCTCTGTAAGTTCGCACCGGCGGACCGTACTCCGCCGGCGGCCGGTCCCGCAAGCCGCCCGCACGCTGCCCCGCGACGGTCCACGCGGGCGCGCCGTTTCCGTCGTGTGCTCGGGTATTGTAACCGTAGGGCGATGCGGAACCCCCGGTCCTTCTTCAAGCCCTTGGCGCTCGGCGCTCCGGAGCCGTTGCGCGAGATCCCGATCACACCGTCACGCTGCATCCACTTCTTCGATCCGTCGAACGAGAAGATGGCCGCGAAGCTGCCCGAGGTGGCGAAGAAGACCGACATCCTGCTCGGCAATCTGGAGGACGCCATCCCGGCGGACCGCAAGATCGCGGCGCGCGACGGCCTCGCCAAGATCGGCCGCGAGGTCGACCTCGGCACGACGCCGCTCTGGACACGGGTCAACAGCCTGGACTCGCCGTGGTGCCTCGACGACCTCGGGACGCTCGTCGGCGCCATCGGCAACCGGCTCGACGTGGTGATGATCCCCAAGGTCGAGGGTCCGTGGGACATCCACTACGTCGATCGCCTGCTCGCCCAGCTCGAAGCGCGCCACAAGGTGCAGCGCCCCATCCTCGTGCACGCCATCCTCGAGACCGCGCTCGGCGTCACCAACGTCGAGGAGATCTGTGCGGCCAGCCCCCGCGTCCAGGGCGTCAGCTTCGGGCCGGCCGATCTCGCCGCCTCCCGGCGCATGAAGACCACCCGGGTGGGCGGCGGGCATCCCGCCTATCTCGTGCGGACCGACCCCGATCCGAAGCATCCCGAGGCGCCGCGGCCGACGGCGCAGCAGGATCCGTGGCACTACTCGATCGCACGCATGGTCGACGCCTGTGCGGCCACCGGAGCCCTGCCCTTCTACGGGCCCTTCGGCGACATCGCCGACGCGCTGGGCTGCGAGGATCAGTTCCGCGCGGCGTTCCTTCTGGGGTGTGTCGGCGCGTGGTCGCTCCATCCGAGCCAGATCGACATCGCCAAGCGCGTGTTCAGCCCGCCGGTCGACGAGGTGAAGTTCGCGCTGCGCGTGCTCGAAGCCATGCCCGACGGCCGCGGCGTCGTCATGCTCGACGGCAAGATGCAGGACGACGCCACCTGGAAGCAGTGCCTGGTCATGGTGAACCTGGCGAAGCTCCTCGCGGGCAAGGACCCCGAGCTGAAAGCCGCATACGGGATCTAGTATGCTCACGCGCGTGCATCACGTGGGGCTCGTCGTGCGCCGGCTCGAGGACGGGCTGGCCTTCTGGCGCGACCGCCTGGGCCTCGCCGTCTCGAAGCAGGCCACCGTGCAGGATCAGGGCGTGAAGGCCGCGCTCCTGCCGATCGGGCGCAGCGAGATCGAGCTGCTCGAGCCCATCTCCAACGAAGGAGGCGTCGGCAAGTTCCTCGAGAAGCGCGGCGAGGGATTGCACCACGTGTGCTTCGAGACGCCGGCCGTGGCCGACGAGCTGGCCGCGGCGCGCGACAAGGGCTTCCCGCTGATCGACCAGGCGCCGCGCGCGGGTCTGGCCGGCATGATCTGCTTCCTGCACCCGAAGGGCACGGCGGGCGTGCTCGTCGAGTTCGCGACGCCGCCGGCCGGCGAGGATGCGCACGGTCACGGCGCCGGGGGACCACTCCCGGGCCTGGCGCTGCGCGAGATCACGTCGCGGTCGAAAGCCACGGCGCAGGCGGCCGAGCTGTTCGCGTCCAAGCTCGGGCTTGCGCGCACGGACGACACGGCCGTCGAGATCGGCGGCGTGCGGCTGCGCTTCGTGTCGGGTGAGGCCGAAGGACTCTCGGGGCTCGTGCTCGAGCTCCCCGACGTCGACGGCGCGGCGGCAGCGCTGGCGGGGCTCGCGCCGGCACGGGCGGCGAGCGGGCTCACGCTTGCGCCCGAGCGCTGCCACGGGGTGCCGATCTCGATCGCGCGCAGCTGACTCGCGCCAGTCAGCCGCCCTGTTCCACGGTGAGGCCGACCTCCTGCCCGTGCGACACCTCGAGCGTGTGGCCGTCGGGGTCGGCGATGAACGCCCAGTAGCCGACGGGCGCCCCGTAGTCGCGCGGCCCCATCAGCAGGCGGCGCTCGCCCTTGGCGAGTGCAGCCAGGCGATCGACCTCGGCGCGGCTCTCGCAGCCCACGCCGAGGTGCTCGAACAGCAGCACCCGCCGCAGCATGGCGTTGGCCATGCGGAGCAACCGGCGCGGAATCCGCCGCGGCACCTCGATCAGCACGATCACGAAGGGCCGCGTGCGGTCGCTCACCCAGGCAACCCGCGTGCGCCCATCGGTTCGCCGATGCACGACCTCCATGCGGGCGTACGTGTGGTAGAAGGCCACGCTCGCTTCGAGGTCACCCACCACGAGCGCCACGTGCGTGAAGCCGACGTCGATCATGTCGCCAGAGACTTGGCACGCCGGTTGCTCAAATCAAGGGCATGGAGCTCGATCCCACACGTTGGCATCGGCTGACCCCCGGCAACATCGCCGCCCTTCCGAACAAGGACGGGGTGTTCGAGGTGGCCAATCTGGTCCGGAACGTCCAGTACGTCGCCCGGGCTTGCGGGCGGCTGCGGGACACGGTCGCAGCCATGGGCCCCATGCCGAGGAACCTTCCGCCCAACGTCGGCGGCTATTTTTTCCGCTTCGAGCTCACTACCGCCGAGGGTGAAGCCTTCCGCCGGCGGCTCGAGTCGTATCGCAAGCGCCACGACGGATCGCTCCCGCCGGGCAACTCGACCGCGGACGTCGCCGCCACCGAGCCGGTCGTGGCCGCTCCGGTCCCCCTTCCTGCGACCCGCCCCGCCGAGGCCCAGCAGGCGGCCTGACCGCCGTCAACTTCTCGCCGCCTCGGTACAAGCCGGTTCACGACAACACGGGATTCGTGCGCCCGCCGCTCGGCGATTCCGTTGGCTCTATGCCGGGCGGATGCGCGCCCCGATCGCCGCCAGCACCCGATCCTCGAGCTCTTCGAGCGCGGCGTCTGCGGGCCCCGGGAGCTTGCCGCCCGGGAAGACGCGGTCCACCTCGCCGGTGCCGAAGCGGCCATAGCGCTCGGCGATCGCCTTGCGGAGGAAGAACGCCTCCTGGGCGCGCCGCGCCCCTGCCCCCGGCCTGAGACGCGCCTGCTCGCCGAAGAAGCGCGCCAGCTCGTCGATGCCCAGCCCCGACACCGCGCTCGTCTGGAACACGGTCGGCGCGCGGCCTCCGACCTGGGCTACCTCCAGCGACGACGACAGCTCGGCCAGGCTGCGGCGCGCCAGCGCCTCTTCGTCGCACTTGTTCACGACGAAGACGTCCGGGACCTCCATGATCCCCGCCTTCATGAACTGGATGTGGTCGCCGGCGAGCGGCTGAAGGACGAGCATCGTCAGGTCGGCGAGATGCGTGACGTCGATCTCGCTCTGGCCGATGCCGACCGTCTCGATCAGCACGAGATCGAAGAGGTGACGCAGCAGCCGCGTGACGGCGAAGGTCCGGCGCCCGACGCCGCCCAGGTCACCGCGGCTCGCCTGGGAACGAAAGAAGATGCGGCGCTCGCCGACCGGGAAGTGCGTGCGCACCCGATCGCCGAGCAAGGCACCGCCGGTGACGGGACTCGACGGGTCGATCGCCAACACGGCGATCCGCACCTCCGGCCGGGTCTCCAGCAGGCGGAGACAGACGCGTCCGATGAGCGACGACTTGCCCGTGCCTGGCGTGCCGGTGACGCCGACGATCCGTGCCGCGTCGGGATACTCGGCAGCATGCGCGGCGAGGTGGCGGAAGAGTGCCGAGCGGCGTGGCCGGCTCGCCTCGCTCTCCTGCTCGACGAGCGACACCAGGCGGCCGACCGCGTGCTTCTCCAGCCGAGCCGCGCGCTCGAGCAACGCCGCGGTGGCGGCGTCGAGCGCCGGCACGGACTCGGACACGGCGCGCTCAGGCGCTCGCGGCATGCGCAGGGGCCTGAACGGCGGGCGCCCCGATGACGTCCAGCACGCGGCTCATGACGCCCATCAGGTCGTAGTCCTTGGGGGTGAAGACCGCGCGCACGCCGAGCCGTTCCAGCGCCGGGATGTCGCCGTCCGGGACGATGCCGCCGAGGACGACCGGAATGGCGTCGCGCACCCCATGACGGCCGAGCTCGTCGAGCACGAGCTTCGCGATGTCGAGATGCGTCCCCGAAAGCACCGAGAGACCGAGCACGCTGGCGTCCTCCTCGACGGCCGACTGCACGATCTCGGCCACCGACATGCGGATGCCGCCGTAGATCACCTCGAACCCGGCGTGCCGCGCCGCCACGGCGATCATCTCCGAGCCGTTCGAATGGCCGTCGAGACCCGGCTTGCCGACGACCATACGCGGCGGATTGCCGTGACGCTCGGCCCAGGCGGCCGCGCGCGCGCGAACGGTGTCGACCGGCACGCCTTCCAGCCGCAGCCGCTGCCCGTCCACGCCGGTGACCGGCCGGTACTCGCCGAAGACCTGCCGCAACGTGTCGGCCCATTCGCCCGTGGACACGCGGGCCCTGGCGCACG
>Ga0187893_10006794_pt1 | contig 19258 bp, 19 predicted proteins | sample MA1701074metaG_FD_139574 | JGI IMG/M metagenome (GOLD analysis project Ga0187893, IMG submission 139574) | White microbial mat communities from a basaltic lava cave in the Kipuka Kanohina Cave System on the Island of Hawaii, USA - MA170107-4 metaG ... | reverse complement strand
CTCGGGCTCGAGCGCACGAGCAAGGGCGTGGTGGTCGTGGACGTCCGACCCGGCAGCCTCGCGGCGGAGGCAGGGCTTCGCGAACGTGACGTGCTCATCAACATCGACCGTACGCCCGTTGCGACCGCACAAGAGGCGGTCAACTTGCTCAGCAAAAAGCGCGCGGGAGGTCACTTGGCCTATGTGCAGCGAGGCGATACTACGTCGTTCATCGTCGTCCCGCATCCTGATAATTCGACCGAAGGTTCGTGAGGACTAGGAGGACCATGATCTCAACACCAATCAAGTCCGCGACTGAATCTAACCAGGAACAAGCCATCGCCGTCATTGTGTTGGCCTTCGCCGCAGACCCTGTCGCGCGGTGGACTTATCCCGACCCACACCAGTACCTCAGCCATTTCCCTGATGTGGTCAGGGCCTTCGGAGGCAATGCTTTTGAACACCGCACGGGTTATTACCTCGACGGGTTTTCAGGGGCGGCGCTGTGGCTTCCGCCCGACGTGCACCCACGCGAACAGGAGATGGACGCGCCGCTGCAGCGCACGGTTGCCGAAGAAAATCAGCAGGACCTCTTCGCCGTGCTGGAACAGATGGCAAGTTATCATCCAACCGAGCCACACTGGTATTTGCCGTTGATTGGCGTTGATCCCGGGCAACAGGGCAAAGGGTATGGCTTGGCCCTGATGGAGCACGCCTTGATTCCGTGCGACCGTGAGAAAAAGTGTTCCCGATGTTGCGAGAACCGCGAGCTGGGTAGCCTTGGTGAAAAGAGCTGACGCTGAATATCAGATCAGGCGTGACTCGGCTGGCCGACGGTCAGCCCTCCGGCGGAATCGCGTCACAGGTCGTGCCGATGACCTTGGCGAGCGCCTTCCCCAGCACTCCCGTGAAATCGGGGGACGCGGAGCCGTAGGGGCCGAAGTGGACATAGGACGCTGGTGGGCGTCCGAACCCGTTCATGAATTCGAACAGCCGGGTGTTGACCAGCCCGGGCCTGTCGTAGCAATCGGCGATCGCGCCGGTCGTCACGACACAGTAGTTTCCGCACGTGGCCTTGGCGGCGCTCACGATATTGATGAAGTCAGTGGTCGGTATCGCGGGCGGCGAGAGATCCGGAGAATCCGACAACAAGAACAACACCAGCACAGCCCGCTGGCGCATGAAGCCGGCGTTGTTCACCTCGTTGGCGAGATGGAACGGGTATGCTGCGGCAGCTACGATGGTCTCGGTGTTCGAATGGGGGGCGGAACCATCGATGGAGCCGGCCAGCGCACCCGCGAACCAGTCCCTCAACGGTTGCGGATCTTGCCCGGTATCGAGTGCGAAGTAACGCGACCCCGCATATTCGAACAGCCGGCCCTGTTGACCGTTGACTCCGTTGTTCGACATTTCGGGAGGATTCCACACCCCTTGGGCTGTCCCGATTGCACAGTTCGAGGTGTTCCAGCCCCCCTGATCGCCAGGATCGTAGAAACCGGTTGCCCGCGTGAGGCCGACATGTACCGAGATCGAGGGCGGCAACACCGAGACCATTTCGTCCACGAAGGTGTCGAAAGCATCCCGGATATCGTCCGCATGCTCCTGCATGGAACCCGAGTTGTCGACCACGAATAGGATGTCGACCGCCGTACAACCGCATTCCGATTCGGTCTGCGGATCACACCCCGTTCCTGGAACATCCATCCCACCGCCGAGGTCGAATTTCGGCGAATCCGTTGTAGCTGTAGCTGTAGCGGAAGAGCCATCGGTCGTCGTGGACATCGATTCCATACCACCCGAAGTGAGATCCGACGAAGCGCTTGCTTCGGACTCCGGATCCGCGGTGGCGGTGGGGGTGGTACTCGTTGCGCCGGAAGTCCCCGACGCACTGACGCCCGTCTCGGAAGCAAATGGATCGCTACCGTCCCGCGAAGTCCCACAGGCGCCATGAACCAATAGAAGCGGCAGAAGCCAAGGAACCTCACGAGATGCCAAAGTCATCGATGGACCTCATTCTTCAGGTGCAGCCGGGACGTTGTCGTTGCCTTGGCCTTGTGTCGTGGTCGTGGACGACGAGCGATTCCTGGAGTCGGCGCGCCGGATCGCGCCGACCCTTTCGGACGCATCGAGCCGTTCGTCGGCTACGGCGGGACGATGCAGAGACCAACGTTTTCGAGCCCTGGAACAGCGCCAATGAATTCCGTCGAAGGAACACACTCTTCGCCTTCGACCGAACACGCCGGTGCGCTGACGTCGCAATACTCCGTGCAGCAATACGAGCTCTCGCACGTGACCAGGGACGCTCCATTGAAGCAAAACAGCCCCGGGTCGCAACATCCGGGCTCGCAAACGCAGGGGTCGTTCTTGGCCCCCGTTGGACCCGATTGGTCGATCACGCAGCCCGCACCATCCATCGCTGCATACCCGCACATCCAACCCGGCGTGCTGCAATCTTGAGCCAAAATGTCGCACGACTCGATGCACACGGGTTCGATGCCACCCTCCCAAACCCCGCAAATTCTGCCGTCGGCGCATACGGGAGCCGCGGGCGTTCCTTCGCAATACGGCTGACAAACACCCTCGATGGCTTCTCCCATGGGCGAGGCAGCGGTCATGCAGTGGGCACCTTTCCGGCAGTTGTCGACTCGATGACCCTCCGATTGCGTGCACCTCTCCCCCACTTCTTTGGGGTTCGCATCGACGGATACACACTCGTTCGAGTCCGAAAATCCGTTGAAGGGTACCTTGGCGTCCACCGCCATGCATTTTTGACCCTCGCCGCAGTCCTGAGCCCAGATGTCGCACATCGCTGCGCCCTGTCCCGTCTCTCCCCCGCCGGTGCTCTCTCCCATGGTCTCGCCGCCGGTTTCGCCGCCGGTTTCGCCGCCGGTTTCGGCATCAGCTTCGCCACTGGGATCACCACTGGTCTGGGTATCTTCGCCTTCGCCCTCGGCGGTCATGTCCCCCGAGGTATCCGAGCCTGGCGTCGTCATGCTCGTACTCGAGGGATCCATCGTCGTGGGGTTTCCGACGCTTGCACCGGTGCCGGTATCGGTATTTTTCGTATCTGCTACGCATGCCATTAGTGTCGCAAGCGCAAGGGCTGCTGTTTGGCCAAGGGATGAACCTCGACACTCGAACAAGACACTCGAACCCGCGAGGCTGGGCCCGGTGGCTGATTCGGGGAAAAAACGCCGTGATCTCTCGGACATGAAGCGGCTCCAGGGGGGAATTTCCATGAGGCTTGGTGTCGGAGGTACCGACATTTTCTGATCCCTGTGGGCCACGCTACAGATTCACGGACTCTCGCCCCTTGTTTTCCGATCACCCCTCGACAGTTTCGCGCACCTTGGCGATCAGAAATCGCGGGCGCCGCCGACACAAACCCAAGATGCCGATCGCAATCCGAACGAGTCACCAACACGTGCATCGTGAGATTGTGGCCGCCGCCGGCCAGCGGCGGCACGGATAGACATGGAAGGAATCGTGTCGACGTTGGGATTCATCGCGCTGGTTTGTGCTGCGGAGCCTTCCGAGATCGTCACACGCCCGATCCCGGAGCCTCCAGCGGCGCTCGATGGCCAACCGCGTTTCGAGGTCATCCGCACGCTGGCCGATGGAACGGTACAGACCTTGGCCGATCGTGCCGTGGCCGTCGTGACCGTGGACGACGAACCATGGCTCGTGACGCCAGACCGAACGTTGTTGCGTGTCAGCTCCACCGGAGAACGCGAAATTCTCGACCACCATGTGGTCGTACCACCGGTGGCATTCGACGACTCGGTCGCCTGGGTCGCAGGAAACCAGTCGTACGGCGAAATCAAGCTGCACCACGACGGAACGACCCGCGTGGCCGCGCGCGGGTTGACGGCCGTGAGCTCGTTGCGCTTCACTCCGGAAGCACGACATCTCTTGGTGGTCGCAGCTGGCCCCGGTGGCGTTGCCGGCCTCCATGTCGTGGACGTGCACCAAGGTTTCGTGCGTTGTCTGACCAATTGCGATCTGCAGGTCGGTACGTCTTGGCAAGACAGGTTCCTGCCGCCACCCCCCGTTCCCGACGCGCTCGAATTCTCGGGAGACGACGTGGCTTGGGCAGTCGAAGGCCGAACCCACGTCGTGCGTTGGCGATTGGAGTGGGCGGCTGTCACGGCACGTCCCGATACGCACACGAGCGAGTCACCTGCGTTGCCGTTTTTGTCCGTGCCCCCGATCGTGCGGCCGATGATCCTTCCCCCTCCTCCGGAATTCTACGGGAGCCTTACGTTTCCGATTCGCTGTGCCGACGGCGGGCAGTCGTGCGTTTATATGGCCAATCGGCTCGACCTTCACGAAGGCAACGGACTCGAGGACTACAATTGCATGGGCGGGACCTACGACGGTCATCGAGGCTACGACTACGTCAAGCAGGGTACCACCCTTGCAAAAGTGGTTGCTGCAGGGTACGGCACCGTCACGTACGTCACCGACGGATATTTCGATCAGTGCACGGGATGTGTCGGTGGCGCGGGGGATTGCAGCTTCCAGGCGTCCAACGACGTCGTCGTGGATCAGGGCCAAGGTGTTTGGCAGAGCTATGGCCACATGAAAAAGGGAAGCATCAAGGTCAAGGTGGGCGACAAGGTAACCTGCGGTCAGGAGATCGGCGAAGTCGCTTCGTCAGGCTGCAGCGATGCGCCGCACTTGCACTTCGGCATCATTCGCGATTTCACCAATTCCAACGTGCACGATCCTTATGCCGGTCCTTGCTCCCCGACCCCCGAAAGCATGTGGGTGGAGCAGGGCACGTATCCCGGCCTTCCCGGAGCGGTGGATTGTCCCATCCCACCGTGCCCGGAGGGTTCGGAACGGTGGCATTGCGAGGCCACGGGGACCGGCCGTGAACGATGCGTCGACGGGAGCCAAGAGATCGAACCGTGCCCCGCCGGTTGGTCGTGTGACGACGGCATGGACGAGGCGCAATGCATCGAGCCGCCTCCGGATCCCACCTCCGGCGAAACCAGCTCCACCTCCGACGAACATAGCACCACATCCGGCGAAGCTGGCTCCGCGGCCAGCGGAAGCGGCACGAGCGTGGATGATGATGGGAGCCACACGAGCACGACCGAAGCCGAGAGCGATTCCCAAACGACGCTCGGGGGCGACACGAGTGGAGGTCCGAACGGTACGAGCCCGGGAACGTTCCCAGCAGAAGGTGGAACCCGAAACACGGAAGGATGTGCATGTACGGCCATCGGGAACGGCATGGGATCGACCGCCTGGTGGTCCGCTTCGCTGATGCTTTGGTTTCGCAATCGTCGGCCCGTGACCTCGAGGATCCTTGTCCTGTTCGGATCGGTTTTGGGAGCGAGCGGCGGAGTTGCTTGTAGCGGCTCCGACCGAGATCCACCGTTCGATGTCGGTGCCAGTCTCGGCGATGGGGAGACGAGCTCGGTGCAAAGCGATGGGACGGCCAGTGCTGGGCCGTCGACGGCTGCCGATAGCGATACCTCCTCGGGTGTCGGCACGGCCGGTACCGATTCTTCGAGTGCTGGTAGCGGCGAGACTTCCTCCGAGGGCGGCGGCGACGAAATTGCCTCGGATGCCAGCAGCACGGGCATGGGCTCGGAAGGCGAGAGCACAGGCGAAGGCTATGTGAACGAACCCTGTCCCGAGGCCTTGGACGGCGCACTCATGGCCCAGATCCAGCCCTACGTGGACCACGTCGAGGCCACCGCACCCGGCCTGATCAGCGACATCGTCCCCTCGATCGTGGTTGCCGTGGTCGGCAATGGTGAGGTCGCCTGGACTCGAGCCTACGGACAGGCCGACAAGGCGGCGGGCACACCGGCGAGTGCCGATGCCACGGTGTACCAGGTTGCATCGATCTCGAAAACGGTGACCGCTTGGGGTGTGATGAAGGCGGTCGAGATGGGGCTGATGGACCTCGATGCTCCCGTGGAACAGTACCTGACAAGTTGGCGGTTCCCGCCCTCTGAATACGACAGCGCCGAGGTCACGGTTCGTAGGCTCCTCAGTCACACCGGAGGAACGTCGATCGCCGGCTATGGCACCGGCTATCATCCCAACGATCCGCTTCCCACCGTCGAGGAGTCGCTGAACGCCTTCGAAGGCGGTGTTCGCATCGTGATTCCTCCAGGGACCGAATACCGCTATTCGGGCGGAGGGTATACGGTCCTGCAGCTCGCCTTGGAAGACGTTACGGGTGAAACGTTCACCGAGTTCATGGATCGCGAGATCCTCGCGGCTGTGGGCATGGAACACAGCTCCTTCTCGTGGTTGGACGAGATCAAACCGCTCACGGCCAAGGCCTACAACGACCATGGCACGATGTGGCCGAACTTCTTGTTCGCGGAAAAGGCGGCGGCCGGGCTCTATACCACTGTGACCTCCCTGGCCAAGTTCGTGGCTGCTGGCATGGAAAACAAATGTGGCGCTCCGGCCGGGCGCGGGATTCTGACCCCCGCATCGGTGGACGCCATGCACACGGCCCAACCAGCCACGAATGGTGGTTATGGCCTAGGTCATGACACCGTTACGATCCGCGGGATGGAGGCGGTTTACCACACCGGCTGGAACGCGGGCTGGCGTGCAGTGTTCTACGCGATACCCGACATGCAAGCCGGTGTCGTTGCGTTGACCAATGGCAACAGCCCTGTCGCCAACGATGCCGTCCAGACGCTGGCCTGCGACTGGATCTCCCACGTACCCAAGGGGAGTTGTTGACGATGACTTGGACTGAATCGTGACCTCCGAGAAGGCCGAAGCCGCGACGATTTCGTCGACGGTTGCGTAGTAACGTCGGCCGAAGCAATCGGCGATCAGAAAATGTCGGAACCCTACGACACCAACCATCATGACGACGCGAGACGATGGAACAACGCAACGCAAGGGACCCCTTGCGCTGTGCACCACGATGCTCGTGCTCGGCGGTTGCGGTGAGGACGTCAGGGTCGGCCATCAACTCGGGACGGATGCGCTCACGACCGGCACGCCATCGGGAGCCGAGGCATCGGGCTCTGACAGCGCCGACCCCCCGGGTTTGAGTTCCGATGCGTCCAGCACCCCTGGATCGAGCTCCAGCACCGATGGGTCGAGCTCTGGCAGCACCACGAGCACGGTCGGTCCAGAGATCACCGAAGAAGGCTCCTCCGACGGCGTGCGGTTCGATCTCTGGAGTAGCGGTGACTCGACCGCAGGTGGCGATGACGGAACCAAGCAGGGCTGCGACAAGATCGATTTCCTGTTCGTGGTCGACAACTCCGGGTCGATGGGCGCCCATCAGACCGCGCTGATCAACAGCTTCGGTCCGTTCATCGACACCATCTACGACAGGGTCCAGGCCACGGACTTCCAGATCATGGTGACTGATTCGGATACCGACTATGACGTCAATAGATGCGACCAAGGGTGCCCGGACCACGCGTGGTGTGGCGATTGGTGCACTGCCCAAAGCGGCCTCGACCTCGCTTGCGAAGCGACCCTCGGCGCCGGCGAAGTGGCACCCTACAACATGAGGCCAGCAACCGCGTCTGCGGCGTACCGGACGGTAAACGCTATCTCACCTCGGCGCTTTCGAGGGACGAGATCAAGGACAAGTTCGCCTGTGTGGCCAAGGTCGGAACACTGGGATCGGGTGAGGAGCTACCGATGAGCGCTGTGGCCGAGGCCGTCACCACCCAGAACCAGCCCGGCGCCTGCAACGAAGGCTTCGTGCGTGCGGATTCGGTCCTCGTCGTGACTGTGATCACGGACGACTACCCCAACATATACTCCACCGATGACGCTTCGACGGTCGGTTCGCCCCAGCAGTGGCACGATGCGATGGTGCAGGCAAAAAGCGGTTTCAAAAATCACATCGTCATGCTTGGGATCATCAATACGGCGGACGCGGACTGCGTCAGCGGAGCCGGCCCTGGACCCATCGTGCACCCTACCGAGCGGTTCGTCGAACTCGTGCAAATGTTCGACACGCGCGGCTTCATGGGCAACATCTGCGGCCCAGACTACAACACGTTCTTCGAGGAAGCCGCGTCGATCATCGACACTGCCTGCGACGAATTCGTGCCACCGGAGTGATTGCGGACCGGTCTGCTTGCGGTGCGTCGAGCACGAGTCCATCGCGCGGCTTTCGACCGTGAGGTTGATGTCTCCTCAATGAGTCAAAGTGGATCTATTGTTTGCGAGCTGCGGGATCAAGCACCAAAATGCTCGCTGGGGATGACTCGTGTCCGATCATCGATATTCATGGCCACGTGCGCGTGAGAAACGTTTCTAATGCGAAAACGTGGAAGCAGCCCTCGATGGTATCGTCTTCGCTTCCGAAGCTTCCGATGAACCTCCCTTGCAGCGAGTCCAAATTCTGATTCTCTAGCATGAGCTGGCCCGATGCTGTCACCGCCGAAAACCGCACGCTTTGGCCACCAGTAGCGAGACGAAGGGCCATCACGACGTTGTCGTCCGCGAGATGATCTGGTTTTCGGCTCGCGCTCGAATCGAGCGCGAGCTCGTGGTCACCCAAAAGGTGGCCTATGCTGGCCATTTCCAGCCCAAGCACGAAGTAAGGTGAGTGTCCGGTACCCACGAATCGATCGAGTGAAAAGATCAAAGAGTCCAAGTCGCGAACGATGTGAAACTTCGATTCCGAAAATTCGATCGTCAATTGAATTGGCTGCGACTCGAGCCTACCCTGAATGCTCAAAATACCGCCACAACCAGCAACTTGGCAAGCTCGAACCGCTTCATCGAATGCCGCAGCGTTCGCGTCGGTACACAAGAAGTGCTCGTCCTCGTACGCGGATCCAGCTGAAAAGCCGTCGATGCAGGCCGTAGAAACCGTGGTAGCCAGGACGACCAACACACGTAGCCGAGCGCATCTCCAAGCTTGATTTTCAAACGTTGGGTGACTCGCCATATCGTCTTACGTGCACACAATCTCCGACTCGCTAAGGTCCTCGTCGATGACGAGTACGTTCACCGCGTCCGTGGCCACTCCTGTAACTTAGCGTCCGAATTGTGCGCATGCAAGCTCAAAAAGGCTCCCTGTCCGCACTCCCGAGTTCGGCGCGCCACTTTCGATGATCCGCGACACGGACGGGACACTTGGTAGAGGCTCTACGCGTAAAAGCTGCCCTTTGCTCGTTTCACGTGTTGCGGCCGCCGCAACGCGCGGAAGCGAACGACTTGCAGCGCGCGGCATATCGGACAATTCGTGCCGAAAACGACCGGTCCGCGCGGGCTCAAGTCCGACGCGCCATAGTCGATGTCCGATTCCATGAGTGCGACTCGGATGAGTAAAGGAGTTGTCCTTACTTGGCTCACGGCTACCGCCACATGCACAGATTCGGGCGAAGACGAGGTTGCGGACGCGCAAGGCGAGTCGTCAGCAGACGGCGGGGATGAAGCTGATCCCGGCGGTACCGAAGAAAGCGGAACGACAGAGAGTGTGGAAAGTACCGGCGCTGCCGGTACGGAGAACGACGACACCGTTGGGGAAGTCGGCGAGCTTTGTCCGGATGTGGTGACGGGTGCGGGCATGTTGGGAGATCCATGCACGTTGAATACCGAGTGCGAGACGTGGGTGTGCGAGACATTCGAAACGCATCCGGCCACTCCTGGCGTGTGTGCCAGTCCTCCTCCCGGCTGCCGGTCCCGGGTCATGGGTACGGTAGAAGATTTCACCACCGACCTGCCGATTGCTGGAACCGAGGTCGTGTTGATTGAATCCGCAGGCGTGCTCAACCCGGAGGTCGCCGAACCCGTCCTGACCGCGATAACGGATGCCATGGGTCGATTCGACGTGACGAGCGAAGAACCGTTCACGGATGCCTTGGGCCTGGTCGCCCGGATGCGCGCCCCCGGGTATTACTCCAGTCTGACGGGTGCAACCGCACCTACCGACGCCAACGGCGTATATCCACCCCTGGCAGCGGCCCACGACTATTGGGCGATCCACGAGGACGACCTCAGCGATTGGAACATGGCGCTCATGGGCGACCCAGACGTGGCGGAGCACTGGCCCCTGGAGGAACACAATGTGATCTTCGCGTTCGTTCGCGAGTACGACTATCCTGGCACGCGCGTGGCCGGAGCGGTGGTCGTCCCGGTCGCACCCGAGAAGTCCAACCTGATGGTTCGCTACTTGGGAGACGACGGTACCTTCAACGCCAACGCTACCGGTTCGAGCGGTATTTCCGTGTTGTTCAACGCTGGACCCGGAGAAAGTCTCACGGTCGAAGTGGACGGTGGCGCACCCGGAAGTGCCATGGGCTACCAAGTGGGAGTCAGCGTCGGTTCCCTGTGGACCATAGCCCTGGAAGTCACGTTCGAGTAGCGCGGTTACGCTGCGCCCTACGAGCGGCGCCTGAATGTGTCGTGAACCCCTCAGCGGCGGCGCGGCCACGCGCGTGACGGGCGAAACGGCGCGCGACATCTCGGCCTATTTTTGGAAGGGTGACCGCATCCTGTACGTGAGGATTTCGCCTCGTTCAAGCAGTGGGGCAAGACCATGCAGGACGACGTGACCGACCGCGTGCAGTGCCTGATCAAGGAAGGCATCGTGGACCCGAAACGCGTCGCGATCTACGGCGGCTACACGATCGACACCGCCTGCGACGAATTCGTGCCACCGGAGTGATTGCGGACCGGTCTGCTTGCGGTAGCCAGTGTGAATTTGCGGTTGCCCACTTCAGAAAGCGCACGTGGCGCCGCTGTCTGATCGCGTATATCAGCTATGATTTCGGCATGGATCCCTTTCGGGACAGCGATATACGCATCGTTCAAGAAACGCCTCCGGCGAGCCGGCTGCTCCAAGCGCTCGAGATGATGGAGGAAGGCTTGCGGTGGAAACGGGCCCAATTGGCACGGGACCAGCCCGACGCGTCGCAGCACGAGCTCGATCGAATGCTGCTGGCGTGGCTCGTGCAAAATGACTGAGCTCGCCGTTTCTACGGCCCTCGGGGGAATCGCTCGTGCGTTGAAAGAGCGGCACAAGTGTTTCGCCCTCGTGGGTGGGCTGGCTGTCTCCGCCCGCGGGGAGGTTCGCTTTACCAGGGACGTGGACCTCGCCGTGGCCGTTTCCGACGACGATGATGCCGAACGCCTCGTCTACGATCTGCACAAAGCTGGCTATCGCCCGATTGCTAGCGTCGAGCATGAGTCCATCGCGCGGCTTTCGACCGTGAGGTTGATGTCTCCTCAAGGAGTCAAAGTGGATCTATTGTTTGCGAGCTGCGGGATTGAACAGGAGATCGTAGCGCGTGCGACGTTCGTGGACTTGCCATCGATCGGCGTCATTCCGGTGGCACGAGCGGAAGACCTCGTCGCCATGAAGGTGCTGTCGATGACGGACCGCCGTCTGCAGGATCGCATCGACGCAATGCATCTATTGGACCTGGCCGAGCTCGACCTCGATCACGTTCGGGAAGCCCTTCGCGTCATTCGTGAGCGAGGGTATGACCGCGGCCAGGATTTGGAGGCGAAGCTCGCGTCATTACGATGATTCGACGGGAGGTTCGTGAGGACTAGGAAGACCATGACCTCTAACGCAGTCCGCCATTGCACTGGGCGCTGCCGGTTACATAGCCAGCAAGGTGCTGTTTTTTTTGGGACCCGCGCTTTGTCCACAAGATACGCTGTCGAAGTTCGTCGGCTGCTACGTGCCGCAAACTGTCTCGCTCGCAACGTTGGGCGTGGCGAGGTTGGCGGTGGGCCAATATCGTTGCGTTCGCAACTGTGCTCGGCACATTGACGCATCCGAATCGAGCAGATGCCAGTACTGGCGTGAATACACCGGCGTCTTCGCACACGGTTCGGCGGCATGGTCCCGAGCGTGTTCGAGACAATCGTTGGCTGCTTCGCTACGAGCCGGATGGCACGGGCAGCATGATTACCGCAGGTCTATTGGGCGGGCTGTCCATCGTGAGCAAGACGATTGCCTGGGCAAGCAAGATCCGAATGTTCGAATGCAACACGCCGGAATCTGGGTGCAGTCACGACGGTTATGCCCTCCGAGGAACCTTCTACGTTCTCGACGACCTGATGTTATGGAGCGCCGTATCATTGATGACGGTCGGTAGCTATCGCATGGGAAGGCACCGACGATGGCATGGTCGTCCTGCACCATCCCGAGCGCTCGCGGTGGCGGGGTGGCCTGCGATCGTGCTCGGTGTCGCGGGGCATGTGGCTAGCAAAGTACTCTTCGTCGTCCACCCGCAATGCGACGACAGCCAGGACAGTTCTCGCTGCAACGTAGGCACGGGAGTGGCGTTCTCGATGCTGGGTATCGTCGGTACCACGAGCTTGCTCGCGGGCATGGGCATGCTCTCCCATGTCGTTGGATGGCGGTCCATGGATCGATACCTGCAGCACTTTCAACTGTCGACGCATCGTGGAGGTGCCATGCTCGGATTTTCCATGCGATTCTGATGCCCATGAAATGGTCGTTTGCGCTGGCGTACGCTGCGCCAGCGCGTCCTCGGTGGGTCCGAGCCCGAGACTCTCGAAACCGAACCCATGCGGTCACGAGGCGGTCGGAGTAAATTGGAGTCGATGAAGACGGAGCCAGACCCGGACCCTTCGGAGCGTGCCGCCTGGGAGACGGAGTTCGAAGCCGCGTCGCGTCGGCCACTAAAGGTTCGCTGGCGCTACGCCTTCATCCGCACCTACAAACCAGTCCTCGATGACGCCGAGTATCGTTCCTTCGAGACCACCGCCGACTACCGCGATTGGTGCGAAAAAAACCTGCCAAGCTGGTTGGGCTATGGCCAAGCAGTTTGAATACACCCAGGCGGAGAAAATTCGCGACGCGTTCGCCGAGCACGGCGTGCGATACTTGTTCTTGGGAAAGTCGGGTGCCGTCTTGCTCGGCTTTCCCGACACCACGCAGGACGCCGATGTCTTCCTCGAGAAGTCAGAAGCCAACGGAACCGCCGCAGTTGCGGCACTGCGCGAGCTCGATTTTGCTTTGACGGATGAGCAGGCTTCGGAGATCCGACGCGGAAAAGATTTCGTTCAGCTCAAGAACGGGCCCTTTGATCTCGACCTCGTTTTTGCTCCGGACGGCATCGAGCGGTTCTCGGACGCTTGGAGTCGACATATCGAGATCGAGGGTTTCTTCGTGTGTCATCCGGACGACATCATTGCCAGCAAGGCGGCCACGAATCGTGTCAAGGACCGCGAGTCCCTCCCGCGTCTTCGTGCTTTCCGTGACTATTGGCTCCGCCGCCGGCCGTAAACGTCGGCATTGATCGGGTTCTAGCGATGACGGAGTTGCCTACCACTGCGCCCAAGACTTCGTGAATGACAAGCGATCACGAACGACCCTCTCGTGCGTCGCTTCTGCGGTCTGCCAGTCTTGCCCAGCGAACGAACGCTGTCGCGGTTACTCAAGAAACTGACGTACCCGCACCATGAAAGAACCCAAGCTATTATCCGATCACGCTGATGCTCGCCCAGACCAGGCACGTCATGGGTCGGGGGCGGAAGATCCCGTACTACCGTGTTCGCGGTGTCATCCGATGACCTGTGCTCGCGCCTGCGCCTGCGCGCCACCGTGGCGTACTGCCGCTGGCACGCGAGCACGGCATCACAGCCGGCGATGGGTAGTGGTGGCCGAGCATGGTGCAGCCCCCCGGCGGGGGAACCACGCGACCGGTCTTCGCCGCGATCTCGAGCGTGGCCTTTGTTTCCAAAGTCCTCGACGCCTCGCGTAACCGAACCTCGCGTGCTGCAAGCCCGTGGGACGGATCTCGACGCGCACCTGCTGGACGAGCCTCCGCTCCCAGACGATGCCATCGCGACGTGTTTGCAACTCGGCTTCGGACCTCCACCACGAAGACCGCCGTCGGAACGTCCAGCTTTGCCCCAGCCAATGACGGTGTCGGCCTCGGGAATGTTCGGAATGTAGTTCATATCACGAAGAAACCTTCGATTCCGCGCAGACAATTGCCCCCGACGCGTCACATCAGGTCGATGACTGCCCCGAATTCTCCAGCGGGAATCGCGCTCGCGACCAGCTGCTCCTGCGACAGTGATCGTCTTCGATGGCGAACGATCCATGCCCTCGCGCTGGCCGGTTTGCTCGGCGGTTGCTACAGCGGCCTCGACACCCAGGGTGGTGCCGCGAGTCTTGGCGAAGCCGGTGCCGATGCCCCGGAAGGCGACGGCTTCGATGACGGTGGCTATGGCACTGCCGACGACGGAGTCGACGAAGGCACCAGTGGCGATGGCACCGCCGACGACGAAGTCGCCGAAGGCAACGGCACCGATGACGGTGCCGCCGAAGATTTCGAACCGGCACCCGTCCAGCTGCGCATCTTGCTCTCACGGCACTACGTGAACGCGGTGCGCGACCTGTTGGGCGAAGAGGCTGCTCTCGTCGCACAAGCACCACCGGACGTCCCGATCAGTGGCTTCGATGCCGTGGGTGCGGCCACGGTCGCGCTCTCCGACACTCATATCGACATCTTCGAGTCGTCGGCCCGTGCGGTCGCGGAAGTAGCGATTCAGGACGACGCGATCATCGGCCGCTATCACACGTGCGTCCCCACCGGCGCGACCGACGAGGCGTGCCTGCGCGAGTTCATCGGCAACTTTGGTCGTCTCGCGTTTCGCCGCAGCCTGACCCAACCGGAGCTCGACGACCACACCAATGCGGCATTGTCGGCTATGACCGACGCCGGTGACTTCGACGTGGGCGTGATGAACGCGATCGCGACCGCGTTGCAGTCGCCGAACTTCCTCTACCAAGTCGAGATCGGTGAGCCGACAGACACGCTCGGGATCCGCCGGCTCACGCAGAACGAGCTCGCGACTCGACTGTCGTTCTTCCTCGTGGGCACCACGCCCGATGCGGAGCTGCTCGATCTCGCCGATGCGGCGATGCTCGAGAACGACGCCGGTGTCCAAGACGCCGCCCTCGCGCTGCTCGCACGCACCGAGGCTCGCCACGCGCTCGCGGACTTCGTCACCGAGCTCTGGCGCCTGCGCAAACTCAACGCCCTGCCGAAGGACACGGCCGTATATCCCGGCTTCACTCAGCAGCTCGCCGATGCGATGGGCAAAGAAACCCTGGCGCTCGTCGAGCAAGTCGCGTGGGCAGAGGACGGCGACTTCCGCGACGTGTTCGACGCGCCGTACACGTTCGTGAACTCCCAGCTCGCCGCGCTCTACCAGCTGCCCAATCCCGAGCAGTACGGCGACACGTTCGTGCAGGTCACATTGCCGCCAGAACAGCAGCGCGGTGGCATCATGGGCCATGCGAGCCTGTTGTCGGTGCTCGCCCACCCGGCCACCACTTCGCCGACCCGTCGCGGCCTGTTCGTCCGCCAGCAGCTGTTGTGCCAGGAGATCCCGGCGCCCCCCGACGACGTCGACACCGCCCCGCCGATCCCCGGGGAATCCCAGACGATGCGCGAGCGGCTCGAACAGCACGCGACCGATCCAGCGTGCGCCGGCTGTCACAATTTCATGGATCCGATCGGTCTCGGCCTCGAATACTACGATGCAGTCGGCCAGTTTCGCCTCGCCGAGCCGAATGGGGCGGTCATCGACGCGAACTCCGAGCTCGACGGCCAGCCGTTCGCCGGCGCGCAGGAGCTCGGGGTCGCATTGAAGGGCCATGGTGCCGCGCCACCGTGCCTCGTCCGCAACCTGTTCCGCCACGCTACCGGCCACGTCGAAGTGCCCAGCGAGGGGGTCGAATTGACGAAGCTCGACACGGCCTTCGTGGACTCGGGGTATCGCCTGCAGGAGCTCTTGGTGGAACTGGTGGCGAGCCCAGCGTTCCGGCTGGTCGGGGATCCACTGTAAAGGAGGAGAAACGACCATGCGCCGCACCAACAACTCCCGCTTCACGCTCAGCCGCCGCACGATGTTGCGCGGCACTGCCTACGGTTCCACGGTCGCGCTTGCGCTCCCGCTGCTCGAAGCCATGCTCAACACCCACGGCGACGCTCTGGCCGGCGGCCAGGCGCTGCCGCGTCGCCTGGTCACGTGGGGTTGGGGCAGCGGCTGCGCGGCCAAGTACCCGCAGACCTACCTTCAAGACAAGTTCCACGCGAAGCGCTTCGAGCCGGACGGCGTGGGCCAAAACTACGAGCTGACGCCCCAACTAGCGCCGTTTGCGAACGTGAGGGAGTACGTGTCCATCCTCAGCGGCTTCAAGGTGGGCGCCGCAGAGGGTGGCGGCGGTCACCACCGCGGCTGCACGGGGTTCTCGGGGCACCCGATCATCCTCATCCCGCCCCTCGAAGGGGAGCACCACTCGAAGCCGAGCGGGCCGACGATCGATCAGGTCGCGGCCGCGGCGATTGGTGACCAGACCTTTCTTCCGTCGCTCCAGATCGGGATCAGCAAAGAGGTCATCGACAGCGAAGGGCCGACGATTCAGTTTTTCTCGCACAAGGGCAAGGATCAGCCGCTACCGAATATCTACGAGCCGCAAGAGGCATGGAACAAGCTGTTCAAGTCGTTCACCGTGCCCGACGATCCGACCCGCCCGCATCGCATCGCGAGCCTCGACGCGATCAAGAACGATCTGGCGCGCCTGGAGCAGCGGGTGGGCCACAACGACAAAATTCGGCTGGAAGCGCACCTCTCGAGCATCGAGCAGCTCCGCGGCCAGATCGACGCGATGGCTCCGCTGTGCGGTATCCCACCGCAACCGACGGTGGCGAACGAGGGTGGCGAGGAGCCGCTCGAGGAGGTCAACAAGGCGATGGCGGATCTCGTCGCGCTCGCGTTCGAATGCGACGTCACTCGCCTGGTGAGCTTTTGTTTCACCAGTTATGTCTCGTACGCCAGGTTCTGGCAGGTCGGAACGAACAGGGGGTACCACGATATAACCCACGACGACGAGGCCCAGGGATTCGTGGAAACCAATGAGATCGTCGACAAAGCGCTCATCTTCATCATGCAGCAGCTCGCATATCTGCTCGAGCGGCTGAAGGACACTCCCGACGGGGCCAGTAATTTGCTCGACAACTCGATCGTGTACGCGACCTCCGAGCTTGGGGTGGGCAGAGACCACAACGTCAGAGACCTGCCAATGCTCCTGGCCGGTCGTGGCGGCGGGGCGTTGGTCCACCCCGGCATTCACTACCGGTCGGAATCGAACGAGAACAACTCCGACGTCCTGCTCGCAATCCTGCAGAGCTTGGTGCCCCAAGCGACCGAAATCGGCGGCGGCGGCGGCCACTCGACGACTCCCTGCGCCGGAATCCTGGCGTAGGCCTGACCACACGCGCTTGGCCAGACCGTAGCGCTCCTCCATCGTGCCGACGATCTCGTCGACCGTCGTGACGTCGGTGGGGTTGCCGGCGAGGACCTCATAGCCGACGGGGAGCCCCTCGTGCGTCACGACCCGCGCGATGCACACCTGCTTGCAGTCCGGCCGGTGGTCACGGCTGTGACCACGAGCCGCCAGCGTGTTGCCGTTCGCCTCGCCCTCGAAGTACGTGCTCGTGGCCGACCTGACCCAAGTGCGTGTGTGGCTGGAAAACATGATCCGCGCGATGAAGTTCGTCGAGCTCATCACGGCCATCGTCGCCCTCATCGGCAAATTGGCTGGAATCAACGCTGAGTTGACCAAGCAGCTCGCCAATCTTCGGTGCAAGCGTCCACGCTCCGAAACCCTCGAGCGCCTCGGACGGCAGCTCGTGCTTCCGTTCGACCGTCTGCTCGAGCGCGGCCAGCCGGAAAAACGAGACGAACCGCGCAAGCCGTGCCAACGCCGTCGCCCACCCAGGACGTACACCCGTACCTGCGTACGTCGAGCGTATCTCCGAGCCGAATCCGGTCCCGGCAGACATCCGGAGCTGCCCGCAATGTGAGACCGAGATGGAGACGATCGGTCACACGACATGCGAGGTCCTCGATGTGATCCCCGCGCGCGTGATCGTTCGGCAGCGCATCGACGAGACCGTCAAGTGTCCGAATGGCTGCATGATCGTCTCCGCACCCGTACCTTCGGCGATCGTCGAACGCGGCAAGCTCGGCGATACGCTCATCGTCGAGACCGTGGCCGACAAGTACATCGAGCACCAGCCGGTCGAGCGACAGTGCACACGTTTTCGCCGAGCCGGCGTTCCGATCGCGCTGCAGACGCTGGGGCGCGGTGTGTCGGCGGCGATCGAGCTACTGATGCCGGTCGCAAGCCTGAACGCCGAAATGACGCGAGGACCGGGGCTGCTCGGCACCGATGCGACCGGCGTGTCGAGCCTGGACCCAAAGGTGTCCGAAGGGATCCGCACAGGTGCCATGTGAGTGCCATGTGGTGTTGGACCAATGCGTGTTGGGTTCACTTCGAGTACTCGCCGAGCGCTGACTCCGAAAGCGTGCGCCGATTCTTGGGCAAAGATCTCGCACGCGTCGTGCAGTGTGATGGCACCTCGACCACCAGCTTCATCGAGCGCGCAGGTGGCAAGCGTCCGGGATGCTGGGGACATGGTCGGCGGCGCTTCGTCGAGGCTGCACGCTCGGGTGATGTGATCGCCAGTCCTCGACGCGCTGCGAGGGTTCGTCGACGAGCATCGCGCTTCGACGCCTCCGAAGACCCCGCTCGGCCGGGCACTGGGCTATCTGCATCGTCAATGGCACCGACTCGTACTCTTCCTCGAGGACGGCAAGATCGAGTTGACCAACAACCGTCGCGAACGCGAGCTTCGAAAACTGGTGCTGGGTCGCAGGAACTGGCTTTTTGCTTGGCTGGACGAAGGTGGTGAGCGTACCGCGGCCATCCTATCGATCATTGGCACGTGCATCGCCCACGACGTCGACCCACCTGCTACCCGACCGCATGCTCATCGCACACCCGGAGCTCTACATCTGTGAGCGCGCGTTGCTGCGTCCACCCGCATTCGCACCGCCGAGCACCGCGACGGCCTGACCGATCAAAACCATCGATCGACGTGCATGGCGAAGCCAGCATTTCGCGCTGCGCATCATCGAAGCCCCATGCTCGTCGGTCGCGTTTGCGCTTCACCGCCCAACTCCACCACGTCCGCCAGCGTCCGTCACCTCGAGCGGCCCAGCACGTCAAGCGCTACGCCGCAAGCCTCCACTCCCACGTCGTTGCTGGATGGGTTACGGCGATTCCGCATCGGCAGAGAACATGGAGGCTGACACCGGTTTGCCTGGCGACACCAGTGGCTCGAGCGGTGAATCTGCCCGACGAACGACGGCTGGGATGACGGACGCGCGAGTGGTAGTCACGTGGCATGGCAAACAAACGAGAAACGAGATGGACACGTGAGCAAGCGCAAACGATGCTGGACGCGGCGAG
>Ga0187893_10006793_pt1 | contig 19259 bp, 14 predicted proteins | sample MA1701074metaG_FD_139574 | JGI IMG/M metagenome (GOLD analysis project Ga0187893, IMG submission 139574) | White microbial mat communities from a basaltic lava cave in the Kipuka Kanohina Cave System on the Island of Hawaii, USA - MA170107-4 metaG ... | reverse complement strand
GACTGGGATCACCTGCATCGGTTGCTCAACCAATGCGCTCTTCATTCCCGCACCTGCGCCGGCGAGAGGCAGCAACTGCGTATCGCCGGACGGCAACACACGCACATAGCCCCACTGTCCGGACTGGGAGTATGGCAACCGCTGGTTGCTATACACATAGTCTCCAGGCAGGCGAAACGGTCCGCCGGCCGAGGGCAGGAACGCATCGAGCACTTCCGAACCGGCGAACTCGACAACGCTGATCAGATCTGCGCCGCGCATGAAGGGCTCGATCGGCCACTCATGCTTCTCGACGCTGAACATCCCGTTCTGCTCATTGCTCGCCCCGATCACATGGATGCGCACTGGATCACCCGCATGCGCTTCGATGAGTGGAGTGGCTGGATCTTCAGGGTTATCCGCTTTGCAAGGCTGGAACATCTTGCCCAGCGAGCAACCCTGTTCTTCACGATACTTATACGGCTCCGACCGATAGTTGACACCGGTCAGACCCGCCACGTTTTGCACATAGGGCATGAAGCTCGTGCCGATGATGTTGTCCTCGTCTTGGAAGAACAAAGCCACGTCGCGATAATTGGCTCGCATCTCGTTGCCGGGTACCGAGCGATCTATGATCACATCGGCAGCCCAGGTGTTCTTGTTCGTGAGATCGGCGCCGGTCTTTGGATCCCGATACTTGGACCCCTTTGGACCGACCACCACGGCTCCAAACAAGCCATTGCGTGGATTCGTCATCACGTTGCCCCAATCCCACACCAACGACGTGGTTTCACCATTGAACGGATCCGCGTAGTATGTATAGAGCCGCTCGGCTCCAGGAGCGATCGTCTGATCGCCTGGATTGTTACCAACGTTGGCGCCCATCGAATCCTTTGGATCGAAGGCCAAACCAATCGCGGAGAAGGAGGCTTTGCTCTCCTGCATCTTGTTCTTCAGATTGACTTTGACACAATCTCCAACGTTCACACGAAGCGTGAGCGGCATCGGGTGCGCACCGCTCGCCACCTTCGCGGTATCTTCTTCCAAAGCATAGATCTTCGCCTCGGGATTGCTGATTTGGATCCTCCGTTCGAAGTCCACCTCGATGGACTCAGGCGCCTTGGCGTTGAACTTCATGGCCGGATAATCCAAGGCCACGACGTTGAAGCTCTTCACCGGGGCGTCAGCCGGACAGACCGGCAACGATTTGGGAATCTCGCCCTTGATCGAGTAGCCGGCCGGGAGCTTCTTCAGATCGGCCTGCTCCTTGTCATAGACGCGAATGAGGCCCCAAGCCCCTTCAGAGAACTTCGACGAACGACCGTTGAAGTGGATGAAGTCACCAGCTTGCAACCGAGGTCCACCGGCTTGCGGCACCACGAGGTCGTAGCGCTCCGCTATCCCGATATGCATCGAATTCTTCCGATTCGCATCGCTGGCATACCGTTCACTCAAAAAGGTATGACCCGAGATAGTCCAGGTCATCGTCTCGTTCATCAGCGTGTGCAGGAGACGGAACACCATCGTATCTCCCGTATAGGCACGCAGCAATGGCGTATATGGATCGCCATGGATCTGGCTGTTGAACGCCTGCGATACATCAGGATTGGTGGCCAACCTCTGGGCGATCGGACCGGCTCTGAAGTTCAAGCCGCTCCCGGTGGTATGGGTCCCGCCGTTCAGGAACGGCATCGGCGTCATATAGAGCTTCTCCGGCATCATGAACGACACGGTTTTCCCCGCTTCGAGGGCCACTTCAACCGGCTGCCCTGGCGGATTGCCCGCAGTCACGATGTTGACGGTGTGCGGCACGGTATCGTGCACTTGGACCATCAATTCACGGAAGCTGTTGTTCACGCCGTAACCTACCGGCTCGACCGTGCGAATGTCCGCGATCGGACCACTCCGGATCGCCTTGCCGGTCTTCGGATCGTGATAGGTCGATCCAACAGGCTCGGCGATGAACGTGCCGAATCCGCCGTGCGGCCAGGTGGTCGCCCCGAAAGCATGATCGTGCCAGAACACGGTTCCCACGTCCGCATCGACCCAGAACCTCTGTCGAACGAATTCGACCGTCACGATATCGTTCGCCGGGTGATCGTTCTTCAGACCCTTCGTCAAGGCAATTGTGCTGCCCTTGATCTCCTTGATCCGAGCGACTTCATTGCCCTTGACGTTATCGGCGCCGACCAAGATCAGCGTGCCGACGTGGTACTGGCCTGCATTCTTCACCTTGATCGAGACGGCACCCATTTTCACCGGCGCAGTCAGCACCGTGTTCATCGGGGGCGGCAACCCCTTCTTGTTCGTCTTTTCCAGCATCGTGAACGGGCGCACCGACTGTTCATAGGAGAAGCCGGTGATCACGCCGTCCGACGCCTGATTATCGAACTGCAAGAAATGCCAGTGGGTGTTGATTTTCGACGACTGAAAGTTCGTGTAGTCGTCGTCCACCCATTCGCTGGTCAACATCCAGTCGACACAATCATAGATGTTGCCGCGCACGACTAACGGGTACTTCAGGTCGTCGTTGGCCCGAATCGCCTCCTCTTCTTCATGGAGCACGTAGATCAACCCGTTTGGATCGATCACCGGTGGCTCCTTGCCCTGTGCCTTGGCGATCTTAATCGGCAGCTTAATGAAGTGAACGTTGTAGCTCTTGCGTCCGGCATTTTCCGGACAGAGGCTCCAGACACCGTTCTCACCCGGCTTCGCCTGGTCGTTGCTCTCATCCCCATTCGCATCCCGGCGGATCATCTCCAACCAGGGCGCACCCACGTGGTTCGGGGAGAACATCGCCCGCTTGCCGAAATGCGGCGTCAGGTGAGGCCAGGCCACCTTGCCGGTCAGCGGCTCAAACATGATCGGATGCCGTTTACCAGGATGGGTGGACTTGTACTTGGGATTGTCCGTCGTGCTCTCCTTCTCGCTCATTGCACGATTGCCTTCCCAGACCCAATCCAACACCGTCGCATCATAGGACACAAGCTGACCCTTTTCATCATCTTTGTGGCCAGGCTTGCCCATAGTGGGCATTTGCATCGTCACCCAATCCTTGACCGTGATGGTGGCAGGGTTAGTGGTCCAATTGCTCTTGCCCTTGTCGGTAATCGTGAATTGCTTGCCAAACCAATCGACTGTCTGACCGATCAACTTGTCCGACGAAATCGGAGTCTTGATCCGGCCCTTACGATCCGGCAACTCACGGAGATCCGGCATTATGTCGTTCCGCAAGTCTCCCTGCTGGATCGTGTTGTATACGCGCCAGTAGCCCCACATACCAGATACATAATGGTGCGCCACGTGGCAGTGAAAGAGGAAGTCGCCTGCCAACTGCTGGCAGAGACCGGAACCGCACTCCGTCTCGAGGTCGAGCGCTTCGGAAGGACCGATGACTTCGACGTCAACCCGGTCTGTCTTCGCACGAATCACAGGATATTTCACCGGCCCGTTCACTGCGGTCGCCCATAGATTCATGTCGTCGATCGCCCGCGGGCTGCGCGGCCAACGAATGGTTCCACCGTGGGGGTGGTGCGAGTGGAAGACTTCCGATCCACCATGCACCAAGCGGAACTTGGCCGGATCGCCCATATAGGAACGGGGAATCGTCGGGGAGGCATCGCCGAATGTGTAGGAGCTGTACCCCATCGACTCGTCTTCGAACCCGAAATACTCGTGCTGCAAGTGCATATTATTGATACCGAACGGCTCGCTGCGATAGTTGATCGCGCGGCCACCCGGACGATAGGAATCGGTCAGCGGATCGCGCTGCGGCAGGAAGTCGCCCTTCTTATTGAGCGGGCGGAAGGCTTCGTCGCCGACTTCATGATAGATCAGCACAAACTCACGGAAGTCCGGACCGGTACCGTTCTTAATGATCGTCTGCCAACCACTGGAGGCCGGTGTTGGATCGCCCTCGCCGAGCGGCTCCAGGTAGCTAGATCCGCGCGGCTCGACGACGAAAGCCCCGAACAAGCCCATCACCGTCAACTCACGATCTTGGGCATAGGTATGGAATTGGCGGACACCTTCCTGGGTGTTCGGGTGGATGTACCACTCGAACTCGCCCGTCTTCTTTTCTTCGACGACCGAATCAGGGTTCGTCGTGGTTGCCGCCGCGCCGGTGGCGCTCACCACCATGCTCGATCCATGGATATGCAGACTGACCGGTCCGCCGCCCTCTTCCAGCTTGTTTGAGAGCTTGATCTTGACGCAGTCACCCTGGTTGGCGCGGAAAACGAGTGGCTGAATCCACTGGGACTGCACGCCAGGAATCACGGCGCCAGGATCGAACCCTTCCTTGTCGCGGGCTTCCTTGTTCTTGGCTTCTTCTGCGCGCACCTTATCCAGATTTTCATCCAGCACATACATGTAGCCGGGATAAAAATCGAGCCACGTGTTGAGCGTGATCTCGACGTTGATCGTGGACACGTTGTATTGCTTCACCGGGGCCGTGGCGGGACACTTCCCGCCGCCTGTTTGCGCCACAGGCTCCACGCGAGGATCGGACATGAGGAGCATGTCCTGACCGCCCGCTCCATACTGGTGCATCATGGAGGAAGTGTTGTACATCCCGGTGTTGACACCCTGCAGTTGGGGATCATGGGCCATATGGTCCATGATTCTCTTGTGCTGCTGTTCAACCATTGCAGAACGCTCTGCCTTGCCGCTCATCGCATCCTCGACGATCGTCTGACCTTTGAGTTGCTCCGCCCAACCAGGCAGCTGATGGCTCATCGCGACGTGCTGCGACGACGTCTGCTCAGCCTGTGAGGGATTCTCAGCGGATGCGAGCGGAGCTCCGAGCAAGGCCACAGCCGCCATCGCACCGAGCATGCGGGTAGGCATCCAACCCCCTAGTTTATAAAAAAACATGACCGGCCTCCTAGAAATGATAAGTGGATTAGCCAACAACTCCGGCGAAAATTACAGGCAGAACAATGGTTCAGAATCTCACCCCCTTCCAACGACACGAAGGGGTGGTCATCTTCAAAATGTAAAAGAACGATACTGAACTTCACATAGAGGAGTCAACCCCTTCAATATCCCATGCGGCTGACGACACGACTCGCGTTTCCTTTCATGCGAAGTCCCACACCGCATAGACAAGTGGGGCTTTCGGCCTCTGACGCCTGAGGCTTCTTCTATGCGCACACCTCCAGTTATGTGCGATAATGATTGTTATGCTTCTGAAGCGTTGGCTAGTTGGCGATCCTCTCAAAAGCACTCAGGCAACGCACGAACGACTGTCGAAAACCCTCGCTCTCGCGATCTTTTCCTCGAACGCGATTTCTTCCGTGGCCTATGCCACCGAAGAAATCCTGCTGGTGCTGGTCCTTGCGGGAACTGTCGCCATTGCCTGGTCCATTCCCATCAGTTTTGCGATTCTGTTTCTCGTCGTCGTCCTGACCATTTCCTATCGCCAAATCATCTACGAATACCCGGAGGGTGGCGGGGCCTACATTGTATCCCGCGATAACTTCGGGGAACTGCCGGCGCTGATCGCAGCGGCGGCGTTGATAATCGACTATGTTCTCACAGTGGCTGTCAGCGTAGCGGCAGGCATCGCGGCCGTGACTTCGGCCGTACCAAGTTTGTTTGCGCATCGTGAAGCCCTCGGGCTAGTCGCGTGTGTCTTCATTATCGTCATGAATCTTCGCGGCGTGAGGGAGTCGGGTAAATTCTTCGCCGTCCCCACCTACTTTGCCATCGGCGCCCTCGGAGTGATGTTGGTGGTCGGAAGCATCCAGGCCCTGTTCGGACAGGGTGTCTCGTTGTCGCCAGACCACCAGACAGCGGCCGAAGAACTGACTCTGTTCTTGATCCTTCGCTCATTTGCCGCCGGCTGTGCGGCCGTGACCGGAATGGAAGTGATCTCGAACGGCGTGAAAGCCTTTCGCCGGCCAGAGTCCCAGAATGCCTCGACCACCATGATTCATATGTCACTGATTCTGGCGGCTTTATTTATGGGTATCAGCTTCCTGGCCTATCACTTTGGAATTTTGCCCAAAACGGATGAGACGGTCGTTTCTCAATTAGCGCGTCTCACCTTTGGCACCGGCGCTCTGTACTACGCGCTCCAGATTGGGACGATGTTGCTGTTAGTCCTTGCCGCCAACAGCGCCTTTACCGGCTTCCCCCATCTCGCTTCGATCCTAGCGCGCGACGGCTATATGCCGCGTCAGATGGCGACATTCGGCGACCGATTGGTGTTTTCAAACGGGATCATCATTTTAGGGATCATCGCCTGTTTCCTCCTGATCCTCTTCCACGGGGACACGCACGCCTTGATCCCGCTATACGCAGTCGGCGTGTTCATCTCCTTCACGTTTGCCCAAGCCGGCATGGTGCGCCGATGGCTGACCAAGAAGGGGCCTCATTGGCGAAAGCAACTGATGGTGAACGGCGTAGGCGCCGTCACGACCGGCATTGCATCCATCATCATCGCCAGTACCAAGTTTACCCACGGCGCCTGGATCGTCTTCCTCCTCATTATTATATTGGTCTTGATGTTCCGCTCGATTCGCTCTCACTACAAAGCCGTTTCAGAACAGATCTTGCTCACGCGTGATCACCGTCCTCCACTACCACGACGCAATATCGTTATTGTTCCCATCAATGGCGTCAATCAAGCGGTGATTCGAGCGGTCGATTACGCACGCAGCCGTGCCGGCGAGATTCAGGCGGTAATGGTGGATGTGGATCCGGAGTCCACGGCACGCATAAAAATCCAGTGGGCCCAATGGGGTTGTGGCGTCAATTTGATCGCCCTCCCCTCTCCCTACCGCTCTGTCATGGGATCTTTGCTCGACTATATCGAAGAAATTCTGGAGAAGGAACCCGACATCTGGGTGACCGTCGTAATCCCGGAGATTCTTCCCGCCCATTGGTGGCAGGGCCTCCTGCACAACCAACGTGCGCTGCTCCTCAAGACGGCGTTGCTGTTCAAAGATCGTGTCATCCTGACCGACGTCCCTTTCCACCTGAAGAGATGACCGTGAGGCATTAACAGGATGCTGAAAAAGTCCGCCAGCGGCGTTCTCGCATCGCTCAGAGGCTCAACGTACCGAAGCGTACGCCTCGCCTCTTCGCTCGCTGCGGCCTTGCTGAACGGCCTTTTTGAGCATCCTGAGTCTCTGTTGATTACACACCATAATAATGTACGGTTCCAACGTGTATTGTGTATAAACTGAGTTTTCCCGCAGCCTGTTAGACATGAACCGTCAAACGTGGGTTCGGACCATTTGCTTTTTTACTTTCGTCTTTTGCCTTGCGCTTCCGGCGCAGCAGGCGCTCGCCTTCAAGATCACAGAGCCGGTGGAGGGGGGCAAACTAACGGCGGGAAAAACCGTCACCGCCCGAGTGGACCTCGGCAAGGATTCTGGCATCGTCAAAGTCCGCTACTATTGGTATGGTGAACAGGATGACACCCTGGTCGAACAGGAAGATGCCACAGCCACGGGATCGATCGTTGCGCCGGTGGCGCTGATCGGACTGTCCGACCATGATCCGGCCTTCGGCGGCCCGCTGCGGATCCCGAAAGACGGCATCGGACCGATGCGGTTGCTGGCAGTTGCCGAAATTTCACGAGGGCGATTGGGGACGAGATCCGTCTTCGACGAAATCCTGGTGAACGTAGAACCAGATGTCGCTCTCGCTACCATTGAATTCGAAACCGATAAACCCCTGCAGCTCGGGCGAACGGGACAATCTGCTGCATTCGGCCACGTCGATTCAATGGGCAAGATTTTCGAGCTGCCGGTCGTCGGCGAGTTCGCCGACGGCGTCACTCGACGCATCAGTTCCCCAACCTCCGGCACGGCCTATCAATCGTCAGATCCCAAAGTCATTCGGGTGTTGCCCCATGGCCTCTTGCAGATCGCCGGCAACGGCAAGACCGTCCTCACGGTCACGAACCGCGGCAAGCAAGCCTCACTCGAAGTCGTGGTGACAGTGAACGACGAGCCGAACGAACCGCCGGTGGCCGACGCCGGAACGAACAAGACTGTGAAGGCTGGATCGCAAGTGAAGCTGAGCGGATTGAAAAGCCGCGATGCGGAAGGCGAAGCCCTGTACTATGCGTGGAGTCAGGTACGAGGCAGCAAGATCGCGCTGCTGGACGTGGCTAACGCCGAAGCCTCGTTCCTTGCGCCGACCGTGTCAGAGAAGCGGACCTACCGGTTCAAGCTGAGGGTGACGGACAAGAAGGGGGCGGATAGTGTGCCGGCGTTTGTCGATGTTGTGGTTGAACCATAAGAGTCGGGAGCAACTGGGTGCTCTCCGTGCTCGCGCAACGCGCGGCCTCGGAAGGATGAGAGGGAGCGGCCAGGTGCCCTTCTTGCTCGCAGAACGCGCACGATGAAACGGTGCTCGTTCGATGCGCGCAGTAAAGGGCAGCCTCGGCCACTCCCTCCAAGAGAATCGAAAGGCACTCGTTGGACGCGCGCAGTTGAGAGCGTCCCAGTCGCTCCTACCTATGGCCCGCTAGCTCAACCTGGCCATCCATACGACGACACACTTGTGAAGAGTGGTGAAGTGTGGAAAGCCCGATCCGGTCTGTCGAACGACCTCTTTGAACAACCTAACAGCCATGGAAGGCTTAACGTAACCTCACACGTGACACCGAGATGATTGCACGATTGTTTGTGCTGCTGCCATTTCATCTAACAGTCCCTGATGGTCAGCAATTTCCTTTGTACCAGGCTGAAGATTCAGGATACGGGATTCACTTCTACCCACCTGGACGCAGTGAAAATGCTCCACCTCTTACTGATGAAGAGAAAATCACAATAGATGGTGTTACGGCATTTCAGGCGGACGCCTTACGAATCGATTTTCGCAAAGAGAGTTTCGATAGACGCGCAGGGACTCACATCGACCCGCCAGAAGATGTCATTGATAGAGCCATCAACTTTTTTCTCACGCGTCTCCGTCATGTCGCACGCGCAGGTCAGGTGCGGCCCGTAAGATTTCCTTTGGTCACTTGGCGAATCCGGTATTTGAACGATGACGAAAGCGAACTCAATGAAGAAGCAGGGTTGGTCAGGGGGCGAGGAGTACAATCTTTCTCGTCTTCCTTCATAGCGTTGACAAACAAGATTTGGTCTGACGTATTCAGTCTGCCACCAGACTATGAGCCACCTCCATGGGAAAGCCTCCTTCTCGATGCAGCAGTTGAAATGCCAAGCATTGGACCAGCCCTAGTACTCGCTGCTACAGCATTGGAAGTCTTCATTTCCCGTGTCCTAGATCGCCTTGCCCCCACTAAAGTTATTCCACCAGAACTGTGGCATTGGATAAATGAACGCGGTAATCGGCTTAAAGAACCAAATCTTGAAGAGCAATATGATGCTCTGATGAAGTTCCTCACAGGTCACTCACTAAAAGACGAACCATTGTTGTGGGAAGCCTTCAAGAATTTGAAAGATGCGCGAAACGCTTTCGTCCATGAGGGAATAGCCAAGATTGGCCAGACTCCCGTCAGTACTGAAAGCGTCAACAAACTTATTGCATCTGCTTCCAATATCATCGCGAAAATCAGAGAATGGCTTCCCAATGAACTTCATTGGCCAGAATTCAAATACGATCTAACCGTCGAAATCCAAAAACGACTGTTTTAGGAAGTACGATCAAGAGCCTAGGCTTTGCTCAACCGCACCGGACCGTAGGTTTTGCGGGCTTGGTGGAGTTCCTTGATATGCCGGCGGAGGGCTGGGCCGAATTTGGAGGCGAGGACTGCTTTTCTTTGGGGTGCGATGTTGTGCTCAACTTGCTCGATCGCTTCTGCCAACTGCTTGACCAGCCGTTGGCCTGAGCCGGTGAGCCACTTGAGATGCCAGCCGGCATACTCCAAGTCTTGAATGGAGTATCGGACAGATTCCACTTCTTCAAGGCAGCGAAACCTGGCTCGCTGCAGATCGCGCTGGGTCAGTCCTGCTCGTTTCCATCGAGCCAAGCCACTCCGTCCAGAGGCCCACGTTGAGAGTCGCTCGAAGAGCATCGCTCCTATCACAAACGTAAAGGCCGCGTGCAGAATGCCTCTGACCGGACGCAGGGTGCGGCGCCAGGGGGAATAGAAGATCTGCTGGTTGCGATCCCCGTGATAGAGAATCTGTTTGCGCAATAAAAGATTTAAATGGTGATGGCTATTCTCGTGGATCAAATCGTCGATCAGATCGAGGTGGTCCCGGTCGAAGCAGTTAATAAAGGATAGGCCTGGCCGGTGGCGGTAGCTGAAACTAACGACGCCCTTGGCCTTGAGCGGGATTATCCGAGTGGTCAAGAGCGCGAGGACCTCGTGCCCTTCCGGCCAAGCCTCTTGTACGACTGTCCATGCCCGCCCGATTCGCGCAACTTGTTCGGCTGAGGTGGAGGCCACCGTACGAGGTTGGCGGTCCTTTCCGTATACGAGCGTCGGCCCGACTGTGACGGCCTTAGATCGAGTCTCCGTCGCCACGACTGGCGACCGGTGCATCCAGCTCCAATTCAACCGATTGCCTCTCCTCATGCACAGAGGGGTCATGGTTCGTCCGATCTTCAGAGACAGCTCTTGCGGATGAACTAGAATGGTTGCCTGGCCAGATGTTTGTTTGAGGGCACTCTTCACCGGGGGAAGAGCCTCGTAGATATCGCCCTCCATCCCAACGGCCATCGTCCCCAACATCTCTGCCCGTTCGACGTTGTGGCCGAGATGCACTTCTATGGTCCAGGACGGAATCTTGCGAGAGGCACACCACAACATTGGAAGTCCCGGCACGAGACAGAGAGATTCCTGTGTCAGCTCCTGCGTGAGGCGGGCACAAAGTTCGTTGAGTCGCCGTTCAAGCCCAGAGGCCTGGGAGACCCCGCGTGGGAACAGATCGTCCAGATAACTGTTTTCGAAGAACTTTTCTTGGCACTCGGCAAACAGCTGCGCCGCGAACTCACGAGGATTCTGCTCCGCTCGAATCTGTTGCAACAAATCGATGAAGTAGACCAGGTCGTTCAGCGCTTCGATCCAGCCGACAACTTTCCAGTGGGCGTACGCATCCCGCTCGAGTGCTTGCCCGAGGAACCGGAAGTAGGCCACAGGCAAGGCCAACGATTTCACGACGTCTGCATATTGGTTTTCTAAATCCAGGCAGAGATCTCCCAGCAGTCTATACATCGACAGGTGAAACTCTTCCTGAAGACGAGCCAGCAATGGCACATCGAACAAAGGCATGGAGATCACAGGCTCCGAGATGGATGATGGAGTTAGACTGTACCGGAGGAAGGGAAGCGCTGCAAGAAGGGTTAGCAGACTATGGAGAAACTAACTTGGCACGTGAGAATTTCGGAGGTCCGCATGTGTGGCATAACAGTAGGAAACTCACACAAGATATTCAACAAGGCCGACTCTTCGCACGTCGTTCGTGAAGCGTCGTTCGGCTCTCGTTGCAGAATCAACTACGGCATGTTCACGAGAAACGATTCACGCTTTAAATGGTGTCGAGAACGCTGCGTGGGGAAATGCGTGTCTCTGGGTAAAGAGGCTGTCTCGGCAGACTCAGGGCGGGCGGGTGAAGTAGCCGCCGGGGTCTAGCGGGTGAGAATGCCTACTTTTTTTGGGATCCTGTACAAGGTTTTCTTTGGTAGGTAGCCAAGTTCATCGAGGCGCAGTTCTTTGACATGCTGCATCACGTGATTGCTGAGATCGGTCTGCACGGATGCTTCCTGCGGCAATGTGGAACCATTTACCAGCGTGAAGGGCAGTTCATCCTTCCAGAGCAGATGGCCGTCGCGATTCACGAGGTATAGATAGAGACGTCGTGAACCCTCTGCTTTCCACCCCCAGTCGCTCGGATGAGAAGTCGATCCGGCAACTCGGCTGACGAGAACGGTATCGACGCCCAGGTTCCGCGTGACTTCTTTGGCCAAGGCGCTACGATCTGCATCATCGGCTTCTGCCGAACGCGGATCGGCTCCGGTGACTCCGTCCGCAACGGTGGCCGGCGACTCAACGCGCAATGTGGTTTCCTGCTGCAACATGGTGGCAAGCCGCGCGCCCATCTCCGGATCACCCTCAACCGGAAGGATTGCCACGCTCGTCACCTTCAAATTGTGGACAGCATCGTTCGATTGGTCCTGCTGTGCCACCCATGATTGCTCGAACGGCTCAAAGGTCACATTGCTGCTCCTCATTGAATCCACTGCCACCATTGCCACCCAGGCTCCCGCGAGGCAACCTTGCAGCAGAAAGGACCCGGTCACAACCAGACTGAGGGTCATGACACGCAGCCAATCCCGCCGGCGACCGGTTCGGGCCGTCGCCAGATCGAAGCTTTCTGTCATAGAGTTGAGTGTCATGAAGAGCTGTTTGAGCAAGAGAAGTGCCTTACTAGAGTGAGCCTCACACATCGCCTCCAACCTGTCGAGTTATTTGCGAGTATCGACAGGCCAGCGGGAATAGACCCTGTCAGTCCCGCTGAGGAGATGGTCTAAAACATACAGCTGGATGACCAAGTTTGAACGCCGACAGTTAGTCCGCATTATTCATGAACGCTTCTGCTGCTATCGCCGATGCCTGACTCAAGCGAGACAGGCGAGACGGGTGGGAAAAGCGCGATTGGCAGTGAAAGGGCTCACACGTCACGCAAGTCTCGCTCCTCGCGCTTGTCGCGCGCCACTTCGTTATTTCGCGACGAACCGTCATGAATATTGCGGGCTAGGCAGAAGAACGCGTGGGCACCAAAAGGTTGGTAGCAGAACCGAAATTATATTGAACAGATCTTGATATCACGGCAAGGGATCGGAGCCGTTGGTATCGTTGGGCCGACCGACACCAATCCCGGATTAGGCCGTCGCTTTGAGCGCGTGTCGGAGCCGTGGCATAGCTGCTTCTTTTCCGAGTAAGCGCAAGGCCCCCGCCTGTTGGATCATCCGATGTCGCTGAATGAGCGGATCGACAATGTTCCCGCAGGACACACATCGCCATCCTTTCATCCACATCGGAATACTGCTCTCCTGTATGTCGATCAAGTTATCGACAACCATGAGCCCGTCACATCTTGTGCACTCCATGTGACCCTCCTCAGTTACCGCTGGGGCCCACGACACCACACCCACTCCCCTTCCAAGCTTAGCAGACGTGTGACCAGCCGTTTACCTGTCAGAGATAGCAATCGCAATGCCACGGGTGTTACTGCGACTGCTTGCGTGTTTTAGCGGTGAATCGTAGAGTGGGGCCGAGCAACATTCGGCCTATACCGCTTATACATGTGACACATATTGGTCCCATGCGGCAAAAAGTGCCTGGCCTACGAGCCGATGCCCTGAGAGGGGGGATTCCCTCACTCATTATCAATCTAGGTTGCGCTCTTCGAACCCAGCGGCCGATCAGAGGCGAATCGTGGGACTGACCGCGACAGAAATTGCCAAGGTGACGGATGAACTTGCTCCGGCCTTGGCCGGGGGCTGGATTCAAAAAATTTACCAGCCAACGAATCGTACGCTGGTGCTGGAGATTCGCGCGCAGGGACGGACGCACCGACTCCTCATCTCGTGCCACCAGGAAGCAGTCCGTCTGCACTTCACCACGGAAGTCTTTCAGAATCCACCGACACCTCCACCCTTCTGTCAATTTCTCCGCGCCCATCTGCAAGGGGCACGAATCGACCAGGTCGAACAGATTCAAGGAGACCGGATCGTCCAACTTGCACTGACCGCCAAGGAAGGTCCCTGCAGATTGGTCGCAGAGCTGACAGGGAAAACATCGAATCTCCTCGTGCTCGACGAGGCAGGCCGTATCCGACGAGACCTGAATGGGGTGAAGGATCGTGTAGGACAGCTGTACGTTCCTCCCGCTCACCAGCAACGAGAACAAGGTGTTGCCGACCACGCGCGATTCAGCCAGGACATCCCAGAATCACCATTTCCTCTGTCGGCTTCCATCGAAGCCTATTTCCACATGGCAGAGGCTGTTTCAGTCATTGAGACCGTGCGGAACGTCCGGGCAGGGATACTCAGAAAATCCATTAAGAAGCTCCGCCACCGCATTGGGGCATGGCAGGAAGACCTCGCAAAGGCAGAGAAGTACAAGGCCTACTCCCGCTATGGCGAACTCATCAAGGCGAACATCGGGACCATCCGCAAGGGCCAGACCGATGTAACCCTGGTAGATTATTTCGATGAGGAGCTTCCCAACCTGACGATCCCGCTCGACCAGACCAAAACTCCCCAGGGCAATATGGACGACTACTTCCGAAAGCATCGGAAGCACCTGGCTGCAGAGCGGGAGCTGCACCCACGCATCAAGGAAGGGCAGAAGGAATTGGAGACTCTCCGCCGAGAATTAACTGCTATCGAACAGGGAACCTGGCAGCCACCCGACAAGCCCCAGCTTATAGTGCGCGCACGAACCCTCTCGCGGACAGGTGGAAGGAAGGGCCGTCAGGAACAACGTCAAGGTTTGTTCCGTCGCTTCACCTCATCAGACGGTTTGGCGATTTATGTCGGAAGAAACGCGCGCGCGAACGACGAGCTGACGTTCGGCCTCACCAAGAGCGACGACCTCTGGCTGCATGCCCGCGGCACGCCTGGCTCACACGTCGTGGTGCGATTGGAAAAAGGAAACGACCCGCCGCCCGAGACGATACGAGACGCCGCGACACTGGCGCTGCTCTATAGCGATTTGAAGAAAAGCGGGAAAGGCGACGTCATCTACACGAGACGCAAGTGGGTCAAGAAGGCGAAGGGTCAGGCACCAGGGGCTGTCATCGTCACCCAGGAGAAATCACTATATGTGAGCCTGGAAAAGAAACGGCTGGATGCACTCAAGGCCCGATCGGCGCATGAGTAACTGTTCGAATCTCACACTGCCTTTCCTCTCATTCCTTTACCATGCTGCCAGAAACGTGGATTTTCTCGCCATGGACTCTGTCCGGTACTATGCTGGTGGCAAGGTAACCATACATGTCAGGACAGCAGAACATCGTGCCTCCATCCGTGTCCCCGACCATCCTGGTGGTCGATGACGAGTTGGCCATCACGAAGCTGTGCAAGACAATCCTTCAGCAGGCAGGTTATTCGGTCCTCGATGCCGACGGCAGTTCAGAGGCTCTCAAAATCTGCACCCAGCATAAAGGGTCCATCGATTTGCTGCTCACAGATCTCATCCTCCCCCCTCCAGGCTTTCAATTGGCCTCAAGCACCAATCAATTCCCCCATGTGCACGGCCATGACCTGGCCGTCCGCGCGCTCCACATACGAAAAGACCTGCGAATAGTCCTCATGTCAGGCAATATCGACCAGGATTTGGCAGGGTACGGCATACACCGGGGGGACCTCCCATTTCTTCCCAAACCGTTTGAGCACCAAGCCCTGGTGGCACTCGTGCAACAGACTCTTCACGCGCCTCCGCCTTCGATCGAAAGTCTGACAGCGAGCCCGCCCGAAAATCCAACAGTCGGTGATGGGTGGGTTGACTAGCTGACGGCCCCCACATCCCTAGACACGACAATCTTCTCTCCTCTCACTGCAACACGCAAAACGGGGCTGCCATCGTGACGATAACAGCCCCGTTCACATTCGCGAATCAGGATTACCAGCGATCGCGCTTACCGCCGCCACCGCTACGACCACCGCCTCCGCCCCCACCAAATCCACCGCCAGTGCGAGGCTCCTGGGGACGCGCTTCATTCACGGTTAAGGTCCGGCCACCCATTTCCGCACCGTTGAGAGCGGTAATGGCTACCTGCGCTTCCGCATCCGAAGACATCTCGACGAAGCCGAAGCCGCGTGACTGTCCCGTGAACTTATCCGTAATGATCCGCGCGGAAGCGACGGCGCCATGTTTCCCGAACAGATCACTCAACTCCTGCTCAGTCGCCGAGTAAGGCAACCCACCGACATAAATCTTCGAACCCATCTGGGCTTCCTCCTTTGAGTATAATGATATTGTCTTGTACGCGAGGAACGGGGGAAGGAGCGGGCCGAAGACGCAAAAGATGCGGCGACTTAGGTCTGACTTCCGACGAGATTCTCGAGCAAGGCAACATCGATGCTGCAGGCCTGTATGTTTTACGCCACCTCACCGCCAGGCCCCTGCGTGAAGGTAGTTCTAGGCTATCATAGCCCTCTTAAATATGGCAATCTGGACCCGCCCCCCTATCGACTTACTCCCCAATGCGCACCAGCAGTCCCCGTTCCCTGCAAAGTTCGAACGTCCAATGGAAGCCAGCAATCACCACGCCAAGAAACAATAGATTAAGACCGGTCGCCCACCCGAGATGGGTAATCGGCTCAGCAGAGTCGTTGAGCACGGCGCGCATCCCTTCAAATACATGAGCAGCCGGGTTCATCCAGGCAATGACCTGCAGCCAACCGGGGAGCACCTCCATCGGATAAAACACACAGGAGATGGGTTGGAACAGGAACACCATACTCCAGGCCAGAACTTCCGCTTCCTGGCCAAACCGCATGATAAGGGCCGTAGTCAGTACCCCGATAATCCATCCCGTCATCACGAGATTCAAAACAAAGGGAACCAGCCACATCCCGATCACGAAGATGTTGTAGGAATAGAACAGGCCTGCGCAGACAACCATAACCACCGAGACGACCATTACTTTGACGATGCTCATGACCATCGTCGCGGCGAGAAACTCGCTCGGCTTGAGCGGACTGGCGAACAAGTTCATGAGATTTCTCGCCCAGATTTCCTCCAGGAACGAAATCGTAATCCCCTGCTGGGCTCGGAACAGCACATCCCACAGAATCAACGCCCCCAAAAAGAACGTTACCGCCCCTGGGATCTGTCCCTGAAATTTCATGAGGTAGACCGTAATGAATCCCCAGATGACGAGGTCCAGAAACGGCCAATAGAAGATTTCCATCATACGCGGCAAGCTGCGCCGGTACAGGTACAGATGCCTCGCCACCAACGCATAAATCCTATGGACTTTCATCTCATCCTTCTCCCCGTCTCCACCCCAAGAAGTTTGGCGCACATCGTGGGCTGGTAGGGACGTTCCCCACTGCGCGCATCGACCAACTATAGATTGAATGTGCGCGGTCTGCGAGCACAGGGAACGTCCCCGTCAGCCCGCTCTATTATTTATCCCTCGCCAACTTCACAAATACTTCTTCCAAATCGGCCTGCCCAAACCGCGCCACAATCTCCTGCGCCGTCCCTTCCGCCACAATCTTTCCCCGCTGGAGGAAGATGATCCGATCCGACATCTCTTCCATCTCGTGCATATTATGCGACGTATAGAGCGCGCTGAGTCCCGACGATCGTCGCTCCTCCTTGAGGAAGCTCCGAATCTTTTGTGCGATATCAGGATCCAGACTCGCAGTCGGTTCATCGAGAAACAGAATCTTCGGTTCTGTCAAGAACGCCTTGGCCAGCCCGAGACGAGTGCTTTGACCGGAAGAGAGCTTGCGCGTCACTTTATGACGAAACTCACCCATCTCAAGCCGCTTCACGATGTCATCGACCCGCTCTTGGATGTGAGACAGACCGTACAGCCGCGCAATCACCCAGAGGTTCTCCTCGACCGTGAGCGCCTGAGGCAGTGAGACATAGGTCGAGGAAAAGTTCACTTGTTGCAGAATGACCTCACGGTTAGCCGCCAGATCGAGCCCGAACATCTGAATGGAGCCGGCGGTTGGTGTTACCACTCCGAGCAGCATCTGAATCGTGGTGGTTTTCCCCGCCCCATTCGGGCCCAGCAATCCAAGAATTTCTCCCGGTCTGACGTCGAACGAAATATCGCTGACGGCGACGAACTCGCCGAACTGTTTCACCAGATGTTGGACGTGCAGGACAGGTGTGGACATGAATCTTCAGCGATGTAGCAGGAGACTTCCAGCAACAAGAGCGAGGACGACGGCGGCTTTAGTAAGCTGCGGAAAAACTCGGTTTATACACAAAACACCGTTGAAGTCTTTCATATGGCGCCGCTGTCAAAATAGTCTCAGGATGCTCAAAAAGTCCGCCCAGCAAGGCCGCAGCGAGCGAAGAGGCGAGGCGTACGCTTCGGTACGTTGAGCCTCTGAGCGACGCGAGAACGCCGCTGGCGGGCTTTTTCAGCATCCTGTTAAGTTTCCAGCCCCTGCTCCGCACAAGACCGCGATCTTGGAAACTGCTTCATGATCAAGGCGGCCACGCCGACGACATCGTCCAGGCCGAACAGAGGAACATGTAGGTCGATGGGCTTGTCCGATACCACCGCGAGCAGCCCCTCAGTGGAAACAGGAATTTCGCCGATCTGCTCACGGACGATGACAATCTTCGGATACCCTTCGTGTTTCCATCCTTCGGCGATGATTAGGTCATAGGTGTGATCGAGAAACCGATCCCGCACGTCTTCGACACGCATCTGATCGGACACATCTGCAAACATCGCCATACTCCCCTTGGAGAGCACTATCACGCTGCCGGCGCCGGCCCGCTTGTGGCGCCAGCTATCTTTCCCTTCCGTATCGAGGTCAAACCCGTGTCCGGCATGCTTCACCGTCGCCACCTTGTAGCCGGCCCGGACCAACTCAGGAATCACGCGCTCGATCAGCGTGGTTTTCCCGCTGTTCGATAGACCGACAAACGAGACAATAGGTACGGCCATGAGTGCACTGGTCAATGGTCAATCGTCATTGGTCAAAGGCGATCAAGAATGATACTCGCCATTGAATAATGACTGATGACTATTGACATCCTTTCCCTATCAGCAACAGGACAGCCGGTGAGGACCTGTGTGAATATGCTCTGAATGGCTGGCCCAGGCTTCTCCGCTCAACAATTGAACCGACACCAGATCGCCCGGGTTCACTCGTTCAACTTCGACGGGGATATCGATCAAACAATTGGCCTTCACCATGGAGGTCAACATTCCAGACCCTTGCGCACCAGTTGTTCGAACCTTGAAGACACCGTCTTCTCGAGTGAGTACACCTCGTAGAAAGTGGCGTCGGTCCGTCCGTTTGGAAAACTTTTCCTGGAAGATCGCCTGCACGACCGGTCGACCGTAGCTCCGGTGTCCGCTCATTTTGAGCATCGCCGGCCGCACGAGTTGCTCGAACGTCACCATGGAGGACACGGGATTTCCCGGCAAGCCGAAGGCCAGCTTACCCTGAATCTTGCCGAAGGCAAGCGGCTGCCCCGGCCTGATCGCCAGCTTCCAGAAGTTCATGTCTGCGCCCAGTTCGTGGAAGACCGCCTTCGTGAAATCGTAATCGCCCATCGACACGCCACCGGACAGCACCAGAATATCCGCCGTCAGCCCGTGCGAAATTTTTTCCTTCAGCGCTACAAGCGTATCCCT
>Ga0187893_10006792_pt1 | contig 19262 bp, 5 predicted proteins | sample MA1701074metaG_FD_139574 | JGI IMG/M metagenome (GOLD analysis project Ga0187893, IMG submission 139574) | White microbial mat communities from a basaltic lava cave in the Kipuka Kanohina Cave System on the Island of Hawaii, USA - MA170107-4 metaG ... | reverse complement strand
GCCGGCATGACGTACGTGCCCGGCAGCGGCCGCTGGAGCGGCACCGGCGCCACGGTGCTCTCGGACGCCGACTCGACCGACACGCACGGCGCGGGTCCCACGGTGCGTTGGGACCACAACGAATCCACGCCCGGCGCGGTCACCGCGATCGTCAGCTCGGTGCCCTCCGGCCAGTCCGGGAGCATCACGTTCGAGGTCATGGTGAACGCGGGCCTCGCGCCGCAGGTCATCAACAACGCCGCGCGGTTCGCCTACCACGACGGCGCCGCCGACGTGGGCCCGTTCTTCACGAACGTCGCGCCGTTCACTGTGGACCAGTCGGTCTCGGTCACGTTCACGGGCCAGACGGTGGCGAGCGCGCTGCAGGGCGCCACGGTGTCGTTCACGAACGTGCTCACGAACACGGGCAACGGTCCGGACGTGTTCGACATCACGACCGGCGGCAGCACGTTCCCGGCCGGCGCGATCGTGCAGCTCTTCCAGAGCGACGGGGTGACGCCGCTCACGGACTCGAACGGCAATCTGACGCCCGACGTGGGCCCGCTGGCGCCGGGCGCCAGCTACAACGTGGTGCTGCGCGTGACGTTGCCGGCCTCGGCCACGGGCGGACCGTTCCAGGTCCAGAAGACCGCCACCTCGGCCACCGACCCGCTCGCGCGCGCCACCGCCACGGATGTCCTCACCGCGATCACCGCGAACACGGTGGACGTCACGAACAACGCGCCGCTCCCCGGCGCCCCCGGCGCCGGCCCCGGCCCCGAAGGGGCGTTCGTGGACCGGCAGACCGTGAATCCGGGCGCCACCGCCCGCTTCACCCTGTACGTCAACAACACCAGCTCGCAGGCCGACGCCTACGACCTGGCCGCCAGCACGGTGAGCAACCTCGCCGTCATCACGCTGCCGGCCGGCTGGACGGTGACGTTCCGCGACGCTGCGAACACCGTGATCACGAGCACCGGCCCGATCGCCGCCGGCGGCAGCATGCTCGTCTACGCCGACGTGGACGTGCCGGCCGGCCAGGCGGGCGGCAACACCGAGCTCTACTTCCGCGCGCTCTCGCCGGTCTCGGCCGCGCAGGACATCATCCACGACCAGGTCGGGGTCAGCGTCGTCCGCGACCTCACGCTCACCCCGAACAACACCGCGCAGGTGCTGCCGGGCGGGTTCGTGGTCTACACGCATACGCTCGCCAACAACGGCAACGTGCTCGAGGGCGACGGCACGGGCAGCGCGGTGACGTTCACGACCGCCGATAACCAGGCCTCGTGGAGCTCGGCGCTCTACTGGGACACGAACGGCTCCGGCGTGTTCGACGCCGGCGACCTGGCGCTCGCCGACCTCGCCGGCATGGGCGGGCTCGCACCCGGTGCCACGCTGCGGGTGTTCGTGCAGGTGTTCGCCCCGGCCGGCTCGCCGCTCGGCACCATCAACACGACGACGATCACCGCGACCACGGCGAACGTCGGCTACGTGGACCCGGTGCCGCCCCCGGCCCAGGCCCAGGACGCCACCACGGTCATCAACAGCCAGGTCACGATCGTCAAGCGGCAGGCGCTGGACGCGGCCTGCGACGGCACGGAGGACGCGGCGTTCACCACGCTGAACCTCACGACCGGCGCGGTGCCGAACGCCTGCATCCGATACGAGATCGTGGTCACGAACACCGGCACCACGCCGATCTCGGGGCTGGTCGTGAACGACGCGACGCCGGCGAACACCGTGTCGTCGAACGCCGCGTCGGCGTCCACGTCGCAGGGCTCGATCCTGGTGCCCGCCGACGGCACGAGCGGGCCGGTCACCGCCACGCTCGGAGCGCTCGCGCCCGGCGCTTCGGCGACCGTGCGCTTCAACGTGCGCATCAACTTCCCGTGATCTGACACCCGCGCGGCGGCGGTCCTCACGCGACGGCGTGGGGCCGCCCGCCGCCCGCCGGGGCCTCGTCCGCCCGCCGCACGGGGCGTGCGGGGCCCTCTCACACGCGTCACGCGACGCCGCCTCGCCGGGTCCCTGTCCCGGCGGGCGGCGTTCGCGGGGCGCCGGGGTCCGCGCATGACCGACGGCAGCACCCGAACTTGGCGAGGAGCGCTCTTCTTTTCGCGCGCGAGCGCGCACGCGTATCTAGTATGCGCGCGGGCGCTCGGTCACGCCCGGCCGCTCGCCCTGCCCGTCGCGCTCGCCGTCGCGGTCGCGGCCGGCGCGCCGTCGGTGATCGCCGCACCCGCGCCCGGCACGCCCATCGACAACACCGCTGCGGCCGCGGCGCTCGATGCCTCCGGCGCGCCGATCGCGCTCGCGAGCAATCCGGTGCGGACCGTGGTCCAGGCCGCCTCGCTCCCGGCGCTGGCGTTCTACGACGCGCCGGACTACGCGCGCGCCACGCGCGTCTCGGCGCTCACCTCGCCGCTCCACGTGCAGGCCGTGGCCGCCGGCTGCGACCTGGACCCGGCGCGGATCGAGACCGTGAGCCTCACGCTCCGCTCGCGCACGACCGGCGACGCCGAGACGTTCGGCGCGGTCGAGACCGCGCCCGCCTCGGGCGTCTTCCGCATCCTCTCGGGCGCGGCCACCTCGCCCGGCCCGGGGGTCTCGGCCGCGGGCGACGGCGTGCTCTCGATCGTGCGCGGCGACCAGGTCACCGCCGAGTTGGCCGGCTGCGGCGCGGTGATCACCACGGCCACGGTGTGGATCGAGGCCGTGAGCCTGGTCTACGACTCGCGCACCGACGCCCCGGTCGGCGGCGTGGCGGTGCGGCTCGTGGACGTGAGCGGCGCGGGCAACGGCGGCGTTCCGGGCGGCCCGGCGCGCGTCTTCGCCGCCGACGGCGTGACGCCGGCGCCGGCCGGCGTCGTGACCGACGGCGCCGGCCGGTTCGCGTTCCCGCTCGTCCCGCGCAGCACCTACCGGCTCGAGCTCGCCCCGCCCGGGCCGTGGCGCTTCCCTTCGCGCATGGGGCTCGCGGGCCTGCCGGCCGGACACCTGACCGACCCCGCCGGCTCCTACGGCGGGCCGTTCGTGCCCGCGGACTCGCTCTCGCCCGTGCTCGTGGACGTGCCCGTGGACCTGGTCGGCACGATCGCGCTGTTCGTCGAGCACACGCCGGGCCGGCCCGAGGTCGAGTGGGGCGACGAGCTGGAATACGTGATCCGGGTCGCGAACCGCTCCGACAGCGCGCTCGCCGCGGTCACGCTCCACGACCGGCTCCCGCCCGGCTTCTCCTACCGGCGCGGCTCGGCGCGCGGCGGCATGCCGCCCGCCTCCGGCGGCGTGAGCACGCTGGCGCCGCTCGCCACCGAGCCCGCGGGCGCCGGCCCCGCGCTCGCGTTCGACCTGGGCCCGCTCGGGCCGCGAGAGGGCTACGAGCTGCGCCTGCGCGCGCGTGTGCGCGCCGGCGCCCCACCGGGCGAGGCGGTGGCCGTGGCGCAGGCGGTGGCCGGGCCCGCGGTCGCCTCGCAGCCCGCCCCGGCGCGCACGCGCGTGCGCGGCGACGTGTTCGCGGACGAGAGCGGCATCGTGGGGAGCGTGCTCGTCCGCTCGGCGGACGGCCTCACCGGCACGGGGCTCGCCGGCGTGCGCGTGTTCCTGGACGACGGCACCTGGGCGGTGACCGACGCGCGCGGCCGGTTCAGCTTCACCGGCGTCACGCCGCGCACGCACGGGCTCAAGCTCGACCGCGCCACGCTGCCGCCGCGCGCGGTGCCCGTGGCGCTGGACCAGCGCGACGCCGGCACGCCGGGGCTCCGCTTCGTGGACCTGACCCGCGGCGAGCTCGTGCGCGCCGACTTCGCGGTGGCCGGAGATACGAGCGCGCTGCGTGAGGCCGAGGAGCGCCGCATGGCGGCCGCGCCGCGCGACGAGGCGGCGCGGGCGCTCGCCCGGGCCGTGCTGCGGCCCGAGGAACGGGCTCCTGCGCACGACGCGCGCTCGCTCCCCGCCGCAGCCATCGTCACCGGCGAGCGCGAGTCCGGCGCGGGCGGCGCGCGTCGCGTGGCGGCCGCGGCGGCGGCTCCGGCCGGCGCGCCCACGGCGCTACCCGCCTCGCTCGAGAGCCTGCTCCCCACGCTCGGCGACGAACCCGGCTTCATCGGGATCTCCGACCTCGACACGGTCGCGTTCCCGCAGCTCGCCGTGCGCGTCAAGGGCCGGCTCGGCACGCCGTTCCTCCTGCGCCTGAACGGCGAGCGCGTGCCCGAGTCGCGCGTGGGCCGGCGCGTGACGGCGGTCGGCGATCCCGCGCGCGGCGAGCCGGCGGGGATCGAGGCGTGGGAGTACGTGGGTGTCACGCTCCGTCCCGGCGTCAACGTGCTCGAGCTCGGCACCCCGCGCGCGCGCGGCCGCGTGGCGGTGCGCGTGGTCGCGCCGGCCTCGGCCGCGGCACTCGTCCTCGCCGTGCCGCCCACCGCGCCCGCCGACGGGGTGAGCCCGGTGTCGCTCGCGCTCGCGGTCACGGACTCGGCCGGCGTGCCGGTGGGCGCGCGCACGCTCGTGACGCTCGAGACATCGCTCGGCCGGCTCGACGCCCGGGACCTGGACCCCGCCCGCGCCGGCGTCCAGGTGGCCGTGGAGGGCGGCCGCGCGCTCGTGCCGCTCGCACCGCCGGCCTCGCCCGGGCGCGCGCGCATCACCGCCGCGAGCGGCCGGATGCAGGCGGCGGCGGACGTGGAGTTCGTGCCCGAGATGCGGCCGCTGCTCGTGGTCGGAACACTCGAGGGCGTGGTGACGCTGGCGGGCGTGCGCCATCCGTCGGGCTCGCGTGCGCCGCGCACCGGGTTCGAGCAGCCGCTCGGCGAGTTCCTCGCCGAGTCGCGCGACGGCCGCCGGAGCGCGGGCGCGCGCGGCGCGGTGTTCGTGAAGGGCCGCGTGCGCGACGACATGCAGCTCACGCTCGGCTGGGACTCCGACCGGCCGAAGGACCTGCGCCGGTTCCGCGACCTCCAGCCCGACCGCGGCTACCCGGTGCAGGGCGACGCGAGCGTGCGCGGCTACGACGCCCAGTCCACGGGCCGGCTCTACGCGCGGCTCGATCGCCGCGACGCCATGCTCCTCTACGGCGACCTGACGACCGGCGGCGCCGCCATGGGCGGCGGCGGGCCGTCGCTCGCGAACTACGCGCGGAGCCTCACCGGCGCGGCGGCCGCCTGGGGGAGCGAGGCGCGCGGCGGGCGCGCGTTCACGAGCCGCGAGCGCTCGCGGAGCGTGGTGGACGAGCTGCCAGGGCGCGGCGTCTCGGGCCCCTACGTGCTCACGCGCGCGCCGATCGTCGAGCAGAGCGAGCGGGTCGAGGTGCTCGTCCGCCTGCGCGACCAGCCGGCCGTGGTGCTCTCGTCCGAGCCGAAGCAGCGCTTCACCGACTACGAGCTGGACCCGCTCACCGGCCGGCTCGTGTTCCGCGCGCCCGTGCCGGGCCTCGATCCCGCGCTGAACCCGGTCTCGGTGCGCGTCACGTACGAGGTCGAGGGCGGCGGCCCGCCGGCGTGGGTGCACGGCGTTCAGCTCCACGAGCGCGTGAGCCCGCGGCTCGACGTGGCGGGGACGTACGTGGACGACCACGACCCGCTGGAGCCGTTCGAGCTGCGCGGTGTGTCGGCGCGCATCCGGCTCGCGCCGCGCACGACGTTCGAGTCGGAGTGGGCGGTCACGCGCCGGCTCGCGGGCGGCGTCGGGCCGCCGTCGGCGGGCGACGCGGGCCGGCTGGAGCTGCGTCACGAGGGCGCGCGGCTCCAGGCGCGCGCCTGGGGCATGTCGGCCGCGGGCGGCTTCACGAACCCGGGCGCGGGTCTCGCCGCCGGCCGGGCCGAGGCCGGCGGCCGGCTCGCGGCCCGCCTCGCCGAGCGCACGCGGCTCACCGCCGAGGCCGTCTATACGGCCGACGCCGGCGGCGGCATGAAGCGCGGCGGGTTGCTCGCGAGCCTCGACCGCACGCTCTCGCCGGCGTGGCGCGGCGAGCTGGGCGTGCGCGTGGCCGGCGAGTCGCGTGCGGCCGCGCCCGCGGAGCCGCTCCTGACCTCGCTCCGGGCGCGGCTCCTCGGCCAGTGGCCTGCGCACCCCGAATGGAACGGCTACGGCGAGGTCGAGCAGGACCTCCGCCAGGCCGGCCGCCGCATCGTCGCGCTCGGCGGCGAGTACCGCTTCCACGCGCGCGGCCGCGCCTACGCGCGGCACGAGCTGGCGTCCACGCTCGCCGGCGCGTGGTCGCTCTCGGGTGGTGAGCGCCGGCTCGCCACCGTGGCCGGCGTGGACGCGGCGCTCGCGCAGGACGCACAGCTCTTCGGCGAGTACCGCCTCGCCGACGCGTTCGCCGGCCGCGACGCGCAGGCCGCCGTGGGACTCCGGAACGCCTGGCGGCTCGCGAGCGGCATGCGCGTGGGCGGAGCGCTCGAGCGCGTGAGCCCGCTCTCCGGCGCGCGGGCGGGCGAGGGCCCGAGCACGGCGCTCGCCGGGAGCGTGGACTGGGCCGAGGACCCGCGCTGGAAGGGCTCCGCGCGCATGGAGGTGCGTTCGAGCCGGGCCGCGGACCAGATCCTCCAGACCATGGCCGCGGCGGTGAAGCTCGACTCGTCGTGGACCGCGCTCGGCCGGCACGCGCTCACGTTCGGTGGCTCGCTCGACGGCGCCGGCCGTGAGGCGCGCGAGCATCTCCAGGTCGCATTCGCGTTCCGCGACGCGGGCGGCGCGTGGCCCGGGGCGCCCGCGCCGGCGCACGGCCGCTGGGACGCGCTCGGCCGCTGGGAGCTCCGCTACGAGCGCCGGCCGGGCGGCGGCGTGCTCCACCGCCGGGTCGTGAACGTGCTGGGCGTGAACGGCACCGCGCGGTTCCCGCGGGGCGCGCGCGCGAACCTGGCGTGGGCCGGCAAGCTCACGCGTGACGAGGCCGACGGCATGGTGGCCTCGGGCGGCGCGCAGTGGCTCCACGGCCGCGTGCTGCTCGAGTTCGCGCGCGTCTGGGACGCGGGGCTCGCGGCCAGCGTGCTCTCCGGGCGCTCGCTCGCCGAGCGGCACGTGGGCCTCGGCGTGGAGCTCGGCCGCCAGCTCCCGGCCGGCACCTGGCTCTCGTTCGGCTACAACCACTTCGGCTACCGCGACGACGAGCTGACGGGCGAGGAGTGGACGCGCACCGGCGGCTACGTGCGCGTGCGCGCGCGCTTCGACGAGACGTTGTTCCGGCGCGACGGGATGCGGCCGTGAGGCTCCGCGCCCTGCACGCCGCCGGGGTGCTCGCTGTGCTCTTCGGGACCGCCGGCGCGGCGCACGCGCAGGTGGTGCGTGCGTTCGCCCCGCGCTTCGCCACGAATCAGCGCGGTGACGTCACACTCATCGGGAACACGCTCATGTCGTGCAGTGGCGGCGGGCAGTGCACGAACGGGCGCAACGGCTCGGGCGGGAACGTCAACAACAACAACTTCACGATGGTCTACGTGGACGCCGACACCGACGCCACCACGTTCTCAGCCAGCAGCGCCACACTCGCCCTGGCCCCGGGCGCGTCCGTGCTCTTCGCGGGTCTCTACTGGGCGGGTGACACGAACAACGCCGCGCGCAACACCTGCCGGTTCCGGGTGCCGGGCGGGACGTACGCCACGATCTCCGCGTCGCGGCTGGACGTGAACGCCACCGACTATCAAGCGTTCGCGGACGTTACCACGCAGGTGCGTGCCGCGGGCAATGGCGTGTACTGGGTCGCGAACGTCTACTCGACACCGAACGCGAGCAACATGCACGCCGGCTGGGCGCTCATCGTGGTTTACGCCGATCCCACGATGGCGCTCCGGAACCTCGTGGTGTTGGACGGGTACGCGCACGTGTCCTCGGGCAACAACGTCACCACCACGGTGTCCGGATTCGTGACGCCGCCCGCGGGGACGGTGACCACACGCCTCGGCGTGGTCGCCTACGAGGGCGACCTCGGCTACACGGGCGACAGCTTCCGGCTCAACGGCACGAACCTCGCGGACGCGCGCAACCCCGCGACGAACTTCTTTAACAGCAGCGTCAGCCTGCTCGGCACCACGTTCACGGCGAAGGCTCCGAACTATGTGAACCAGCTCGGGTTCGACGCCGACCTGGTGAATGCCACGGGCCTGCTCGGGAACGGCGCCACCAGCGCCACCTTGCTGCTCACCAGCTCGCAGGACGAGTACTACCCGGGCGTGCTCACGTTCGCGACCGACCTGTACGCGCCCGTCTTCGACGACGCGAATTTCACGAAGACCGTCACCGATCTGAACGGGGCGCCGGTCCGACCGGGTGACATCCTGGAGTACACGCTCACGATGCGGAACACGGGCCAGGACCACGCCGTGCAGTGCGTGATGCGCGACACGCTCCAGAGCGCGCTCACGTACGTCGCGGGCTCGCTCCAGGTCTCGAGCGGTCCGAACGCGGGTGCCAAGACCGACGCCGCGGGCGACGACCAGATGGAGTACGTCGCCGCCACGCGCACGGTCGTGGCGCGGCTCGGGACCGGCGCGAACGCCGCGAGCGGAGGCCAGATCGACGTGAACGCCACGACCTCGGTGCGGTTCCACGCCCAGGTCGCGCCACCGTCGCCGACCGGGATGGCGGTCTCGAACCAAGGGGCGCTCGCGTTCGTGGCGTCGCAGTCGGGCGTGGCGTTCGGCTCGCGCAGCGACGGCGATCCCGCCACGGCCGGCACGCAACCGACGACCGTGAGCACGGTGTCGGCGGCCATGAGCGGCACGGTGTTCGAGGACGTGAACTACGGCGGCGGCGCCGGCCGCTCGCTGGCCGGATCGGCCGGGGCGCCGTGCGCCGGCGCGCGGGCCGAGCTCTATGACGCCTCCGGCAACTTCCTGGCCGCCACGACGACGGACGCCGCCGGCCTCTACACGTTCGACGGGTGGACCCCCGGCCTCCATCAGGTGCGGGTCGTGAACGTGAGCATGCGCTCGAGCCGGCCCGGCGTGGTGCCGGGGCTGCTGCCGGTGCAGACCTTCCGCACCGATGCCACGACGGCGGTGGTGGCGGTCACCGACCGCGTGGGGGGCGAATCCCCGCGGCTGGCCGACGCACCGGCGAACACGACCGGCGCCCCGCTCGCCTCGCTCACCACGCCCACCGCGGCCGCGCAGTCGGTGAGCCCCGTGACGCTCGGGACCGCTTCGGTCGCGGGAGTGGACTTCGGCTTCAACTTCGACACCATCGTCAATCCGAACGACGCCGGCCAGGGGAGCCTGCGCCAGTTCCTGCTCAACGCGAACGCGCTCGGGAACTCCGGCCTCGCGCAGGCGGGGCTCCCGCCTGGCGCCGAGACCGCGATCTTCATGGTCTCGGACGGTGCCGCGCACCCGGGCCTTCGCGCCGGGCTCCCGGACCTGCTCACGGGGGGTGCCGTGCGCATCACCTGCGCGAGCACGCTGCCGGCGCTCACCGATGCGTTCACGCGGCTGGACGGCGCCACGCAGACCGCGAACGTGGGCGACACGAACCCGATGCTCGTCGGGACCGGGGCCAACGTGGGAGTGGACGCGCTCGCGACCGCCGTGCTCGCCGGACCCGAGGTCGAGCTGCGCGGCGCCGGCGTGCCCGTGGGGCTGGACCTCGCCGCACCCGATCTCGTCCTCACGAACCTGGCGCTGCTCGGCTTCGGCATCGCGGCCGCGAGCGACGCAAGCGCGGCGATCCGCGTGGGCGCGGGCGCGCACCGCGCCACGCTCGAGCGGCTGGTGCTGGGTTCGACGCCGCAGTCATTCACGGATCCGGGCGCCGCGCTCCGCACCCGCGCCGACCAGGTGCGCGTGCGCGGCGCCGACGACGGCTCGATCCTCGACTGCCTGATCGGGTTCGGGGAGGGCAGCGGGGTGGCGCTCACGGCGGGATCCGACGGCTGGATGCTCGACGGCTGCGCGCTGTTCGGGAACGCGGTCGGCGAAGCCACGCTCGGCCAGCTCGTGCTCTCGGCGAGCGGCGGGCTCACGGCGACGCGCTGCCTCGTCCAGGGCGGAGAGGGCCCGGGCCTCGACGCGATCGGCGCGGCCGGCGGCACCGTGCTCACGAACCTCACGTTCCGGCAGAACGGCCGCGGCGGACCGCCCGCCGGGGGGGGGCTCGCGGTGACCGCCGGCGCGCGGCTGGGCGGCGGGCCCAGCACGCTCGCGCGCTGCGTCGTGGAGCAGAACTTCGGAGCCGGGGTGCAGGTGACGGCGGCGGCCAGCGGCTGGACGCTCACGCGCAACTCGTTCTCGGCGAACGGCACCGTGAACACGTTCACGGGCGGGCCCGCCTCGGGCCAGCTCGGCGTGGACCTCCAGGCCGCGGCCGACGACCCCGCCGCGGGCACGGCCCCGTACGTCACGCGCAACGATCCGGGCGACCCTGATCCCGGAGGGAACGGGCTCGTCAACTTCCCGGTGCTCGAAGCCGCGATCCTCGCCAACGGCCAGTTCTCGGTGAGCGGCTGGGCGCGCCCGGGCGCCTCGATCGAGCTCTACCTCACGGACGGCGATCCGAGCGGCTTCGGCGAAGGCCGCACCTGGCTCGCCACGCTCGTCGAGGGCTCGCCCGCCGACCTCGACGCTGGCGTGACGGCGTACGCGGCGCCCGTGAACGGCCTCGACCAGGGCACGGACGCCACGAACCGCTTCCGTTTCACGCTGCCGCTGCCGGCGGGCGTCGCGGCGGGTGTGGCGCTCACCTCGAACGCCACGCTGCCGGGGCTCGGCACGTCGGAGTTCTCGGGGCGCGTGATCGTGGGCACCGGCGTGAGCGTCTCCGGCACCGCGTACGAGGACCTGGACCACGACGCGCGGCGCGACCCGGGCGAGACCGGCTCCGGGCTCGCGCTGTGGGTCAAGCTCGTGGCCGCAGGCGGCAGTGCCGCGACGCAGGTGGCGGCCGTCTCGACAGTCACCGGCGACTACGCGTTCGCGTTCGTCTCCGCCGGCACGTGGACCGTGCTGCTCGACGACTCGAGCGACCCGAGCGACGTGGCGCCCGGACTCCCCGCCGGCTGGATCGGCACCGAGCACCCGGGCGGCGCGCTGCTCGCCACGGTGAACGCCACCGACCTGGTCGGTCAGGACTTCGGCCTCTGGCACGGGAGCCGCGTGGAGGGCTCGGTGTTCCGCGACGACGGCGCGGCCCCCGGCGGCATCGCCAACGACGGCGCGCGCCAGGGCGCGGAGACCGGCCTCGCCGGCCGGCGCGTGCGGCTCGCGAGCGCGGCGTGCGGGTCCGGCGCGTGCGACTCCACGCTCACCGACGCCGCGGGCGCGTTCACGGTGTGGCTCCCGCATGGCGCCGCGGGGAGCGTGCTCGTGCAGGAGGTGAACGCGTTCGGCTGGCTCTCGACCGGCGGCTCGCCGGGCTCGACCGGCGGGAGCTACGACCGCGCCGGCGACGCGTTCACGTTCGTGGCGGCCGCGGGTGCCGTGTACGACGGGGTCGGCTTCGGCGACGTGCCGCCCAACCTGTGGGCGGCGCCGGGCGCGCTGGGCGTGCCGGGCGGGACCGCGGCGCTCCACCGCCACACGTTCACGGCGGGGAGCGCGGGCGCGCTCTCCGTGAGCGCGGCCACGACACCGTCGCCGCCCGTGCCCGGCTGGGGGCTCACGCTGTGGCGGGACCTGGACTGCGACGGCGCGCTCGATCCGGCCGAGCCGCCGCTTCCGGCATCGCTCGCCATGACCGGGGGCCAGTCCGTGTGCGTCATCGCCCGCCACCAGGCACCGCTCGGCGCGGCCGCGGGCTCGCTCGAGAGCGCGGTCCTGACCGCGAGCTTCGCCTACACCGGCGCCGTCCCCGCGCTCGCGGCCGACGCCTCGCTCACGGACGTCACCACGATCACGCTCGCGAACGGCCTCGTGCTCGCGAAGAGCGTGGACCAGGCGAACGCGGCACCCGGCGGCTACCTCGTCTACACCATCACCTACACGAACCCGGGCACCGTGCCGCTCGCGAGCATCGTCATCCGCGACGGCACGCCGCCCTGGACCACGTTCGACTCGGCCGCCTGCGCCGGGGGCGGCGCCGGCATCACCGGCTGCACGCTCACGCAGCAGCCGCCCGCCGGCGGCAGCGGAACGCTCGAATGGACGCTCGCCGGGTCGCTCCAGCCCGGCGGCAGCGGCTCGGTGAGCTTCCGGGTGCGGGTGGACTGACCGGTCGGGGCCCGTGCCCCGGCCCCGGAAACCCACTACACTCGGCCGGGATCAGGCCGACACACGAATGCTCCGTCCGGAGGGAGCCGGCATGCAGCTCGCGATGCGTTTCCTGCACATCCTGTTCGCGTTCGCCTGGTTCGCGGCCGTGTTCGCGGCGCACTGGAACACGCTGCAGGCCCGGCGCACGGGCGACTGGTCGAAGCGCGCCACGCTGTTCGCGCTGAATCGCGGGCTCTCGGCCATGGTGGCGCTGCCGGCGCTGCTCGCGCTCGGGATCTTCGGCAACCTGTTCGGGATGCAGGTCGGCTACAGCATGAAGGACACGCCGCTGTTCGTGGCGGCGAACGTGCTGTGGGCGGCGCTGGTGCTCGTGACGCTCATCTTCGAGCTGCCCGCGGCCGGCGCGCTGGGGGCGCTGTCGCACGCCTCGGCGGACGCGGCCGCGCGCGGCGGCGAGGGCTCGCCCGCCGGCTGGGCGAGGGAGCTCGCGCGCTGGCGGATGGCGAACCTGATCCAGCTCGCGCTCTTCCTCGTGCTGCTGGCGCTCATGGTGGCGCCGTGGGGTGCGGTCCATTGAGCCGGGCGGCGTCGCTCGCGCTCGTCCTGCTGCTGCTCCCCGCGCCGGCCCCGGCCGCGATCGAGTCGCCGACCGCCCACCCCTGGAAGCTCGCCCACGCTCGTCGCATGGCCGAGACGGGCATGGAGAAGCGCGAGGCCCGTGAGCGGAAGCGGGAGCGGCTCCGCGAAGCGCTCGCCCGGTGGCGCGCGGCGGAGCGCGCGCGCGCGGCCGGGCGCGGCGAGCGCGCGCGGCCGGCGCGCCCCGAGTCGCCCGCCGAGCCGACCGGCGACCCCACCGCGCTCGCGCGCGGCGCGCGGCGCTCGGGCCTCGCGGCGTTCACGACCCCGGCCAACGTCATCGTCAACTCGCGCACGGGCGACTCGCCGCTCTCGGGCCAGAGCGAGACCACGGTCGCCGCGTGGGGCGACATCGTGGTCGCGGCCTGGAACGACGGCCAGGGCTTCGTGAGCGGCGGCGACACGCAGGGCTGGGCCGTGTCCGCGAACGGCGGGCTCACGTGGCAGGACATGGGCACGTTCCCCAAACCGCCCGGCGTGCCGAACTTCTTCTGGACCAGCGACCCGGTGTTGGCCGTCAACGAGAAGACCGGCGCGTTCTACTTCGCGGCCCTGTGCGACTTCGGCCCCACGCCGCCGCCGTTCAGCGAGCGCAGCGGCGTGGCGGTGGTGAAGGGGCGCTGGAACGGCTCCACGATCGCCTGGGGCGCCCCTGCCGTCGCGCGCGACGTGGACTACTCGGCGGACTTCGTGGACAAGGAATGGATCGCGGCCGACTCGGTGAGCGGGCGCGTGTTCCTGTCCTACACCACGTTCCCCGCGGGGCTCTCGCGCATCCAGTTCCAGTCGGCCGACAGCAACGCCACGACGTGGTCCTCGCCGCTCTTCCTCTCGCTCAACAGCGTCAACGAGAACGGCTGGGTGCAGGGCTCGCGGCCCGCCGTGGACGGGGACGGCCGCGTGTTCGTGATGTACGAGCTGATCGGCCAGAGCTTCTCGGACTACTACCGCGTCTGCCGCTCGCTCGACGGCGGCCTCACGTTCACGCCGCCGGTCACCGCCGAGTCGCTCTACACGAACTTCGGCACCGGCGCGCCGGGCTTCAACCGCCCGAACAGCGTGGACTTCGCGGGCTTCGCCGCGGACCGGAGCCACGGCCCGAACCGCGGCCGGCTCTACCTGTCGTGGGCCGAGTCCATCAACTGGCTCGACGACGTGGGCACGCTCGGCCAGTCGGGGAGCAAGTCCGAGGTCGAACCCAACAACAACGCCGGCACGGCCACGCCGATCACGCTCGGCCAGACGGTGCGTGGCACGGTGAGCAGCGGCTCCGACGTGGACGTGTTCTCGATGACGCTGCTCCAGGGCCAGCACATCGTGGTCGCGGCGGACTCCGCCTCCTCGGGCGGCGGCTCGGCGCTCGCGCTGCGGCTGATCGCGGGCAATGGCGTCAACCGGCTCGCGTTCACCACGTTCGACGACGGCGTGAACCCGGTCGGCGCGGGCTGGGGCTGGATGTTCACCGCGCCCGCCGCCGGCACCTACCACGTGCGCGTCGAGAGCTTCGCCGGGCTTGGCTCGTACCGGCTGCGGACGGGCGCGGTCACCCGCGACGACGGCGAGCGCGGGCGCGATCAGCGCGACGTGTTCGTGGGCTGGTCCGACGACGGCCTCACCTGGAGCGCGCCGGCGCGGGTCAGCGAGGACGCCGCCGGCTTCGACGCGTTCATCCCCGAGGTGGCCGTGGCCCCGGACGGCGGCGTCTACGCCGCCTGGTACGACTACCACGACTCGGCGCCCGCCAAGAACGGCGCCGAGTCGAGCGTGTACCTGGCGCGCTCCGGCGACGGCGGTGCGACCTGGACCACGCTCGGTGCGATGTCCGACACGCTCTCGGACTGGACAGCGGCCGGCACGAACATCGAGCCCAACCAGGGCGACTACCTCACGCTCACCGCGGGCGCGGCGAACGTCTGGAGCCTGTGGGCCGACGTCCGCCGCGGGAACCCCGACGTGTTCTCGGCGCGCACGCCGCTCATCCCGCTCGGCGCGCAGGTGGCGTTCGACGCCGTGCGGCTCGGCTTCCGGCGGATCGAGCTGGACTGGTCCACGCAGCCCGCCGACACGCTCACCATGCGGCTCTACCGCGCCACGGACGGCGGCCCGTTCAGCTACCTCGCCGTGGTCTCGTTCGACGCCGCCGGGCAGCTCACCTACGTGGACACCACGGTCGCCGGCGACCAAGGCTACAGCTACCGGCTCGGGCGGTTCACAAGCGGCGTCGAGCTCTTCTACGGTCAGGTGAGCGTGTTCCTGCCGGAGAGCTTCGCGCTGTCGCTGGCGCGGCCGCGGCCGAACCCGGTCACGGGCGGCTCGTTCGTGGCGAGCTTCTCGCTCGCGAGCGACGACCCGGCGGTGCTGACACTGCACGACATCGCCGGCCGCGAGGTGTACCGGCGGGTCGTGAGCCTCGGCCGGGGGCCGCACACGCTCTCGCTGCCCGTGGGATCGGGGTTGAAGCAGGGGCTCTACGTGCTGCGCTTGAGCCAGTCGGGCCGGCGCACCTCGACGCGCCTGAACCTCGTGCGGTGAGCCCGGCTCCCGGGGCGGGCGCGCATCCCGCGACGCGCAAAGCACGAGTCGGCGCCCCGCTGTCGCAGTTCGGACCTCGGCGGGTCCGTCCCCGTGCAAGTTCGCCTGCCGCAGGCGGCCCGGCCGTTTCTGACCCGGGCGCCCGACCGCTTTCGGCGGGCGGTTCGCCGGCGCCTCCTTTAGAATGGAGGCGCCGCCCGACCGGCCCCGCGTCCGACCCTCCCCGGACGACCGAGCCGGCGTGACCCGCCGGGCGGACACCGATATCCCCAGAGGCCACCGCATGCGCCCGCACGAAGCCCGCGCCACGTTCCTCGCATCCGCCCTGCTCGCCCTGCTCGCCCTGCCCGCCGGGGCCGCGCCGGTCTTCTCGCGCCTGGATCCCGCGGCCGCCGCCCGGCTCGCCCCGGTCCGGGCCGCGACACCCGGCGCCGACATGCTGGGGCTCGCACGCCAGCCCGCCACGGAGGTCTCGTTCCTCGGCGTGGACGAGGCCGGCCTCGCGACGTTCCGCGCCGCGCGTGGCGGCCGGCTCGAGATCCCCGGAGCGGGGGGCACGAGCGTCGAGCTGGAACTCGAGCCCTACGCGCTCCTCGCGGACGGCGTGCGCCCGAGCTTGACCGACGATGCCGGCCGGCGCGCGTTCGATCCCGACGTCTCGCTCTTCCGCGGCCGCGTGGCCGGCGACGAGGGAAGCAGCGTCGTCCTCGCCATGAGCGGCGCGGGCGTCTTCGGCGTGGTCGAGCGCCTCGGCCGGCGCTGGACGCTCTCGCCGGCCGAGCGCCTCGCCGCCGGCGCCACGGGTCTCGTCGCGCACGCGTTCGCGCCCGAGGAGGCGCTCGTGGGCGCGGCGTCCCGCTTCGAGTGCGGCATCAACGGCGCGAACGAGCTGGAGTACGGCCTCCGGCCCGACCCCCTCGCCGCCCCGGACCGCCGCATGGCCGAGCCCAACGCCGCCCAGCTCAACGGCGCGCGCTTCCTGCTCAACCTCGCCGTGGACTGCGACTACGAGATCACGGGCGTCAAGTTCGGCGGCAACGTCACCGCCGCGACCGCCTACATCCTCACCGTGCTCGGCACGGTGAACCTGATCTACGAGCGCGACCTCGAGGCCACGTTGAACCTCGTCTACCTGAACCTGTGGACCACCTCGGCCGACCCCTACACCCAGGGCTCGACCAGCCCACAGCTCGCCGAGTTCAAGTCGTACTGGCTCGCGAACAACGGCGGCATCTCGAGCCACGCCCAGCACCTGATCTCGGGCCGGCCGCTCGGCGGCGGCATCGCGTTCCTGGACGCCATCTGCTCGGGCAACGCCTACGGCGTGAGCGCCATCGACGCCGTGTACTCGTACCCGACCACCACGTCCACCTGGGACGTGACCGTCATCGCGCACGAGCTGGGCCACAACTTCGGCTCGCCGCACACGCACAGCTGCACGTGGGCGGCCGAGGGCCGCGTGCCGCCGACGAGCACGATCGACTCCTGCGAGACCGCCGAGGGCTCGTGCGCCTCGTACACGAACCACCTGCCGCCCAACAAGGGCACCATCATGAGCTACTGCCACCTGCTCGGCGGCGTGGCGAACGGCGTGCGGCTCGAGTTCCACTCCGTGTGCGTCTCGCGCATGCGCGGCATCCTCTCGAACTGCGGCCTGTTCCCGGTGCCCACGCCGCCGCGGAACCCCATCGCCGCGCCCATCGCGAGCGGCGTGCGGCTCACGTGGACCGCGAGCACGAGCCCCGGCGTGCTCCGCTACAGCCTGGTGCGGAGCCGGCTGCCGCTGGACCTGGGCGCCGCCTACTTCGGCCACACGACCGCGTCGCCGTTCGATACGCCCGGACTCGGCCGGTACTACTACCGCATGCGCACCGTGCGCGCGGCCGACTCGTCGCAGTTCAGCGGCGAGGTGACGGCGACCGCCTGCGCGTTCGTGAACGCGGCGCCGGTCACGGTCGGCTCGCAGCCCACCGCGGCCGTGACCGCGGACTTGAACGAGGACGGCATCCAGGACGTGGCGCTGGTCACGACCGGCGGTGGCAACCTGGTGACGATGCTCGGCCTGGGCGCCGGCGGCGTCGGGAACGGCAACTTCGCCGCCCCCGTCAACGTGGCCACCGGCGTGCTGCCGGCCTGCCTCGCGCTGCTCGATGCGAACGGGGACGGCATCCTCGACGCCGTGGTGGGCGGCCAGGACGCGAACACCGTGCACCTCCACCTGGGCCAGGGCGCGGGCGGGGTGGGGAACGGCACGTTCGGGGCGGCGAGCCTCGTGGCCACGCTGACGTTCGCTCCGAGCGGGCTCGCGGTGGCCGACTTCGACGAGGACGGCGTGGACGACGTGGTCGTGGCGGGCGGCGTCAGCTCGCTCGCGATGCTGCGCGGCCTCGGGACGGCCGGCGTGCCGAGCGGCGGCTTCGCCGCCCCGGTCTCCATCATCTCCGGCGGCGTGACGCGCGGGATCCTGGCGCACGACTGGAACGGCGACGGCATCACCGACCTCGCGGTCACCGGCACGGCGCTGCGGATCCTCTATGGGTACGGTACCGGCGGGCGCGGGGACGGGACGTTCTCGGTGGGCCCGAGCTACACCACCGGCTCCACGCCCAATCACCTCGCCACCGGCGACTTCGACCTGGACGGCGTCACCGACCTCGCCGTCTGCAACACCGGCTCCAACAGCATCAGCGTCTACCTCGGGAACGGCACGCCCGGCGCGCCCGACGGCACGTTCTCGGGACCCACGAGCGTGCCCTCGGGGACCGGCCCCAACGCCGTGGCCGTGGCCGACTGGGACCAGGACGGCCGGCCCGACATGGCCGTGGCGAGCAACAACACGAGTCATTCCACGTCCGTGCTGCTGGGCTTCGGCGATGGAACGTTCGACGTGGCGCAGACGTTCGCGACCGGCGGCAACAACCCGGCGTTCATCGCCGTCCAGGACTTCAACGAGGACGGCACGCCCGATCTCTTCGCCTGCAACCGGCTGACGCTGTCGGTCACCCGCCAGCAGGCCGGCTGCACGGGCTCGGCCCCGCGAGCGATCGCGGTCACCTCGCCCAACGGCGGCGAGGTGTGGAACGGCGGCACCGAGCAGACGGTCACCTGGACCAAGGGCGCGGGCGTGCTCAAGGTGGACGTCCAGCTCTCGACCGACGGCGGCGCGAACTGGCGAACGCTCGGGCGCGGACTGATCGGCTCGAGCTACTCCTGGACCGCGACCGGCCCGACCACGACCCAGGCCCGCGTGCGCGTGGTGGAGAGCCACGCCGCCCAGTTCGCCGACGCGAGCGACGCCGACTTCACGCTCTACGACGAGTCGGTGCTGGCCGTGGGCGGCGAGGCGCCGCGGCTCGCGCTCCTCGGCGCCTGGCCGAACCCGGCCCGCAGCGACCTCTCGGTGGCGCTCTCGCTCCCGGCCGGCGGCCCGGGCGGCTCGCTGGAGCTGCTCGACCTGGCCGGCCGCCGCGTGGCCACGCGCGACTTGGCCGGCCTCGGCGCCGGCACCCACCGGCTGGCGCTCCTCGAGCGCCGCGCGCTCCCGCCGGGGCTCTACCTCGTGCGGCTCGTGCGCGGCGGCGAGGTACGGAGCCTGAAGGTGGCGGTGTTGCAGTGAGCTGAAGCCCGGCTCCCGAGCTACCCGGTCGGGGCCGGAGCGCGTATCCCGGACCGAGCGCTCGCCGCTGCCCGCGGTCGAACGCGCCCGGCACGAGCGCCTGTGCCGAGCGCGTCCCTACCCATGGGAGCTCCGGACCTCACCGCACGAGCGCGATCCTCCCGCGGGCGCGGTGCTCGCCGGCCGCGAAGCGGTAGAAGTACACCCCCGCGCCGGTCCGCCCACCCGCCTCGTTCCGCCCGTCCCACTCGAGCGCGTGCGTGCCCGCCGGCAGCATGTGGTCCGCCAGCGTCCGCACCCGGCGGCCCTGGGCGTCCAGCACCTCCAGCCGCACGTGCCGCCCGAGGGGCAGGTCGAAGCGG
>Ga0187893_10006791_pt1 | contig 19267 bp, 17 predicted proteins | sample MA1701074metaG_FD_139574 | JGI IMG/M metagenome (GOLD analysis project Ga0187893, IMG submission 139574) | White microbial mat communities from a basaltic lava cave in the Kipuka Kanohina Cave System on the Island of Hawaii, USA - MA170107-4 metaG ... | reverse complement strand
GTCCTACTCCCGATGTCTCCCTGAAAGGCGGCGCCTACCTCAACAACAAGAAAAACCTGAAAAATAGATACCACGGCTCTAATTTTTCTTTCGACGATCCCCAAGGAAAACTGCTCATTACTGAATTGGCCTATCGTCGCTACCGCGTCGGCTATTACAAAGTCATAGATGCAAAAGTGAACAATTATGGAAGCTACATCCTCCTAGAACAGACGCTCTTTCGTCCAGAAGGTGCAAGAAGCTACCAAGGCCTCTCTGGCTTTGCCTCCTTTCTCTTTGCCCCAAAAGATCGCAATCGCTACCCCTTCTTTTTTAACACAGGACTCGTCTACAAAGGCTTTCCCACCCGCCCCGACGACTCAATCTCCTGCGGCTACGCAAACGCACGTCATCAAGGCGCCTTCGAGCTCAACTACTGGTATCAATACAACAAATGGCTCATCCTCACCCCCACCGTGCAATGGATCAAAAGCCAAAAAGATGCCCTTGCAGTTGGTCTACAACTCTGCATCACGCTATGAAATCAGATTGGGTCAGATCCCACAATCTTGACTTCGATGCCTTTCAAAGCCAGTTTATACATAATGATCCGTGCATCCCTATCGCTATTTCTGGATTTACATAATTGAATTTTTAAAATTCTCAAATTAGGCAAACTTTCGGCCAATCTGATAATTCCAGCAGAGGTTAACTTGGTGCCGCACACATCTAATTCTCGTAAGTGCCTCAACTGTATCAATGATGGAATAGACTCATCAGTGATTTTTTCAGAATAGCTGATGTTCAGTGTAACCAGATCGCGATGTCCCTCCACTAATTTTGCAAGCGAGGCCGTGTCTAAAAAATACTGCAAGTGGAGAGACTGCAATTTCTCCAACAGATGTAAAGCGCCAACAATTCGCATAGCGTCGGTCTCGGGACCATTTATCGGGTATACCCGCAAGCAAAGGTCCTGCATGCCTCGATTTGCCTTGCAAAATTCATGAAACTGATCATAAGTAACATTTTCAACCACGGATATGCCTGCGGCAAATGAATGCACGTCCGAGAGATGCAACTGAACACATTTCAATACATCATCTGTAACCTTGCAGGCGTTGAGCGTAAGCTTCTTCAACGCTGGCATCAGCCTCACGAGTGCTTCAACTTCCTTGGGACTCAGCGTAGATGACAAAAATCCTCTCTCCAATTTCAACTCAAAGGCTTGCAAAGTTCTGAAAAATAGGGGCGGCGCGTTTCCAGCTTTCAATAGTTTTTCAAGAAACAAATTCGCATAATCGAAATCGTAAATGACTAACGACCTCAAGGGAGGAAGTTTAGAAAAGTGTTCAAATACACACCAGCCAGGAGAATACAATTCAAGCGCCTGGATTTTCAACGCTGTCATCTCTTCAACAAGATGTGGGTCATTTCTACGAAAATTCACGCTCAGCTTTTTTAACCCTGGAAATTGGATACCAAGCTCATGAAAGACACCTGCAATCGGCACTGTTTCATGCAAATCCAGCTCCTCGATTTCTGGGGCAAGCTCCTGTAAAATCCGTATGAACGAGGCACCAATTTCATAACGTTCGCCACACTTTGGATTTTTATGAAATCCCTTTGGTCCGACAAATCTGCCAAACACCTGGTATACGTCCACAGCCTGAAAAACCAGAGCTCCGACTGCGCGCATCCTTGCTGTAATCTTTTTTGCTCCTTCCGGATCAGTCTTATGCAATAGGCACCCTTGAGCTAACAAGATATGTTTCAAATCCTGTTTGAACTCACCTTTTGCCACTGAAAACATCTCAAGCAAGGGCGTAACCTCTTCTGGTCTGATCTCTTTTTTTTCCGTTACAACATGATTTTTCGCACAATGTATAAAGCGCTCGGCGCCGATTCTACCGGCAAATCGATACATGCCGGCTAACAACGAAAGGGGAAAAGGATCATCGGGCCAATAGGGGTGGCTCAAAAATCTCAACATGGCAATTATCACGTCTGATGGCCAATGGCTTGATTTCAGCCCTTCCATAAAATTCGGGGCGCGCGCCTCCAAGATCACTCTGGGAAGCCAAAAACATGCACGAGTCTCGGGTATTGGGATCCGGACATTGTCAACATACTTAATAGGCTCTGTATCCCCTTCCTGCAGTAACTTCGTACAATTGGGTTCCTCGATGAGTAAATGTTGCATGTTATAGACACTGCATGCACGCAAAACGCTATCGACGATAACAGGAGCATCGATCCCTATCGCAAAACTCAACAATTTTATAATGGTCTCATGATTTTCTTTGGGTAAGTCCACCAAATATTCCCGTACCATAGCTACAACGGGATTTTCATTATCGATGGAAGGAAAGAAATTCTGAACAAACACTAACCAGTTATCGGTATAGCGAGAAGATGAATAATGTTCTTTTGCTAGGAGATAAACGAAAACTTTGCGGACTTCAGGATCGCGATGCAGTCTGAATTGATTGACCAGTCCTAGCACGCGGAGAATGGTCTCTTCATTCTTTTCTTCCATATGACTTGTACAGCGCATCAAATAGATGACACTCGCTCGTTTTGCCTCGTATGTACATCCCTGCATTGCAGCATCAAATACGTGAGCAAATTGCATCCTGGATTTGACAACAGGAATTTTGGTGAGAAAAATTAAGGCATGGCGGATTTTATTGCTGGTGGGATGATCGTTTTCCCCCACAGTTGCTATCAACTGAACAATTAACGCTGCAGACCAGTCTTCTATACCTTCTAGAGGTCGATGCTGGTATATTTTTTCAAAAATTTCAGGATCGCCATTTCTAGCATTGCGGCATTGCCAGTGACAAGACAATTCTTCAAAACATTCAAAAAGAAGTTTGGAATTTTTTGTGATGAATGCTCCATGAAGCCAATCTGCCATCAGCCGAGGAAATTCTGGACGTTTTCGCAACCCGCTCATCGCGTCATATATACTGCCGAAAATGACGGTTCTATCGGTTGGCTGGCAGGAAAGCATTTCGAAACATTTAGTCATCAGGTCGATCTCTTGCGCCCTGCAAAATTCAGCAAAAAGCGGCAGGTATTTTATTCTGATATCACGATCAGAGGCGATTTTTAATTTGTTCATGATATCGATCATCATGAGACAGCACGCACGGTCTTGTTTATCAAAAAACAAATCGACAAAAATCTCGCATTGAAAATCCTGGTAACATTTTTCAGCTGCGAGAAAAGACTCAATAACCGGTTGAAGATTTGCCTGAGCTTTTAGGACGGGATAGAGTGCCTCGAGAAGATTTTTTCTAAACCCTTGGGTAGACTGCCAGTGAAGTTCCTTATAAAAATGGAAGAACCGTTGTAAAGTAGTTTGAATATCATCTGCCGAATAGGTCGTGATGTATTGTAGACATTGCTCGACCTCAGCAGAATTTTCTTTGTCTACTGCCTTTTCCAATTTCGAGATGACATCAACGTCCGTGAACTGCGGCGGGCTGCCTACTGGTAAAAGCGGCGGGTTCTCTAGTGGGTGTGTATGCGCGCTTTCACCCGTCCATCTCCACAAACCAAGTATTGTAAAACCGCCAAACATGTTTTATTCGATCTTTAGCTTTGTTGTGCGTGTTTCAGGAATTTTTGACGCTCCGAGAAGCAGAAGTTGATGCGCTCTCTGATATCTTGCTCTGAGAAGCTATAAGTATCATGGAATCGACTCCACCCAGAGCATAGTAACTCAGGTGGGACGAAACGAAGCTTTTGGTCAGAATCAATGGTTATGTGAAACTGGTCCATAAATCTCTTCCCAAGTTGCATGTCTGCCCCATGTGGAAGCTCTTGAGGAGTTACGTGACCACAGTGTGAAAAGGCATACAGCTTTCGCTCGCAGCTAAAAAATGGCGTAATCGTGACGTCATTTGTACGAGGCTGATTGGGAACAAAATCGATATCAAAGATCTTGGCTGCCTTTTCAGTAATCCGGCTCTGGGTCTGTTCTAGAGAGAGGAGACATTTTGCAAAAAAAGCGCTCTTCGCACCAGCATGCAAATTGAAGGCGTAACACGCTGGGCTATTGCCAACGGCGGGAAGGTACTCCATTTTACATGGCAGTTCCGTAAATGCTATTCGTTGGTCGGGTGTGGCAAAAGCCGGGTGATACGTAACAACAGGGGGTATCATAACGATCCTAGAGTAAGTTAAGCTACAACCATATCAGCTTTAGGATATTTTGCGAACGACCTATAGCGCATCGAGCGAAAGGAGCTCGGTGAGGCTTGTAAAGGTTAAAACGCCCTCTTTGGCAATATTCTTTCGCAAGCGTTCATCGATGGAATTTACTAAAATAGGTTTGGCTTTGGTTGCTCTTAGGGCTTGAAGTCCCCGATATGAGTCTTCAAAGCCGATGATGCGATCTTGTGGCTTTGCATAGAGCTCAATAGCCTTCAAATAGCCCTCTGGGTCCGGTTTTGGGGCGACGTAGTCTTCGCGCGTAATCCAGTGCTGTATGGTTGAAAGAACTGGATTTTGCTTTTTCAATTCCTCGACATAGGCGAGTCTTGAATGGGTCACAACGCACGTGTTGCAATTTTCCTGTTTTAAGGCGAAAAGAAGCTCTTTTGCCCCGGGAAGAAGAGGAACCTGGCTCTTTTGCAAAAGGGCTATGTAGGCGATCTTCTTTTCTTGGTAGAGCACCTCCCAGCGCGGCTCCTCTTTTGCTAATTGGGGAAACATAGCGTAGATGTGGCGTTTGGGAGCTTCGGAATCTTTTTGCGCGATGCTGAAGTAGGTCAAAAAATCCCAAGGAAGCTCGTAGCCGCGATCGTGCAACATCTGCTTATAGGCTTGGTAATGGAGCTCTTCTGTATTTACCAAAAGGCCATCAAGATCAAACAAAAAGAGTTGATAGTCAAAAATCCAACGCATTCTTCCTCAAGAAATCGAGAAGCCATTATACTCCACTTTGCTATTTTTGGATGTGTATGATTCTCGTCTTACTCCTTTTTCTCGCCTGCTCATGTCGCTCAGATGTCGATAAGACGGCAACCGGAGAGTACATCGTGCGCCATCACGATGAGTACAGCCTGCATCTTGGGCCGATAAAAGCGCGTCCGGCGCCCAGCTACCCTTGGCAAAAAGAGGGCAATACTCTGGGCATCACCAAAGAGTACTTTCGCTGCAAGGGCTATAGCTTAAATCCCCCCAATGTTGTCATGAAGGATGGAAAAGAATTCGACCGTTATTACGACTGCTCTGGTAGCGACAAACACAGCTTGCCGCTTCGCGACTCTAAAGAATTTATCTATCCCATCCTTATCGAACTTCTCAACCACATCCAAACCACTTCCAAAAAAAGTGTCATCGTCACCTCAGGCCATCGCTGCCCTGCCCACCAAGCCTTCATGGATCCAAGCCCCAAGGCCTCCTGCTCCAAACATCTGATTGGAGCCGAGGTAGATTTCTACGTCCAAGGATTAGAAGATCAGCCGCAAAAAGTGGTACAGATGATCGTTGACTTTTACAAAGGACAACCAAAAGAGTTTGCCACGTTTCAGCGTTTTGAAAAGACAACTGATGTCTCAACTGCTCCTTGGTTTAATAAAGAGATCTTTGTGAAAATCTATAAAAGCAGTGAAGGTCGCAATTATGACAATCACCACACCTATTCCTACATAACCATTCAGGTTCGTTTTGATCGCGAACGAAATGAAAAAGTAGTCTTCTCAGCGGAATTATCAAAAAAGCTTTTGCGGAAATAAAAAAGTTTGCTATATTAATTGCTGTATGAATACCAATTCTATTCTTACAGTCCTGCCCCTTTCAATTATTCGCGTCGTGCGTATTGTGCGCCGCTAGGCGCTACCCTTTTTTCGTTTTTATTTTCTTTGTTATTCCCGAAAAAAATTAAACATATTTGGTTTATACGCATGAAAAATTTTTTCTTTTTACTCACTATGGGCTTTGCCCTGTTTGCCATGTTTTTTGGCGCGGGAAATCTGGTTTTTCCTCTGAAACTTGGCGTTACAAGTCAAGAAAACTGGTTTTATTCCTATTTGGGATTTGCCGTGACTGGTGTCTTGATCCCGTTGATCGGCTTTTACGCTATGTCGCTCTTTGACGGCGACTACCACGCCTTCTTTCAGCCTCTTGGCAAAAAAGCAGGCCTTGCCAGCATCACGCTCATTTTGCTCTTGTTAGGACCCTGCGGCGCCGTTGCGCGCTGTCTTGCGCTCTGCTATGAAACGGTGCATCCTGTCTGGAATTCAATTTCGCTCTTTGAGTTCTCTTTGATGGCTTCAGTGGTGGTCTTCCTCTTTTCCTTTCGGGAGAACAAAACGATTCCCATACTCGGAAAATTGCTGACCCCATTTAAACTCGCTACCCTTGCGTTCTTAGTCTATCAAGGGCTTTTTACCGAGAGTGCGCCCCTGGCAATGCCTACAAACCCCTCCTATTTTTGGATGGGACTCTCAGAAGGTCTTGAAACGCTCGATTTGTTGGCAGCCTTAGCCTTTTCCTGCTTTTTGTGCCCGCGCCTAAAAAACGCCACCTCAGGCTCGCCCGCATTAAAGGTAGGCCTCATCTCAGGGCTCCTACTCGGAACCATCTATGCAGGGTTTTGCTTTGTTGCTGCAAGGCACGCCTCGGGTCTTTCGAGCCTCAAACAAGAACTTCTTTTAATTTCTTTGTCAGAGTACCTCATCGGGCCCTGGGGAGCAAAGCTGACGATGCTCGTCGTGCTTTTGGCCTGTTTGACCACGGTCATCGCCCTTACAGCGATCTTTGCCGAGTTCATGAAGAAAGAGCTGTTTAAAGACAAATTGCGCTACGAATATGCCCTTGCCATCACGCTTGCTATGGCCATGGCGGTGTCACTCTTGCGCTTTGAGGGCATCGTGGCCTTTTTACTTCCCCTGATGGAAGTGGCCTACCCAGCACTCATCGTGCTCTGTCTTGCCCACATCTGGCAAAAGGAAGTGCGCCTGCCCTTCTTTACCACCTTTGGAGCAACAGTGGCCTACAAACTGCTGGCGTAAATACTGGCGCTAGATTAAGATATTTTCACACTAAATGCCGGTGTGGCGGAATGGTAGACGCGGTAGACTCAAAATCTACTCTGGGTAACCAGGTGCTGGTTCGAGTCCGGCCATCGGCAATTCACCGGACAAAGTCTCTTCAAAGAGAATTTGTCCGGTTTTTTCATTTTCTAACACTTTGTTTTAAAGAATCTCTGTCTCAACGCGGCGCGTCTCGGATATCTCAACTTACTCACCTGGGCATTGGAGAAAAGATCCAGGCGAATAGACACTACAGTGGGCTGCGGCAAATGGCGCACCAGAGTGGCCAATGTAGAGGCAAAAGGGCCTGAGCTCGATAATCAAGCGAGACAAGAACTTGACTTGAGTAGTCCCGATCTGGTACATTGTATCTAGATAGACTAGATAGGAGATTATATGCGAGCTAAACGCCACACTTGGCAAGTTCAAGAAGCAAAGCAGCGCTTTAGTGAAGTCGTACGCCTTGCAAATGCCGATGGCCCACAAATGATCACCCATAGAGGAGAAGCAACAGCCTGGATTATCTCAGACGACGAGTACCACAAGTTAACCCAATCAAGGGAGAGCATTGTCGATTTTTTTCAAAGATCTCCACACAGAGATATTGAATTGAAAATCGAGCGCCGTAAAGATTTGCCAAGAGTAATCGATCTATGAGCTACCTTTTAGACACCTGCGTTCTCAGCGACTTGAGAAAAAATGTGCCCCAAACTGTAAGAGTGTGGTTTGACAACATTGACCAAGACCTTTTCTTTATTTCCGTGGTGAGCATTGCAGAATTATTAGATGGCATTGAACGATTACCCCTCTCAAAGAGAAGAAAGGATTTAGAAAATTGGTTTTTTGGTGAGGTCTATTCGCGCTTTAAGGATCGCATTCTGCCCATAGATGATCACGTTGCAAAAGAGTGGGCCTATCTAAACGCCTCACTCCAGCGAAAAGGCCACACAGTCCCAGTACAAGACCTCTACATTGCCGCCACCGCAAAATCGCATGGTTTTGTCATCGTAACCCGCAACACCAAAGATTTCTCCCCCATCAAAATCCCTCTGATTAATCCCTGGGAATAGATCTCCCAATCGAGGCTGGCGGACTTTGCCCTTCGGGGCCAAGTCCGCGGATGGGGTAGGGGCCCCATAGCCAGTTGATCTCGCGAATATACGAAGTAGACCCGTTCGAAGCTGTCATGCATGACATCAAGCTCTCTCTTCTTTCGCCATCGACTCAATGTTTTTTTACTTTGCAAAAAAAAGAACTAGCCTTCTTGTAGAGAGCCGATGTGGCGCGTCGAAGAGTGCAGGTAGCAACAGCGTTGAGGCTAGAGCCTACTGCACGCACAGTCCCAAAGACCGCACGCGTCACACCATCAAAGAGGCCTGGGGCGCTCTGAAGACTGAGAGTGGCTACAGCGTCGTGAGAGGTATTATTCTCTTGCTTCCAGAGTTTGAAAGTTATGACCCCGGCAAAAATCATGTTGAGTATGGTTGCAGCGACACTCGACACGCTCATGGCTGTGTGTACGCTGGCTGGTAGCCACTCACTATGATGGGGAAGAAAGGTGTGTAATCGATTTTTCAAGGCCTCGGACACTTCGGTCGAGGCCATGTTGGCTAACCTGAGGGCAATTTGAGTGCTTGCGAGCGTTGCTAGTCGAGTGGCAATTTGCGACCAAGGCACAGGATTTGCAGAACGTGCTCGCTGCGTGCGGTATTGCCACGTGTAGTAGGTAAAGAAAATTGCCATCATGACGATGGAAACGGCATATTGACTCGGAGAACTTTCCTCGCCATAGGCATAGTTGCGAGGCGTCTTGTTAATTGGTGGACCTGCTAAGCTTGCCATGACATCATGCAATTTGCCGTCGATTGACCCAAGAAATGTGCTGATCAAAGCGCAGTAAAGAGAGTGTGTCTTTAGCGCCAGCATCGTTCGAAGAAGACAAGATTTCCAGGGGCTGTAAGTAGGCGTGTTCCATTCGGCAAGAAAGCCATTTCTTGCAGAAGCTATCGTACGTCCTGTCAGTGACTGGCGCCAGGCGAACAGCTCTTTCCAGGTCCAGTCGGCAGGTTTTTCTAAGGGATCTTCGGGAAAGGATCGCCGGTACTCATCTTTCCAGCGATACTCGCATTCCATGGCCTGATAGTGTCCTCGTGAGGTCGTTGCAAGCTTGCGCCAGGCTACGCGATCAAGACAAGGCGCCAAGTCATCAACAAGAAGCTCGATAGGCAATGTATTCACGCAAGATCCTCCTTTGTCACCAAGTTTGGATAATCATCAAGACAAGGTCAATGAAATTCGTCGATAGATGAGTGATAGTATTTGCGCTATAATAATATATACACAACGTGAATCAAGAATTGGATACGTGCCCGTGTGCGGTAAATGTTCACCTCGCCCCGCAGGGGGGGGGAGGTGAACATTTACCTTCTCTGGCGATCCAAGCATAAAATGGGGGGAGGATGCTTTCTTGACCTTTTCTACGGTTGCTTGGAACGTTTTCGCTGCCGAGTCAAGCCGTTTTTGTGTGGTATATTTGTGGCTATTTTTTTGTGCGCTTGCGCCAGTAGTCTTTGCCGTAATCGAAGGTGAGTTCTTCACCTGCTTCGATATCCTGGCAAGCAAAGAGGCAAATGTGCACCAAGTCGCGATCGATCACGCAGAAGGGGCGCATATTGGGCTCGTCTGAGTGGTTGCTAAAGCGCAGCTCGTTCCCTGCCTTTTCGGCATCGATCACAAAGTAGTCATAGGACCAAAAGCGCGTAGGAAGATGCATGCAGTAGCCATTTATTTCAGGGCTGAAGCGGCGCAACTTTCGCACGACACCGGTATAGTGACCGATAAATTGCTCCTTTGGGATCGCCTGCATGGCAAAAAGGCCATAGCCCATTGTTTCATCGATCCACTTAATTGCCACATTGGCCGTCTGCCCTTCATAGAGCTGTCGTCGCAAACTACTTCCCAAACTTCGATGCTCTTGGCCAATTACAGTGTGTTTGAAAAGCCATGGGCAATTATTGACCACCTTTTCCAAGAGATCGTTACTGACAAAGGCGAGCGTGGGCAAATAGTGCACCCCAAATAGCTCTTCAAACTGCAATCGATTGCAATAGGCCACCTCACCTTGCCCTTCAAGCTGGAAGGCGATGGGTGGATGAATGGCGGGATGGAGTTCGTCAGCAATTTCAAATTTACCAAGTAAATTGGCAAGCTCTACCGGCGAAAACCCCAGCCAGTTTTTGCGCAAAAGCTGCTCAGGATTATGTTTGAGGAGACCAATGGCCGAAAAATCGTCATTGATGATGGCCAGGTGCAAGGGAGGTTGAAAGCGGCGTTTACCCATTTGTTGTTATCGTCTCTACGCGTTTGATTCCTGTCTTGTCAATTATGAGACGAAATTTTTTGATCTCCACTTTTTTTTGCAGATCGGGCTGCAAGAAGGAATTTTTCATGACAATATTGAGGTGATAGACCTTCGGAAGCTGTCCGGAGTCGACCTCCATGGTATCGAGATTGAGCGTGAGAAATGATTCTTGGGGATTGCTCGCCTTTTCCAACCAATGGTGAATGTTAAAGAGAAAAACAGTATGCAACTTGTGGCGCCGGGCACGAACAAGCGATTCATCAGATCCAAGCTCCATCTCTTTTTTGTAATAAAAGATAGTCTCTGGGCGACGAAATTCGGCCAAATCTGAGTGAAACTGGGTTTGGCGTATATGTAGAATGTCATCTGGCACACCCTTTTCCGAGACGAAAGAAAAAAACTCTTTCAATTTGCCGAGCACCTTTTCCCCATTGGGACTTTTGATTTGCGTAGTATAATCTGAAAACCAACGCACCGCATGTCGCTGAAAGTGCGCCTTCAGCCCATCTTTGATGCGATCCTTGAGCACGTAAAGCACTACGGTAAAGAGCAAAAAGGGCAGTGAGTTAAAGCCAAGGTTTGGCACGTTTAAAAAGATCAAAAGCACATAAAACAGCATCGCAATGCCTGCCGCAAGCCCTGCCACAAAATGGCCATACTTATCGGCCCAAGAGGTTCTTTCAAGACCTAATAGCAGGGCATCGAGTATGTACTTATTCAGGAGCCCCTTGTGATAGATCACGCGCTCTTTGGCAATATGTTCGTCTTTATGAAACTCTTGCGCTTCCTGATAGTATTTTTGGCGATGCTGTTTTTCTTTGGCAATTGTCTGGCAAAGCTCTCGATCGATGGCGTGGATATTATCCAGCTTTGAGGCTCTTAGATGCTCTAAAAACCCTGTGAGATAGAAATCGATAGAGCTGCTGATGAATTCATCGACGTACATAAAGGTTTGACAAGGAGTCAATGCCCAATGTTTCATGCAGTCATTTTCAAGGCGCAAAAAGGCCTCACGAAAGCGCATAAGGTCTTGACAAAAGGCAGAACAAGCAGCTTCTAGTCTATCGCGGGCATGTGGCTTAATTGGTGGTTCTATAAAGCTCATTAATCCCCTGACACCAGTTCTTAAGGCACTTCTAACGATATTTCCGAGCAATTTGAGCTCATCTTGAATCGTCAATATGTTCTGTGCATTTTGCGTGACATTTTCTAATGCATTAATACGGTTGAGGGGTGATTGTGAATTGTTTTTATCCACTAAATCATAAAACGAAAATTCTGGGGTCTTGTAACGAATGAGGTTGGTGCGATCTTTATAAAATTGCTCTTTAGAGTAGGTGTGCTGGTTAATCTGTAAAGCGGCAGGGATAAAAAAATAAAACTCTTGAGTGGCCACATTGTGTTTGCTATTTGGGATAGGAGCAAAATCTGTCTCTACCTCAAATTGCAAGTTGTCGCGAAAATGGATGTCTTCGTAGTAAAGATCGCTTCTAAAGCTCTCCATAGCTCCTCATGTAGTCAGAATCATGATATATAATTCCGGCAATTTTTACCGCTAGTGTCATAAAAGGGTATAGCTGCTATGATAGTTTCCAATTTAATAACCATTTCATTTTGGTTTACATATGTCATTTTCAGTTAGTTTCCCTCCTAAGTTTCGAGAGATACTAAAGAGCGCAAATGAAGAACAATGGGTAGATCAGATCGCCAAACAAAAAAACCCGTGGAAAAAGTTGACGAAACTGGTCATCTGGATCATCAATTGTTCCGACTGGCAAAATAATAGCCTGCTCTACAGGCATGCAGAAAGGACTTTAGGAATCCTCTTTACAGAGCCAAAAGCACTTGATGCGATTGCGAAAAAAAAGAAGCTTCTCAGACACCTGATCCAATCCAAAGATGCCTTTCACAATGCCCCACAGCTGGCAAAAGCGACAGCTTTGCAGGCGCTACTTTTTGAAAATGCTGCCAAAAAGAGGCGCGTCGAGAGCATTCACGCGGGGATCGAAAATAGCCACAATGACTGCTTCATGATTTCGGTAATTCAGGCCCTTCGCCACGTTCCTAAGTTCAAAGAGTGCCTGACTGAAGCCAATTTTTCTCTTCCTCTCAAGACATTTCTTTTCCAAATCATAAAAGAGCTCGATGCTGGAAAAACAGTACAAGCTGAGACAATTAATACCTTTCGCCAAGCTTCGATGAAAGAGGGCTTTATTGCGGAAAGCACGAACTCTCAAGAGTGCGCGCTGCTCTTTTGTCAGTTTCTCTTACAAAAAATTGGTTACAAGAATTTTGAATTTCAAACCGCTGTAAGTCACGCGCTTGAATTTCCCGTGCCCTCGCTTGACAACCAAAGAACCCCTGCTAACCTCATCTCATTGCCCCTCGGACAAGCAAAAGATGGTACAGAACTTAAAGAGCTCTTGATGGCCAACTGCGTAAAAGAGGAGGTCAATATCAACTCCATCTATGCGAGCGAAAGCGTCTATCTCTCGGAGGAGGTGCTGGTAGAGCTCAGTGAATTTAGTAAAAAAGAGGACGTGGTTGATACACTACAAACCATCCTCTTAAAATCGAATGAAGTTCCACCCCTTTTGGTATTGGGTCTTCGACGCTTTCAATTTAAGGATAGGGTAGCAAGCAAGCTCAAGACAAGAATATTGCCAGCGCCTATCCTCAAAATTGCCACAAAAGCACCCGACGGCAAGATCGCGCTTGTTGAGTATCACCTCAAAGCGCTCGTCGTGCATTCAGGAAGTACCATCACAAGTGGACACTACTATACCTTTGTGACACAAAGAGATCGCTGGCTCGAATGTAATGATGCACGAGTGGTTGAGCATGAAGACTATAAGAAACAGAAAAGGATCTCCGACGACAAGGACTCGCTCACTCCCTACGAAGAGAGCTGTCAAAACGGATATTTATTCTTCTATCAAAAAATGTAATGCGTTACAATCTGGGCCGCGATGTGCTTTTTGCGGTCATGGCGGAATTGGTAGACGCGCTAGATTCAGGTTCTAGTCGAGGTAACTCGGTGAAAGTTCAAGTCTTTCTGGCCGCAAGCCATGGAGTGGTAGGTAGCAGAAATTGCTACCTACCATTTTTTTTGCAGGATTAGGTTCCAGCAGGAGCTAAATCCTTTGGAGCATCTGGGCCAGTTTGTCCTGTTGACAACAGGCCAAATTTTCTGGCTTGGTTGAGAACGCAGTCTGCTCCTAAAACCAAGGAACTCAAAGCTGCAACTTGAAGCGTAAAGCACGCCCAAATCTTTGACAAATGACCAACAAAATCTTCGCCAGTAAGAGCTGGAGAAGTGATGTATTTGTCTAAACCAGTAAGCTTACCAATCGTGAGTTTGAAGGCAACTGGAAGAGCTTTTGCTGTTACGCAAGAAACATGAATGGCTTCGTCTACTAATGCGAAGAAAGCCACTGCAACCGCTCCGACTACGTTAGCCACAGTTTCTTGTGTGCTAGCCATAATCGCTTGCAGATATGTTCTATCACTTGGTTTCTCTTGAGCTTTCGTAACATGTGCTTCGAGCCTTGTCAATACGGCTGGAAGTGTACCAACACTTGAAGTGGGTATTGCTGGAATGTTCATAAATCATCCTCTAGGAAAGTTTTTTACCACACTTCCTTTCGTATCTTGTTAGCAATAAATGGTCAAGTTTTTTTTGAACAGAAACGAGAAAAAGTTAGCTTTGCTCTTCAATTCCGGGGAATCCACCAAGGGCCTGGATTTCGCTATCGACAGCTTTTAGCATCAAAAGTGCTCGTTCTTTGACAACAGCAAAATCTTTTTTCTCGCCGCAACATTTAATGGCACTTTTTAAGCACATATCTGCCAATGGCAGGGCTTTTAGCTTGATGTAGCAATCTGCTGCGTGAAAATGAGGCAAAGGATTTTCTGGGTCGATCGTTGTGATGAGCATGTAGACTTGTGCCGCCTTTTCAAACTTGCCCATGCGATGCAGGCACGCCGCAGAACCTAGCATATGCTTTGGCTGCTTAGGATCGAGCATCATTAAGGCAAGAAAGAGGTACTGGGCATCCTGATACTTTCCTTGATTGTAGAGCATATAGGCTTGCGTATAGAGCCCCTCAACGGTGTCATCCCCAATATTGAGCGCCTGCTTTGGCACGATACCTCGCTCTAGGGCCTGATACATCATCCCAAGTGTCTCTTTGATTTGGCTTGCCGCGGCATCACCTGCAGCACCAAATGAGGTTGCAAGCTTCATCGGATTCAACTTTGAAAAATCAGGAGTTTCTCCTTTGGGCATAGCTTCCTCCACATGTTGGCTTATGGCTCTTCATGCATTTTATAAAAATTATTTGCAATTCCTTTGCTTACGTCAGCTTTGCGTTTGTATAGAGAGAACCCAGTAACTGAAACAATTCTTGGGCATCCGCAAAATTCTTTTTATCAGGGTGCACTACCTGTGTAAGTCGTTTATATTCTGTGCGTAAGTTTTCCAATTTTGAATTTGATACTAGATCAAAGATGGCGCGCAACAGTTTTCGACCCTGTGTTTGTAACGTCTTTTCATCAGTTACCTCCTTGATATCTTTCATTGCCAACCACAGCTCTTTGGTCGCTTTATCTGCCGGAGGGCTATTCTCTTTGGATAGGCTCAAAAGATTGCGTAAATTACTAACTGCCTGGTCTTTGATAGTCCCTTCCGCTTCTACTTCTACTTTTACAGTTTGCTCTACCACAACAGGAGCGGGTCCCTCAATGGCAAGAGTGGTTGGTCGAAGCCTCTGCTTTGCTTGATACTCATACCATTGGGTAGTAAAGGGTTTGGCCTCTGCAGTAACTGTCTTAATTGCCTCATTCAATTTCTCATGTGTCGCTTTCTCTTTGCCCTCTTTATCGCGAATCACGCAACTACCCGCTTTGCTGACTATATCGATCGAGTAGTGCTCTTTTGTGCCATCGTCTTTGATCACACTGAGTTGATAAAATTTGCTCGTAGGCAGCGTGTATATCATGTAGGTTGCTTCTGGAACGAGCCCATGGACATCTGATAGTTGCTTTTCGGCCGTTGCAAGATCTTGAGGCGGCACCGGATAAGAAGAGACTTGGGGAACATAGGCGCCAACTTTTGGAATATAAGCGGCCAAAGCACTTGCGCCCCAAGCTATGTTTGTAGCTGCTTGCCAGGCCATTCCAACGCTACCGTTAAAGCCCTTATCTTTTTCAATGCCAGTTTTGTGAGCTTCTATTTTGTCTCGCATTTCTCGCATTTCAGCGATACCCTTTAAATCCATTATACCTTTTTCAAGTTTAATGGCCTCAACAACCTCTGGAAGCGATTTATACTGGGCACCACCATACTTTAGTTGGCCTTGCTCAAGAGGTACTTTGTACTCTTCAAGAGCATATTTTCCATCTTCAAGCTTGCGATAGAAAGAAACGGTAAATTCTGCACTGGGAACACCCCATCCAAAGCGCTGCCAAAGATAAGATACATAACCCGCACCCATTCCAGAGGCCACTTTATTAAGAGCTCCTTTCCAAAATGAGGCCTGCTGCAGAGATGATCCACCAGGTGCACGGAAGAGATAACCGCCACTTACTCCAGAATCCTTTAATGCCTCCACTAAGGAGGAAAGCATATTTTTTGCCTCATCTGGACTTGAAACTTTGACAGCAAAATCTTTGGTCACTGCCAAGAGTTCGCGAGATTTTTTAATTTGCTCATTTCGCTCTTTTCGTAAGACCTCGATTTTTTTCGTGAGTTTCCATTCGCGCGAAAGGTCGCCAATAGTGTCATACTCCTTGCCTGCAACGACAAACTTGCCTGGCACTACCCCAACGTCAACAAGCAACCTTTCCACTTTGGGAGCTTCATTTTCATTTTGTGTGACTACATCAATTGCTAAAAGTCCCTCGCGACTTGCATTAGAGATCGCATAGGCGCCCACATTCGTATCAAGACCAAGATTGCCTAACAGCTCAGCAAATTCATTTGCCGTTTTTTGCAGATTATCTTTTGCCGATCCTGCCTCTTTAATGAGCTCGGTACGGCGCTGTTTGGCCAATTCTTGGGCACTTGTCCAACTATTTTCTTCTGCAAGAACATACCCAGCATTGCTTGCTTGCTTTTGAAAGCGCTCTCTCAGCGCCTTTGTCGTTTCTTGAGTTACAGGACCGCTTGGGACGTTGTCCAATAGAGTTACCCTTTGCCCTTCACTGGCAAATACCAGGCAAGATCCAGGATTGGAGGTGATATCGAGCACTCTTACAAGTACTTCCTTTCCTTGGACGAAGGCAAGATGCATCATTCCTTTCTCTTCAAAGATAACGTAGGCATAGTCCGCATTTCCCCCCAAATAGGAGATCGCCTCTTTGAGCTGCTGTCTTGCTTTTTCTTCTGTGCCAATCGATTGCCCTTTTGGCAATACCGCAATTGAGTTTAGAGCCGCTTTGACGTCGGCAATTTTTGCATTGCGCTCGCGATGGAGTTTATCCATGGCGTCAAAGTCTTTGAGTTGCAGGGCCGTTTTAAGAGTTTCAAATGAGGCAAACTCGCGAATCTCCTTTCCATCAGTCAGAATCACCTTTTCTGGATGGATTTCAACTCTGCGGCTTTTGCACTTTAGGTCACTATCGACGAAGATTAGATATTGTTCTTGATTTGCACCAGAAACTAAAAACGACGTACCGACGGCCTCTTTTTGCAGGCCACTTACGATCTTTTCGAGCTCTTTTGATTTTGCCCCTTGCTGAGACTGTGTGGTCTTTGTTGCCACGCCTGCTTCTAACTCACTTCTGTTTTTAGCAATGAGCATTGGAGCCTCTTTTTCAACTTGGACCGACGCTCGCTTTTCTGGGGCAAGAGCAAGTTTTGAAAAGTCCAAGAGCACTTTATCGCCATCTTGAAGTCTGCCTCGTTCTGTAATGTGAATTTGCCGTTTCGTAACAACACCTGCCGGCCCTTCTACAAAAAGGGTAAGGACCTTTTCGTCGCTCGTTTTCGCAAGAGCGTATCGCCCTTCAGATTCGCCCAGAAGGCGCTTGGCAGTATTCATGAAGCGTAATGCGTCCTCTTCACTTCGAGGATCTTCTGCTTTAATTTCAGTCTGACGCTGCTTCACGCGCTCAGGAAAGAGTCTTTTCTCAGCATCTGATAGCTTACTTGTAGCCTGTTTACTATCCGCAATGGCTTGAAGGGTGTCAAAGATCTTATTTTCTACCTTATAGCCTGTCGACGTCACTTCAATGTCAATTTTTGTCACCATATTGGCTTCAGGAGAGAGGCAGAGCTTCATTTTGCCTTCAGTGTCGCCCTTTTCAATGGCCCAAATACCTGAGGCACCCAGTTCCTTCACTCGTTCCTCTACATTGGGCTCTACTGATTGATCGATAAAGCCTTTGCGGGCCTTTTGCATGATCTCTTCAAAACCTGTAATTTTGAGATCTGGCACAGGATCTTCTTTAGGTGCAAAGTTTCTCCAAAAACAGAGAACCCGCAGCCACCCCGGAGTGCTGGTTTTTTCTTTGATTTGGGTATCCAATGACTGAATTTCCCTCTCAACCATGGCAACCATTTTTTTTAACCCAAGGAAGGAACGCACCTCATCGCGGCTCATTTCGTGAGGCCGCGATAAATCTTCAGTACTTTTTAGCGCTTCAATTTCTTTTTGAATTTTATTGACATCAGTGCGCAAATTGTCGCGTGCGGTTTTTGCCGTTGGGTCGTCAAAGTTATAAACTGTGGATCTTTTTGCATTATCCGAAAAATAGGAAGCGACGTCATCGACACTTTTTTTCAGCCCTTCGATGGCGGAACCTACAGAGGATGGCGATTCTATGCTCATATCGCTCTCCTTATGTGAAAGAGTGAATGTCTCTCCAACTTTTTAAGTTACAGGAAATCTATTTAAATTTCAAATTTAATATTTACACTGAAGTTCTTAATGCAATTTTCAAGCAAAATAGTGTATGATTTTTGCACTATGTTTACTTACGACAGACGCTACATCCGCAATTTTTCCATCATTGCCCACATTGATCACGGCAAATCGACTCTTGCCGATCGCTTTTTGGAGTTTACTAACACGATCTCTAAGCGCGAGATGCAGGAGCAGGTGCTCGACGGTATGGACCTCGAGCGTGAGCGCGGCATCACGATTAAAGCCCACCCCGTGACGATGTACTACAAGGCAAAAGATGGCCATACCTACCAGATGAACCTGATTGACACGCCGGGACACGTCGATTTTACCTACGAAGTGTCGCGCTCATTGGCCGCCTGTGACGGTGCTCTCTTAGTAGTCGATGCGGGCCAGGGCCTGCAGGCACAGAGTTTGGCCAACATGCACCTTGCCTTAGAGCGCCACCTAGCCATCATTCCTGTCATCAACAAGATCGATCTGCCTACGGCCGATATTCCTGCAGTCTTACAACAGCTTGAAGAGGCTTTGGCAGTAAGTCGCGATGAGGCCATACCCTGCTCTGCAAAATCGGGCGTTGGCATCGAAGATATTTTAGAGCGCATCGTAACCCATGTTCCGCCCCCAAAAGAGCCTGAAGAAAACACCTTAAAGGCCCTCGTCTTTGATTCGTACTTTGACACCTTCCGCGGTATTATGGTCTACATCCGCGTCATGGCAGGCGAAATTAAAAAGGGCTCACAAGTGCTTTTGATGGGCACTGAAAAGAATTACGACATTGGCGAAGTTGGCGTTTTTACGCCCCAACAAAAGCCTGTAGAGATCTTGAGAGCTGGTGAAGTGGGCTATTTTGTCGCCAACATCAAAAATCCCAAAGATGTGCGCGTTGGAGACACCGTCACCCTCCTCAAAAACCCAGCCAAAGAGCCCCTTCCCGGGTTTGAGGTAAAAAATCCCGTGGTTTTTGCCGGTAT
>Ga0187893_10006790_pt1 | contig 19268 bp, 21 predicted proteins | sample MA1701074metaG_FD_139574 | JGI IMG/M metagenome (GOLD analysis project Ga0187893, IMG submission 139574) | White microbial mat communities from a basaltic lava cave in the Kipuka Kanohina Cave System on the Island of Hawaii, USA - MA170107-4 metaG ... | reverse complement strand
TCAAAGGTGCACGTGGTAGATGGGATCAGGACATAAAAAGTGATGAAATGGTAGGGCCAAAAAGTGGACCCTAGTACGAATTTTTCAATTTTTAACAGAAAAAACAAACGCGCCAGGTAAGGGGTTCGTCAATTCAGTTTGACACCCTACCTTATAGCTGCGCCACCGCCGCCTGTATTACGGCTCAAAGAAGACTGTCTGATTCTGGGGATTATTTTGATTCTCATAGAATCCTTAATCGCACCGGCTATGGCTTCTGCAAAAAGTGGTGGAACAGCATTCCCTATCTGCATGAACTGTAACGCGAATCTGTAAAATTATTGACAACTGTGTGGCTTATTGCTAGTTGAAGAAGCAGCCATCTTCATTCTCTCCCAATCCCATGCGCTAATCGATTTTGGTTTCTCACCAATCTTGTATTCATTATAGGAGTTATTTTTCATCCTCCTCAAAAGTTCAACCGATTCCTCTTTTGACAACTTTGGACCATAACTTGTACTTGTTAAATTTCGTTTTAGTTCCAATGGTTCTCCATCTGAAAAAAGGAACGAGCCAAACTTAATTATCCCGATGTTTATGTCTTTGATTACAAAAACGCTCCTTATTACTGGAAACTTTCTTCCTTTTACAAACACCAGATCAAACACCACTGTATTAGACTGTAATTTCTTGTTCAATCGAAAGAGCTTATGACAAGTAGTGTACTGGCCCGTCTCCCAGTTAGGATCCCTAGGATGTTCTACCATGTCTCTTAATCGCCAGTTCTCTCGGTCGTGCTTGTGTGTTACGAGTCTGCCCTCTACTATATCCAACATATTCATGAGTAATTTCAATGATTTAAGAATACGATATTAAATTATCAATGAAACTTATGAGCGTCCCAGTAATTGCTATGGAAAAAATTGAATTAAGACTAATGGTTTTAGATAAGTAGATTGAAAAAAAGAGACAAAGCGTATCTGATGGCATTTGCCGACGAAGGTGGAGAACCATATGATTTACATCTTACAGATGATCTTCAATCATACGGTACATGGGAAGCAATAGATTTCAAATTTTCCTTGCCTCATTCCAACTATATCCTTATCTGGAGACGGGATGGCAAGAAATTCACTCCACGAGAATCAAAATACGTCACAAAGTATGTACGAGATGATATGAAGGATTTCATAAGTGATGGAGATTCTGATGCCAAAGAAAAATGGCATTACAAGGTTACCATGAAAATGGTAGACAATGATTCGTGCTTGATTCTTGCCTGGGACAAGATGAAACTACCTGAACAATATGATATCTGGGGCGAATTTTCATTTTTTATAAGAGACTTTCTAGATGAAAATATCGATGAAATTTCAAAACCGGGTTCACTTCATGAAAGAGAACTTGCAATCTATGAAGGCAGGATTCCTGAAATGTTGGGTGAAAATATTGTTGAATTAAACCATAAGCTCAGATCAAATGCATATGATAGATATGAGATTCCATCTGACAGTGTTTTGCGAGAATATTTCATGCGCTTGAAGGAAAGAGGATATGTAGACGCATGCAAACCTCTTGCCGTTCACTATAAAATAACTGAACCTTCGGTCAAAATGGAAAACAATCTTCCAGGTACTGTAATTGTTTATTATGATTTTGTAAATCATGTGATTGTATTGTCACCGTCAAGGATACCGGAGTTCTGGCAACAGGTTCCCGCTATTCTAGCAGGTTTCTTCAACCATCTTGCGCTTTCAAAAGATTGGAGATTTAGTAAAGACTCATCCGAAAGTATTCAAAGAGAGAAAGACGAGGCGGACAAGTTTGTGCAGGAATCGTTAAACCGCCTTATAGATATTGGACTTGATCCTAGAAAGTATCAACGGATTAATTTTATCTGAATTAGTAAAAATCATACTATTTTATTCAGTTTCGGTACAATTTAGTTTCATAGTACTAAAACTTTTAAATAGTACTAAAAGCTACGCGGATCATGCCTAGGCGTCCAAACCCAAAACCTCATAAACCAAAATTCCTGCCAATACAGAAAGTATCCGTTGAAAAACTTCACTATGATGTTCATAATACCAGGTTAATTCACAAGGGATTATCTGAGGAAGAACAAGCTGAAAATGAGATTTGGAGTCAAAGCGATATAGAATACCTGTATAATGATATCAGAGATAGAGGATTGCAAGAAGAACTCATAATAAATAATCACAATATAGTATTAGAGGGAAACAGGAGACTAGCAGTTTGTAAGAGGTTGCACGAACAGCAACGTAAGGACGAAGTCAAAAGCCCTTACAATTTTAATTTAATATCATGTAAGAAATTTTCTTCAGACACTCCTCAACTCGATATTGAAGTTTGGATGGCATCCATCCATGTAGCAGGCAAAAAAGAATGGCCTGATTTTAACCAAACTCGGTTGCTGTATAAATTGCGTGAAGATAGTAGCTTGTCTATCGATACACTTGCGAATATAACAAGAAAAAGTAAAACTACTATAATAAAGAAATTTGCTGCCTACGAATTGACATTAAAATATCACAAATTGTACCAGAAAGACGATCTTTGGTCTGAAAAATATCCACATTTTATAGAATTTCTAAGATCTGATTTAGATGAATTTAGTCAAGATGAAAAAAACGAAAAAAGGTTCATGTCGTGGTTGGAATCTGGTAAAATAACAAATAGCGTAGATGTAAGAAATTTGAAACCCGTAGTGGATAATCCAAGGGCATTACGTGCATTAGAAAAGGATAACATCACTGAAGCTATCAAGATAGTGGTGGAATATAATCCTACAATTAAAAGTCCAACTTTCAGAAAGATAGTAACGCTGACTAAAGTTTTGAATAATTTTCCTACTAAAGAATTTGCACAAACTGTTGATGGAGATGCAAGGCTAAAAATTCTCCGCGAGTTGAGAAACAGTGCTAACCGACTTATTACTCAAATAGAGTCAGTCAAAAGAAGTGGAAAGGGTTGAACAATTTGCTACAATTACAGTTACTGAGTAATCAAGTAACCGATGTGATCAGAAAAGTCTGAAAAGATGTTTCATGCCTGACTTCCAATCAGGAGTGGTGGGTTCCTTCAGACACCGTGCAGGACTGATCACATCGTTATTCTTGTAATAATGCTTTCAAGATCTGATATAATAAATTTTTCATTTGATGAGAAAAATAATCAGACATCTATCTTGAATTCTTCAAAGTAAACTTCGCCTTTTTCGACTGCTTTCTTAATGCTCTTCTCCCTAGGCGAAAGCTTGGCTTCACCTGTCTTAGCATCGATAAATGTTATCTTGTTCACCTTGTCATCGTTGAATAGGCCATCAAATGCTATGAAGTCAATCGGTTCTGCAAGAAAACGACAGTCTCTTGGCTGATGACCCCAGTTTGCTGTCGTAGGAGCAAGATGCTCAAGTGTCTTACCAATGTAGACCTGTTTCGATTTCTCTATTGCTTCTACCACTATCTTTTTTTTCTTTTCTTCAAATTCCAATTCTGCTTGTCTTAGTTTGTCTAGAAGGTCTTGCGGTGGTGTTTCTCCGTAGAATATTTTGAACTCATTTAACCTGTGAATTTTGTTACACGCAGGACATTGAGCATAGATATTACGTTCAGCTTGAATAAAATCAGCGAGCGTCTTTGCTAAAGAATCTGTCATAAAGTAAAGGTTGATAGGTTTTACTAATTCTGTATCTGTTAAACTATTTTGTTACAATGGTTATCATTTGAAATTTTAGATATGTCTATCACAGAACAGTAAGGACCTTGTAATATTGCGTCATATCTTGGATTCTATTAGTTCCTTTGGTATTTCCTTTGCCTCTTTCCAAAACAATTCAAAAAAATCAGACCAAAATTCTGCTTGTCTTCCAACAAATAAACCGCCTGCTTCACCATTTGTTATGAACGAAGCAGCTCTTATTTCTCCGCTACCTATGTAGGCGGATTTTCTGTCAACGATTACCATCTTTTGGTGTATGCCTTCGTAATGAGTAGACGTTCCACTATATTGGGAAATATTTGTACCGTAATCTCGAATCGAGATGGTAGTGCCGGGGTTGATCTTATTCTGTTCGTATAATGTATATAATTTTGAGATCCCTTTTATTTTATCAAGATATGAAAAGTCGTAATTTTTTTTGACCAATATATCTCTTGAAATGATTTTAATAGAGACGCCTCTTTTTGCTGCCGCAGAGATTTCGTCCAGAATATACATAATCCCATCTGGTTCCATGAAAGGAGACGCAATCAGTATTTCTTTGGAGGCGCTTGCTATAAGCGATTTTAGAACGTCCTTTAATTCAACGACCTTGATGTCTTTGTATTTATTAATTAGGGAAGACAAATCGTTGGTTAAGGAAAGTGGTATACTAACAACAAGCGACTCGTCCAACTTTTCCGTTTTTCTCTCGTGTTCCTTCTCATATCCCATTAATTGTTTGATTTTGACCAAATCTTGTGGTGTATATCTAGTTTTATTGCCTACAGTCTCAGCTTTAATCAATGACTTGGATACGAGGTAATCAAGAAGAAACCTGACGTGTTCTGTATCTTCTTTTGGAATTTTAGAAAAAGAACTTTCTTCAAATATGCCATCTTTCTCAAATACTTCAACTATCCAACGATAAAGTCTGTCTGCGTCCATATAATCATCACAATATGTTGAAGAATTGATTAGAGAGTCCTCTGCTCAAGAGAGAATTAGGTGGTAACCATCTTTGTACTTCGTTAGGTAAATAGGGTTGGCAATTGAAGTCATTAATAAAAACACATGCAATGCAACCACCATTACAGAATTGTGGGCAAATTCTCAATTGTTTTTCAGCGTATCGTAATAGTCTTTTGAATTCAGTACCCTGCTTTCCTTTTGTTATTTGTGTGATTCCTCCTATACCTAAATCCTCACGTTCGAAGACAACTATGCAACAATCATCAAGCATTATTTTGCTACCAAAATTTTCTAGTCCCGTTATGTCTGTAAGACCTTTGAAAAAGGCATGTTCTAAAGAATGCATTAAACCCACTAAAGGGAGGTTTTGTACATTCTCAATTAGCGACTGAAAATTCGAAGTGGCCATATGATTTCTCGTATGCTGAACAAGTTCTTCATAATTATCATACTTAGTCAGATTGTTTTTTTGCAAAACTTCAATAATCTTCTTTTTGTCTAATACAATTACCAGCCCTTTTCCAACTGTCTTTACTGCATAAGCATGATATTTGTCTCCGGAACGGAATAGCTGAGCAAGTCTTTGATCCTCTGGTATTGTATGAGGGTGCGAGGAAATGCCAGATTTGTATCCGTATACTATCGTTAATGTGGTAATTTCTGGTACTGTAAATGCATTTGTAATTCCGTACTTTTCTTTAACAACATTGACATCAAGTTCAGTCATATCATCAATCATATTCCAGTAATTAGGATCTGTATCCTTGGATTCAACATGCGCTTTTTGCAAAGAAGCTAGAGAGACGTCGCTATTTCCCATGTATAGATAACTTTTGATTAGCGGTGATGTCAAAGACGGTGCGGAAGTTACAATCGGTCTCATAATAGATGGTCGCGTTTCTATACCGGCATCAGGATCGCCACGAATGTGGCACTTACAATACTTATCCACCTTCATTTTGAAATCACATTTTTCACATTTCCAATAGGATGCCTGGAATGAGCCGTGCATCCAGAAATGCATATGCCCAGAACAATCCTTGTTAGTATCTTGGCATGGGATTGTAGATCCTTGTACGTTTCTTAGTTTTTCAACTCTAGGGGTTAACTCTTCCATATTCGCACATCTAGGACAGGCAAAAACAAAGGAAAATTGAGTCATTTCACTTCTTTTTATCTGACTGCCACAGTCTTTACATTTGCCTTCTGTATGTTCTACAGATTTACCACATTCACTACAGTATCCAACTTTACAACAAGGACAAGTCAAGTTGGGATTACGAGGATCAGTGATTTGATAATGACCACACCTGTAACATCGAAAAGATAATGGGAATATGCCTGCCTCTATCCTCGAATTGTCATTTATTTCATGAAGTAAAATTTGCGAGGGATCTATGCGAATGTATGGCAAGTGTGATTCTGAGTCACTTTCTGTTTTAGTGATTGTTTGTGGTTGTTCATCCAACATTTCTCGTAACTGTTTATCAATTTCTTCATCTTTTTCTACGTTGAATTCTATTTTCTTTTTATCATCTGGAGTTTTAGCCAAACCCTTGTGTTTTTGGCTGTAATGACGTTGTTCTTTATTTTTTTCAATTTTTATCTCCTCAGATATGGCCTTCAGTATTTCTATGTCCGGGCGTTCTATGGGGGAACCAATTACCTTTGTAGTGCGAAATGTAGCTTTTTCGGAAGTCCATACTGTACCCTCATAATTTCTAAACAATACTTGCCATTTTGTGAGTTCTGGAATATCACTCATGGTCGTTTTCCTCTTCATTATTAATTTCTTCAAGTTCCTCTTCAGGATACGCAACCCATGGTGGAGTAATCTGTTTTGTCATTTTGTTTAACAAATCTATTTCATTCACATCAACACGAATTTCTTTATTACTTCTAGTCCTCAGTGAAGTCAAAGACTTTCCCTCATCCACAAACCAGTCACTTAGGTAAAGACCAGGGCCACTACGTTTGCTCCATTCTGCTATAAATTCTTCATATTGTTTCTTGCTCTCAACAGAAATATTCTTGTTTATAGTTTCTGTGGCATTTGAATCATCTCGGAGGCATTTGAGAACGTCAAATAGCAATCTTGTTTGAAGTTTAGGATATTGCCTTAAAGTTCGGTTGATAGAAGGTATAGTTAACATGTATTGGTAGTAGCTAAACGCATTTATCAAAAATTTGAGAATGTTGGGAAATATGAGCTTCGCAGCATAAGCGTTGGTGCTCTGAATTGGCTTCATTTCATAATATCCACTAACATCACTGAAAACACGATGAAAGTTCTCAAAGACAAAAATATCTCTTGGTACTGATGGCAAGAAATGAATACACACATGTCCAGGTTGATCTTTTCTACCGGTTCTACCTGCAGTTTGTACAAACTCAGTCATGCTTTTAGGCACGCCCATCATAATCATGTTGTTTAGATTTCCAATATCTAATCCGAGCGAGATTACCAAATTCGCTAATAATATCTCAATTTGTTTGTTAATGGCCATTTGGAAAATTCGTGAAACCATTGGGGTTGACGCATCCCCACTCAGAAATTCTATAGTTTTTTCTTTACCGAATTGCTGTCCTGACAATTCTTGCAAGGTCTTTCTTATTGTGTAACCGTCGCTTTTTCTATATAGGTAGCCTAAAATGAAATCGTATGTGTCTCCCACATTCTTCTTGAACTTATCTTTAAATTTATCATCGTCATATAATGCATAATAAGTTCTTAGAATTGAGTTTGACATTGATGTTCTCGACGCTCTGGCAACCGGCAACATTACAATAGTTCTGTATTTCACCAAGTCTGTTTTTGCATCGAAATAGTTAGCATAACTTTTTGTGTCCGGAACTACTATAATCTTATCATCAGAAACTCTTGTTATGTATTTCAATAATTCTACCTCATTGGCAATTGTCGCGGTTCCAGTTTCGAATGTCAATTGCCATTTCAATGGCTCCTCAAAATACCAATCGTGAATTTTATTTGTGACAATGTTTACACTTCTCAAGTATATCGATAGAAGAATTCCTGTAAGGCCGTAAAGTGAATGAACTTCATCAAATACAAAATATCCTATGGGTGAGTTCTTCTTATCCTTCAAACTCAAACTGGCGTTGCATTTTTTACATTCGAAATTTTCATTTTCACCAATCGCCGGCATATTAAACCCACATTTGCAATTAACATAATAGCCACCAAAAAATCTCATTTGATAACTCTCCCATCTGCCGCATGTTGAACTATAAAACAAGTTGTCGGGGGTAGCAATAGTAATGAGTGGCATATAGTCTGACACTTCACGTGGATCGAACATGTAAGATATTTCGTGACCACAACTGCATTTTCCTACTTTTCTTCTTCCCTGTTCCACTGCAGTGATAGAGTTCTTGGCTCCGCATGAAGGACACGCATCATATTGAACCATCTCCTTTCCAACTATAGGGTTGACCAAGGCTCTGTAGAGAGGATCTGATATGCCAATGAAAATTCCACCAGTAACGTTCTCTGAAGGTAACAGTTTCCTTATCTCAAATACGAACTTTGTTAATCGTTGGAACATGTCTTGATTCAAAATTCTAGTGGGAAAGACCAGAACAGATCTCTGTTTTGTTATAATAGAATGCAGTACGGCATTGGCCATGAATACTAAGGTCTTGCCACTGCCAGTTGGAGCTTTTACTATAGTTGTTGTTCCGATTTTATTATTTACAATAAGTTTGATCCTATTTTGAATTGCATCCCACTGGAATTTATGCAAGTTCTCTTTGACTTGAAAAGCAATGAATGCTGCTGATAGAATTGCCTTAATTGTGGGAAGGTAACCTTTATCCACGAGTGCCTTTTTTTCATCGATCGTAAGTTTGTCAAGATTATCCAAAAATGATTTGTCATTTTCCAGAAGAGTCTTAATAGAGGGGCCTTTAACTGGTATTTCTCTAATTGTATCGAAGGCACCAAACATTGAGAAATACAAGATATTTTTGTCAATTACAGACTGAGTCAGAACACCATTGGTGTTCACGTAGGTTCTTTCTTCATACTGATCCGCTAGTGCGCTATCTCCGTTCTTTAACGTGTATTGAATTGAGTCATAATGTTGTTGTATTGGTAGCAGAGCTCCACCGTTGGTGATTGATGTTATGACATTAGGAAGTATGATGCATCTGGTAGTCCAATCTAGTTTGCGTGGCTTTGGATTACTGTATGGATTATCGTTTAACAAAGTTATTGCTATTCTGCAGATGTCTGGGTTTTCTGTTTTGTATCCCTCCACAATGAGTTTAGTTTTTGTTTCTCCTGTGACCATTTGTATAAATCCAATTGCGGTCTTGACTGGGTCACCTTCAGAGGCGGATTTAGTTCCAAGATCTTCAAGTTCATCACGATTAGAAGATTCTAAAGAATTATTCTGTGCATCAAACTTCTTTATGACAATCACATCTTCCTGAGAATCATGCAGGGTCTCTTCATGTACTCTATTTTCTAGTAATGTGTTGAGAGGAACCTCCAAATAATACTCCATTAATTTTGGCGTGACTGTTTTTGGTTTAAATTCTCCATCATAAGTGAGGTTATATTTTCTACCAAAAAGTTCTACATCTCCAAAATCTGATGGAATTTTAACTTTAGGTGTTGTTATCATTGGAAAAGTTCGTACTGAACCTTTTTTCACACTTGCTATGAATCGTCTTTCACCATATCTAATAAACCGAGGTACTGCGTATCTTATTTTCAATTTCAACAAAGAATTTTTGTCGATCTTTGCCAAGAATTCAAAATAGATTAGAGGTGGATATCTCCATACTTGATTTAACTTCAGTTCATGAAGATGCCTGGGCACAAGAAAATTGGCATCAAAAGCACTCCCCACTAGTTCGTTTTCAAGATATGATGAATCCACAATCTGTCTAGAAGAAAGCACATTCAGATTCTGTTTGTCTTTTGTGTCTGGCGTAACATTATCCAAAATTTCATTGATCCAAGGTAACAGATTTTGGTTAGAAAGAAACATCATTATCACTTTATTTTGAATGCTTCGACATAGAATTCTACTTCTCTAACATTCCTCCCAGAGGGGTCCTTTTCAGTTTTATCCGATCTAGTAATGCTAGGCTCCATGTAAGAGAATAGCCTAGAAAGATATTTAGCTATATAATGCGCTTTGGGAATCCATTTTCCACGAGCTTTTATGCTTGCCTGACCGAATTGCCTGAACATGTATTTTGCATGATCAATATACGCGCTCTCATCCTTTTTGCCCACCAAAGTATCTTGGAACTGTATGTCTGGTTTTCTTGTGTTTATTAGATAATTAGTTCTGCGTTCTGCACGTTCCTGCATGTGATGTTTGTGAATCTCTTTTGTCTTCCCAATAAAACCTAGAATGGCTTCCATGTTCGATATTTTGTCTGATATGTCGGATGCGTTTTTCATATTTGTTGAGTACGATAGAGGATGTATGATAGGAAGATTTTCTCTCATAAGCGACCAGAGTACGTACCACCTTTCATTGAAAAACTCTTTGGGAGGAATTGATTCTGGATTTTCCATCATATCAATCAAGTATGAAAACTGATCAATGTTTAAAATATTATAGGAATAATAGCATATGTTGCCTCTGATATGAATTTGATGTTTTTTCTCCAACTCACTAATCATGTTATCTGTGTCAGGACCAGAGAAGGACGAAATGAAAGATATTAGAAGTTTAATATTTGTATAACCTACGTATTTTATTAAGGCCAGAATATTTCTGGAAATAAATTCAGATTTATTTACAAATCTAAATGACAAGCCAAAAACAGTTTTGAAATCAATTTCTTCTTTTTCTAAATATCCTGATTCCAGTAAATTCTTGACTATAATACTGATGAATCCGTTTCTTTCTATGCTGTGAATATCTTGAGCATAATGAAGATATGTGTTGAAGTCCCATGATATTCTAAACCTATTACCAAAAAAATCCTCTACTATCATACATGGAGTTTTTGCAGAGAAATCCAATGGTTCAATCACTCTCACATATGCCAGAAAATATCTACTCAGATTATTCAAACCTTTCCACTCTTCCAAATCCAGACTAAAACTATCAACAAAGCACATCTTGCTCAGAACTTTTTCAATAGTAGGTATACCGCTGATCGTCCTAAAGCACAAGTCTTTGTAATGAAAATTACCATCTTCAAAGGAAATCTCCTCTTTCGTACCTGTATTCTTTAGTTTTCCTAAGTAAGGGTAGAGTCTCCATTTTTTCATCTCAATTTTATTGAGACGCGCACTTAATGGATGCATTTTCCCAGTCCCTTTTTTTGAAGGCGATATTGTAGTTTGTAGGTGAATAACTGACTCAAAGTTTGGCAGGATTATTTTTAGGTAATTCCATGTCCAGTTCCCTTGGAAATCCTTCGGTGTAGTGCCTAAAACTAATCCGTCTAATGACGAATCTATGTTGAATCTTGATAATACCTTCCAATCAAAGTAAGTAACCACTGTTTTCGTTAAAAAATCTGCCAAAAGACGCTCTTCTTCACTAAGGTTGTCTCTCGTCATGAATTCTAGGTTCTTTCTTACCTCCGGGTCTGCGATAGTATCTATTTTACGAGATAACAACGAGATCGTCAGCTCTTCAATTTCTGATTCTTTCTTCAGATATTTGCTATACAAAAGAGTGAGTAACTCGGATATTTTTCCTGTAATGCTTATATCTTCTGTTAAGTGAATTTCTTCCTTTGATTCATCACTTATTACAAGCCCGATGCCAATTTCTTTAAGTATAGATTGAAACTGTGTTAGATGTTCTATCGGAACGTACATCAGTCTATGTTCAAAAACAACTATTCCATCAATGTCCATTATTTTCTTGTATTCATCTATTGGAAAGTAAACGTCGTTCAAATCCATTTTTAGAAAATTGTTTTCGCGATATCCTGTTACCTCAATCTCTTCATTTAGATAATTCTTTAACTCCTTAGCTGCCTGTGTGTAATTGATATGCATTATTTTATTATCCTTGACAAGGTAGTAGAAAGAGGATCTTCTTTTTTCTAATTTTTTAATTATCCAACCGTTTCTTAGAATTACTGAATTAGGATAAGAACCAGACTTGTCTTTCTGAATTTTAAGAAACTCCCATATTCTCTTCTTTGGATTAAAGAATTGCCACATATCATTTCTTGCTGCTCCGTAAATGAAAAATGAGCCAAAACTAGGCAAAAATTCTGTTGCAGCTGGTGTTTTGTTAGTTCCTTCTACCGTCCTCATAATTGAGAATAAATCTAAAGTTCTTTAAGTTTTCATGTATTTGTAACTAACCAGTTCTTTGTTTCTTGTAATTTTTCTCCTATTTTTCCATTTACCACTCTTATTTTACAATCTGCTGGAACAATATCCTTGATACCATCAAAAACGCGTAGGTAATCCTTTCCCATTGAGAACATAATCTCGTTATAATTAGTCGTTCTAAGTCTCTCAACAAGTCTATTCTTTACAATCTCTCTTAGTTTTGGAATACGGTTTTTCGTTAGTCTCAAGTCATAGTTTCTTATAGGATGATTATGTGAAATGAGTCCGTATTTTGCAGAAATTATCATAACATCTATTCCATTATAATAAATGGGTTCAAAATTCCGTATCATTCTGTACATTGGGCCATCATAAAGATCCATCGCTGGAGTAAGATTAAGAAAATTTTTCTTCCTTTCAGAACATGATATAATCATGAGTTTCTTGGGGTGCATTGGACTGAATACTTGTTTATTTAGAAATTTCTTTACTTGCTCAAACCTAGTTTTTTGTAATGTCTTTGAATCAGATTTTGATAAATCAATCAGTTGAGAAAGTTTCTCTTTATACTCCTTGTTGCTTCTTACTAGTTTTATTTTTTTTCTAATTTTAATAATTTCATCTAAGACTTCCCTTTCTTTTTCTGACCCAGCTACTCTGATAAATTTTCCATCTTTTGATTTTACTATTGATTTTGCGTATTTCTTTTTAAGTTTGTGTAGATATTGGTTCCTTATTTTCAGGTGCGTTTCAATATTGTCAAGATTTCTTAACAGCCTAAGTTTTTTTTCTGCAGGGTTTTTGTAGTTAAAGATCCATCCCTTGAAATCTGCCCCAAAGATATTGTATTTTTTCAAAAGATGGAATCTTCTAGGTCTAAAACATCCAAGAAGGAATAGCCAATCATTTGGAAACTCATTTCTTATTGTTGACACAACCTTTTCTACGAAAGACTCGTCTCTTACTACTACAAACCTTGCTGTATCAACATATTTGGTTAAGAGCCCACCTATAGCAATGTGTTGATATCCTATCTTTTTGAGGGATTTGTAGCAGGAGAGATATTCTTTTACTGTCTTACCTTGAGCTACACCGACTAGCCTGAACGAATGTCTCTTCTTGACATATTCCTTCATCGCTTTTTTGGCACTTTCAAGCGTTTTCTTTTTGTTTTTGATCACATCTAGAATTATTCCATAATCCGTACCCATCTTTTCATATTTTTCAAATAGTTCGCCATAGTCAGTAGTTAACCCACCTTGCTTAGTAAAAATACCAGAATCCGCCATTTTGATAATATTCTTACCTGGAAACTTTTGAAATTCTTCGTGAAAATTGTCGGAGGAGTTTGCATTTCCCATCAAGCCCAAAGGAAAGGGTTGTTTGTGTATTTTGCTGAATTTCAAAATTTCAAGTGATTTTTGCCTGTCAACAACAAAAAATGGTACTGGATTATTCAACCTGTTTTCACTCATTTTTGTACCTTATTAGATTATTGGATTTTTGATCAAGTATATCTTGTCAAAGTTAGGAATTACTACTTTTCAATGGTACACCACTTGCCGTTACCTTCGTAAAACTTGACTGCAGAAATAGGTATTTTATCTTCGAGATTTTTAAAAATCCACATGGTTATGTTTTCAGATGTCGGAAATTCAAAAAAGATATTCAAGTCTTTATGGTCCAACTTTTCTATAGTTTCCCAACAAACTTTCTTCATTTCATCAAAATCCATTATCATGTTATCTTTGTAGTTGCTACCATTTTTTACATGGCCCTCAACCTCTACAAGTATCTTTGATGTATGACCATGGGGTTGACTGCACTTTGGGTGTCCTTTTAAGACATGTGCAAAATCTATCTCAAATTCCATTCCAAGTTTTGTCTTCATCTTATTTGCCTCTCTGATTGTCCCACATTTCCACATGTAATCTTGATGAATAGCCAAGATGATGTATTCTGCCAAGTTCTTTTACTATTGGGTCACGTAGTGAAAGTTCGCTTCTGGTTGAAGCCTGCGGCATAACCAAAACTCTTTCTCTTGGTAAATCATATTTTTGAATGAAAAACTCTATCTCCTTCAAGTCATTTTTATCTTCTACGACATATTTGAACAAGGAATTTTTTAATTTTCTAAAGAAATGATAGCATTCTTCTTTTTCATAAAAATCTAATTTATTATTTGAGTTGGCAAGCTTTGGAGAAACATTCCATTGATTAACATATTCTAGTATTTCATTTTCTGGTTTTATTGTTCCATTAGTTTCTATTTCAACAAAATAAGATGAACCAAGATCTTCCAACAACATTGTAAGCCCTTGTTGTTGCAGCAACGGCTCCCCACCGGTTATTACAAGATGGTTTTTACCATATTTTGTAATCTCAGTCTTGGCCTCTGATATACTCATTTCCTTTACTTCTTTTTTGTAATCATAGTTTTTCCAATCCCAAGTGTATTTTGTGTCACACCATGAACATGCAAGATTACAAAGTGCAGTTCTTAGAAAGACTGCAGGTTTTCCAGCGTTTGTGCCTTCACCCTGAACTGATGCAAAAATCTCGCTTACTTTTAATTTCATTCTCGGTACACCGTAGGATCCTTTATTCCAGCTTCGAAAAAGGCACGTTTTCTTTCTCTGCAAGCACTGCAGGTGCCACAATGCTTAGTATCCCCACTGTAGCAGGACCAAGTCAGCTCATATGGAATTCCAAGTTCTGATCCCAATCTCACAATATCAGATTTGTTCATATTCACAAATGGTGATTGTACAGAAAGCGAATTGTTTTCAAGTGAAATTCTTGACATTTTTTCAAAGGCTTCGATAAACTCTTGCCTACAATCTGGATATATTCCTCTATCAGAATAGTGAGCTGCGTAAAACACGTTGTTTGCACCAATGCTTTGGGCGTAACCGGCTGCAATTGAGAGAAATATCGCATTTCTATTTGGTACCACCGTAGTCTTTAGCGTTTCATAAAATTGTGCGCCAACAGGAACTTTTGGAATTGCAATGTTTGGATTGGTTAATGCTGAATCAAGTAGCGATTGTAGAGATGAAATATCCACTATCTTATGATCAAATTTTAGAATAGAAGCAATTTTTTTAGCGGATTCTAGTTCTCTAGAATGTTTTTGACCATATGAAAAAGTGATTGTGTAAATTTCATGACCTTCATTTTTTAGTTTGAACAAAAGTGTTGTACTATCAATACCACCAGAAAATACAACAACTGATTTCATTTTACCCTACCTCCAATTAGGTCCTCGTAGACTCTTCGCATATGAAATACTGCTGTAGATGTTTGATTTGATAACTTACAGCTGCATCCCTTGCATTTTGGGCATTTAACAAAACTACATTTCGGACATACTATAGATTTGCTCACAACAAATTCTTCACCACAGGAAAAACAGTAGATATGAGGATCTGCAATAAATTTCAAAAAAGATTCTATGGCTCTAGACCTAGGAATGTTCTTTTCTTTAAGCACTTTCTCAGCTCTCTGAAGTACATCTTTGTCAACATTATCTGTTATCTTCACTTTCTTACCTACCATATAATTACGTAAAAGTATGGCTTTTTATTTAATTAAATATATCTATCTGACTTTGTACTTTGCTTTTTCGTTACCTGTAAGTAGCCTAAAACCACCCTTACCATCACTGAAAAACAGAGGATTTCGTTCCCATCTCTTTGAGACATCGTTTTTCTTTCCTGGATGGTTGACGCAGTGAAAGATTGTTTGTAGCCGAATAGTCATTTTGTTCACCTTCTCTTCTGGATATAGATCTTGAATTCGTTCAACAATCTCTCTGATGGTAACATAGCCATCGGGTTTCTCGGATTTTTCAAACGTAGATACTATCATTTGCCATACTGGAATAGAGTATTTTGGCATGATTTTATGATAATTAACTAGTAAAAATTCCTTCTTAGCAAATTTAAGTCAAATTACACTGGCACTTTTATAAATAAGAACAAAATAATTGTTAACCTTGGAGAAGCGAGAAGAATTTTTATTAAAAATGTACGAAACTTGCTGGAATAACGTTACTAGGGCAGAGGATGCTATATGGAAAATCATTGCAGCTTATACTGCATTATTTGCTGGTTTATCAATTGCAAAACCCGTGATAGGTTCTCTCGGATTTATTTTACTCATTATTGTTTTTAGTATAGCAGGGATGTGTGTATCAATGAATGCTAATTTGTGGTTCACACGTAATATGGGTTTGATTTCCAATATTGAAAAAGAATTCTTGAAAAAGGAAGATTGGGATACACTCTTACCTAAGAAGTGGGCCAAGAAAAAGGCTTCATTTTCAAGTAAGGAAATTTGGTGGATAATATTTTCTATCTTTCCAGTAGTGATTTTAGCAACAACGTATGTTATCTATCCAGATGTAAAGCAAAATATCATATGCATTGTAATAGCAGAGCTTGTTGGTTTTGTTATAGTGATTTGGTACATATTCAAAACTAAAAAAACATACAATGGTTTTATCAAAGAAGCCCCGGGCAAATTGATTGACTCTTGAAATAAAAATTCAATTTCTAATTCTTTTAAAGATTTCCCTACAAAACTTGTCAAAACTTAACTCGAGTGTATAGTTAGTCTTTTCGTACTGTTCATGAAGTTCCATTACGTTACGTCTCTTCCAGAGTTGATATTTTGTCTCATGAAGCCGTCTGGCAAGTCTTCTGTCGGCAAGAAGATCCTCTTTAGACATTATGTTCCAGTTCTTTGAGACGTATCCTGCAACAAAACCAAAAGCGTCTATCTCGTAGAGCATAATCTCGCCAAACCTTGCGTAAGGATCGTACCGTCTTGCCTCTCCCCTTATCCTGCCCCGGCTGTCTACTATGTGTCCTTCTTTCGTGTCATCGTTGATGCAATCACCTTTGGTACTGCCTGATCCTCTTCTGGGCCTCATCGAAGGTGCAGGGCTTCCATTCCCTGTCAAGACTTGCGCCGTTATCCATCAGCTCCTCGATGCTGATGTATCCCCATTCCGCAAAGTTATCGTCATTCAGATTCGCGTAACCTAACGCAAGATTCTGCTTTTTATCGAGTTTAGCTATGAACCAGTAGAAACCTATTGCAGGAATCTCCCACTTCTGGTAAATTATTTTCTTTTCAAAAGGAATGCTATCTGTTTCGTACAGTTTCGGAATTTTTTCACTCACTTGCACACCTCAGACAATTCTTTCCTGTTCCTTCTTCCGGGGGCAAATTCCCAGAGCGACACAAGCGCCTTTCCATAGCTGGTGTGGATTGTTCCAAAAAACTTTGGCGCTTTCGGGTTTGCAGAATCATTTTCCCACAAGAGGATCCTGCCGAGTTTCTTTCTTTTACCCACGTCATGGTTTCCCGTCTGCAGTACCCCACTGTATCTTGGCAGTTTTTTCCATGTCTCAGCTGGCATCTTGTCCTGGATAGATTGTAACCAGAAAGTATAGTAGGTTGCGTCTGTGAGTTTCCGCTAGAATATTTTATTCTTTGATTATTTCTTGGTATACTTTTTCAGATATTTCGCCTATCTTTTTCAGAGTTTCAAAGTTCGAAAAGAGTTTTTTCTTCTTTAAAATTCGATACACTTCAATCAAAGTTTTCTCATTACCCTTGTCAAATTTCTTATGGCAGGTAGGACATGTAATCAAGATATTCTTCGGATCGTCTGCCCCCCCTTTCCCACGAGGCATAACATGATGAGATTCTGTATAGAGATTTCCATCCTTGCTCTCAAAAGTCGGTTTTTCACACACTTGACAATGGTGATGATTTTTTATCTTCATTAATGCCGCAAGTTTTGGATCACGCACGTAGTTGTTCACAATAGTTTTCTGGGGCACATCATCAGTAACTAATCCCGGTTTTGAGTAGCTAGCTAACATTGTTTCTATGTCAATAGGCTTTTCAGATAATTTTTCAATCTCCTTCAGTTCTCTGCCATATTGTTCAGATTCTACCTCTTCTTGCGTCGGAATTGAGGAGTATTGTTTTCCTGTATAATACTCGAATATTTTCTGTAGTTTTAAAACGTCTTCAATCTTGCCTATCTTTTCGCATTCCGCTATCTCGTCTTTGATTATCGAGATAGATACATTGTCGTCCTCAAAATACCTGAAACCTACCTGACCCACAACTCTACCTCTAAAATATTTTGCAGAGTTAAGATATACTGGAAATCTCAGAGATAGTTTTGGATCTGCCCTGACATTTGCAATCAGACGACCTCCCTCAAATTCTGCATAACCTAGAAATTTCCTGTCTCCAATCACTTCAGCTCCACCGTAAATTCCAACTATTTTCCCAACCTGCGCATAAAAATCTCTCGAGTAGAAAATGACTAAACCGTCTTTCTCGAAGAATTGCGGATCTCCACTACGTTGAAAGTGACCGTATACCCACGTGTCATTATCTATATCCGGTTTGTTGAAAACGAAGTTCAGGCATTCATGACCTGGATTATTTCTTGCATAGCCATGTCCTGCTTGTGAATGTATCTCTGGGAATGTCCATCCTCTATTATTCCAAGTTATATTGGCTAGTAGAGCCGGTTTCATGGTTGTTCTTTTCTGAATTTGTTTGAGAGCACATCCATTATATCTATTGTTACCGGCTATGATTCCACTACTTTTCTTACTACCAGTTTCCTCGACAAATCTTTCATGTATTGCTCTTCTTCTTGAGATATCAGTTCCATGAAATTAATTGGTCAAATTGAACAAAAGCAATTTCGGTTTTCCACTGCTCAATCGGGTCTCCAACTTTTCTGAAATCCCTCGAACCCAACTTCATCCATCTGAAAAATATTTTCAGAATCTTCTTGTGGTCGAAAGTGGTGTGAGTCTCGCGTCCAGTGTCGTCAGAATACAGTTCAACAATTTTAGTGACGACGTTGTCAATGTCAGATTTTGTCACGTATTTCCATTCTACAGGAAGCAATCTGCTCAACGTCAGAAGGACCTGCAAGTGCTTGAGCCTTGTCGCCTTTGCGAGCGACTCCCTTGCCATCAGCCCGTCGTATTCTTCAATCAGTTTCAGCGAGCCTTCAGTTATCTTCGGCTCGTTGCGAATCAGTCTCTTGGTTCCATCGATTCGCCTGTCGTATTCATAAATGTCAATTTCATTTTTTGCGAGTCGCGTGAATTTCTGCTTCAACAATTTTCTTTACGTGAGTGATGGCTTTAAACTGAATTAATAGCGCCAGGTAAGGGATTCGAACCCCTGAGTGCAGAAGCACAACCGCTACCTTGTTTGGATCTCGAGGCGGTCGCCGTACCACTTGGCTAACCTGGCAACT
>Ga0187893_10006788_pt1 | contig 19268 bp, 15 predicted proteins | sample MA1701074metaG_FD_139574 | JGI IMG/M metagenome (GOLD analysis project Ga0187893, IMG submission 139574) | White microbial mat communities from a basaltic lava cave in the Kipuka Kanohina Cave System on the Island of Hawaii, USA - MA170107-4 metaG ... | reverse complement strand
GATACTGCGCCCCCGCCCTGTGCGCTTGGGCCGCCTGCTGTGCGGTCAGGATGGTTCCCGCGCCGAGGTGGATCACACTGCCAAACGTGGCCCGCAGCTCCTCGAGGGTCTGGAGGCCTCCTTCGCTTTCGACCGTGATTTCGACAAATGTGAGCCCGGCGCTCACCAGCGCGCCCACGACGGGCTGAACCCGCGGCGGTCGAATTCCGCGCAGAATAGCGATGACCCGCTCCTCGAGCAGCGCGCCGGCAATCTCCGCCGAGTCGCCTGTCATCGCACCGCCTTTGGTCCGCGGCCCGCGAGCACCGCCAGCACGTCTTCCTTTACGCTCCATCCGACATCACCCCAGTACGTCTGTGCCAGACCCGCAAGCGCGGCGCCGTACCGCAAGCCGCTACGCAGATCACCCTCGAGCATGCCCCAGAGGAGACCGGCGGCAAAGGCGTCACCGCGCCCCACCGGGTCGATCTCTGTGCCGGGGATCGCGGGCTCGTGATGGACACCACGGCCATCGGCAAGATAGCCGCCCGCGGCGCCCGCGGTTACCACGACGGCGGCACCGGGGAATTGCGCCTTCAGCCTGGCCGCCGCACTCGGCGCATCCCCATTGACCCCTAGCACGTCGCGGGCGTCCTCCTGCGTCGCGATCAGGAGGTCGACGTCTGCGAGCATCGGTTCCAGGGTCGTCCGGGCGCGGTCGGCATTCCAGAGCTTTCGACGATGGTTGAGGTCGAAAGCCACCTTGCGCCCGGCCCCTCTGGCTTCGCTGATCGCGCGCCTCACGGTCCGCGCAGACGAGTCGCTGAGCGCCGGCGTGATGCCGCTGAGGTGCAGCCACCGTCCTGCGCGGACGTACTCCCAGTTGAGCTCCTCAGGCGTCACGGTACTCCATGCCGACCCCGCGCGATCGTAGTAGACCGTGATGCCTCGTGACGGAGGCGCGTGTTCGACGAAGTACAGCCCCGTGCGCCCGGAGGAGGTCCAGATGACAGCGGACGTATCGACGCCGTGGCGGCGCAACTCACCCGCGATGCGGCGCCCCAATGGATCGTCCACAAGTTTGGAGACCCACCCTGCGCGAAATCCCATCCGCGCAAGCGTGACTGCAACGTTCGCCTCTGAGCCCGCCACGTGCGCGTCAAAGTGTGATGCGGATTCCAGCGCTTCGCCCCGTGGGGCGGCGAGGCGAATCATCGCTTCGCCGAGGGCAACGACGTCGAGCAAGGCTGGTCCTCCCTGCGCCACGCCAGAACCTTGGCGAAGCCCGGGAGTGGTTCCTCTCTAGGGTGCGGCGAGGGAGCTCGCCGTGCCTAGTTCTTCAGATGCCTGTCGAACCAGCCCAGCGTGCGGGTCCAGGCCTCACCGGCGGCCTGCGCGTTGTACCGGTCAACGGTATCATTGAAAAACGCGTGATCGGCGTTGGGATAGATCACAATCTCATGCGTGACACGCGCGTTCTGCAGCGCCTCCCGGACCGCCGGAATGCCGGTGTTGAGGCGTTCGTCGAGCGCACCGTAAATGGCCAGCACGGCTGCCTTGATCTTGGGCACGTCCGCGATGGGCGGGTTGGAGCCGTAGTACGGGACCGCCGCCCGAAGGCCGGCATTCTGCGTCGCCAGCCGCCAGGTCATGCCGCCCCCAAAGCAGTAGCCCATGGCGCCGATACGGTCGCGCCGGACGCTGGGGAGTCCTTGCAGGTGCCGCACGGCTGCATTCATCGTGGCCACGTGCTGCTCCGGCGCTGTCTGCCCGAGGATTGCCGAAACCCGGGCCAGGTCGGCGGCATACCTCTCGGTGCCGCCCTCGTGAGAGGCAAGATCGAGGGCGAACGCCACATACCCGGCTTTGGCGAGCCTGCGGGTGACGTCTTTGAAGTGCTCGAGGAGACCACGGTTTTCGTGGATGACGAGCACCGCGGGCGAGGGGCCACCGGATCGCGGCTGTGACAAGTATCCGAAAACCTTCTGCGTCCCCATGGTGAACTCGATCATGGCGGCCTGCAGCGCGGGATCGGTGGGGGGGACGGTTACCCCCGAGGCCTGAGCCGTGGTGAGCGGAGCACTCGATGCCGCCTCGGCGATCTCGGTGGGCGTGGCGGTCAGTCCCAGACTCTGCAAAACAGGCAGTGCCAGGGCCACCCCGCCCACCATCATAGCGACGCGGCGCAGTAACTCCCGGCGGCCAAGCCGGCCCTGACCGTATTCCTCGGCCCATTCCTCGACGATGTAACGCTGGACATCGGTCATCTCAGACCTCCGACGTTAACAGATTCTTTACGATTGGCATGCGATACTTCCCCTGCAATCCAACGGTCGTGGACTCGACGTTGTTCCTGATGCGGGCCGCTCATTGTACGATAATGGGGAAAGTATGGAGAAGGAGGGGTGGCGGTGCGTACCACTGTGCTCTGCGCGGTGATCCTCGTGCTGCTGGCGGGAATTCGTGCAGCGGCACCGGTTGACCTTCCCCAACGGTTTTGACGCCGATGGGAAGATCGCGCGATCGTAAGCTCGTCACCACGATCAAGGCGCTGACGGCCCGGTAGCCGCGCGCGCGTCCGGACGAACGATGCCTCAGACCATCCTGGTTGTCGAAGATGACACCAAGATGGTGAATCTCCTCCGGCTGTACCTCGAACGCGAGGGATTTGACGTCGTCGCGACCTACGACGGTCGGGCCGCTCTCGAAGCGGTCGAGCGGACCCGTCCCAGCCTGATCGTTCTCGATCTCATGCTGCCTCACGTCGACGGTATCGAGATCTGCCGGCAGGTGCGGGCCGGCTCCGATGTCCCGATTCTGATGCTGACCGCGCGTGTGGACGAAGTGGACAAGCTGCTTGGGCTGTCGCTTGGCGCCGACGACTACGTCACCAAACCGTTCAGCCCCCGCGAGGTCGTCGCCCGCGTGAAGGCCATCCTCCGACGGACGGCACGGGAGGAGCCGCAGAAAGTCTTGCGGCACAGCACGCTGGCGATGGACGTCGAGCGCCACCTGGTGACGGTCAATGGTGAGGAGGTGCGCCTCACGCCCATCGAGTTCAAGCTCCTGCAGGCGTTCCTCGAGTCCCCCGAGCGGGCGTTCTCCCGCGAGCAATTGCTCAACCGCATTTATGCTTACCACGAGGCGGACGTTGTCGACCGCACGATAGACGTGCATGTCGGCAAACTCCGCGAAAAGCTCGGTGACGATCCCTCGGCTCCGCGTTTCATCGCCACCGTGCGGGGCGTGGGCTACAAGCTCCTGTGAAGACCCAGAACGGCAGCCTCCTGTGGAAGCTTCTCGTGATCAACCTCGTCGTCGTGGGGGTCGCGATGGCCGTGGCGTCGATCACGATCGAGCAGCGGAGCGCCGGCCTCTTCATGAGCCTGATGAAGCAGTACAAGATCGAGGTCGACCCCATCCACGGTCAGTTCATGGCCGGCCTGAAGCGCTCGCTCGTGCTGGCGAGCCTCATCGCTGGCGGCATCGGGCTGCTGCTCAGCCTGGTCTTCTTCCGCGGTGCGGTGCGCCCGCTGCGGAGCATGATGGGGATGGCCGGCCGGATCGCGGCCGGAGACTACCGCGCGCGGGCCCGCGCCAGATCGCGCGACGAGATCGGGTCCCTCGCCGAGTCGCTCAACAGGATGGCCGAAGCCCTCCAAACGCTGGAGCGGTTGCGCAAGGATCTGGTTGCGAACGTGGCTCACGAGCTTCGCACGCCGCTGGCGAACCTGCGCGGATATCTGGAAGCGATGCGCGACGGCGTGACGCCGCCGTCCCCCGAGGCCATCACCTCGCTGCACGACGAGGTAATGCGCCTGGTACGTCTGACAGACGCCCTGCACGAACTGTCGTTGTTCGACGCGCACCTCCCGCGCATGCGGCCGGAAGCCACCGATCTCGCGGCGTTGGTCCGCCGATTGCTGGATCTGCGCCGCGTAGACTTTCAGCGCAAGGCGATCTCTCTCCGGACCGAGGGCATGCTCAACGGCCGGTTGCGGGCAGACCCCGACCTGCTGGCCCAGGCCCTGAACAATTTGATCGACAACGCGCTCAAATACACGCCGCCGGGCGGGAGCGTCACGGTCCGCACCGATACGGAGGGAGGAGCCATCCGCATCGCTGTGACCAACACGGGCGAGGGCATCGCGCCCGATGACCTCCCGTACATCTTCGAGCGTTTTTATCGAGCGGAGAAGTCTCGCTCGCGAGCCTCCGGCGGAGCCGGTATTGGGTTGTCTATCGTCAAGGAGGTTGCCCGCGCGCATGGCGGTGACGTCGGGGCCCGGAGCCAGGACGGCGAAACCACGGTCTGGCTCACGCTTCCCGGCGCGGCGGCCGGCGCGGATTAGACCTGTTTGATCAACCTCCGCACGTGCCGCGCGAGCGTGCGGATGACACCACTGGCGACCGCAGGGTCCACGCTGAGCGCGTCACGGAAGGCGCTGCCGTCGAGGCACAGCACGCGCACCCCTCCCGCGCCCGCTCGGATGGTCGCCGACCGGGGTGCCGGATCCAGGACCGCCATCTCCCCCAGGATCTCGCCGATCCCCAACCGGCTGAGGAGAACCTCGTCGGCCGTGCCGGCTCGATGAAGCACGGCGATGTCGCCCGCCAGAATGATGTAGACTTCCTCCCCGGGTTCCCCTTCCTTCGCCAGAATCTCATCCACCGGATAGTCTTTTTCGATGGACGACCGCGCGAGCTCCGCCAGACCCGCGGGTTCGAGCGTCGCGAAGACGGGTACCGCGCGGAGGGCGACCATCTTCGCGAACCACGTCAGCTCCCGGCGCCCACCGTTGCGCTGCGCCTGCAGACTGTGCGCCGTCTCACGTACCAGGTCATGTTCATCCTCGCTGAGGTGCGCCACCAGCGCCGCGTCGAGTTCTCCGCGTTCTGCCAGCGCCTGCAACGCGGCGGCACGCAGATAGGGATCCGGGCCGCTGGTGTATCCGCGCAGCCCTTCCGTCAGCGACAGCGGTCGCGCGGCGTCGCGCGCACGCTCCGACCAAATGCCCTGGATGCGCTCCCGCACGGCAGGAGCGACCCGGGCGAGCAAATTCCCGAAGGCCGTCTCGCAGACCGCCTCATGTTCCGCTAGCAGACCTTCGCGAATCTGGCGGCCGCCATCGGTCTCGGGGTCAACGTGGAGTACGCGCATGATGCGGTCGACCGCCTGGGCGCGCTTCCGGCGCAGCAGCTCGACGAGAAAGTCGCGCGACGGCGAGGGCGCCGCCGCCAGCGCCGCGATCACGGCCGCCGCGCGCGCATCCATCCGGAGGGCCTCCACGATCTGTGCCGCCAGGCCGTGCGCGCCGCCGAGCAACACGTCGAGTTGAGCCGCGTGCTCCTCGTCGGTGACGTTGTATTCTTGTTGGAGCTGCCGGAGTAAGCGTTCATCGGCCGCGTCTCCGGCCAGCACCTGCTTGAGATGCTGCTCGAGCGCGCGGGTATATGTTTCCAGCTGCAGGCGCTTCTCGGCCGACGGCTGGCGGGAGGGGTCGGTGAGCAGGGCACGTTCGTCCTCCGCCAGCGCGGCCATGATTTTCTCGTGGTCGGCCTTCTTGATCTGCAGCTGATTGCGAAGGGCTTCCAGGCGCTGGACTTCTTCGCGCGCGACAAACCCATTGACTACCGTCTCGCGTACGGCGTCCTGATACGCCTGGAGGACCTGCGCGTACCCCACTTTTCTCTCGGTTGAGCGTGCCGTGTGAACGAGCAGGGCCTCGCGGAGGTCTTCCGGCGGCCTCATGTCCTGCCATTCCCACCGTTTGACGATGTTGAGGGCGACGGTCTGTTCCGCAAACGCTTTCTGCGTCCGAACATATCGACGCGAGAGGAGCAGGGTGCCTGCGATCGAGGCGAAGATCGCCCCGAGGCTGCCAAGCCACGGGATGAGGCGCAGCAACGGTTGGCCGGCGAACACGTAGAAGTTGACGAACGCCACGAAGGCGACGACCGTGAAGATCAAATGCCGGGCCTGAATTGGATCGGCCTCCGGATGACGGTGGGTGAACCAGGTTTTCACCCGCGGCTCGAGGTAGGACACGACCCCGTAACCGATCAGCGTCCCGACTGCCAGCGTGATCCCCGCAGCCACTGCCCGCGGCAGCTCCGGCAGGAAGAAGAATCCCGCGGTCCACTGGTTGTAACCCGGGCGGAATGCGTTACGGAGGAGTGACGCCTGATCCGCCCAGTTGCCGCTGAAATAATAGTTCCAGTCGCTGGCCTGCAGGTAGAAGTACAGGAAGAAGCTGAAGACCAGCCCGGGATACGCAAAATAGGCAAATCGCTTTGATCGCAGACCGATCTCTTTCCAGTACCCATTCTCCTGGTTGATGTCGGGGCACGACTTCTTGCAGGCGGTGCACTTGGTGCACTGCGAGTTCGGCGTGTCTCGCAGGCCATGAGGCTCGGTGTTGATCTTCTCAATCAAGGATACCGGGCAGATGTAGTTGCACCATGTCTTGCCCGTGAAGAGCGCGCCGAACATGAGGGCCGCGGCCGAAAGCAAGATGAAGAAGACGGCGATCGCCGGCCCGTTTCCATTGATGACGGTGAGCCGCAGCCAGAGCGCAAACGCGAAGAACGCAAACATGATGTAGTAGTAATGCTCCTCCAGCCAGGGGGACGCTCGACGAACGCCGGGCCGCCGGAGATAGACCGGGATCTGACTGAAGAATGCGAGTGGACAGATGCGCCGCCAGCGGTGGTAGCCGACCAGCACGATGAACAGCGGCAGACCCGCGATGATCAACGACCAGACGATGTGCGAGGGCCAGGGGTGGGACACGTACGTCGAAATAGGAATGGCGAGCCACACCGCCAGGGCTGTCCATCTGAGCGGCTGGACCCACCACTCAGATGAACGCTCCGAGACCGGCGCCACCGGCGCCGGGGACGGTCGTGCCGTTGTGATGGGATCTCGCGAGACGATAGCCATGCCCCTACCCTCCTGGGTCAGGGCTGTCTATGATTGCGATCGGCCGAATTCCTGCCCAAAACGGGGCCAATCCGAAGGCGGCGACCCCACGAATACGCCAATATAGGGGGGACCGAGGCGGCCCCGGCAACTCTTCACACCGATGTTACACAAGCGCCATTGTAACGTTACGGCTGGAAGCCTACTCTGGTAGGTGATACAACACACATCTCAGGGGGTGAGTAGCTATGCGAAAGTATTACGTGGCGCTGGCGCTGTTCGTCGCCGCGCTGGGACTGGCGACGGCAGTATTCGCCCAGGCGTCGGCAGAAACCGCGGTCCTGGACCAGTGGAAGACCTCGGTCCAGCATTCCAAGTTCTCGCAGGACTACAACAGCATGAAAGAAGTCACCTCGCACCTGCAGCACGTCGTCAACTGCCTGCAAGGGCAGAGCGGCCCAGGATTTGAGGGCGGCGCGGGCAATCCCTGCCAGGGCCAGGGTGCCGGCATGATCACCGACGCGAAGAAGGTGAACAAGCCTAACTACCAGGCCGCCGTGCGCTGGTTCGAGACCGCTGATGCAACCGCCAAGGCCGGCCTGCGAACGAAGGACCCTGACGCCGCGAAGGCTTTGGGGCAGGCCACCCAGATCATTCTCGAGGCAGTAGGCGGACAGCTTCGCTAGTCTAGACGCAGTCTCTTACCCGGGTTCCCCGGGGCTAGAAGTGCAGGGGCGGGTTACATCCCGCCCCTGTGTGTTTATCAATTCTTCATGCCCCTCCTGGTAGGCTGAACGCAGCACACATCACTCTGGGGGTGACTCACGATGAAGATGGGAAGGCTCGGCGCGATTGCGGCAATCGTGATTGCGCTGAGCGTCGCGGGGGCCGCGCTGGCGGCCGAGATGGGCATGATGGCCGGGTCGCAGATGAAAGGCGCCATCGATCGCGCAAAGCTTGCGCAGAAGGCGGCCAGCCTGCAATCGGTCAAGGAAAACCTACAGGAGCTCGTGAACTGCATCGAAGGCCCCAAGGGCTCCATGTTCAAGGCGATGGACGCCATGGGCAAGGCTCAGTGCAAGGGGAACGGCCTCCTAGCCGATGCCAAGGGCGCGGGGGGAAAGTGGTCCGGCTCCCTACCCTGGATCGAGCTCGCCAATGACATCGCGGGTGTGGGATTGAAGGCCGAGTCGGTGGCCAAGGCTAAGGCGGCGGCGTGGGCTGCTGAGGCGACGCTTGCGCATGCCGACAAGGCGATGATGATGAAGAAGTAGCCGTCACACCGCTACTTCGGTCGTGACGACGGGGTGGCCGCCGTCGCGCCAGGCCTGCCAACCGCCCTTGAGGACGGCCACCTGGTCAAATCCCTGAGCCTGGAGGAGGCGCGCCACACGGGCGCTCGTCGCTTCGTCCTTTCAGGTGCAATACGCGACGGCAAGCCGATCGCGGGGGATCTCCTGATAACGCGCGGGGATCTCGTGCGGAGCGATCCGCACGCTTCCCGGGATAGACGCGCGCGCGTCCTCGTATGATTGGCGGCTGCGCACATCGAGCACCATGACGGGGTCGCCGCGGTCCAACATCTGGCGGAGCTGGGCGGGGGTGACCGACCGCAGCGGGGCTTCTTCGCGGATCGCTCCGTCGGGCGCCACGATCCGGCGCGCCGCCTCATCTTCGGTCTCGAGGAAATCGCGGTCCGCATCGATCGCCACCGAGGGCGGGATGCTCAGCGCAGGCGTGTAGCACTCAAAGCAGTCAGGCAGCATCCGCTCGAAGTCCTCGAACAGATTGGAATGCTCGACCCGCCGGGCCTCACGGACCAGGGGCTCGATACGCCGCCACACTGCGATGGCGTAGCCGCCCATCGTGCGCAATGTCACATCGCGGTCGATCAGGCGCCGCAAGGTCAGCGTGCCGACACGGTTGTAGAAAGCGCCCACTTGATGGAAGGCCTCCTCACCAAAGTCACCCTTGTGCTTTGCGAGGAATTCGTCCCAGGTGCGCTCCTGAAGTCGGTGGAGCACCCACAACTGGGCTTCCTGGAAGTCCCGCGATTCCCAGATTTCGAAGAGGCTGCCGGTTGCGGCCACGAACCGATCTTTGGCCATGTGCCGCAGCTGCAAGACGACGACGACCGAGCCAATCAGGAAGGCGACGGCCGAGATGATGGACGCGATGGCGTTGATGGCGAGCCAGTCCATGGTCCTCTCAGATTCTCGCCATTCTTCTGCCGCTCCCCCCTGTGATACCCGACACGTCGCGCGGTAGGTATCGCCGTTTGCGGCATGGTAGTCGTCCAGGATCGGGTCAATGACACAGATTGGCTTCTTCGCGGATCTCGGATTGCTGCTTCTCGCGGCGCTGGTTGGGGGGGTTCTCGCCCACCTCCTGCGTCAACCGCTCATCGTGGGGTACCTCATCGGCGGAATCTTGATCGGTCCCTTCACGCCAGGGCCCACACTCTCTGAGCCCGAGGTCTTCAGGCTGTTCGCTGAAGTTGGCGTCGTCCTGCTCATGTTCTCCATCGGGATCGAGTTCTCCGTCGGCGACCTGTTCAGGGCGGGACGGGTCGGCCTGCTTGGCGCGCCGTTGGGTATTGCGCTCATTATGTGCATGGCTCTGCCGATAGGCTGGATATTCGGGTGGCCGCTGAGGCAGACATTGGTCGTGGGCGCGGCCGCAAGCGTCGCCAGCACCATGGTGTTGCTGAAGTTTCTTTCAGAACGAGGCGAACTCCATTCACCCCACGGCCGCATCCTCGTCGCCATCACCCTGGCGGAGGACCTCGTGGTCGTGGCCATGACCGTACTCATCCCTGCCATGGCGCAGGCTGAGCCCGGCAGCGCACTTCGATTGTTCCTCGCCGGCCTGCTCCAGGCGGCGCTGTTGCTGGCGCCGTTTCTCCTGTTGTCGCGGCGCCTGGTGCCGGCGCTGCTGGACCGGATTGCACGGGCCGGCGATATGGAGCTATTCTTCCTCATCGCCATGACCATTGCCATCGGAACGGACGCGCTCACGGCGAGCTTTGGGTTATCCCTGGCATTGGGCGCGTTCCTCGCGGGGCTGCTCATCAGCGGGTCGGAGTTCGCCCATGAGACATTGGCCCGCGTCCTTCCGATCCGCGACCTGTTCATTGCCGTGTTCTTCGTGTCGATTGGCACGCTCATTCGCCCCGCGTCTCTCGTTGCGGAATTCCCGGTCGTCCTCGCCATGGTCGCGCTGGTCGTTCTGGGGAAGTTTATTGTCCGTGCGGGTACCATCCGGGTGCTGGGCTCACCGGTCAGGACCGCGGTGCTGGCAGGCCTGGGAGTGACGCAGATTGGGGAGTTCTCGTACGTGCTGGCGGGCGTGGGGCGCCAGCATGGACTCTTAACCGGTTCGGTCTACGACGCCATCCTCGCAGCGTCGGTGCTCAGCATCATCATCAATGCTTTGATCTTCAGACGCTCCCCCGAAAGGCTCACCCGGTGGTTGGACCGGATGGAGTCACTGCAAGACCAGGTGGACCCCATTCCTATGACCGATCACGTGTTGATCTGCGGATTGGGACGCGTGGGAAAGCATGTTGCCGACGCGCTGGGAAGCTTCAGTATTCCCTACACCATTGTCGATCTCAACCCCCGCATGACCCAAGAGGCGCGGCGTCGCGGGGTGCCGGCCGTCTTCGGGGACGCAGGCAACGAGATCGTTCTGCGTCGTGCCGGGGCTGAGCGTGCCCGACTGGCGGTCGTCGCGATCCCGGATTTTGATGCAGCATACCGCTGCGTTCGGGTACTACGGGCCCTGCGCTCAGATGTGCCAATCATCGCCCGGATTCACGAGGAATCACAGCGGGTGCCGATACAAGAGGCCGGGGCGAATGAGGTGATCCAGCCCGAAATCGAAGCCGGCCTCACGATCGTCCGCCACAGCCTCGATCGCCTGGGCATCGACCACCATGACGCCCGGCTGTATATCGAGCGAATTCGCGAACGCTGGACGGAGTGACTACTCCTCCTCCGCCAGGCGCCGGGCGGCCCGCAGAAACTGGCGGCGGATAAGCGCGCTGAAGGGCGCGATCAGAAACCAGTAGACGTTGAACCGCCGAGCGGCCGCAGGGCCAAAGGTTTCGACCCACGTCTCCGTGGACAGCCGGGAACCATTTTTGACGGGGTCGACCCGGAAGTTTGCAACCGCTCGGATGCACCCTTCTTCGCCAAAGGCCCGAAAGTCTCCGGGCGTCAGTGGCAGCTCGACACCCTTACGCCGTGCTCGGGGTAAGAACGGCCCGGCGATCCCGAAGACAACCTCCCGAGGCGGGTCGTCACTCAGCATGAGAAATGGCCAGGTGCTGAAGAACTGTTTGAGCGGCATCTCCTTGCGGTAAGAAATCCCACGGAGCATGAAGAGCGTTCTGACCAGCGGCATGTCGCGCAGCGACACATCCTGAATCGCGTCGTACGTGCGATCGGCGGGTGCGGCGACGAATAGTTCATGGCGCTGAAGGCGGCGCGCTTCGGGGCCAAGCCAACTGGCGATCGAGGCGTCCTCGCGCCGCTCCATCATCAAGAGAATCGTCTGCACCTCCCTGGAGCCGCGCGCAACGCGTGCGCAGCATGCCCAGCCGCCGCCGACGGCGATCCGTCCCAGAGCAATAGAACGCCCGGAGGCCCGCAACAGTTCCCTAAAAGAAACGTGCCCGCGAGGGGATCAGGCTAGGCCGGGCCGCATCGTGTACGTCCAGGCTTCGCCCTCGAGGATGACATCGCCGCTCTGGTTGATGATGTCAAACTTGATCTGGCAGACCGGCTTGTGCGGTTTCAGGCTCACGATCTCACCCCGGGCCGTCAGCGTATCGCCGACATAGGCGGGGGCGCGATAGGTCAAGGTCTGGCTCATGAAGACCGTCCCCGGTCCCGGCAGATCCATGGCGACCAGCGCGTTGAGCATCCCCGAGATAATACCGCCCTGCGCGACCCGCCGCCCGAAGCGTGTCCCCGCGGCGAACACCTCGTCGAAGTGGAGTGGATTGTAGTCACCGGTGATCTCCGCATACGCGCGTAGATCGCCATCGGTGATGGTCTTCGTCCGGGACGCCGTCTGGCCGACCCGCAGCCCCAGGGGACCCACTGTTGTCTCGGCCATACGCAGCACCTCCCCGATCGGGTTGAAGATTCGTCAACCCGCCCCGCGGCTCTTCTCAGGCGGAACCCCGGGGCGTTCCAGGAAACTGTCGTGACTTCGCGAAAGGGACCGCAACCCGCGGAGGAGGACATCTATGCGGATCAAGCCCATGGTGATAGCTCTTATGCTGGCAACCGTGGCAGTCGGTTTCGTGCCCGGGCTGGTGTCCACGCCGGTCGTGCAAGCCCAGGGTGTGACCCCAGACCTCCTCGCCGGCTACCTGAACCGCATCGGCTTGACGTGGAAGCGTGATGACAAAGACGTCAACGTGTTCAGGGTGACAAAGACATCGGGACTCAAGCGCGCAAGCCGAGTCGAAATCGTTGTCACGAATATTCCCGACAAGAGTATGGTTACGCTCAGGACCTTTGCGCTGTCGGAGGGCAAGTATCTCGGCCTCGCGCGCGTGAGCAACCAGCCAGGCTTGATGAAGGACATGCTGAACCGCAATGCGACCGCGTTCGGATCGTACTTCGTAGACAGCGAGGGCGACATCGGTTTCAGATTCATCTTCACAACGGAGTCCGGCCTTGGCTACCCGGCGTTCAAAGCCGTCACCGATGAGGTCCTGCGGATCGCCGATGAGGTGATCGTGGGGCTGCATCAGAAGTACCGGTAGGCCGGGCGAATCCATCTCCTCTATCTGAAGCTCCTCATTGTCCCGATCCTGATCGGCGGAGTCAGCCTTGCGGGCCGCCGGTGGGGACCGGCTATAAGTGGCTGGCTTGTCGGCCTTCCGCTCTCGTCGGCCCCGATCACATTCTTCCTGGCGCTCGAGCAGGGAACCGCCTTTGCGGCCCGGGCCGCGCACGGGACGCTACTGGGTTTGATCTCCGCGTCGGCCTTCTGCCTCGCCTACAGCCGGCTGTCACGCCGGTGGGGATGGATGGGCAGCACACTAGGCGGGTGGATGGTGTACCTGCTGGCAACGGTTTGGCTCAATCAAACGTCGATGGCGCTGGTTCCGGCATTTGCCGCCGTCGTCGCTGTCATCGCGGCGGTGTTGCTCCTGCTCCCCAGAAAGCCAATTCCGAGCCGGGGGCCGGCGCCGCCATGGTGGGAGATTCCGCTTCGGATGATCGCGGCAACGACCATGGTGGTGACGATCACAGCCGTGGCCGGCGCGTTGGGCCCGCAGTTAAGCGGTTTACTCACGCCGTTTCCGGTGTACACAACTGTCCTGGCGGTTTTTACGCACTATTTTCAGGGACCGGTCGCGGCCACGGGACTGCTACGCGGCGTCATCGCCGGTCTCTTTACGTTTGCGACGTTCTTCTTCGTCGTGGCCGGGACGCTGGAGACGAGGGGGCTCGGCGCATCCTTTGGCCTGGCCGGGCTCACCGCCCTGCTGCTGCATGGGCTCTCTCTGTGGTTCCTGCGGCAGCCGGTCAGAGCATCATGAACCAGGCTTGGGAAGGCGCGGATCGTGCGAGACCGCGCGTCCCTCGCGCGCGGCCTCATGAACGCGGCGTACGAGCGCCCCGAGTGGGGACACATCGACCGGCACACCATTGCGATGCGCGATGCCCAGTCCCGACGCCGGCGAGGTCCGGCCGCCCGGAAGAAGAATGCCCAAGAGATTGAGCGGGTCAGCGGCAGTGATGACGACCATGCCGGTATCCTCGGGCGCGCGCCGCACGGCGCGCAGTGCCTCGACGGCTTCGGGCAGCGCGAATTGTTCACCGACAAAGCCGGCGACGAATCTCCCGCCTCGAATCTGCCCTTGCGCTTCCCACCGACGGTAGGCCGCCAGTAGCGAGCGCCACGAAGGCGCACCGCGCTCGCGGGCCAACAACTCGCGCAGCACGACGCCGTAGCGTCTGAGCAACTGCCGCGCCCACGATTCGACCCGATCTTCCTCGGTCGGCGGCTCGGCACCGGTCGCCCACAGTGCCCAGCGCCCGACCGGCAATGACCGTCCGTGTGTGCGCAGCGTCCACCCCGCCCACGACGATGGAGCCGGGTCGCGCCGCCGTCCCGCCAGCCGTCGGACCCGCAGATGATGTCGGGCCGGCAGACCTGGCCGAAGCAGGCGGCGCAATCCCGCGACGCCATCACCGCTCACCAGGCCGCGCGAGACCAGTTCCCACAGCGCATCCTCCACCTCGGCGGGCATCCGCCGGGTGGCCTTGACGATGTCGCCGAAGAACGAGGCACCGCGTTCGCGCAGGTAGGAGGCGACGTCCTCCGCGGGCGCCGACAGTTTCTCGAACGATGCGCGTGACTCGCGCGAGCCGTCAATGAGCGACGGCAAGTCGTCGCGGAGCACAAAAGCCAGCGGTGTGTTGCGAACGGGACGCTGTTTTCTTCGGGCCGGCCGCGACCCGCCGTTCTCGTGAGCCTCATCACCGTTGACCTCACCGTGTCCTGATGGCGCCAGGCGTCCCCAGGTGATCGTTCCCGACAGAGACAGATACTCCAGGTCGGCAGGATCGTAGGGCCGGATGCGCGCGGGCAGCACATGCTCTTCCCAGGCCGGTGCCGGCAGCTCAAAGCCCTGCAACTGCCCGATGATCTGCGCCATGCCGTCGCGCCCGTGAAGCTGGGTACCCGGCTGGACGTGCTGCCATCGAAACAGGAAGCGCATGAAGTCGGCAGCGGTGACCGGCTCGATCTCGCGCCGAAGCCGGCCCAGCGTCTGGCGGTGTATTCGCGCGAGCAGCCGTCGCTCGCACCACTCCAATGCCTCACTGCCTGGAGTGAACCGCCCGCGCAAGATCGCGCCCGAGCCCTCAAGCACCGCAAGTGTGCGCTCTACGTCGGCTGGATTCAGCCCGATGCGCGTGGCCAGGGCCATCGCGGTGACGGGTCCGGTGACCTGCAGCCATCCGTGGACAATAGTCCGAACGGCGTCATCGAGCGCGATCGACTCTGGAAGCCCCGCTGGCGGCGTGAGCTCAGGCGCGAGCCGCACCGATGGGAGCGCCGCCCGCATTTGATAGACACGCTCGGCGGCGACGTAGGCCTGGCGCGCGCGGCCCGCTGTATCCACCCACGCGGCAACCGTCGCCCGTCCGGCGGCAACCAGTTCATCGGCAAACGCCGCCCATTCGCCGCCGTCCTCGACGGGCAGCAGCCCCACGGTCAGCAGGTGATCGTGCAGCTCATCCGCGTGCCGCACGTCGGGCCAGGTCTGGCTTCGGACCTCCTCGATCGCCGCTGCATCGAGCGCCCCGATTCCGGCCGCGAGATCGGGATCGATGCGGCGGAGCGAGACCGCGCGGGCCCGGCGTTCCTCCAGGGGCGCATCGTCTAGGAAGGCATAGGGGTTGGCGTTCAGGATCTCGTGGGAGATGGGGGACGGCGCCGAGGTCTCGACCGCGACCGTCCGGAGCTCTCCTCGCTCCACCGCGGCCAGGATCGCGCGCAGCCCATCGAGGTCCATTGCTTCGTGCAGGCAGTTGCGCACGGTCTCATTCACAAGCGGGTGGTCGGGCGGAATGATTGGGCCGGAGCGATTGTCCTGACAGGCAACCTGATCGGGGAACACCGCGGCGAGCAGATCCTCCGCCCGCATCCGTCGGATCGCCATTGGGACCTTCCGACCGCCGGTGTGCCGAAGAATGGCCAGCGCCCGGCCGGCGTTCCACCGCCAGCGGTTGGTGAACATCGGCGAGGCCAATAACGCCTGGATGAGGTCATCCTCGACCGTTGCGGTGCGGACGAAAGCAAAAACGCTTTCCAGCGGGAAACTATGCTGCTCGCCTAGCGACAGGACGACGCCGTCATCTGTCGCGGCGGCCTGCAGCTCGAAATCGAACGTCACGCAGAAGCGCTTGCGGAGGGCCAGCCCCCAGGCGCGGTTGATGCGGCCGCCAAAGGGCGTGTGCAGCACTAGCTGCATACCGCCGGCCTCATCGAAGAACCGCTCGGCCACGATTGTCTGCGCGGTGGGCACGCAGCCGAGCGCCGCCAGCGTTTCGGCGATGTAGGCGATGATCTGCTCCGCGCCGGATCGATCCACGCAGGTTTCGCCCATGAGCCACGCGGTGGTGGCCTCACGGCCGCCGGGCCCCGAGCCGTTCCCACCCGCGGCGTCCAACGCCGTGGCGATCCGCTCGCGCAGGTCTGAGACCGCCGCGGAGAGTTCCGCGGTCCGCGCGGGCGCCTCACCCAGCCAGAATGGGATCGTCGGGGGCGCGCCGTGCGCGTCCTCAACGCGGACGCGTCCGGCCTCGACCCGGCGGATCTGCCACGACGTGTTGCCCAGTAAGAAAATGTCCCCGGCCATGCTCTCGATGGCAAAGTCTTCGTTGACTTTGCCGACGAATGTTCCGGCCGGTTCCTCGATCACATCGTAATCCGCGGTATCGGGGATGGCCCCGCCCGAGGTGATGGCCGCCAGCCGCGCGCCGCGCCGGCCGCGCAGCATGCGGTACACGCGGTCACGATGCACATGGGCGCTCCGCCGGCCGCGCCTCGTTGCGACGCCTTCGGACAGCATCTCGAGTACGTGCTCAAACTCGCTCCGCGGCAGGCTGCGAAACGGGTATGCGCGCCGTACGAGGTTCCACAACTCTTCTTCGGCAATCTCTCCGCTCGCGGCGATAGCGACGGTTTGCTGAGCCAAGATGTCCAGCGGATTCTCTGGAAGGATGATGCGGTCGAGGTCGCCCGCGCGAGCCGCGCGCACCGCCGCGGCGCACTGCACCAGCTCGTCCCGCGTGACCGGAAACAGGATGCCTTTGGGCGTCGCGCCGAGGGCATGGCCCGAGCGGCCCACGCGCTGCAACAGCGTCGAGAGCGCGCGCGGCGCGCCGAGATGGCAGACCAGGTCGATGTCCCCGATGTCGATGCCGAGTTCGAGGGAGGCGGTGGCGACCACCACAGGCACCTGCCCAGACTTGAGCCGCTGCTCGGCATCAAGGCGGATGTGCCGCGCCAGGCTGCCGTGGTGCGCGGCCACACGCCCCTCGCCGAGCCGCTGGGTGAGTTGATGAGCCACGCGTTCGACCAGCCGGCGGGTATTGACGAAGACCAGCGTGGTGCGGTGCTGGCGAACCAGCGCCGCGATGCGGTCATAGGTCTCGGCCCGGAGTTCGTGTGTGGCGATGGGTCCCAGTGGCTGTTCCGGAACCTCGATCGAGAGATCCCACGCCCGGCGATGCCCCACGTCCACGATGGCACAGTCGGGGGCCCCGTCGGGCTGAACGCGTTCGGTTCCGACCAGCAGCCGCGCGATCTCTTCAATTGGCTTCTGCGTTGCGCTCAATCCGATCCGCTGGCAGCGCCTGCCGGTTAAAGCATCCAGCCGTTCGAGCGAGAGGGCCAGGTGCGCGCCGCGCTTGTCCCCGGCGATCGCGTGGATCTCATCGACGACGACGGTACGGGCGGTCCGCAGAAACTGCCGGCTGCGCTCGGCGGTCAGCAGGATGTACAGTGATTCGGGGGTGGTGATCAGAATGTGCGGCGGCCGGCGAATCATCGAGCCCCGCTCACTGGCCGGCGTGTCACCCGAGCGCACAGCCACCCGAATCTCCGGCAGGGCTACCCCTTCGGCTTCAGCCAGACGCGTGATGCCCTGGAGTGGTTCCTGCAGATTCTTGTGAATGTCGTTTCCGAGGGCTTTGAGCGGGGATACGTACACGACCGCCGTTTCATCCGCCAACGTTCCCGCGGCGGCAGCCTCAACCAGCCCATTGATGGACCAGAGAAACGCCGCCAGCGTCTTGCCCGAGCCGGTCGGCGCGGCGATCAAGGTGTCGCGGCCTTCGGCAATGCGGCCCCACCCCAGCGCCTGGGGTGGCGTGGGGTTTTCGAAACGTTCTGCAAACCAGCGAGCGACTATGGGATGAAAATTGAATGCATCCATGGTGGCTGCCTAAGTGTACCGCACGGCCGCGCCGTGGACTACCGAACAACTGGGGGGGGTGCCCGGGCGCTACCGGTCCGCGGCCCTACCCTCTATGGGGGTGGGAGAATGGTCGACAGTTCCTGTGCGCGCCGGGTCGCCCGGCGGACCGCGTCCCATACCGCGGCCTTGAATCCCCGCTCTTCGAGCGCCTGCAGCGCCGCCATCGTCGTGCCGCCTGGGGAGGTCACGCGGCGGCGGAGTTCACCCGGGTCACTACCGGTTTCGATGACCAGCCGCGCCGCGCCGAGCACGGTGTACGTCGCCAGGTCGCGCGCGACCTGGGGGGAGAGCCCCGCCTCGCCGCCGGCTTCGATCAAAGCTTCCATAAAGAGGTAGACGTAGGCCGGTCCGCTCCCCGCAAGCGCTGTCACCGCGTCCATGGCGTCTTCACTCACGTCCACCGTATGGCCGAGTCGGCCAAACAGAGACTGCGCCGCGGCCCGATGCTCGCTGCCGGCGTAACGACCGTACGCCAGCGCCGTGGCGGACGCCAGGATCGCGGCGGCAAGGTTCGGCATGGCGCGGATGACAGGCGTGCCGTCGAGGTAGCGCTCGACCCCGGCGCAGCGCACACCCGCAAGGACAGAGATTAGAAGATGCCGGTCGGTGACATAAAATCTCAACTCACCCATGGCCTCGTCCAGATCGGCCGGCTTCATGGCCAGCACGACGGTTCGCGATCGCTCGCACACCTCCGCCTTATTGGACGTCGTCGCGATTCCCCATGAGCGGTGCAGATCATCCAGCCTGGCGCGGCGGCTCCGATTCGTGACGACGATGCGTCCACCATCAACGCCGGCGCCACGGAGGCCGCGGATCAGCGCCTCCGCCATGTTCCCCGCGCCGACGAACCCAATCGCCTCTTCCACGGCATTCACCTGCCCTGAAATACAACGGCCCCACCGCCCAAGGGCGGAAGGGCTTTCCGCGGTACCACCTCAGTTTCGCAACCCGCGGCCTCGGCGGCGAGTTGCGCTCTCGGCGTGCGATCTCGGGCACGTCCCGGCGGCCTTCGGCGCGTGCGAGCCTAACTGCTCCTACCTCGGCCGCGGCTCGGGGGGTGGGTTTGCGGGACACCGGCCGCCGGCTCGCACCCTGTCTCCGGCTCGCTCAAACCGACCTGTTCCGCTACTGGACCCCGTCACAGCCTACGGTTGTAACTGCGAATACTAGCATCACCCGCGGAGGGCCGTCAAGGCGACGGTTACCCCCACCTTCACTTGCGTGTAGCTAGTTCCCCCTGAAAAACGAAGGGCGGAAACCCGCGTCAATTCAGGGTTTCAGCCTCAGGTTCATGGCGGAATGATAGGAATTCCCACCCGCGCAGCGAATCGAACTGACGAGATCAAT
>Ga0187893_10006787_pt1 | contig 19269 bp, 15 predicted proteins | sample MA1701074metaG_FD_139574 | JGI IMG/M metagenome (GOLD analysis project Ga0187893, IMG submission 139574) | White microbial mat communities from a basaltic lava cave in the Kipuka Kanohina Cave System on the Island of Hawaii, USA - MA170107-4 metaG ... | reverse complement strand
CCGCGCATCACCGAGGCGGAAAAAATAGCCGTGGAAATGTAGTACAGACCTTCTAACCTCGTACCCTGAAAAACCAAGTACTTACGCTCGTCCGTACCCCTCAGTAGAGAAAGTCAGGCTAGCGCGCGTCGAGAATATCGAAATGAGTGCTAACGTCTCCGGGTTGGCCCGTCAATACGACGGTGCCGACCGTGAATTCCCGCCATCCCCCGTTCCTCCGAGCCCCGTTCTGCGTCCGCTCGACGCCTGGATCCGGGTCTACGCAGAATGCCGAGCCATGGGTGTAGCCTTCGATGCGTTCTGGTACGAGGCCGTCGCGGAGGGTGTCTGCTATTTCTATCGCTGGCTCGGCCACCCTCGTGCTAGCGTGCTGGTCGTGTTCGATGAAAAACTGGTGAAGCACATCGAATGCCGGAAGAAGGATGGTGCCGAGTTGTCCGCGGACGAGTCCGCGCCGATCGTGGCGCATGTCGCGCAAGCTTTCGCGAAGGCGGGCTACAGCGTGGCACCCGGTGAAACGACCCAATAGGTTGGCGTCGGGGGGAATCCATGCCTGGTGGTCGAGCAAATACTCCGACATCGGAATCGGACCAGTACTTCGGGTGGCAGGATTTTGACGTCAAGCGCGATGACGTCGCCCGTGGGAAGGCGTGCCCGGTTCGAGCTTGCACTGCGCCGTTGTTGCAGGTTCCGGCCGGAAAGAGCGAACGTGCGGTCTGTCCCGTTCACGGGATCCGGCTGCATGCAAATACCTTCGTCTATTGGAACGGAGATGGTCGTATCGACAAGGCCCACTTGCGGAATTTCCGGATTCGCCCCGACCTGGCGCGAAAGTACGTCTTTGCGTCGACAGAAAAGGCAGAAAAGTACCGTCTCGGCCATGAAATGTCGGAGGATGCCCTTTCCTGAAATGTTTTTGCCGGGCTGCTGGACGCTGGGGCGCTTCGCGATGCGACGGAATTTCTGACCGGCCGGAAAATTGCAGCGCAGCCCGAGCTGTACCTGTGGGGCGAGCGGATTGACCTTGCCGGCGGTGAGCCGCGCCGCTTCGAAATGCTGGAGAAGGTAGGCCGCGAACTCGAACGGGAAATCAGGCATTTTCGCACCGAGCCCGACGTGATCCTCCATGTTCCCGGGCAAATCGTCGTCTGCATCGAGGCAAAGTTCGGTTCCGGAAATACCCTCGCGCATGAAAGCAACGCGAAGGCGGATGAGAAACCGACCTCGGTCGAGGGACTGGTTAAGCGCTACCTGGATCGGTCCAGCGAGAGGACGCGCAAGAGCATCGATCGCGGAGCGATTGGCTCGCGTCTGCATGGCCAGTTGTTTCGCAACATCATCTTTGCATCCGAAATGGCGGGCAAGGAGGACTGGCAAGTTGTAAATCTAGTCAGCGATGAGCAGTGGAAAGAGACGGCCCCCACGAGCCGGTCAATCGAGTATTCGTTCGAGAATCCTGAAAAGGACGTGCGTGCCTACCTCAATCCGGACCACCGGGATCGATTCACCTACCGGACCTGGGAGAATCTCTATCGGAGGGTGGTCAAAGAGGACAAGCGCTTGAAAAAGGTCGCGGATTACATGCTCTCGAAAAGCGCCCACTACAAATCCGCCTTCAAACTGGCATAGCCCGAACTCCTGGGGCGAGTTATCTGTCTGCAGGCTCATGCCTTGAGCCACTGACCCCGCATACTAGCCTCTCCAGCGTGAAAAGGAGGTGGCCATGCAAGTAATCCAGGATTCACTGGCAGGACTTAAGCTCGGCGCTCCACAGGCGTACCGCAACCTCGCGTTCTTCCCGCTACTCGCGTCTGGGGATGGCCCCGGCGACGGTGCCGCAGACTACCTTCTCCTCGATGAGGCGCTCGAGCGCAAGTTCGCCCGCGTGATGGAGGTTTCAGGCGCGGGCAGCGTGCCCGAGCTCGCCTTCGAGAACACCTCGACGGAGAAGATCCTGCTCGTGGACGGCGACGAGCTCATTGGCGCGAAGCAGAACCGCGTCATCAACCTTTCCATCCTCGTGGGCGGCGGCAAACGGATCCAGATCCCGGTGTCCTGCGTCGAGCAGGGCCGCTGGTCCTACCGCACCTCCGAATTCGGCACGGCGAAGCGCTCGCTGTTCGCCAAGGCGCGCGCGAAGAAAATGGGCCGCGTCTCGGATTCGCTACGCACGAGGGGCACCCGGCAGGCCAACCAGGGCGAGGTCTGGGCCGACGTCGCCGACAAGGTCGCCTTCTGCCAGGTCGAATCGCCCACGGGTGCCATGGCCGACGCCTACGTCTCGCGCGGCGAGCAACTGGGCGCCTACACTCGCGCTTTCCGCGCCGAGCCGCGCCAGCGCGGCGCCGTCGCCGCGATCGACGGCAAGGTCGTGGGGCTGGAACTCTTCGACTCCGCGGCCACCTTCTCCAAGTTCCTCGACAAGCTCGTGCGCAGTTACGCGCTCGACGCAATCGAAACCGCCAACGACAAGTCACTCGTCCCGCCCGCCGGGGAAGTCGAACGCTTCCTCGCCCGCATCCAGGCCGCCGGCGTGGAGCGCTTCGCCGCGCTTGGCGAAGGCGAAGACATCCGCCTCTCAGGCGTTGGCGTCGCGGGCGGCGCGCTCGCCGCCGGCGGCCGTGTGGTCCACCTCGCTGGCTTCGCGGTGCAGTGATGCTCGGCACTTCCGTTCCGCTGGACGTCGTGGTTGTCCTCTCGCCCTGGATCGTGCTGGGCGTGCTCTGGTTGATGGGCGAATGAGGCTGCCGTCATGGAACCGGCCGTCACGCGCCACGCCCAAGCCCGCATGCAGCAGCGCGCCATACGCGCCGACGCGCTCGAGCGTCTGCTCGAATTCGGCCGTGAGGCCTTCGACCACCGCGGCAGTGTGGTGCTCTACTTCGACAAGGCTGCACGACGCCGCCTCTCCCGCGCCGCACCTGGCGCCAAGGACCTCGAGCGCCTCGCGCGCTGCTACGCGGTGCTCTCGCACGGCGGCGAGGTTATGACGGTTGGTCACAGATTCCGAAGGATCGCGCGCACATGAACCTTTTCTACTGCTGGCGGACTAGATATTCGGACTAAGCTGACTCCACATACCAACGATTCGACAACCAATGTCCACATGCGCGCGGGACTTTGGTATCGTGTTTTGCTGCCCGCCATATAAAGCTACGTTCCGCTGTTCAAGATGGATCACTGGGAAGAGGTTCATGCCGGATACTCTTGGTGGCGAAGACGACGCAAGGATGCGACCCGGTGACAAAGTCAGACTGAGGGCGAATCCGGGCCGGATTGGAATCCTGGGCAACGAGACAGATGGACCCGTTTCGCGCAAACGCGTATTGGTGAATTTTCTTGATGGCGACGAGCAATTCGTTCTCGAGGCCTCGCTCGAGAAGGTTGAGAAGGAAACCCCGGGACCCTACGCGCTGATCGCTCGAGGGCTCTACGGTCGGGTCGGTGATCTTCGTGGCGCGGTGACCTACTATCGCCTAAGCGGCAAGCTGGCGAACCTGATCTATAGCCTGAACACCACGAATACACAGTTTCTTGCTTATCAATTCAAACCGGTTTTGCATTTTCTGGAATCACCCTGCCGAGGAATCTTGATCGCCGATGAAGTCGGCCTCGGTAAGACAATTGAAGCCGGGCTCATTTGGACGGAACTGCGCGCCCGATTGGATGCACGGCGTCTTCTCGTGGTTTGTCCGGCCATGCTGCGAGAGAAGTGGCAGATGGAGCTTTCCGATCGCTTCGGCGTGCAAGCGGAGATTGTCGATGCTGGCGAATTGCTCAAAAAACTTCAGAAGATGCGCGAGCGTCCGGAGGATGGCTATGCACTGATTGCCAGCATGCAGGGCCTCCGACCGCCGCGCGGTTGGGACGATGACGAGAAACCCAGCATGGCCGGGGCGGCCAGGCTTGCGCGGTTCCTCGACGAGGCCGAACTGGACGATCCGCTCGCCGACCTGGTGGTGGTTGACGAGGCGCACTATCTGCGAAATCGCGAAACCCAAACCCATCGCCTCGCCGCGCTATTGCGACCGGTGGCTCAGAATATGATTTTCCTGTCAGCGACGCCGATTCAGCTGCGCAGCACGGATCTGTTTCATCTTCTTAACCTTCTCGATGAAGACGCATTTCCCTACGAGAATTCCTTCTCGGAAACGCTGGAAGCAAATGCGCCGATTGTGCATTTGCGGGATCGATTGCTCGCATCCTCAATGACACAGTTAGAGTTTGTGGACGCGCTGAGGGAATCACTTGTCGCACGGATATTTGAAGACAACGCCCAGATTGAATATTTGATCGAGAATCCACCCAGCGACGAAGTCTTGGAATCCCCGCGCGGTCGGTCCGAAATGGCGGAAAGACTCGACCGGATCAACCCATTAGCAAAGGTGGTGACACGCACCCGAAAACGCGACGTTGAAGAAATGCGCGTAGTACGACAGCCCGTCGCGATTAAGGCCCAGATGAACCCCGTGGAAGAGGCTTTTTACCTCGCCGTTACGGAAAAGGTTAGAACGTTTTGCGAGGAACTGGAGATCTCTACAGGCTTCATGCTGACGATACCTCAGCGTCAGATGTCGAGTTGCATGGCGGCTGCCTGCCGTGGTTGGTCAGAGAAGATGGGGAAAGCGGAGACTGAGGAGTTAGACGAAACCGCCTTTGACGCGTTTGGCGATATTGAGGCAGAAGCAGAGAAGCACCCAAAGCTGGGGCCACTTCTTGTGGAGCTTGTAAAAGCAGCGCAATCAGTCGGCAACTATCACGCGTTACGGAAAGAGGATTCCAAGTACTCAGCATTGCTCAAGAATCTGCGCGGATACTGGCTAGAGAATCCGCGACGGAAGATCGTGCTGTTTTCGTTCTTTCGGCACACCCTAGACTATCTGAGGGAGAGGCTCGCGGAGGACGGGGTCAAGTCCGTATTGGTCTATGGTGGAATGGACAAGCATGCAGCACTGCGTGAGTTTGCCGATCCTGACGGACCGGACATTCTCCTCGCCTCCGAAGTGGCGTCGGAAGGAATCGACCTTCAGTTCTCCAGCCTGGTTATCAACTATGACTTGCCGTGGAATCCAATGCGAATCGAGCAGCGCATTGGGCGTATTGATCGTATTGGTCAGGAGGCGGAGAAGATTCTTATCTGGAATTTCATCTATGCCGACACCGTTGACGACCGCATTTATGAGCGCCTTCTTGAGCGCCTAGATATATTCAAGCGAGCGCTAGGAAGCATGGAGGGTATTCTGGGCGAGCAAATCCGGGAGCTTGGCTACGAACTTCTGCGGCATTCGCTCACGCCTGAGCAGGAAGAATTCAGGATCAATCAGGCTCGGGTGGCAATTGAAACGCTTAACCGAACTCAGGATGCTCTCGAAGATCAGGCGACTCAACTTATCGCTCATGGGGATTACATCCAGAACAAGGTCAGGGCCGCCAGGGAGCTTGGTCGTTACATTCGCGGCGAGGACTTATTGGTCTACGTCCAAGACTTCCTGGATCGCCAATATGAAGGTACACGTATCCTCGCCTCGGACAAGAACCGCAACGAGATCTCATTGGAACTATCTATCGAAGCTCGGGTGCACTTTGGCGAATTTCTCGAAAGTCGTCGGCTGCAGGGTAGAACCGCCATACTCAGCGCTCAACCTCCTCGATTGCTATTCGAGAATCGACTTGGCAATCCAAAGCGTGGCATTGAGACAGTAACGCAGGACCACCCTCTTGTCCGCTTCGTAAATGAACAACTTCATACGTCAGGCAAGGGAGTTGGATACTTCCCTGTCAGTGCAGTTGAATTGCAGGCGAACAGCACGGGCAATGTGCCGACAGGTGCTTACATCTACGTCGTGTCGCGCTGGACGCTTACCGGGTCGCGCGACCTTGAGCGGCTTGAGTACATCGTGTCTAGCATCGAAAACGGCTTACAACTCAGGGGTGAAGACGCGGAGCGGGTCGTCAATATTGCGGCAATGGAGGGCAAGGACTGGCCGGGTGCATCGAATGCGGTCAATCACAGCATCGCAGCAGAGGTTTTTGATAGAAGCAAATTGATTCTGGAGAATGATTTCCGCGACTTCAGGGAGTCATATCAGCGAGAGGATCGCGACCGAATCAATCTCATGGTAAACATGCTCGAGCATCATCGGCAGGCACAACGAGAGCGGATTGTTGAGCGTGTCAATCGCTATCGCGAATTCGGGAACGACAGGCAGAAAAAGATGATTCCGGCAGAAGAGGGGCGCCTGAAAAAACAAGACGCCCGGTTGGACGAGAAAATCGCCTCCCTTCGCCTGAGAGAGAAGCTGCAAGCGTCGGACAGCTTTGTATCGGGTGGCGTGATCCGAGTCGTGTAGCGCAAATTTGGAGGGGAGGGTGCAATGGGCAAGTCCATTAAGGAAGCCTTGAAGGATGCGATTGGCAAGAAGACGCTTCATCTTCCTGGGCATCAAGCGAAGCCAAAGCCAAAGGCAAAGCCGAAGCCGGAGCCGGAGCTAACGCATTCCAGTTCGACTCTGCAAAGCGATGCCGAGATCGTGCCGCTGACGGCGAAGTTGCGCGCATATGTTGCGCCCCAGCGAACGAACCCGCGATATAGCGCGAGGCAGGCAATAGACAGGACGCGAAATGCTGAACGGGAGCGAAAAGCCGCCCAGCAATCGCAACGAGAATTAGAACAGCTTGAACGCACATACGGTTCGAGCAAGGCAACGTCTACCGCTGCTCAATCGTCAAAACAGCAAGAGCCGTGGACATTGGAAATCGACAAAGACGCCAGGGCTCATTCGTTTCTCTCCTCAACGCCACAGCACTACGATGTGACGCCTCCCGCGCTGAGCGGCATCGCGGAGCAGATAGCAAGAAGCGGGAACCCCCGCGATGCCAGGGAATTGGTGATCGGGCTCGATTTTGGTACATCCAGTGTCAAGGTGATCGTCGGCGACTTGGCATCCGGTAACGCCCTCGCGGTGCCTTTTTCCAAGAGCGATGGGATAAATCGCTATTTGCTACCAAGTCGCCTTTGGCAGGTCAATGAGCGCTTCTCGCTACTTGGGGGAATGGAGGTTCATCGTGACCTGAAACTATCTCTCCTCACCGAAGGCAATGCACAGGAGGCAATTCAACGCGCAGCTGCCTTTGTTGCGCTGGTTATTCGCCATGTTCGTGGTTGGCTATTTTCTGAGCACGCAGAGACCTACGCGAATACGAAGATCGTATGGAAAGTGGTGCTGGGTATTCCCGCAAAGAACTACGAAATTGAACCGGAACAACCGCATCTACTTAAGAGGTTTCGCTTGGTAGGACGAGCCGCATGGCTCATAGCTGGCGGGCGTGTCGAGGAGGTAAATATTGCGTCCGCCAATGGTGCTGTCGAGCGAGCGCAACAACTGCTGAACGGTGCTGCTCCTGTGGACGAATCTGAAGAAGTTAATGTCGAAATAGTGCCGGAACTTTCTGCACAAATCTACGGATTTCTGAAGTCTAATCGGTTTGATAGAAACGCCCAAAATATTTTCATGATGGTTGATGTAGGTGCTGGAACTGTCGATTCATCACTTTTCCTTGTCGAACGCGGAAGCCGCGGTAGATGGAATTTCAAGTTCTACACGAATCAGGTTCAACAGAGTGGCGTAATGAACCTTCACCGTGTAAGGGTACAACGGTGGTCGGACGCGTTGAAGGGACGCCGCGATCCGGCCCCGAACCTCCTGAAGTCACTTCATGAAAACGAGTTTCCCACCGATTTTCTTGGAACGATTCCGGAACGTATGGACGAATATTTACAGGGAGCTCGTTTAGCGTTTCGTGATACGAAGGAGCATCCCGATAGCGAGTTCTATATGAAACGCGTGGTAGCGCAGGTAAGAGGAGCCACGCTCTTTAGGGCCAGGGACCACCTTGATCCGCGCAAGCTCAAGGGAATCCCAGTCTTTCTGTGCGGCGGTGGCATGCGAATGACTTACTACCGGAAGCTTGGGGAGGAATTGAAGCATTTTCAGGGAGTGTCTTGGCTGAAGGCAAACGCTCGTCCTTTGGCGATACCTAACAATCTTCAAGCCCCCGGACTTATTCGCGAGGATTACGATCGACTCTCCGTGGCCTTTGGACTCAGCTTTCTGGAGGTGGGTTCAATTGTTAGGGAGTTGCCCAAGCCCATTGCTACTGGCACTCAGAAGCAACGCGACGATGACGATAGATTCATTAGTAAAGATCACGTGTAAATGCGGAGGCGATGCCAGAATCTACAAATCCTTAGCCGATCGACGAGATCTTCCTCGCTGCGGATATTTTGGGGCGGCAGCTGGCGCAGTGCCGCGCTTACACCGGCGCGTAATTCTCCTTGCTTATGGCGTGGTTATTGAGGTACGGTCTCCACCCGCCGTACATCCAGGGGGAATCGTGTCAACCAATCTGAAAGTCGAGCACCTGTCGATCGATGATCTTGATCTTGACGTGGAGAATCCTCGGATCAGGAAGTTCATTGAGCAGTACGGTACCACCCCGAATTTCGACCAGATGCTTCTTGCTCTTGGCGCGGGTTCAAGCGATCCCGAAAGCGGCAGCACCGTCACCTTTCAGAGCCTCAAGGAATCGATCCGCGCGCAAGGTGGGGTCATCAATCCCATCTTTGTCGAGCGAAAACCAGATGGCAGATATCGCGTTGTCGAGGGGAACACGCGAGTCGCGATATATCGGTCATTCGTGGCAGACAATATCAAGGGTGCCTGGAACACAATTCCCGCATTCATTTATGACCAGTTGACGGGGCACCAAGCTGACGCAATTCGGTTGCAATGCCATATTGTTGGCCCGCGCCCGTGGGATCCCTATTCGAAAGCAAAATACCTCGACGATTTGATCAACACCAAAAACCTCACTCTCGCCACGGTCGTAGACCTCTGCGGCGGGCGACGAAGAGAGATCGTCGACTACGTAGCCGCCTACCGTGACATGGAGAAATACTATCGGCCGGTTCTCGAGAGTGACGGTGACTTTGATGCAACGCGATTCAGCGCGTTCGTCGAGCTGCAAAAGCCAAACATCAAGGAAGCAATCATCGATTCGAAATTCACCTTCACGAGTTTTTCGGAGTGGATCCGTGACCGAAAGATTGATCCTTTGAATACCGTTCGTGCCCTACCGCGAATTCTAAAGAACACACAGGCGCGGACGAAATTTCTTGCCGTCGGAGCCCGAGAGGCGATCAAACTGCTTGAGGTGCCGCCGGCTCCCGGACTTACCAACGTTTCCCTCGACCAGCTTCTCCGCGTTGTCGTCGAGAAGCTCAATACCATGGGTTGGCGCGATCTCGAAATTTTGAAGAACGATCCGGGTAGTGAGGGAGCGCAGCTCCTAATTGAGGCGCACGAGGTGCTTGCGGAGGTATGCCAGACGATCAGCGACAAGGAATAGACAATGCCGGAGTCTGCCACGCACCAGCACTTGGTAAAGCAGCTGGTTCTGTGGATCACGACAAACTGCACGGACGAGGGAGGTAGCCTGTTACTGGTTGATGAGCCGAGTAGCACCGCTGTCGATAAACCACCCAATGTTTCCGGCTACACGCCCGACGTGTATTGGAAGACGATAGACGGTCGCCGCCTCGTCCTCGGAGAGGCCAAGTCAGCCTATGACGTGGAGTCCCGGCATTCCCGAAAACAGTACGCGTCGTTTCTCTTGCACCTCAGCCGTATTGACAGCGGTACGCTCGTTGTTGCGGTCCCTTGGCACGTCGTCAACCAAGCAAAATCACTCATTCGCGTCATCCAACGAGAGTCAGGGTGTGGTGGCGTTAAGACGGTTTTCCTCGATCCGCTCCCTGGCTAACTAACCTCGACCAGGCACCGCTTGACCCTCATTCTCAAAAAGGAGCCGAACCTCGCTGCCAAGCGCGAGGCGTTCGCCTATCAGCGGGAGGCCGTTGAAGGGATTCGGGACCGCGAGTACGCCGCCGTCTTTCACGAACAGGGTCTCGGCAAGACGAAAATTGCCATCGACATAATCCTGTACTGGCTTGAACGGAAAGCGGTCGATACTGTTCTCCTGGTAGTCAAGAAGGGGCTCGTCGCGAACTGGCAACGCGAATTGCGCGCTCACAGCCATTTGTCGCCACGCGTGTTGACCGGGGACCGGAAGGGAAATTTCTACGTTCTCAATAGTCCAACACGTCTCATCCTTACGCACTATGAAGCAGTCCGGAGTGAGCGCAAGCGCCTCGCTATTTTTCTGCGAACGCGTGTCGTCGGAGTAATCCTCGATGAATCGACAAAGATCAAGAACCCTGAGTCCGAGATCACCAAAGTGTTTTTCGAGATCGCACCCCAGTTTAAGCGTCGGATCATCATGACCGGAACGCCGGTGGCAAATCGGCCATACGATCTCTGGGCGCAAATACGCTTTTTGGACGGCGGCAAGGCGCTCGACGACGACTTCGCGACTTTTCAGCGGAAGATGAATCTCTCAAACGCTCTCGCGCATGACGAGCTCGCGCGCGGCGAGCTTGAGGGGAATCTTGAATCTCTACATCAGAGAATCGCCGAGTTTTCTGTACGGGAGACCAAGGACGGCAAGGTAATAGAACTGCCGGCTAAGGTAGTTCGCCGCATCGACACCGACTGGGAGCCGAGACAGCTCGACTTGTATACCCAAATCAAGAACGAATTGCGTGCGGTTGTCGTGAAAGACGGTATCCCGACCGAGGATGACGCCGAGGAAGAATTGAAACGTCTTCTCCGTCTGGTTCAGGTCTCCTCAAATCCGGGACTCATCGATGAAAGCTACACGATTGATCCCGGGAAGTGGGAGCCGCTCGAAGCCCTGATAGACGAGATCCTTGCCGCCAACGAAAAGTGCATCGTCTGGACTTCATTCACCGAAAATGCGGACTGGCTGGCAACCAAGTTACAAGGCGCCAAGCCGGCAAAGGTGCACGGCAAGCTCACCATGGAGCAGCGCAATCGAGCCGTAGAAATATTTCTGGCTGACCCGGAGTGTCGGGTTCTAGTTGCGACTCCTGGAGCGGCAAAGGAAGGTCTTACACTCACCGTCGCAAACCACGTCATCTTTTTCGATCGAGGTTTCAGCCTCGACGACTACTTGCAGGCTCAAGATCGTATTCATCGGGTGTCCCAGGAGAAAACCTGCTATGTCTACAACCTCATCATGCGAGATTCAATTGATGAGTGGGTGGACGAATTGCTGCAAGCCAAACGCCTTGCCGCGCAGCTTGCGCAAGGCGATATCTCGCTCGACTATTACAAATCGCAGATGTCATACAGCTATGGCGAAATCATTCGTGAAATATTAGGAATAGAAAACCCGGAACGGGCGTAGGGAGGCTCTAGTGGCGACATACGGCACCGATGAACTTGTCCTTCGGAACAGGAAGATCCAAGTCGATCTGGCGGATCTTCCGCAACTCGATCTTCGCTTCTATCTCGAAAACCCCCGTCTCTACACGCTCGTTCGCCGCGGAGGCGAGGAACCGACACAAGAGGAGATCGAAGAAGAACTTTGCAAGATGGACCACGTGAAGCGGCTGCTCCATTCGATCAAGGAAAATGGGGGCCTCATTGATGCGGTGATTGTTCAAGGGAAAACCAACGTCGTTCTGGAAGGGAACAGCCGCCTTGCCGCCTATCGGCTGCTTGCAAAGCAGGACCCGGTCAAATGGGGCCGCATCAAGGTCAAGATACTTCCTGACACGATCTCGGAAAGTGAGATCTTCTCTATTCTCGGCGAGTACCACATTATCGGGAAGAAGGACTGGGCACCGTTTGAACAAGCTGGATATTTGTACCGACGGCACAAAACGCACAGCGTCCCTATCGATTCCCTCGCTCAAGAGATCAATATCGGCAGAAAGCTCATTGCTCATCTGATCGAGGTTTATCAATTCATGCTCGACATCAACGAGCGCGACGTGGACCGCTGGAGTTATTACGACGAGTATCTCAAGTCCAACAAGATCAAGAAGGCCCGCCGCGAGTATCCCCAATTGGACGATCTTGTCGTCAAGAAGATTCGGTCTCGGGAGATTGAGCGGGCTGTCGACGTCCGAGACGGTTTAAAGAAAATCGTGGAAGCAAAAGGAAATGTCCTGGAGCGGTTTGCGACAGGCAAACGCGCTTTTGACGTTAGCGTTCAGGCCGCGCTCAACAAGGGAGCGGGGGATCACGGGGTCCAGCGCGTGAAGCGATTCAAGGAGTGGATCGCGACCGCCGAAGCGCAGCGGGAAATTACCGAGCTAGAGGGTGAGGCGCGGAAGGAGTGCAAGTACGATATGGGAAAGATATATAAGTTGGCGGAACGGTTGCTCAAGCGGCTCCAATAGCCCGCCGCTACACTTTCTTCGCGCGTTTCGCCCGGTCAAGAATTCGCTTGGCCAGAGCCGCGCCCTCTTCCGGCGAATCGCAGGCGTCGAGCATCATCCCGACAAATTCCATAAGAACTTTCTGCTTGCGCACCGATACAGATTTCCAAGTGCGGCCCCGCCTCGTTCCATGCGCCTTGGCAAGCCCCTTCTCCAGAGCTTTGATGCGACCGTCGATAAGTGCACGCTCTTCGTCACCAAATTTGTCGTTTCTTGTTTTCATACGGTCGAGCTCGGTGATCGCGCCAAGGACCGCTTCGCGATAGTAGCGGCGTACCATCGACGGCGTTTCTTTGCCCCGGATCACCGCCAGCCGATCACTTGCGTTCTGAAAAATGATCTGCGCCTGGCGCAATCGGTTCCGTAGAATTGACTTCTCGCGGCAAAGTTTCGAAACGCGTGAAGCTACAGCCGCCAGGTGGCCCTGTAAGTTTTGGTAGGGAACATTTATCTCGAACTCGTCGCGGCGGCCGTTCGGAACGAGACGGTCCGAAAGAATGTGGACCTCACCGACGCACCACGAATTGAACCGCTGTTCCGAAAACAGGAAATCAAAGATTGACGGTCCGCCAATTTGCATATTGCCAACACGGGCCCTAAAGCCGGCGACGCCGGCGCCTTTCGGCAAGGCGCCGAAGTAGGAGTGATGGAGAACGTAGCCGACCGCGTCTATACCGCCTTCGACGCCGGGAACTTCGAAGAAGTCGATCCCCCTGAAGCGATCTTTCGCTTTCTCGGAAAGTGCGATTGATTGCGCAAACGGCCGTTCCAAAGGTTCCGACAGGCCATCGACCACAATATTTATGCCTGGACCTATGCCGTGCTTTGCCAAGGTCTCCTCTATCTCGCCCTTGTACGGAAAAGAGGCTGAGAATGGCACCGGCGCTACCTGAGCAAGGTAGGAAGAGATTTCCGCCGGATTCATAAGCACGTCGTTTCGGACGCGGCGGACTTTGCGAAGTTCCACCTCGAAAAAGCGTTTCGGCCACTCGGCCCCCGGCAATGTCGCGAGGTCGGTAACTTCCCGAATTACGCTTGCGAGGTCGCCTGTGAATTCATTGCTTCTTAGGCACTCCCTCAGTTTCCGCGCGCTCCAGGTAATCTCGAACACCTTCGGGTCGCCGGCCGAGCGGGAACGAAAGACGATCTCCTGGGCGTAGCCGAGGCCGGCGAGGCGCCCGACACCGCGGAAGCCGCGCTGATTGGTGCCACGCTTCTTGCTTGCCCCAATAGCGGTAAGGCGCCGGGAAAAGTCGTGGCTCGGGACCCCCACGCCGTTATCCCGGATCCGGACAATCCGTTCGCCCTGGTCAAAGGAAATTTCAATCCCGGGCTTAGCGCCAGCGCTAAAGAGGTCGAGCCGCCTGGCCTCGTCGATCGCGTCCGCGCCATTCTGAACGTACTCTCGAAAGATCGTCAGCGGGTCAACGTACATCGCGCCCGTCACTAGCTCGAGCACGTCCTTTCCGATTTCGATCTCGTGTCCGATTCGCTGCGTGCTCGTCCTAAGCGACGCAAGCGATATCGCGCTGCCCGCCGCCTTCATTGTTACGCAGCCTCAGCGAGGCCAGCGTCTTCGACGAGCTCGTCGGCCGGGATATCGAGTTCTTCCTCGACCTCCTGGCTCCGGCGGAGTTTCGATTGCCGCCAAATGTTTTGTTCTACCGCATCGGCAAGCGGGCGATAGAAGTCGAGAATTCGCCTCACCGCAATGTTCGCGGTCATGCCGGAAAGGTTGACGAACTTGCTCGGTCTTGTCGACGAAAGGAGACCGGCTAGCTCGTGCCGGTCAGCTTCACTGAGCCGCCGAAACTCATTCGAAAATTCCGTGAATTCCAATTTCCCGCCGAGCTCTTCGTACCATACCCGATTGAAAAGATATTTTTCCGGGCGCAGAAGAAGCGCCTCGAACTCCTCGGTAGTTGTGCCAAAAGCGCGCCGGAAGAATTCGGGAGAGCCGCTTACTACGCCGTGCGTTGCCTGAAGAATGATTTGCATTGAGCGGAGGAAGTATCGACTCCACTTTTCGCCGACATGTGACCGATCCTTGAGGTCCGTCGGTTGAAACCTCATCGGAAACGAAAAGATCCTGGTCCCCAATTCCTCATTGAGATCAATATTGAGTCGCATGCGCTCATACAGGTCGCCGGGCGAATCGTGAAAGTTGTAGAGCATGTAGTTCGACAGGGAATCGAGGCCAAATTCGTGCGCGTAACGAATCGACGTTTCGTACGGCTTTAGTAGCCCGATGTGATCAAACGCAATGCGCAGCGGCTTGATGCAGATTGTGCTCATCTCGCGCAGGTACATCTCGTCCTTGCAGAGAATTCTGGCATCGACGCCCTGGTTGAAATCAACACGCCTGAGGACCGGCGGCTTGCCGGGGCGCTGCAGTTTGGCACCCGGGACGAAGCCGAGATCGCGGATCGCGGCGATGATGTCCTTGTAGTTCGAGGAGGCGACAACGTTATTGTCCATCAGGGTCAGGTCCTTCTTGGGACCGTAACGTTCTTCAATACCCCGGACAACGTCTGCGATGGGATGAGAGTCCCGCTGCGCCCCTTCCAGTTTTGGCACACCGCAGAAATGGCACTTTCGTACGCAGCCGCGTGAAGCGTAGGCGAAATACGCGTCGTGCACGGGATAGACGTACTGGCCTTTGATCTGGTCAAGGATTGAGTAATCCGGAATTAGGTCCTCAATCGGCGTACCGGAACGATCATCAGCGTAGAGCTCTTCGGCGAAGTCATCGAGTCCGAGCGCCACTGCCGGCGATTCGGACAACAAGCCTTTGATGAAGCGAATGCCGCGCCAGCGCCCTTCGGTCGTGAATGACTCGTGCATGAGCGACGCAGCGATTCCACCGACGAAAATCTTGCTCGACTGATTCCGAGATACAGCCAAGGCGAAATCGATCGAGCGCCCAATCGTTTTCCATTCGAATGAGAAGAGCGTCGTGACGTAGATTCGATCCCACACAACCTCGAAGACCGATTTGTCGTCCTCGCCCTTAACGAACTTGATGTCGTCGCGTTTTCCGTACGCCCCGTGGTAACTGGCAATCTTCATGAGGCCAAGCGGCGGATACTTATTCTTGTACCCCGGCTCAATGAGGAGAATCCGTCTACCGGCCATTGCCAACCGCCTTTAGGCGATGCCGCTTCCGGCGGTCGCGAATCAGACTGAGCGCCTGATCCGCCCCTCCGGCGCCGCCGAATCCTTGCAGGTCACCCCGGCTCGACCAATCGATGTCGGAAATGAAGTCGGACAAAACGCGAGTGAAGTAGTCGGCGCCGATCTTCGCGCCCCGCTTCACACCTTCGACATATAGGTCGCCGGCCACGCTCATCAGGCTGTAGACGCCGATGCCTTTCGTCAGAAAGTGCCGCCTCGGATCATTCCATTCCTTGCTCAGTACCTTGGTCACTGCCGTCCAGAAGTCCTGAATTACATGGAACGCCTCATCGGCCGAGTGAGTGCCGAGGATTCGACTTTCGCGAAGGAACCGCCTCACCGCCTTTTGCATCGTGCGAAGTGATGCATAGCGTCGCGTCCCGACCGTTCTCTTGCCACCAAGGTCGAGCCGGCCATGCCATGGTGACTCAGGCGCGTCATTCATCTTGAGAGCGATGTAGATTTCCGGTTTCACCGTTCCCAGGTCTGCCACAAGTTGTGATGCGTGGAAGTCGAGCAAACTCGAACTCAGTCCCTTGGCCTTGCTGTTGATGATGTTGAAAATTTCAGTTTCTTCCCGAACCGAGAGACCGATAAAGGTCATGAACGCAAGCGACACGGACACTTCGTCGAGGTAGCCGAGTCGGTGCTGGCAATCAACCTGGGCGAGGATCGGGCCTCCGCGCTCATCAATGGAAAGCGTCGCGCGCCCGTCCTTCTCGCGCTTGAGTCTCCAGTGCTTCGCCTTTACCGGCCGCAGATTGAATGTCAGGGGAATCGTGGTAGCTCCGTGTCTCTGGATATACTTCCGGAACTCCAAGCTGTGCTCTTCAGAGAAACGTCGCTGGTAGCCCTTACCTGATTCTTCATCGAGCACATCCGCGAAACTCACGGATTTCAAGAACGATGCCGGCGCAAATCCGAGGAACACCTCGCGACCACCGCAGTGCCCCAATACCCCAGCTAAGTGCTTGAAACTGACCGCCACGAATGCAGCCCCCTGATGCGCAAAGTGCAGTGGAATACTGCAAGTTTGAGGCCGCCGAATTGCCGTGTCAACAGTTGCGTGTGAGGCACGCGTCAAAATTCCTCGGGAGAGTCGATGAAACGGGCGCAAGGTGAGGAAAGTAAACGGGTTGGCATCTGGATTCGGGTTTCCACGGAGGACCAGGTGCGTGGAGAGAGTCCGGAGCATCACGAGAGGCGCGCGAGACTTTACGCCGAAGCAAAGGACTGAACGGTCGTCACTGTCTACCGCCTTGACGCCAAGTCGGGGAAGATCGTCGTCGAGCATCCAGAGGCAAAGCGAATGCTTGCCGATATTCGTGCGGGAAATATCTTCGGGAGCGATACGGGGCACCGCTCCGGAGGTCAGTCCATTCACCGATGGTGCCGCGATATCCGGGTAAACCCGTTAAATCTGCGTCTGCGAGGGTCACCGGGCGCTGATGCCACCGCTGCCTGGAAGTTGAACTCGTCCGCGACCTGTCCCCAGTCGTGAACATGACGACCTCGGTGCTGCCACGTCGGCAAGCTCAAGGCAGAAGCATTGGATCTTGGGCCACAGCACGTTGCCAACTTCTTCGGGCGAGATCTGTTAACCGAAGCGACCTTCCTTGCTCGTCGATGACCTCAAGAAGGCCCAACTTGACGAGCGGCCTGATAGTTCGATCCCCGTAATCAGAAGTCAGCGGGTCGTGGCCTGGGCCGGTCGCGACATTGATGGCCCAGCGATTGGATTGCCGGCGGATGGAGACCGGTAGTTCCGGTGTGGGCGGGGTATCCGAGCCCAGACTCCAGAGGCAGATGGTCCACAACGCGGCTCGCGGACGGGGTGGAAGCTCAAGCCACTCCTGCGGTTGCCTCGCCCTCGAGTTGCTGCTGCCGCGCGGCTCAAGAGCGGCAACTCCCGCTTTGGCGCGCATGCATGGCTGTCGAATGGGTATCGGCGAAAGCGATATTTGACTGTTATCGCTTTACTCGATATATTACGTTTATCGCCAATACCGATAAACGTACCGACATGAAACAAATCCTGACCCACAGCGCCCAGCTCGGACAAATCCTCGCGACGCGCAGGCGTGCATCCAAGCTATCGCAACGCGCGCTGGCCGCCAAGCTGGCGATCAGCCAGAACCGCTTGTCGGAGATCGAAACGAATCCCGGCACGCTCACTGTCGACCGGCTCCTGGAACTTGCCAACCTGCTCGGCCTGGAGCTGGTCATCCAGGATCGGCCCTCCACGCAACGTTCATCCAAGACGGAGTGGTAGGGATGGGCAGAAAACCCCATGCGCGCGCTCTCTCGGTGTGGGTGAACGGCAAGCTGGCCGGCGAGTGGCGCATTCCAGCCCGAGGTGAGATGGAGTTCCAATATGACTCGACCTGGGTCGAGTCGGAGGAAGGGCGTCCGCTGTCGCTATCCCTGCCGTTCAGTCTCGACCGCGGCTCTATCAAAGGCCGACCCGTCGAGTGCTATTTCGACAACCTGCTGCCCGATGCCGATCTCATTCGCAAACGTGTGCAGGATCGCTTTCATACCGATTCGCGCGACGCATTCGACCTCCTTGCCGCGATCGGGCGCGATTGTGTCGGTGCGGTGCAGTTGCTCCCTTCCGGTGAGCAACCCAGGGACGTGCACGCGATCGATGCGGCGCCGCTCTCCAAGACCGAGGTCGAGCGGGCCCTGATTCAGACCGTAGCGCCAGCGTCGATCGCGTCACACCCCGCGGACGATGACTTCCGCATTTCAATTGCGGGGGCTCAGGAAAAGACCGCCTTCCTGCGGCACGATGGCAAGTGGTGCCGGCCGCTGGGCGCCACGCCCACGACGCACATCTTCAAGCTGCCGCTCGGACTGGTGGGCGGGATGCAGGCCGACATGCGCACGTCCGTGGAGAACGAATGGCTGTGCGCGCGGATTCTTCGCGCCTTCGGGTTGCCTGTCGCAAGTTGCGAGATCGGCCGATTCGGTTCGCAGAAGGTGCTGGTGGTGGAGCGATTCGACCGGCAGCTCCATTCGAGCCGGAAGTACTGGCTGCGCCTGGTTCAGGAGGATTTTTGCCAGGCTACCGCCACGCCTTCCTCGATGAAGTATGAGAGCGATCGTGGACCGGGATTGCTCGACATTGCGCGGATTCTGCGGGGATCGGTCAACCGCGATGCCGATCTGGCGTGCCTGCTGAAAGCCCAGCTCTTGTTCTGGATGCTCGCCGCCACCGACGGCCACGCCAAGAACTTCAGTATCCGTATTCTCAGTCAGGGTCGTTTTCAACTGACGCCGCTCTACGATGTTCTCTCAATCTGGCCAATCATGGGCGAGGGTCCCAACAAGCTTTCATGGCACAACGCCAAGCTCGCGATGTCGGTGCGCGGCAAGAACAAGCACTACTTGCTGAAGAACATCCAGCGCAGACACTTCAACGCGATGGCTGCGCAGTGCGGCTTGGGTGAAACCGCGGAGCCGCTGATCAAGGACATTCTCGCCGCGACGCCGGCCGTCGTCGCTTCGGTCCAGAAGGACCTGCCGAAGGGATTTCCGCAGCACGTGCTCGATGCAATCCTGAAAGGTCTGATGAAGTCCGCGGAGCAGCTTGAGGCTATGCCTGCCGCGTGACCATCGCGTTGTCAATTCGTGGCGGGGGTAACTTTGGGGGTAACGCGGAGTGCCGAATCTGCAGAAGACAAGCATCTACGCGGGTATCCGGGCGGAATGCGGGTGCGCCCTTG